>Ga0335073_10004226_pt1 | contig 20097 bp, 20 predicted proteins | sample Lox_Sample_22_FD_207093 | JGI IMG/M metagenome (GOLD analysis project Ga0335073, IMG submission 207093) | Soil microbial communities from Loxahatchee National Wildlife Refuge, Florida, United States - Lox_Sample_2.2 | ecosystem: Environmental > Terrestrial > Soil > Wetlands | place: USA...
GTAACGGTGCCGCCGGTCTCGAAAAATTAACAGACATACTCGCTGTCCTGGAATGAGTAGATCGTATCGATCGTGTATCAGACACATCCACTCCAGTTCCACCAGTAAAAGTCTTTCCTCTCGCTCTACTCAATAATCCAAATAGATCCACAGCACTTTGATTCCTCATCATTTCCTCACTTCTTCTTTCTCCACTTCCACCGCTTACACTCTCCGTCATACCAAAAGCTTTAGCTTCTTCCACAAATTCTTCTTGTTCCCAAAATGTCGATGCAACAACAGTCATTTCATCTGCGCTATCCGGCACAAGTCTCCTTGCCAAATCATCTATTTCTGCAATAAACCGATGAATAAGTTCTTCTCCTTTACAGAAATTCTCAGAAGCATGTTCTTCTAACCACCGATTCGTTACGTCTACTTGGTAATCACTCAGTTTGTGAGGGCCGCCTTGATCGATGGGGGCTGATAGGAGATCCAACCAGTCATCTGACGCCATATTAAGAGAAGATGAAAGACTATACATTGAAGCAGGACGACTACTAAATGAGAATCCATCGAATGACTGGCGGGAAGGTAGAAATCGTCGTGTTGTGGAATCACTTCGATGAAGTGAATTAGATCGAGCCAGATCTAAAGGGTTCGAATTCCCTTTAAACTCGCTCGGATTTGAGGATGAAGAGATAAGTGATTTTGAAAGTTTCATCTTCTGCAGCGCTTCACAAACATCTTTGGCTCGTTGGAATGACTTTGAGAGACGGACATGGTGGGTATACCACATTTTGCATCGTAATGTTGAGATGTTGGATTGGATTTTTGAGAGGGCGGTGGCGAGATGGTGTCTTGATTCGAGGAGGTTGGAGAACCATATTTCGCGTGTTCGGAGGACGTTGAGATGGTGGTTACCTTCTTTTTGGATTCTGCGAGAAATGACACCGAGAGTTGAAGAAAAGTCTTGTTGTGTTAGATTAGACGATGTCAGAGATGAAAGGAGATCATGAACACGAGCGTAGGATTGGGATTGAATATAGTCTCCTTGAGCAAATCTCGTCGCCGCAGCTGTTGAAAGAGTGGAAAGTAAGTTTGGTTGCTGTTGAACCAAGGGAAATGAGATATTTGGTTGAGATGTAGTTGTGGAGGGTGCCAGATTCATTAGATCGTGCCGTAATGAATCATTATTCCATCGATATGGAGTGCTTTCGTCCGTCCACACGAAACTCTTCCGTTGAACTACCCCGAAACGACTCTCCGCAAGTTTCACAATCGTCTCACGAATCAACTCATCATCTTCCCTAGACACAATAATCTCCTCCTCCTCCTCTCCATCCTCTCCTTCACTCTGCACCTCAAACTCAGGAACTCTTTCCAAGCCTCCACTTCCATCTCTCTTGACAAAAAGGGTAACCCAACTCTCCTCCACAGGTCCCATCTCACCACTCCAAACACTCCATCCCAACCTTCTTTTCATCTCCTCCATGGCAGCCTTGACACTAAGTCCATAGAAATCCATTTCCTCTAGCGTTCCCTCAAGAGGAGTTCCCACTGGCTCGGGAGACGGTGCATTTTCTCCTTCAGAGGAAGTACTTCCTTCATTGTGCTGGTTGAGATCGAATATGGTTGTGGTAGTGGACTTTTTAAGGATAGGACGAATGAAGTCTGTTGAGGAGCGGAGGAGGACATCCGAGACTGCGGATTCGCCGGATGGTTTGCGGTTGTGGCGCGGTTGTGACGGGTGTGGGAGGGCATGGGAGTGAGATGCTGGACGGGGGGTTGGGTAGAGTGCGTTGAAGAGGGTTAGGATGTCTGCTGGACAGAGGACGATGACAGGTTGTATTGGTGATTCTGGCGGAGAGTCAAGAGTTGGTTGGGTATCTGGGAAGAATTTGCGAGTGAGAGTATCCAAATGTTTGTGAATTTCGATTTCTTCCTCGGTCATATGAGATGTTCTACAATTAGATGTCGCTTTGTGTACGACGGATACTCTGTCCCATGAGCATTGTTGTGTGTCTCAAGTCTGTTGTAGAGAGATTGAAGCAGAAATCTCTGATCCTCACTAACATATGAGTCATTCAGGATTCCACGATACTAATACTTAGAAAACAGAATGTAAGGCCAATACTTCAGGATAGAGAATATTTCTCGAAAGAAACTGTCGAATGAACCATTTGGTAAACATCATAGATTTCGAAATATCCTTCTCTTCACATTTCCAAAATACCATGTTGACAAGTTGAATTACGCATGATGGTAATCCGCTTATCCCAGCGACCAATTCCAATATCTCAACCAGAGTCGCATCATATAACTCTGTCATTTCCGGATCATCTAGTACTCCTACAGCTAAGGAACTGACTTCGTCTCGGAATTGCCGCTTTGAAAGTTGTACATTTGCAGCATTCTGTAGGAAGTCTAGTACAATGACCTCGAATGCAGACGAGCAACTCGACTCGCCACTAGCCCAGACATCTAGAATAGCGAGGACAAGTCTCTCGCCACGCCGTTTATCGATCAAACTCGCTAGACAAGATGACCAAATGTCCAATTTGAGGGCACTTTCGGATGGGTGAGAAGAGGAATAGAGTGCCGAACTTAATATGAAGAGAGGATCATGGCGATGAAAAGAGGTGATTTGGTCTGTGAGCGAAGATGACTTGGTTTTACTTGAATGAGGATGATGTGGAGCTTTTCGAGAAAGCAAGATATCCAAATCATGATCTTTACAGTGCAAAAGGCGGGCGACGAGGAAATTCGGATCGCTGCGGACAGTAGTGAGAAAGTTCAACAAGGTAGTCGATGCCGTAGGAGATAATTCGTCCAAAAACGATCTTGAAGGAGACGAAGGTGAAGACGAATCTTGAGTCCGGGCGTTAACTTGCAGTTCTTGAAGTGGCAAGAAGGAGGAAACATGTTGAGCAACAATGACATTCTGGAGTTGTTGCGCCGTCTGATTGAGTGCCGAAAAGTCTGCCGAAGTATCATTTTCAGCTGCGTGATTAACGACAAGACGAACGAGGAGAGAGTGGGTGTAATATAGTATCGAAACAAGTCTCGAAATCAAAGCATTTGCAAGGATGATTTGATGTAGCTGTGTTCTCGTAAGCTCATCTCTATGACGATGGTAATTGCGGTTTCTGATTAATGGAAGGAGATCGGAGACTGTGACTTTGTCGATGAGAGGAGGATAATGCAGCTGCAGGAGTGGTAGTAGCGCTGGGGGATCGGCATGGGAAGTGAGGGGAAGGGGTGCAGCAGCAGAAGCATGAGGAGAAGCAGATGCAGCAGCAGTCGCCATCATCCCTGTTCCGAAACTGATTTAAATGCAATATTACGCGTATCCTTGCTCCTACATGGATCCACGTGGATCGAGGTGTCTCAGGGGAGGGTTTGCTATCGATCGAAAGAGTCAGGGTCTTCAGTGTTCGAGACGTCAAGACCGTCCATCCGTCCGGGGACTACGCAAGTCTGTCCTTGATTTCGTTTTCGTTGTCGAAGGGGCGGAGATTGAGTAGTTCCTTGCTGGAAGGAGATTAAATTGAGGAAAGGAGGTACTACAAGGTAGCAGATATATTATTACTTGGAAAAGGGTGCAAAAAAGCAAAAAAGAATTAAAAATAAAGTTTGCCTGCAGCTGCAAATAAACGCGCAGAACCGTCACCCCCACGTCACACCACACTCTTCCAATTGGTTCATAGGAATTAATTCACGACGTGAAACCTGCAAGGTCTCTCTGCCAATATGTCTGCAAGCTGTCCGTCACATGCCAAGGCCAACCTTGACTGTTTGACTGCAGACAACTGTGGCGGCTGGGCACTCTGCAAGTTTTCATACCGCCATCATTTTAGTCCAACCATCGCTTTGACATTTCATTGTCGTTTATCGAGATAACAGCGCACCTTCCCGTGGCTGGCATTTGAGTTGTGCGTACCTCACCATGTCTGTGGAACTTCGATATGCTTATATCGCTAAAATCATTGCGGACTGCATTAACAACGAAAATCGCAGACTCCAAGAATATAAAAGGAAATTGAAACCGGATCGGAAGGATCTGTTATACAAAAGCAGTGACGTGCAAGCGAAAGTTTAATTGTCCAGTAATGGTATCGCCAGCTCCGCTGCGCCGTCGATCGTTCATGATGGGAAACCAAATCCAGTCATTAATAAAGCTTTTCATATCATTCATTTCTTCGCAGCTGCCACGACTACTGCATATCGTGGAATGCATGACTTACTCGGGGCCCGACTACCTACCCGGCATCTCTCGGAGTATAAGTCCAAATCAGATGACCTTATCGATATAGATAGTAGCCCATGCATCACAAAACTTTAAATATATCTCGGGCGCCGAAGGTGTTTTTGGTACCTCGTAAGTCGTGGAATAAGCAGGGACCGACTGCGCAATTCCGTCGGTGATTGGTGTTGGTTTTGTGGGTTGGTCGTACGAGGTGCCTGGTCGGATGAGATTTTGCCGATCTTATCTCACCCACAACCCCGCATCCCATTCTAGGAAGTCGTGTACAGACACCCGGGTATATGTATCTCCGAGAATCGCAGATAGAATCCTCCCTCCATTTTTGGTTGCCAAGAGGAGAGAAGACAGCCCTAGCATGCAGCCAAATCTGGTTAGATTACATGTAATTCTAGAAATTTCAGCTCTGACTGCGTCTCGTGAAACATTGATTTTCCCGAATGAGATACGACTACTGTACTTGACAATGTTGATGGCAAAGAACACGGTTTAACTGATACTAACACACAATTCCACACGAAGAAAAAGTCATATATCTAAGTAGGCACTCCATAATACCCTCCTCCAGCACTACCATTTTCGCCACCCTTATTCTGTTCCTCCTGTCCACCCTGTTGCGGAGCAGAATACCATGTACCTTGCGTTCCCGCAGCAGGATCAGGACTCAACTCTCTTAAACTAGCATATGGATCTCGATTCGGTTGTTCGTATGTAGCAGGCTGTTTTGAATATGCTTTTCCCTGGCCAGTAGGATAGGGAGTAGGTTTCTGATCGAAGGGGATTGCAGGAGGAGCTTGAGATGGTGGTGGGGGTGATCCATATGGAGGATAAGCTTGTTGATCAGGCTGGATTGGGGGATGAGATGATTGTCGTGAGGGGTATGGTGGCTTAGTGGCTTGTGCAGGGGGAGGATGATAGGCATTTGCTTGTTGAGGGGGAGGACCAGATGGAGCTTGTTCAGATGGTCTGGAAGCATCGTACCAAGCTTCTTGACTTTGGTCTAGAGGGGAATTTGCAAGTTCATCTAAACCGCCACCATAATGTTGAGGGAGTTGTTGCTGAGGAGGCAGAGCAGAATACGTTGCGGGACCATGAGTAGATGGTGGAGCATCATTGGGTGGTTGATACTGAGGATCCCAACCTCCGGCAGGATGAGAGGCAGGTTGTTGACCCCACGCTTGTTGCGAGGGTTCTGCTTCCCAGGGGTTTACCTGAGTTTGTGGAGGTTGATACGCCTGAGTTGCATTCTCCCAAGGCTTCGCTTGTGGTTGATATGCATCCCATTTCTGTGCTGGTGGGTATGAGGCTACTGGACTTCCTCCGCCAGTATACTTATTAGTAGGTGGTGGACTTGATGTGGCAGGAGGAATGTAGCCAAGTTGCTGTTGCTGTGGGCCAGTTTGAAGAGGCGATTGATATGGGGCTGCTTGTCCGAACGGATTCGTAGAAGGTGCTGGAGCAGGACGATGATATCTGGACATCGAAGATTCCATAAGAACATCATAATCATGCCTCGCCTTATGAAACTTCTCATTCAACGCAATCAACTCATCTAGCAAGTGAGACCTCACCACCATAAAAGAGAGTAATACCTTTCCTGATAGAATACTTCTCAATCAACTTGACCAATTTCGGTCTAATCGCCAACGTCGAATTATACAAACTCTGCAATCCCTCATCTTCAATCCCACCAGGTCCAACCCCGGCACCTGCACTATCCGCATTCGCCAACAATCCAAGTAACTTTTCAATATTCCTTCCCTCTGCCAAGATCTTGGATTCTTCTTCAGCTTCCCTCATCAATTCTTCTGGAGTCGGATCTTTCAAGACTTCCACGTAATTCACTGGGAAAATACCAGTTTGGCCACGGAGGGATCCACGCCACCAATCTTTATATACGCTGTCTAGAACGGAAATGACGTCTCCGCGACGGAAGGGTAATTCACCTGATTCAGAGGGGGAAAAATCGTATAGAGCACGGACACGGGATACGGTAGCAGCAGTAGTTTGAGGTTTTTGAATAGGAGCTTGTTGTAAAGGTTGGGTATGGATAGAGGATTGTTGTTGAGGATATTGCATGGTATTAGTGCCTTGTTGAGGTTGAGCAGAAGTAGAAGTTTGAGAGATGTGAGTGTCTGAAAGAGATAGAGCGAGTGCCATTTGAAGTTCTTCTTCTTCTTTTTTGCGATCTGCATCGGTGATTTCCCGTTTTGAAGGACGGGAAGGAGGTTGGATACTGGGATCTGTAGTGTTAGAGTAGCTTGTGCCAGGAAAACTACTTGAACTCTTGAGTTGTCTGAGGGTTTCGTCCATAATCGAAAGGGATGGGTCTTTCTTGAATTCTTCGGTCCATTGCGTGACTAATTCATAGGCTCTCGCTTTCACAGAAGCATGTGTAGTCTGATCATCAGTCTTGATACTCAAAGGTGTCGGCATACCCGATCATTAACTAATCGCAAGATAGCTTGGGTGAAAGCTCTAGAGGCAATTTCGCGATGGACCTTGGTTCCACAGTTCTTCCCCAAGGATTCTGCGAGCTAGGATTATTCAGCAGGACTTCTCAGCAGGAGTTACAGTAAGAGAGTATAGTTGAACATTTGCATTTCGATGAGCTAGTCTCTTAATGATGGCCGCAATAGCATCTCGTGGACTATCCGTTAGAAAGTTGATAGTCTGTAGAGTTACCCATCTTCCGGTTTAGAGTCGACCTGATCACATACAGTCAGGATCAGCTCCCAGTTCTCACTCGTAAGGTTCTCATCAGTAGCTTTGGCTATGACTCATCAGCAACCATCCCTTTTTATCGCAAATATGGGATACAAGGATACTTACTAACAATTTCATCAAACGGATTTTGAGCAGCTCTGAACATTCTGATTGATCAACACTTTTCAGCGAATCTTGATGATCCGTTCAAACTTGAAATACGAACAGTGAAGTACTAAGGATGATAGCGCATTTGCTGTATATACAGAGTGGAGGTGAAGTTGGCGCCAAGAAATATACGGGTCTCCGGCTGCAGTTGAGTGGTGAAGGCGTAAAGTCTCGGCTGTGGTTTTTTGATTGATGCTGTTGTCCAGTCACCTGTTATTCCACGTCAGAGCCGTTTAAACTTGCTGGGAGCATGTGAGATGGGGCGGGGTTAGGGGATAGTGCGCCTGCGCCAAGAGTATCAACCTTTTCTCAGATGTGAGGCATTATGCGTAAAGTAACTCTAATTCGTTTGAAGAGAAGAATAGAGCGGAGACGTTGTCTATAGTTACAGAGGCGTAGGTGTTTCTAATGGAATGGTGTTTCGAACCTTCATCTTCTGTGGGGTTCGCGTCCTTGAGATTTGAACGCCGATGTCGGACAAGGCCCTGCCAGCACGGTCCCTGCCTTATCCCCGCCACGTAGGAGAAATGAATTCCTCCACCCCGGCACAAGGGGAAATTGTCACTTTGGAATTCACAATCTCCAAAACACTAAATGGAGAATGGGCCTAGACGTCGTTTTGATTTCGGAGCATCTCCTTCTTGGAGTTCAGGAACAGAAGAGAATGGAACAGCTTCATCAAGTTCATCTGCTCGTCCTCTTCCAGGTTCATTCATAAGAGATGAACCTGTGGAAATTCCCATACAACCAGAACTCCATGAACCTGCACCGACTCCGCCTCCTCCACCTAATCAATCACAATCTGGTAGAGAAAGAACTTGTCGGATATGTCTAGCAGGCCCCGAAGATGGTATATGCTCTTTTGCAATTCGCTAATCTAAAAAGGCCGTTTGATATCTCCTTGCCGCTGCCGAGGAACCATGAAATTCGTGCATTTGTCATGTCTTAATGCATGGCGATACAATTCGCCAAACAGAAAATCAGTCTACCAATGCGACCAATGCGGATACAAATACAATTTCAACAGGACCCAATATGCCGCAATCATCGGAAGTCTTTACGCTCGAGTACATCTACTAAAAATTATCATCTCATCGCTAATCGCAGATTGCATTTACAATCCTAGCTTTCGTTACTGCTGTTTTCATATCAGGCTTCGTTTTCAAACTTGTTTTATATCTCACTGGTGCAACTCTTCCGCTTACCCATCTCTCAGCCTTACTTGATTTCGTTTTCGGTATTGATCCTATTGATTCAATGTCCGCTATCGACCTTGATACATGGGGTTACCGTCCCCCACGAACTCTAAACGAAGTCTTCTTCACTGGATTCGGTGATGCAGCACACTGGGCCCTCGGAGTCGTCGGATTAGCTCTCTATGGATTCGTTAGTCTTATGACGGGTCTTGGAGCATTTGGAATTCATTTGCGTCTTGGAAACTGGCGACGGAGAGCCGTTGATGCTGAGAGACGACGAAGAGGAGCCACTTTAGGCGGTATAATGTGGGGGATTCTCATCTTGATTGGAACTGCAAAGTAACTCTCGATTGTAAAGCACGTCTCTGATAATAGAGTGTTGAAGGCAATTTATCTTGCTGTAGATCTTAGGATTCAGTTGTATCAGACGAGGTTGGAGACTGCTATTTTGGAGGTGGATCCGGATGGCGAATAAGGTGTTTGGAAGTTTACTTAAAAGTGGGTTGTTACTTGGTAGCATTAGTCTGGAGCGTTTTGCATGTTGATTGTTAGGGAGCCTTGGAGAAGCCACGTAGGTAGAATTCATTCTTCATATTCGGACAATCGAGTCCGATGTTTTGCTCAACTTCACTCCATTAAGTTGCAGTATAGACTCTATTCGTGAACTAATTCCACCCTTTTCCCAGGCTCCCAATCATCACAGGCTTTCGTTAAGCCCAACCAGTATCGATATTCAATAGTTTTATCCCGTGCTGCTTCTGCATCTCCCTGCCTAAAAGCTTCGACCAACGCCTGATATGCCGCATCAACCTTTCCCTGATTCTGCGCTCTAATTCTATCTACCTCCTCTTGAGATGTCGCTTCCTCGATTTCCTCTCTAGTGTCCAGCACCGCCATTAGTAATTTCGGATCTGACAATTTCGACGATTCCGTTACAGGGACAGGAGGATCAAGATGATGTAATAAGTATTCTGCTCTCGAAAGTGGGCGTTGCAAGGTGGAGTAGGCATGTGTTATCGTTGACGAGAGACTCTCTGCTACTCGTTTTTGTTCCTTATACATCAGTCTGAATAGCGACAAGGAAAGGTACTTCAGCTTTATCGCCGACAACATCTGGATGTACTTGACTCATCAGTTTCAGGTACCGTTCCCTCAGTGCGGCAGGGTTAATTTCTAGTGAGAAGGGTAGTTTGTCCGGTAAACCAAAGAGAGATAGGTAGTTTATGTCTTCAGGCAGTGGAAGTAGTGAGCCGCACTTTCCGCAAGCAATTTGTAATAGGTTTTGAGAAGAGCCGCACACTAGACATGTTTTCGACGAGGCGGTCTCGGGTTTCGTAGAGTAAAGTCGTTGCAGAAATGGTGCAGTTGGTCTGTAAGTTGAGAGGGTATACAATGACAGCGGTCTATAGGTTCTAGGATGAAAATGAGAAAGCTCACGGCGCAGTAGACTTGGAGCGACTCGAGCCACTGTTCTGAGTGTCGAGGCCATGATTGCGAAATTTCTTGTGCGCACTGCGCAAGTGGCGGACTCAAAAACGGAAATTGCACCGGTTCACCTAACCCCTCGCCAGTGGTTCCTTGGTCAGATGGGAAATGTCAGAGTGGGTTAACAAGGTTACAGAACAGCTTGCTTCCCATGCGCATCTAACTTTATCCGACATTTCACCTCTGCGCCTTTTAGCTGTAGAATTAACCCCTTCGGCTGCACAAATTGTGCGAAAGCCTGTGTTCTTCTGCAAGTGTCCTGCATATATGCATGTTGCTTCCCGTTTTAGACGCTCTTGCAGATCTCAATTTTAAGGGGTCAAAACTTTATCTTTGTTTGGTGCGGGGTTCGAGTCCGTGCCTTGCTTGCCACTAGTCTCAGGGACCGACGCAGTTTTCATAAATAGAAAAGGAGACCCCCTTCCGCTTCTTCTTCTTTTTCCTCACAGACACTCCTACACACTCATCTGAAGTCGTCATCTCTTGCAATCCACAACTCATCTCGACCAAAAGAACACTTTTGAAAAGACGATACCATGTCGGCGCTTGAAGCAACGGTATCGCAGACCGATTCGTTCATGCTAATGTTGCAGGACAACGTTCTCCGTCCAGATGTTTGTACCGTGGGTGACGTTGTTTCGCTTATCGCAAACCACTTTGAAATCTCCAAAATCCCAGATATTGCAATCTTTCAATATGATATTTCCATGACAAAGAAAGAGAAAGAGGGATCTAGCAGGAAGGTCAAGACAGAGAAAGATCCATCTGGCGATGAATCAAAGAAACCTCGACTTCCCCTTTGGCTCAGGATGGAGCTTTACCAGCAACAAGCTGTCCAAGAGCGTTTGGGAGAGGGAGGAAGGTCGTTTATTTTCGATTGTATCTTCCATTATCTCATCTCACCGTCTAACGTCAAGTCAATGCAATGGCATGGTCGAGGATAAAAATCCCGGATTTCGACGTCTCATTCACATACAAGTCTTCCACTCTCGATCATGACGTCAGGGAATATGTCTTCTCTCTCCACCACGCAAAGACTATCCCGCTGGGCGCAGTCAATTCCTATCTCTCCGGGCAAGCTGCCGTTGATAGGGTTTCTGTGATTGAAGGATTAAACTTCCTCAGTCAACTCTTTGTCTTTCGTCCAAAACTGTATCTCAAGCCCAAAGGCCGTGTATTCTTTCTGGAACCAGACAATCAGGCCTTATCTATCCCGAGGGAGAATGGGAGACAACTTGAATTTCGAACGGGGCTCTTCCAGGCTGTCCACTTTGGAGGAATTTCTCGATCTCTCACACTCAACGTGGACATTGCTGCCGGCACTTTCATCAGCTTGAATCCGGCAGACACGGTGCTCCAGGTCGCGGCCCGTTTCCTCAATCGTGCAATCCAATCCCATCCAAACTGCATGAACATAAACAACCTGACACCAGCGGATATCGAACTCCTCAATAGGGAACTTGCAGGAATCAAGTACACGTTTTTGAGCCCCATGGATAGACATACACGACGCAAACACCATCTCAGGAGCTTTGTCCACCAGTCGGCAGCTCTCGAAACCTTCACGAATGACAAGGGTCGTACTCTCTCTATCGCGAAGCATATCCAAGAAAAATATGACAGGACGCTGCGATATCCTGATGCTGCGCTTATTGAAACTGGTTCTCGTTGTTTTCATCCCATGGAATTATGCTACGTCGTCCCGGTACTGGTCTTTTCACTTCCAACACTAAGTACAGGGCCAGCTCTACAATGGTGCACTCTCAAAAGCGAGACAAGTAGCCTTCATCAACTATGGAATAAAGGTATTAACGCTTCCTTGAGATGCTGACCCAAGACTCCCGACGTTCGAAAGGCGGAGATTAAAGGCAAATTGAAAACGTTGCTCATGCCACAAGACAATCAATGGCTCAAAGAATACGGACTGAAGGTCTCACCTGAGATGCTTAAGGTTCAAGGCCGAAACTTGCCTAATCCAAAATTGAGAGCAGGCCAAAGCAAGGATGCCGTTGTCAAGAAAGGGGAATGGATGTGGCAAAGCAAGTTGAAAATTGTACACTTCAGAACGGACAAAGCTGATCTCAAGGGCACGACTTGGTCGAATTGGGCTGTGATCATTTTCAACGAATCACTTTCTACCGGAGATCTCCAGGTGTTGCATAACGGCGTGGTTAACTTCACCAATACCTTGAGAGCGAGTGCTAGAGACAACGGCGTCACGATCCAGGACGGTAATGCTGAGGTTCCCAGGCAAGTCTTCAGGAGTGCGGGTGCAAATCCAAACTCTATTAGACAAACCCTCAATGACCACCTTGACAATTGGTACCAGAAGTCTAGGGGTCCGGGACGAAGGATTGAGTTACTTATGTTCATCACCCCTGGAAATCAGAGTCGCTGGGAATACGCCCCAGTAAAGAGATACTGCGATGCGAAAGGAATTGTTTCCCAAGGCATCACGGCGGAGAACATTACGAAAAATTCTAGCGACCGCCGTTTCGCTCTCAATATCCTGATGAAAATTAATGCCAAGTTGGGTGGAGTCAATATTACATTGAATTCAATGCCGAAAGTAATGGAAAGAACCGTATCTTCTACATCTCAGTAAGATCTGACGGCAGGTGTTCATGGGAGCCGATGTGACGCATCCCGCGCCTGGAGCTCCTCCTGAAGTTTCAAGTCTTGCTACTATGACGGCCAGCATTGATCTTCTTGGTGCCCGTTATGCTGCGGTGGCGGCGAACCAAGGACGTCGCGTGGAGATGATTCAAGAAGCCCACAAGATGGCTAAACGTTTGCTCGCCCAATTCTATACCGAGACAAAAGTTCCCCCCGAGAAAATCGTATATTTGCGGGATGGTGTCTCCGAAGGGCAATATGATCAAGTGCTTCAACATGAAGCGACGGCCATTTGTGATGAAGCTAGACGCATGGGATCCAGCCACATCAAGTTGACGGTGATAATCGTACGCAAGCGTCATCATACTTCATTCTTCCCTGCGCAAGGAGGCGAGAGAGAGAACATTGCTCCAGGAACTCTTGTCGATACAGGGGTGACTCATCCTAGAGGATTCGACTTCTGTATGCCCTTTTTTCAATCTTGCTGATTTAGTCTTGACCCCTCACAAGGCTGTCAGGGGTGTTGTTCGACCTACTCATTTCCGTTGACAACCCCTGTGAGATACGCTAACTTCAGATGTTATCCGTGATGATAACAAGTTCAAAAGCAACGACCTTCAGCAGTTGCTCTACCACCAATGTTATACTTTCGCTCGCTCGACAACCTCAGTCTCATTGCGTATCCCAATAGTCTTGAGCCCGCTGATGATATAGCACCGGCTGTTTATTACGCTCATTTGGCTGGAAATCGAGCTCGCGTCCGCGAAGAGGGAGAGAATAGATTCTTGGAGGCAAATCGTATTTTCAATGGAGGCCGTTACGCCATGTGGTTCGTGTAGAACGTTTTTTATTTCATGTTTTGAAAGAAAGTATTTATATTGGTTTTGTGGTTGGAAATTCGTTTTCCAATAGTGTTTAGTTGCTCTTGTTTTTGTCAGTTCTCGATGATAGTTCTTGCAGCTGGTATGTAGGAATATATCTCAACGTGTTTATTGACCTATAAGAGACTAAAGTGAGGTACACGTACAATCATCTCTGCAAGTTCTCTCCCGCTCAGTAGTTGACAAGTTATACTTTGGTCATATCGACGACCTGCCATTAGAAAAACACTCAAATTAGACTATACCGCACGAATGCAATCGCCTGATTTCATAGTTTCGAAGGCAGCATTGAGGTCTCCAAGAGTCTGCCTGTGGGTAACAAATTCGTCTACCCTGAGCTTGCCCTGCAAATAATCCTCAACAAGTCCAGGTAACTCTGAACGTCCTTTGACGCCACCGAAAGCCGACCCCCTCCATACACGTCCAGTAACTAATTGGAATGGTCTTGTTGCAATCTCTTGTCCGGCAGCGGCAACACCAATGATAATACTTTGACCCCAACCCTTGTGACAAGCTTCCAAAGCAGCTCTCATTACAGAGACATTTCCTGTGCAGTCGAAAGTATAATCACATCCACCGTCGGTGATGTCGATGAGATATTCTTGAATAGGTTTGTTGATTTTGGTGGGATTTACAAAGTCGGTTGCTCCGAATTTCCTGGCCCATGCTTCTTTACCATCGTTGGTATCGACAGCAATAATCTTTCCTGCTCCATTGGCAACACATCCTTGAATTACGCTGAGACCAACACATCCAGCACCGAAGATAGCGACGTTCGAGCCTTTCTCAACTTTGGCAGTCTTGGTAGCAGCTCCATAACCAGTAGTGATACCACAACCGAGAAGACAAGCCTTATCGAGAGGAGCCTCTGGATTTATAGCAACAACGGAGATGTCGGCAACAACTACATATTAGACTTGACACTTTTGTTGCAAACCTGTGTATTGAGAGAAAGTAGAAGTTCCCATGTAGTGGAGGATATCTTTGCCTCGTGCACGGAATCGAGTAGTCCCGTCAGGCATGAGACCCTTTCCTTGCGTCAAACGGATTTTACTGCACAAATTGGTCTTTCCGCTCTGCCATCAGCCAGAATCTCGAGGTATGTGACCTTGCAGAACTTGCATTCCCCACACTCAGGGGTGTAAAGAGGAACAACATGATCACCAACCTTGACATTTGTTACACCTTCTCCGACTGATTCAACAATTCCTCCACCTTCGTGTCCGAAAATGACGGGGAAAGTCCCTTCAGGATCCTTTCCAGATAGAGTATAAGCGTCGGTATGGCAGACCTGAGTAGATGATCAGCAAAGGTACCGGAAAGAGCCGAGATGGACCACAGCGGCTCAATTAAGGACACGACATACCCCAGTCCAGAGAATCTTGATTCGAACCTCGTGAGCCTTTGGAGGAGCAACTTCGACGTCCTCAACGGACAGTGATTGACCTGCGGCCCACGCGATGGCAGCCTGCCCCGCCATCAGTTTCAATTTCCTTTCGACAATTTTGAGTAAGGAATTACCTTGCAAGTGATAGTCTTTCCAGCGGTATCAGACATTGTATGTATAAAACGATCTAAACAAGAAAGAACTTGGGCAAAATTATGGAGATTGAAGACGGGAGGAGATTGTGATGCGAACGGAGTCTGATTGAGGGGTTCAGGGTGGATTTTTTGTTTCGTTGCGGATCTTTCCCCGCTCGTTGGACAGTGCTGGCACGGGACGTTCCAGCATACGGCAAATCATCCCCGAATTCTGCCGAGCTTACGGACGTGGATTCCGGGCCACTCGCCATCTCGGAGAACAGTTCCGGAAATTAGCTCGTTCGGGGTCGATCTGATATGCTTGAGATTGGAAAAACAGACTGCAGATGGCATTGTGTCAATTGAAGTACTTATTTGTCTGTTTAGGCTTTCCTTTGACGCGTTTTATGCTGTTCTTTATTGTAAGGACCCTAGCGGATCCAGGACCTCAAAGAGGTTCCGCAACTCCTTCCGATTGGAGATTTCGGCGCCAGTGGTTAGGAGGCGACTACAAGCTTAGCGTTTAGAAAGAATTATTCACCCGAGTCGAGATGTCATCGACAGCAACTTAGGTGACATTGAATAATTGGATCACTCCGAACTAAGTGACATTAATTGCGGATCCACCCTTCTGCCCACTATCCATTTACTGCTCAGGAGATATCACGGGAAAGCCATTAATCCCAATGCTAAATGCCAAAAATCCAAAGAACAAATGTCCTTCTAAACCCCAAAAGTTCCAAAACACCATCACTTTGGCCAAATTAAATTAGTTCCACTTCTCCATTATCCTTCCAAACCAACTTTTCTTTTTCCACAATCCCTGGAAGAAATGTTTCCCACGGACATCATCACCCAATGTCTCTCCATCCAAAGATCCCAAACTCCTTCTCGGCAAGACCAATACATCTTTAATTTGCTTTGGTTCGACTAACCCATGTAGACTGTCTGTTTCTTGTCTTCCGATAAACTCTGTTACACAATCTGACCAAACGCCAGGACCTGTCCAATCCATGATTATATCTTCGATATTCGTTTCATCGGACCATTTGGGGAGGAAGAATTTAGTTTGTTCTCGAACTCGAGTGAGAGCACACCATAAAATGGGATGTTTAGGAGTTGACGCAATTGTCCAGGATTCGAATTGTAGTCCTCTACATAGTCCAGTGATAGTATTATCTCCTTCAATACCCACAAGCATAGACGCATTATATTCATCCAATTCTGGCCAAGGGAGAGGATGAATCAAACTGACATCGAGATCCGAGTAAATCCCGCCATGAACATACAAAACGGCATACTTGAAAAGGTCTGTTTTCAAAATGGGGGTTGGCAATGCGGTGAAGGTAGGAAGGAATTCAGGGAGATGGTTTCGGAAGAGAGTCAATGCCGCAGCATCCGAGTAGAAAGTATATGCGAAATTTGAGGTTTGCCAGGTAATTTGATACTTTGTAGGGCGGAATTGTCTCTTTTCTCCCTCGGGAAAGAAGAAGACTTGATGGACGAGGGGAGGAATTGGACTCTTGTAGTCTCCTGCACTGATTGTGTCGAAGTCCGGGTTTATCCGGAGTATCTGTCGGTATGGTGGAGGATGTCTGAAGACAGCAAAGAGCACGAGGGGAGTGACGATGACCGATACGCCCAGAAAGATGAAGAAGCGTTTTATTCGGCCGGACATTGGTAAAAGAGCGAATGTGCTTGAAATAGCGTAGAGAATGATATATGGGAAGGAGTGAGGAAGTGGGAAGCCTTTATGGAAGCCAGGTCATCCAGCACCGGGTAAAAAGCTTGTTTTTGTAAGGAGTGACAGTTTTGGATGTCGACAGTGGCTGCCTTCATTACCATAGCAGAGAGATTCTACGCGGATGTTTAAAGGAGGCATATACAGGCGACAGAGATATCTTGTCCAAATCAAATGCGAGTGATGAATCAAATTTAGGAGCGGGCTTGGCACTGCATCCAATTAAGCGCACTGGTTCAGATCCGACCGGTCATCTCGATTGGACAGCGCTCAACACACCATAACGGACCCTTCTGGATTGGACAGAGACAACGAATAAGCCACAGACAACCGCGTGAGATCGGTGATTCGATCAGATCCATTCACTTCATTCGATCAATCAGCAGTCAGTACAGTTCATTCGAGCATCTCATCTCAACGCCCAGACTGTAAACTTCCCCTTCGTCTTTGGAGCATTTCTAGCTATAATAGCATCGACGACGGGTCGACCATCATGACCAAAACGAATGCTCTAGCCACGATTCTTCAAACTCCTGGTCAACTTCCTCAATGACTTCGTCCCACACGGGCTCTGACAAACATTTCCAGACCGTCAATGGAGGAGCAATTTGTTCGAATTGGTGAGCTTGTCAACGCATCGAACTCCGATGCCCCTGGAGCAGACACTGAGAGAGGTTAGGGTTACAGGAATTTAAGTTTATGTGGCAGCAACGCCACAAATGAGGGAATTGCACGAGTTGGCATCCAAGTTCATTTGTTGCCAGAATGAGACTAATGAATGAAAAGGGGTCCGTCCACTGTGCACTGCCTCATTAGCCCACCTTCATTTAAGCTCGTGTAAATAACTATGGTAGCTTTTATTCTGGGACCCAATTCCACGACCACATCATCCGGTCTCGCTTGAGTTTGCCTCATCTCTACAGACTTCCAACGAACAACTAGAACAAATGTCGTACTACGGTGGTCCACCTCAACCACCTCCAGGAGGAGGGTATGGTGGTCCTCCTGGTCAGTATGGTCAATATGGACAATATGGACAATATGGAGCACCTGCCGGTCCTCCTCAGGGGTACCAAGGCCAAGGGGGTTATGCCCCTCCTCCTGGTCAACCAGGACAACAACCTTACAACCAAGGCTCTGCTTCTTGGCCTCCTGGTGTTCCCCCTCCTCCAGGTGGAGCGCAAGGTACAGCACAAGGTAGAGGATATGCTCCATACAATCCTTCGGCCAATCCTCCCCCTCCCCCTCCTCCCGCTGGCGCTCCAGGTCAATATCCTGCTGGTGCTCCTCCCTATCAATATCCACCTTCTGGCTACGGTGTTCCCCCTCAAGGACAAGGCCAATACCCAGGCGCTCCTCCTCCAGGACAACCCGGCTACGACCAACGCGGCATAGTCCAACAAGCCCAACAATTCTTCCACCCACAAAACCAAGCCCCACCACAACAACCCTACGATGCTGACGAAGAAGCTGCTCTCCTCCGCAAAGCAACACACCACCACTTCAATGACACCCAAGTAATCGACATCCTAGTCCGGGCCAACACTCCCCAAAAAATGGCCTTGTTAAACGATGCTTTCGAAGCAGAGACCGGTAAATCCATAATCCATGTTCTTGAGAAAGATTCCGGCGGACACTTTTTGTATGCTTTGAGAGGATTGGCATTGGGACCTTTGGGATTTGATGTGTGGTTGGTTCATCATGCTTGTCATGGGGTGGGACAACATGGGATGGGTCATCATGAAGATATTTTGACGGAGGTATTGGCTGGAAGACCGAATTCGGAGATTCAGGCTTTGAAGGCTGCGTATCACAAGGTGTTTCATGCTGAGCTTGCACATGTTGTTAAGAAGGAGTTGACTCATCATACTGAGAGGATGTTCACTATGATTCTTGCGGTATATCCCTCTCTGTTTGTGAATATATTGACATGTCTTAGGGTCATCGTCCACCTGAGAATTATCATGAAGATCCAAGACATTTGGCAAGCGATGTCCAAACTCTCTTTGACGCCGCTCAAGGACGTGTGGGAACCGATGATATTGAATTCTGCGGTGTCATCCTCAATCGTTCTGACGAGGAGATCCGTCAGATCGCTCATGAATACAAACAACGTCATCATCATACCCTTCTGTCTATTATCGAGCGTGAATTCAGCGGCCACGTGCGACGTTGTCTCCTTTACGTCGTCGAAGGAGCATTAAATCGTGTTGAAAGAGATGCTCAGCAGATTAATGCTGCACTCACAGGGGACGGTGCTAAGGAGGAGAGATTGGCCTATAGGCTCATCAGGGTTCACTGGATGGGACAACCTTACATGCAAAGTGTCAAGCAAGCTTTCAGTGAGACGTACAACCATAGTTTGCATGCCAAGGTGCAGGCTCATGTTTTTGGCGAACTTGAGAAGTTGCTCCTAGCTCTTGTGGAGGGGAGATAATGATGTTTAGTTACAATCTGTGGGGGACATCCAATCTTTGGGACATCTTTAGTGCTTTAGTTTCTTTATGAAAGTGAATGGTTTGACAATTGAATGTTTTGCGAAGTATGCTACTTTAGCTCTCACTTGGCACACGAACCTTCCATATTGGCACCTAATTGAATGCAAAATTGGGAGACCTTTACGGCCGGAATCTTTTCCAATCTGACGGATTTTGGCTAAATCGTGCGCCGATATTTTGAAAGAGACTGCCTCACACTTTTCGCAAATCGCAATCGTCGACATCACCACACTACCCCGAGAGGAGCCATGTTAACAAGGCTTAACCCAATATGCTGCCGTTGTCGTCCACTAATAACTAACAAGTCAAACATATACAAACCTCTATCGCGGTAATTGACCCCTCTAAAGGCGTTCTAATGATGTAGAGTCTCCCGATTCCATTCATTAAGACCTCGAATATCAACTCCCTCGTTAACATCATCTCCCCTACTATCAAGCTCATCGCTTCTGTCATCTATACGTCGTCCATTGACATGTACGCTTGGAGTTGCATCAGAAAATGGCGTTGAGCAGCGGAGATGGAACACACGAGGTCGAACGTATCAACCTTCCAATCGAAAACGGAAGAATCGACATGGATTTTTGAAGAGACTCAAGTCAAAAGGAGGACGCAGAATGCTTGCTAGAAGACGAACCAAGGGTAGACGGTTCTTAAGTCATTAATCAGAAAATTGCCATACCCCATCCTGTATATCCTTACTTTTATGAATATGAAATACACCTAAATTTGCCCGAAGTCATCCCACACGCCAATCTACAGTATAGAAAAATATAGACTATGAATAACACTGTTCCAAGTCAATTGCAGTAACGAGAATCATATACTATAGGTTTAAGCAGAACTAACACTGAGGATAAGAGATCTTTGATCGGAAAAGTTTGTTATCGAAAATGGAAATCTGCTGACGAAGGTGACCCGGAAAAACTCGTGATGCAGGAACTTAAAGCGTTGACCAAGTGACCACTGCCTATCAATCTCCATCATCAAAGCCAAACAATCCCCAACAAAAGAGACAATCTTCTCTTTCTCATACAAGCAT
>Ga0335073_10004227_pt1 | contig 20096 bp, 16 predicted proteins | sample Lox_Sample_22_FD_207093 | JGI IMG/M metagenome (GOLD analysis project Ga0335073, IMG submission 207093) | Soil microbial communities from Loxahatchee National Wildlife Refuge, Florida, United States - Lox_Sample_2.2 | ecosystem: Environmental > Terrestrial > Soil > Wetlands | place: USA...
ATAACGGACCACGAAACTGCCGTCGCGCCGTTCCAGTTTCAAATCGCCCGCGGCCAGCACCAGCCCGTAATGATCGCCCAACAGCGGCAACAGAATTTTATTTCGCAGCCGTTCTTCCGGAGCGTTCCATTCGATGTCGAAGTACGGAGCGTAGCGGCTGGCCGCGCCGTTTTCGAGCGTATCCCACCACCACGCGTTGCTCTGCCCGGCGATGGCCATGTGATTCGGGACAATATCCAGTACCTGTCCCAGCCCCAATTCAGCCAGCTTGCGGCACAAACGCTCGCGCCCGGCCTCGCCACCCAATTCGACGTTGACATGCAGATAATCGACTACGTCGTAACCGTGCGTGCTTCCCGGCGCGGCCTGCAAATACGGCGAACAATAAATGTGCGAAACGCCGAGGTCGCGCAGATAATCCAGAATGTCGCGCGCCGCTTCAAATCCGAAGCCGGAGTGGAGTTGCAGGCGATAGGTGGAGCTCGGAACATTCATCAATCACCTTGCCGACCAATAGATCCATGGCTCCCGTTTTCTGTTTCGGCAGCCAGCTTGCACGAGTCGCGAATGATTCACGTTACAGAAATTCGAGCGCCCGGCGAGTTACCCGCGATTCGCCCGACCGGTTCAACACGCGGCTGCGAATCCGCCAGGAAAGTTCTGCTGACACCCGGTAGAAAATGCGTGCCCCAGGTGGGTTTTTAGGCGAAAAATGTTGCGCACGGCATCGCAAGTTCCGCTACAATTGGAAACGCGAACTGGCAACACGCGTGCTTAACGTTACTTATCATGTGGAATAAAGATCAAAATACAAACGCTACTCCTGCGCCCGCTCCCGCTGGCGCTCCCGCGGTCCGTCCCGTCGTGCACGAACCGGTTTCCTCCGGCGCCGGCGCCATCATCGGCAGCACCATGCGCATTAAGGGCGACATCATCAGCAAGGAAGAAATGGTGATTGACGGCGAAGTCGACGGAAAACTGGAAGCCCGCGACCGCCTGACCATCGGCCCCACCGGAAAAGTGGATGCGACCATCAAGGCCGCCGAAGTGGTCGTCGGCGGCACGGTGAAAGGCAACGTCGAAGCCACCCAGCGGATCGTGCTTCGCAAAGGCGCCAACCTGGTGGGCGATGTGAAGACTGCCGGCATCGTGATCGAGGACGGCGCGTATTTCCGCGGCGGCATCGACATCGCGCGGCCGGAAAACGGCCAGCGCTGAATCTGGCCCTCCGGATGCCAGGGTTTCCCATCCGTATCCTGGCTTAATCTACAGCCCGCCGCTCGGAGTTGCCGGAATACCCAATTGCCGCGCCGCATTCTCGGCCAGACGAAGGTGCTCCTGCATAATTGGAATCGCCTTGGATGCCAGTGAGCGCATATCCGGATCGGACGCTGAATTCGCTTCCTGCTGGAATGCGGCGATGTCATGCGTGTGGTCATTAATCATGTCGGTAATATAAGCCTTGTCGAACGCACTTCCCGTTTTAGCTTCGAGCGATCGATAGGTAGCCTGTTGCTTTGCCGAAGGCCGCACCGGCACTGTGATTCCTTTCTCTGAAGCGACACTCCTCGCTTGCTCCAGCAAGTTGGTGTGGTCCGTCACCATTCGTTCGCCGAACTGTTTCACGGCCGGGCTCGACCCATTTTTCTGCGCCAGCTGTCCGAGCTGAATTTCCGCCAGGTTACCTTGCACCGCTTCGCGCAAAAACGGCTGATCGTTGTGGTTCGCGGCGGTCCCGGCCCTGGTTTGCGTGGAAGTCTGTGCTTCGGTCGCGAAGCATGTCGCAATCGTTACGGTTAAGATCAATAAATATCTCATAACCTCGCTCCTCAATGAGTGTTTCGCCCGTTAGACCATGGACGGGAAGCTTTTGTTTCTTTCCCAACGGCGTTAACGTGAACGGCAGAGGTCTCCCGGCGGGACGTTATAAGATCAGGAAACGCCCTGCTAACTCGCCGCTGTGGAATCGGAAGGGATGATTCTTCCCACCCGGTCCAGCCGCAGTTTTTGGCCGCGCCAGACCACGGAATTTCCGAACAACCCCGCGATCCACACCGCGGCTCCGAACAGATCGCGCAGCGGAACCGCCCACCACAGCGCCAGCGCATCGCGGCTTCTCATTACGAACCATCCCGACTCGAGAGCCATCAGCATCCGGACCGCAATCACCGCGGCGGCGATTCTCCACTCACCCGCTGCCGCGCACAGAACCGCCCAGAAGGTCGCGAAGGTCACCGGCAATCCGAGGTATCCGGCGAATTTCGAAACGCGAATGGTGCGCGCCCAACGCACCTGGTGCGCCCAGACGTCTTTCCAGCCGCCACCCAGGTGCGTGTCGACGATCACCTCCGAAAGCACACACTTCAAACCCAACTGGTGCAGCCGATGTCCCAGTTGATAATCGTCGGCGAGATAATCCGCGATCGCCGCGAAACCGCCGATGCGGTCCAGATCCGCGCGCCGGAATGCCATGGTCGATCCCATCGCGAACTCATCCACGCCGACCATTCTCGCCACCAGCGTCGAGGGCGCAAAGTCGGTGCAGATGCCGAGTCCTTCCAATCGCGCCGCGAAGGTTTCGGCCGATGCGCGATACAGGCACGTCACCAGGCCAACCGCCGGATCGGCAAGCGGCGCGGTCACGCGCTCCAGGTAACCGGCCGGCACGCGAATATCGGCGTCGTTCACCACCAGAACGGGATACCGCGCTTCCGCCGCAAGATCGAGCAGCACGCCGGCTTTTCCGTTGGGAGTTGTGGTGCGGCACAAGACCACCCGCGCGCGAGGAAATTCCCGCAGCACCGCAACCGCGGGATCGTCCAGCGAACGGACGCCGCACAGCAGCTCAAACTCGCCTGCGAGGTTCGCATGAGACGCGATCGCGTCGCGGAAACCGGCGTCGATACCGCGAACCGGCTTCAGAATCGAAACCGGTTGATGCTGAATCCTGAATCCGGGTCCCTGGGTCCGCCGGCGCAGGCAGGCAAGGATTGCGAAGAGCTGATACGCCGCCGCAACCGCCGCCATCAGCTCCACAAAAAGCGGCGCCAGGAAAATCACCGCGTGAGCAGCGCCACGCCGAAGGCCACCAGGCACGCTCCCGCCCAGCGCCGCGAATCGACCCGTTCCTTTAAAACAATTTTTGCAAGAATTGTCTCAAACACCAAAGTGGCCGCCGAGGCCGGCACGGCGAAGCTCAGATCGGCCGTCTCCAGCAGCGTCATGAAAGCGAAAAACGAAACCGCCATGAACACGATGGCGAGAATCAGAAATTTTTTTCGGGCCAGCGCCGCCAGCACGCGGCCCAGCCGCCGCGGCGCGAATTCCTTGATCTCGCCGTGGCGCTTCATCTCGGCGCTCTGCAACAAATCGCCGAGCACGGTGCTGAACACCATCAACGCCAGCAGAAGCCACGTTTTCATGCGCCTTCACGCTTCATTTCAAGGCTCACTTCGAGGTTCCGGGGGCTGCCGGCGCCCACCAGCATGGTTCCGGCGACGATCAGCAGCGTGCCCGCCCAGCGCGCCGCCGTCACCTGTTCGTTCAAAAACCAGCGCCCCATCAGCGCATTCACCACGTAGCCGAGCGAAGTCACCGGCAAAACGTAGCTCAAATCCGCCCAACTCAGCAGCGCCATGCGCGACAGCAGCCACAGGATCAGCAGCACGATCCCGATCATGACCCAGGGGCTGAAAATGGCGCGCAGATAATCGAGCACGCCGTCGGTCGAGCGGTTTCGCATGCCGGAGGCCAGCGCGAAATTGCCGAGCGCGTTCGATAACACCACAATGATCGTGAACACCCGCGTCTTCCATCGAAGACGCTCGAAGCGGTTCATCCGGCTTGCGGGCGTTGCGCTTGCAGGGCGCGGCTGGCGCGGTGCTCGGCGACGTACTTTTTGCGCTTGCTGCGCAGCGAAAGATAATCCTTGGCTTCCTTGTACAGCCGCTTGCGTTCCTCGCCCTTGAAAATGGCCTTGCGCACGATGCGCCAGGCGGCTTTCGGACGGAAATAATATTCGCCGTAAAACCGCTCCACCCAATCGACCAGCTCTTCGCGCTCCAGAATGCCGGGATAAATGACGTTGGGCAGCTGATGGCCTTCCTCGTCGGCCATGTTGATCTGCACCAGGTTATTTTTCTTGGCGTAGTCGTAAAATTCGGTGCCCGGAAAAGCGTGCGCGATCGAAACCTGAATGGTCTCGACATCCAGGCGCTTGGCGAAATCGATGGTGCTGCGCAGCGTCTCGCGCGTTTCGCCCGGCAGCCCGACGATAAAATCGCCGTGAACCACCAGGCCCAGCTTGTGGCAATTCTCGGTGAAGCGCCGGGCCATGTCGATGGTGGCGCCCTTTTTGATGTTGCGCAGAATCTGCTCGCTGCCCGATTCGTAGCCGACGATCAGCAGCCGGCAGCCGGCTTCTTTCATCGCTTTGAGCGTGTCGTAATCGGTAGTCACGCGCGAGGTGCAGCTCCAGGTGAACTTCACTTTCTTCAATTCCGCGCAGAGCTCCAGCGTGCGCGCCTTGCGGTAATTGAAGGTATCGTCGTCGAAGAAAATTTCCTTCAAGCCGGGGAAATTTTCGAGCACGTAACGGCACTCATTGGCGATATCGGCGGTCGAGCGCAATCTCCAGCGATGCCCGGAATGCGTCTGCGGCCACAGACAAAAGGTGCACATGGCCGGACAGCCGCGCGTCGTATAAAACGAAATGTAGGGGTGCAGCAGGAACGGAACGTTGTAGCGGCGAAAATCGAGGTCGCGTTTGTAGATCTTCGACACCCACGGCAGCTCGTCCAGATTTTCGATGGCGGCGCCTTCGGGATTGTGAACGTTGGCCCCATCCTTGCGGAAACTGACGCCCGGCAGATCTTCGAGCGCGGCGCCGTTGGCGTAATGGGCGATCGCATAATCGAACTCGCGGCGCGCGATGAAGTCGATGGCTTTCGACGCGTTCAGAGCTTTATCCGGCTCGATGGTCACCGGAGGACCGACGAAAGCCACCTTCAATTTGGGGTTGGCGTCCTTCATCATCTCCGCGATTTTCACATCCACGTGAAATCCGGGCGAGGAGGTGAACAGCACCATCAATTCGAAATTTTTCGCGTGGGCGACGGTCTGCTCGATCGAGACGCCGTGCGGCGGAGCGTCTAAAACCTTGCTGTCCGAGATCATTCCCGCCGGGTAGCACAGCCACACCGGATACCAGTACGATTCAATTTCCCGCGTCGACGGCCAGCGCGATCCGGCGCCGCCGTCAAAACCTTCGAATGAAGGCGGATTTAGAAACAGCGTTCTCATCGACACGGCGCTTTCGAGGTCTCCTTTTACCGGTTGGAGCTGGTGGTCAGCTCGTCAGTGGTTTCTGCCCTGCTGAAGTTGCTGAAATCAACGTTAAGCTCCGCGCGGCCGAAAATGCGCACGTCCGCCTTGCTCTCGAAGCGTTTGGGAATGGCTACACCGTTCTGGATTTCGTATTCGTTCACGAACTCCACTTTTTTGAGGAACACCGACGGCGTTTTCACCAGCCGGCCGGATTCGCGCACCGGCATGGCCGTTTCGGCATCCAGCCACAGCTCGCCCTTGAACATTCCGACGCGTTTCTTGCGGGGCGTGATCTGGAAGATCTGCACCAGCCGGCCATCCTGGTTGGCGCGCCCCCGGTACTTGAATTTATAATTCACCGGGGTGATGGCCGTTTCCGGCGACTGCGATTCGGCCGACAGGTAGCGCGCGATAATCTCATCCTTAATCGTGCTGTCGCCGGAAAATCCCAAAGCCTTATAGGTGATCTTTCCCAGCTTGGAGATGCGGCGCAGCGCTTTCAGCGTTCCCTGTTTTTCCAGGCGCGGGAGTTTGGCCACGATTTTCACCTGCATCTCCACGCCGCGCAACGAATCCCGTTGCGTTCGCCGCGCCGACAAATATCGGGTAAGAATCTGCTGCGTGTCGGCGCCCTCGCCGGACTCCGCTGCTCTCAGGAACGGAAGCGCGAACGCCAGACACACGCCCGCACCAAGGACAATCCTGCTAAAAACCCTTCTCTGAAACATTCAAGTCGATTCCAGTGTAGCAGATGCGCCCGGCCCGCCGTTCGATTCCGGATTTGCCGGGTATCGTTACAGCGTTGGAGTCCCGCCGCGTCCGGCGCGCGTCTAACTATCGGAGAAAGCTAGTATGAAACTCTCTACTTTTTTTACGACATGCGTTACGGCGGCGGCGCTGGCATTGCCGGCGTGGGCCGGGACCCCATCGGATCACGCTCAACTTCAAGCGATCGCCGCGAACGCTACGTTCGCGGAACGGGACGCCGGCCGGATGTGGTCGTACGCCTCCGATAATCTGGACTGGATGGCGCAAGGCAACCAACTGATGCGGCTGCGTGACGATCTCAACACGCTCGGCCGCCAGGTTCATCGGCTTCAGGCTGAGAACGCGCTTTCGCCCGGCCAGCAGCGGCGGGTCGAAAGAGTGGCGCGGCGGGTGAATCTGATGGCGGCCGATACGCAGGGCGCCATTCTGTTCGGCAGAACGCATCGCGATGATTTGTTCAATCCGATGTATACACAAACTGTTTCGCAGCTCTATTCCAACGCGGAACGCCTGAATCATGACGCCCGCGCGGCGCTGTAATTCGCGGGCGGCAGCGAACGGTCAATTCTAAGCCCCGCCGGTGATGGCGGGGGTAAGCGGAGATTACCAGTCGGACGCGGCGGCCCAGTCAAACGGCCGTTCGCCGGTCCAGAATGCGGGCTGGCCGCGCCACAGCATGGTTTCCGTCCAGAGTCGATGACCATCGGTGCGAACGGTGACCAGGCCGTCTTCGTCGGTGCGCAGCGTTTCCACGTGATGCGCGGCCAGACGCGCCAGAACATCGCGATTGGGATGGCCGAAAGAGTTCTCATATCCCACCGAGATCATCGCGATGATGGGCGAGACCGCGTCGAGAAAGGGCTCAGTAGTAGACGTTTTCGAGCCGTGGTGCGCGACCTTTAAGACGTCGGTGTGCGGAGGCAGGTTTTCGCGCGCCAGGCGCAGTTCCGTGCGGCGTTCGGTGTCGCCGGTCAGCAGGAAACTTCGGGCGCCGTAGGCCACGCGAAACACGATCGAATCGTTGTTGCCCCTGGCGCGCGAGTCATCGGCGGAGGGCGATAAAATTTCGAGCATTGCGCCGGAAAACGCAAAGGGAGCAGATTCGCGCTGATCGACGGCGCGAACATGGAAGTGCGCGGCGCAAGCGAGAACGCGCGGCGACGGATGGGTTCCCACCCACAACTCCGCGGGATGAAAATTTTCGATCAGCGCGCACAGGCCGCCGGAATGGTCCTGATCGGCGTGCGTCGAAACGATCACGTCGAGGCGGCGGATGCCGCGCGTCCACAGGTACGGCGAAACGACGTCTTCTCCGGTGTCGAGATTGACGTGACGGCGGCTCCCGTAGGATAGGATTCCGCCGCCGTCGATCACCATGATTTTTCCGCGCGGAAAAACCAGCAGCAGACTGTCGCCCTGGCCGACGTCGATGGCGGTCAGTTCCAGAATGCCGGGCGTGATGGCGGGCGAAACCGGGTGCCAGATCAGCAGCGCGAACGCGGCGAGCACCGCGCCGAGCGCCGGCCATCGCCATAGTTTGCGATAGGCGAGCACGGCGATGGCGAGCAGCGCCACAATGAAGGCCAGCGCCAGCCACGCCGGCGGGTCCGGCACGCGCCAGTTCGGCTCGCGCGCGGCGTGCCAGGCGGCGATGCGCGCGGACAATTTGAGCAACACGCCGGCCAGCGCCGCGACCCATCGCCAGCCGCTGAACACGGCAATGAATCCCAGCGGGACCACGGCGTTCAGCAACGGCACGATGAGCAGATTCGCGGTCAATCCGGTGAACGACGCGCGATGAAAATATTCGGCCATCGGCAGCGACAATCCGATTTGAATCACGGTCGAGATGGCGGCCATTTCGAAGGCGAAAAACGCAAACCGGCAGAGCAAGGCGAGCGCGGCGGCGGCGCGGCGCTGCGGAAGGCGCGTCCACAGCGCCAGGGTTTCCGCGGCCAGGCGCAATTCGATGCGAAACTGCGCGGCGCGCGCCTCCAGGTGAGGGTCGAGCGAATCGTCGTTGATTTCGCGCACCGCGCGGCCGTAAGGAATGGTGGTCGCTTCAAGCAGCGGCGTTCCCAGCGCGCCGATGGCGGCCACGCACAGGAACGAGAGCACGAAGCTGGCGTCGAACAACTGGCCCGGATCCCACAAAAGATAGACCAGGCCGACGGCGGCCAGCAGGTTCAACACGCGTCCGCGGCGAAAGAAAAAGCGGGCGGCGAGGTACAGAGAAAATCCGCCGGCGGCGCGGACGACGGGAGCGGAAAATCCGGAAACCAGCGCGTAAACCCACGCGGCGAACGCGGTGATGGCGAGCGCGGGAATTTCCGGGAGCGCGCACAGGCGCAACAAAAACAGCAGAACGCCGGCGAGCACGGTCACGTGAACGCCGGAAATCACCAGGGCGTGAAAGGTGCCGGTGCGGCGGAAATTGTCGGTCCAGATTTTTTCGAGTTTGGAGGTTTCTCCGATGAGAATCGCCTCCATCATTCCGGTGGCGTAGGCGTCGTTGGGATAGAGCGCTTCGATGCGGCCGAGCGCGGCGACGCGCAGCGCGAACACCGCCGCCAGGAAGCGCGATCCGCAGCGGCCGCCGAGAATTTTCGCTTTCGAGCCGGAGGTCATCGACGCGGTCCAGAAAATTTTCTGGCGCGCCAGCCAGCCGGCGTAATCGAAGGAGCCAGGATTATCGTAATTGCGCGGACGCCGCACACGCGCTTCGATTTCGACGCGCTGGCCGTAATCGAGGCGCTGCGGCACATCGTTGTCGCGCAGGTTCAGGCTGACGCGGGCGCGGGCGTCACGGTCCAGCTCCAGGGTGAACTGCTCGCGATTTTCGGAGAAGACCGCCGGCTCGACGACGCAGCCGTCGAGCAGCACGATTTCGCGCGACCCGGCGTCGATGGTGGGCGGATCGCCGGGACGACGCCAGGCTTCGGCGAAAATTCCCAGGAACAGCAGCGCCAGCGCGAGGCACACGATTCGTAATCGGGTTTGCAGGAGCGCGAGAAGCAGGAAGGCCGCGATCGGCCACAGCGATTCGGCGGTGGTGAAGGCGAAAGCGCGGCTGAGAAAAATTCCGGCGGCGACGGCTACGGCCGGCAGAATCAGCGGATCGCGCACTTAAAGTTAGTTGGGAACGGGAGGAACAATTCTCAAACGAGTTTCGACAATACGGCTGTAGTCGCGGCGGCCGGGGCTTCTGGACTTTTCGCCAGGCGTTTTCCGGCCGCCGGTGATTTAAGAGGCTACTAACGCGAGGATCTCAGTTTCCGCTGGATGGCGGGCTTCTATTTTCTCCGTTTTCGAAATGCCTCTTTCTGATTCCCTGCATGGCCGCCTTGCGTACGACCAGCGGAAGTTTATCGAATCGATTCGACGTCGAGGGAGTGCTGAAGAAGCGGACGGAAAAGGGCAGGCTGGGAGCCTGCCCCACTAACGTTTTCCAATTCGCTTTTTCAGCATCCCTCCATCTCGCGTCGATGCCCTGCCGTATAGGGGACACCGCAAACCGTTAACGGGCTCCGCGAGTTCAGTACCACTTGAATGCAACTACGGACTGATCAGTTCCGATTGAAGATTAGAGCGCTGGTTCGGAATTGAGTTTGAGAAGAAATGGGATCTGATTGCAGGGGCCTGGGTTTGGGGGCCTGGAGCCGGCGTTATTGCGGGGTGATGCGGAAGTTTTCACGCCAGGTTTCGCCGGGTGCGACGTGCGGGAACGGCGGCGGCGAGTTGAAGGCGTTGGTCAGGGCGGTCATCGGCTCGAAACAGATGAAATCTTTGTCGGGAGGCGCATAAATTACGCCGACGGGGAACTTCGCGCCGAAATGGACGGCGAGAGTTCGCGCGCCATCGGTGACCAGGAAATCTTCGCCGGTGAGAGCGGTAAAGACCGTGTCATAGGACTGGCCGGCGAGATCGCGCCAGCCGGGATCGATCGGAGTGCGTTCGGCCGTGGGAATTTTTTTCTCGGAAAGGACGGCCTGCTCGCGCGCGGGGATCTGGATGCGCCAGCGGTCGCGGGTGGAATCGGGTAAACGGAAATAAGGGTGAAAACCGAGGCACAGGGGCAGCGGTTCTTCGCACTGATTTTCGACGGCCAGCTCGATTTCGAGCGAGCCGTCGAGCAGGCGATGCGTCAATTCGAGCGAATGCGCGAAAGGAAATTGCGCCATCCAGTGCGGGACGCGCCAGAATTCCAGGCGCGAGGTGACCGAACTTTCATCCTGATTCACGATTTTCCAACGGTCGGTGAACAGCAGCAGGCCGTGGATCGGGAGATGGTTGGGGTCGTAGCGCAGATTGCCGAGCGCGGAATTTAAAAAATAGCGCCAGCCATTGGCCGTGTACGATTCGCCGTCGAGGCGGTTGGCCCACGGGGCGAGCAGCGGGATGCCGGCGAACGAGGGAGGGTTCGCGTCGCCGTGAATGAATTCGGCGCCGCGCAGGGTGAGCGAACGGCAGTTGTTGCCGCGGCCGGTGTCGATGGATGCTTCGAGATCGCCGGCGGTGATCGAAATCATTCGGTGACGTTCTTCGAATCGACCAAGGCGCGGGCTTCGGCGATGAATTGGGCTAACGCTTTCGAGCCTTGATCGCCATGCTTACGATGGCGCACGGCGACGCTTTCCGATTCGGCTTCGCGATCGCCGACCACCAGCATGAAGGGAATTTTTTGCAACTGCGCTTCGCGGATTTTGAGGTTCACTTTTTCGTTGCGATCGTCGAGATGGGAGCGCAATCCCGCGGCTTCGAGCTGGCGATGAACTTTTCGCGCGTATTCGACGTGACGGTCGGTGATGGGCAGCACGGTGGCTTGAATGGGCGCGAGCCACATCGGGAATGCGCCGGCGTAGAGTTCGATCAAATAAGAAATCATGCGCTCCATGGTGCTGACGATGGCGCGATGAATCATCACCGGCTGATGATGCTTGCCGTCGGGGGCGATGTAGCTCAAGCCGAATTGTTTGGGCAGGTGAAAATCGAGCTGGACGGTCGAATAGGTTTCTTCGTGGCCCATCACGTCGGCGAGCTGAATGTCGAGCTTGGGTCCGTAGAACGCCGCTTCTCCGCGGGCTTCGCGGTAGGGGAGATTGAGCGCGTTCATGGCGTCGCGCAGCTCCTGTTCGCCGTGCTCCCACATGGCGTCGTTATCGACGTATTTTTCTTTATTGGTCCGGTCGCCCAGGGAAAGACGATAGCTGTATTGAGTGATGCCGAGGTCTTTGTAAGCGCGCTCGACCAGCTTCATGACGCCGGAAAATTCTTCCTTGATTTGTTCGGGAGTGCAGAAAATGTGGGCGTCGTTGAGGGTCATGGCGCGGACGCGGCTTAGGCCGCTCAGCACGCCGCTGCGCTCATAACGATACATGGTGCCCAATTCGGCGATGCGGATGGGCAGATCGCGGTAACTGCGCATTTTCGATTCGTAAACCAGAATGTGATGCGGGCAGTTCATGGGCCGCAGCACCATTTTTTCGGTTTCCAGATCCATCGGCGGAAACATATCTTCGTGATAATGTTCCCAGTGGCCGCTGCGGATATACAGATCGATTTTGGCGAGATCGGGGGTGTAGACGTGCTGATAGCCGAGCTCGCGTTCGCGTTCGAGGATGTATTCTTCGAGCAGGCGGCGGATGGTGGCGCCTTTGGGCAGCCATAACGGAAGGCCCGCGCCGACGGATTCGTTTACGGTGAACAGCTCGAGTTCCTTGCCGAGCTTGCGATGGTCGCGTTTTTTGGCTTCTTCCAGGCGATTGAGGTAATCTTCCAGATCCTTTTTCGAAAAAAACGCGGTGCCGTAAATGCGCTGGAGCTGCTGATTTTTTTCGCTGCCCTTCCAGTACGCGCCGGCGACGGAGAGAAGCTTGAACGCCTTGATTTTCTTGGTCGACGGAACGTGCGGGCCGCGGCAGAAATCGATGAAGCCGGGGCCCAGCGTGTATTCGGAGAAGACCTCGCCGGCGCGCTCGGTGATCAGCTCGATTTTCATGGGCTGATCGGAGTAGAGTCTTAAGCCGTCTTCCTTGCGGGTGTATTGGCGCTCATAGGGAAGGTCGCGCGCCTGGATTTCCCACATGCGCTTTTCGATCTTTTCGAGATCCTCGGGAGTGAACGGCTCGGCGCGCTGGAAATCGTAGTAGAAGCCGGTTTCGATGGGCGGTCCGATGCCGAGCTTGGTTCCGGGAAACAGTTCGAGCACGGCCGCGGCGAGCAGATGCGCGGTCGAATGGCGGTAGACTTCGAGCGCTTCGGGATTTTTGGTGGTCAGAATTTCGAGCCTGGCGTCCTGTTCGAGCGGGCGGTTGAGGTCCCAGAGCTGCCCGTCGACGCGGGCGACGATGGCGTCGTCGGCGAGGCGTTTGCTGATGGATTGCGCGATATCGATGGGGCGCGCGCCCTCGGGGACTTGCTGGACACTGCCATCGGGAAGAGTAACCTGCATTTCTTCTCTATTGTAGGTCAGCGCGAAGGCCGATTCAGCAGAGTTAGCGGAACCTATAATGAATACTATCGGCGCCGAATCGCATCCGTCTATCACCGAGCTGCTGCATCAGATGCGGGCCGGTGACCCATCCGCGCAGGGCGAACTGATGAACGTGGTCTATCAAACCCTGCACCGGATCGCGGAATCGCATCTGCGCAAGGAACGCCCGGACCACACCTTGCAGCCCACCGCCCTGGTGAACGAGGCGTACCTGAAGCTTTTCGGGCATTCGGAAATCGAGTTCGCCGACCGGGCCCACTTTTTTGCGGTGGTCTCCCGGGCGATGCGCAGGATCCTGGTGGACCATGCCCGGGCGCGGGCGGCGGCACGGCGTAACGAGGGGCAGATCCGGCTGGTTACGGACATCGAGTCGGAAGCTGCCGCCGGCGCCGAGCCGATGAAACTCCTGGATCTGGACCTGGCTTTGGAGGCGCTGACGCGGGAGCGGAGCTCGCTGGCCGAGCTGATCGAGATGCGTTACTTCGGAGGCATGACGGCGGAAGAGACGGCCGAGGTGGTGGGCCGCTCCGTGCACGTAGTCCGTCACGAGCTTCGCCTGGCGCATGCGTGGCTGCGGCGGGAGTTGGCGGGGCCGCATTGAATGGCGCGGCCGATCTTACGCGGTAACCCTTAGCAGGGTGCTGAAAAAGTGGACGGACCGCCCTGTCCACGGCGATGGTCGCACGCGTTGTGAATGACTTACGGGCGATGAGAGCGCAGGTGCGTCCTTGCGCAATTATTTCGCGCCTTAGCCTGCTAAATCCCGTTTCGAATCCCGCTTACCCGGACAGAGAGTGGTGCGAACCGCCCAAAGCAACTGAAGCGCAGCGGCGCTGGCGTTTCGGGTTTTTCCGCGCAAGGAGGGTTTTGAAAATGGTTTATTCGGGCAACCGCAGTCTGGCCGGGAGAGCTGCGCTGACGGCCATCCTGGTTTCGCGCCGCGTTTTTCCTCGCGGCAGGCGCAGGGCGGCAACGGCTTCGCTGCTGGTTCTCGCCGGGACAATCCTGATTTCGAAAACGGTGAATGGGCAGTTTCCGTCATCACCGAACCAGACGTTCGTCCCAAATGGAACCTTGTTCCTCAATCCGGGCGGCGCTTCTCAGACCTATAGCACGACCGGTGGAGGAATCGATCAGACGGGCCTGTTCTTTCAAAGCCTGGGTACCAATGGCCGAAGTTGTGCCTCGTGCCACCAGCCGAGCGACGGTATGTCGGTGTCCGCCCTGGACGTCCAACTGCGCTTCGATGAGACCGCCGGCCTGGACCCGATCTTCCGCACGGTCGACGGCTCGAACTGCGATCACAACATCAATGTCTCGACTCTTCAAGGACGCTCCTCCGCCTATAGCTTGCTGCGCACGCGAGGCTTGATCCGCATCTTCCTGGCGGTTCCCTCGGGCGCTGATTACGCGGTCACCGCCGTCAGCAATCCGTACGGCTGCAATGAGACCAACGTAATCTCGCAGTACCGCCGGCCGTTACCGGCCACGAATCTGCGATTCTTAAGCGCCGTGATGTTTGATGGCCGGGAATCCACTCCGGTCACGGGCACAACCAAAATCCTGTATACGAACTACCCTGGGTCGCTCCAGAGCGACCTGGCCCACCAGTCGCTCGACGCTACGGTTACTCACGCGCAAGGCGACGGCACGAGGCCGACCGCAGCCGAACAGCAGGAAATCGTCAATTTCGAGATGGCGTTATTCACCGCGCAATCGCTCAGCTTTCTGTCCGGACCTCTGAACTCCGCGGGCGGGAACGGCGGGCCGGTACCCCTGGCCACTTTGCCGTTCTTCATCAGCATCAACTCGAGCGTGCACGCTTTACTCCCGAACGGTCCGGAACAGCCTGGCGGGCTGATCGCGGCGGGCGACGATCAGTTTACTTCCAACATATTCAACCTCTACAACGCCTGGTCGGCACTGCCGTCATTTGATTTCAGGGCGTCGGTGGCCCGAGGGCAGACGATTTTCAACAGCAGACCCATTACCATCACCGGAGTGGCCGGCATCAACGACGATGTTTCCGAGGGCGGGCTTGTTTCTGGCGGGATTCCATCGCTCACCGGAACCTGCGGCACCTGCCACGACACGCCCAACGTAGGCGACCACTCCTTCCCCACTCCCTTGAATATCGGGACCGGCGATCCCAGCCCTTCGAATGCAGCCGTCGATATGGGCGGGCTCGATATCAGCTATCTGCCGCAGATCACGGTGTGCCAACTGGTGAACGGTCAGCCGAGCAAAAACTGCAAGACTACGAGCGATCTCGGCCAAGCTTTGATCGACGGTCAGTTCGCCCATGTCGGCAAGATCAAGGGCCCGATCCTGCGAGGCCTCGCTGCCCGTGCACCCTACTTCCATAACGGCTCTGCCCAGACCCTGCTGGATGTCGTACGTTTCTACGAAAACCGGTTTGGACTTGTTTTGAGCCCACAGGACGAACTGGACCTGTTCAACTTCCTGAGCGTGCTCTGAGCGGATCCTCTCAATCTGGAGCCAGCCGCGCGTGAGCATCGTTGCTGGAATCACGTCCCGGCAATCACGTCCCGGCAATCAAGTCCCGGATGGATAAACACGGAGCGGAATCTTCCTTACAATACGGCTGGAGGGGCACTGATTCTGGAATGCAGGAGATTCTCTTCCGTGAAGCGTTACGTCATCTCGTCACTGTTTTTCATTGGAATGGCCGCCGCGGTAACCAATTCGGCGGATCCGTTTCACGATCCCAATCTGGAGAAAATCGTTAGAAATAATGCGATTCACCCGGCGCCGAATACCCCTTTGACGCAAGCGCAGATGGACGCCGTGGGGATCGTTTCGGCGCAAGATGCCCACGTCGCTGATCTGACCGGGCTGGAGCGGTGCGCGAATCTCGAAACGATCTACCTGAAGAATACCCAGGTTACGGATTTGACCCCAATCGCGAAGCTGGATCACCTCAATGCGTTGACCATCGAAGGCGGCAAGATTCGTGATCTGACTCCGCTGGCCGGGCTCACAAATCTCGAATACCTGGACCTCGCCCGAAATGAGATTTCCGATTTGGCGCCGCTGGCGGAACTCAAGAACCTGAAAGAGCTCGATCTCTCCGATAACAAGATCGCGGATCTGCGGCCTTTGCAGAATCTCGCAGCGCTGCGGGATCTGCGTCTCGCGGGGAATCAGATCACCGATCTCGATCCACTGGGAAAGATGCAAGACCTGGCGGTGCTCGATCTTCGAAAAAATCGGGTCCGGGATATTAGCGTCTTGGGAAAACTGACCGCGTGGCGGGACTTTTATTTAGATCAGAACCAGATTGCCAATATCGCCCCGCTCCTCGCCGTCCCGGAGAAGGATGCGCAACTGCCAAAGGGTTACGCACCGCCCAGGACGTTGTCATTGACGGGAAATCCTCTGAGTGCGGCCGCGGTTTCGCGGGATTTGCCGGAACTGCGGAAGGACCTGTTCGACTTGACGGTAGACAGAAGCGGAACGCGGCTTGCGCCCCAGTGCGGTTTTTCATTGCGGTAGTGCGCGAGATCTGCGTTGATTCGCGATGAGCCCCCGCCATTACTGGCGGGGCTGTAACGCGCGCTATAGCCCCGAAAGTCATGGCGGGGGCGCGTTGCAAATCAACGCAGATTTCACGCACTACTTTCATTGCGAGTGAAGTCAGCTTTAGGGACAATTGAAGACGATGAATCATCAGGAGCTGCGAACCGCACAGGCGCCGCTGAAGGAACGGTATCGATCGGATCCGGCGGCGGCAATGATCACCCTACACGCGGAAGGCACGATTAGCGACCGAATCACGTGTAGCATCCAGACCGGTAAGGCGCGGGTGGAGGCTGGCTTGCATCCGGCGACCGGCGGCGACGGAACGTTTGCGTGTTCGGGGGACATGCTGCTCGAGGCGCTGGCGGCGTGCGCCGGCGTAACGATGGCCGCCGTGGCGACCTCCATTGGCGTTCATCTGCGTGGCGGCACGGTGCGCGCAGAGGGTGACCTGGATTTTCGCGGAACATTGGGGGTGAGCAAAGAGGCGCCCGTCGGTTTTCAACGCATCCGTCTTCAGTTCGAACTGGATACGGATGCGACGGCCGATCAAATCGCAACGCTGCATCGGCTCACCGAGAGATATTGCGTTGTCTACCAGACCCTTCGCCAGCCCCCGTCAATTGAAGTAACCGTGAAACAGGGTGCTGAAACAGGGGACAGAACGCTCGGTCCACGGCTGTAAGGCATTCACGCCGCGACCGCGCCCGCATTTCATCTTCCGCGCAGATTTTCGACTCAACGCTCCCAATTGAAGTACGTTCGCAGGGCAGCCAGCCTGGATTTCTGAGCGAGAAGTGCAGGCTCGACAGGCCGCGCCTGCGGGAAACATTCACTTTTCTGCTGATCCGAGATGAGGTTAGTGGTAAAGGCCCGATATGCATCGCCGAGCCTGGTTTTTGCCGGCACAAAGGTATTCTTATGAACCGCGGCAGTGACCAGACGATAATCGTTCGGAAACACGCCCCTCACCTGATGACCCAAGGCTTGCGTAATGTCATTCGCGGTAAGGAAGCCGCGCTCCCAGCGATTGATGAGTACTCCGATTCGTTCAGAGGCGACGCCCGCGTCACCCAGTTCGCCGAGGCGTTGTTGCGCAAGCTTAAGACTGAGCGGCTCGGGAGCCGCCACCAGGTAAACGTTAGAAGCGTATTGAAGGATAAAGGATGTGGCGTCGTTGGTAAGCTCCGGCAGATCCACCAGCACCTGATCATATCGATCATCGAGAAAGCGCAGCAGGTGGTAATAGGAGTGCCACGCAGGGCGCGGGAGGCGGGGATTCCGGTCTGTCAGAAGGCAATCGACACCTTCTTTCTGCGATACGTGACGCGGCCAGATCAGCTGCGCGGCGACATCGGCCAAGGACAATGTTTCCGCCAGTGGCACCAGCGACGAAATGCCGAGACAGTCGCCGATCGCTCCCGAACGCAGGTCGCCGTCGATCAGGATGACGCGCCGGTCAAGCCTGGCAGAATGCGCGGCAAGATTCATCGCGATCGTGCTGGCGCCGCAACCAGCCTTTGACGGCAGGATCGCGACGACTCTGCTGAAAGGCCCGCGCAGGGTCGCGCAGATCGCCTTCCGCGTGGTGGCCAGGAGGCCATCGACCGATAAGGGCAGTTCAAGCGAGAAATCCGTCAAGGTCTTTGGAACCGCTTCGAGCGAGGTGGTCGAAAACCCGATCAGCGCAATTCCGGGATAGTCCCTTCGCACCTGGTCCGCAATCAGTTGAGCGATATCAGACCCGGCATCCAAGTACACAACGTCGATCGGCAACGTCTGCAAGGCGGTCGTGAGCTGGTAGGGATTGGGCGGAGGACTAAAGAAACGGTCCAGCGTGATCTGTCCGGACGTCCTGATGACGCGCCCCAGCAGTTCCGTTGTGTCGGCGTTGCAAGTAATCAGCAAACCATGCAGCATGCGTCCGATTCGAGCTCCCCGCACGATTGAGCAAGTATGCTGCCGTTCAGATGGTGCGCGCAAGTGTTGATAGCGTTGCTTTAAACTCGCGGCGGATGGGGCGATAACCGAAACCAGCGTCAGGAATCCGCCGCTTTCGTCAGCACGGTGCGAAAGTCCGCGTTACCGCAGATCCTCCCGGCTGTACATGGTGATGGGGACAGGCCCCGAAAGCGATCCGCCGCGGACGATGTATAAGTGTTTGTCGTCGCCCCAGGCCAGGACGTCGGCTCCGCGATTGCCGTCGAAGTTGCCGATCGCGGCCGCCATCGAAATGGCCACGGGCCAGCCTTTTCCGGATGTGGGCTTCCGCTCAGTCCAATCGGTAGCGCCGGCGCTCGAAAAGCGCCAGATCCAGGAAGCGACACTGTTGAAGGCGGCCGGAACCGGCGTCGAGGTGGCGATGTCGGCCCGCCCGTCGCCATCAAAATCGGCGACCACCACGCCATCCATCGTGCCCGTAAGCGATTTCGGCAAAGCTTTCCAGGCCGAGTTGGCGCTGTAGCTGACCATCCACTTGCCCGCAATAATTCCGAGCACGTCTGTGGTGCCGTTGCCATCGAAATCGCCGAATCGCAGATCCTTCACCCGGGCGCTGGAGGTTTCCGAAAGCGTAAATGGGCCGGCGCCACCGGAGGAAATGTACCACGCCGATCCGTTGGACCAGAGAATATCGTCGCGCCGGTCCGCGCGGGCATGATTCCCGAACTTGCCCACCGCTAAGTCGGTAATCGACGCGTTGACGGTATTGAGATTCACCCAATCCGACACGCCGCCCCAGGAAACTTCAAGCTTGTTGCCGTTCAAGGTGGCGACATCGGTGCGTCCGTCTCCGTCAAAATCGCCGAAAATGAGCGCATTGATCCGGACGGTTTTGGCGCTGAGAAGACGCCAGTCCGCGGAGCCTTGCGGCGCGTAATACCAGGCTGCGCCGGTTGCGAGGAACACGTCCTCGATGCCATCGCCGTCGAAATCGCCGACGCCCAGCCTGCCGGTGGGGTTCGAGGATTTAAAATCGTTGCCAGCGGTGTTGACGTAATCCCCGGGGTACGATGGGCCGGTGCCCGGGATCTCCGAGAGCTTGACGGATACGGCGGAGCCGGAACTCTGGAGCGATACGTTGCCGTTGAAATAGTCCAGATTGCAGGGAACACCGCGGATCTCGAAATTCGGCCGGTTGGTTCCCAGGAACGTGTTGCCGTTCATCTGCACGTAATCTCCGGCAATTCCGCCAAAGCCGTTGCCGCCGCTGCCGTGCATGTCGAAATCGTGGGTGTCGAAGGCAGGAATATCGAGGAACTTCTGTATGGGAGAATCCTCCAGCACCAGGTTGAACCAGGCGCGATAGCCGGTATGCGCCGAGCCATCCGCGGCGATGGCGTGACGGTTCAGATAGAACATGTTGGCCTCCACCAGCGGGTAGCCCCCCTGGTCTGACTCAACGCCGTAGCCGTCGTCCTGCATTTCATTGTGATGGAAGAAATTGCGCGCGATGAAGGCGTCGGTGGGCCGGCTGGTGGGGTCGCTGCTCTCGTTTCTGCAAGTGATGACCTTTTGTGGTTCCGTTCCTCGCACTTCGACACCCGCGGCGGTAAAATGCGACACGTCGTTGTGGTCGACGATCGTGCGAAGCGTCAGAGAATCGACCAGCACACCCTCGGAGTAAGGCTGGTTTTTGGCGGTGCTGTCGCTGGTGCCCTGTAGACGCAGACCGCTGATGCGCACATCGTGATCGCCGGTGGGAACCTCGAAGATGATGTTGTCCTGCTTTGAGTTGTCCTGCCTTTCCTGGTGCAGCAGCGGCCCGAACAGCGTGCCGCGCCGGCTGCCGCGAATGGTAACGCCGCTCGGTACTTCGAGCGGTTTTAACCCGGACAAGTCGATATCAGTACCGGGATAAATCTGGATGACGGTTCCCGCCGTCGCGCACGCCCCGCTTGCACCCGGGCACGAATGGTTGGGGTACACCGGGATGGCGGAGAGCAGCGCGTTCTTCGCCGTCGTGGTTGAT
>Ga0335073_10004229_pt1 | contig 20095 bp, 20 predicted proteins | sample Lox_Sample_22_FD_207093 | JGI IMG/M metagenome (GOLD analysis project Ga0335073, IMG submission 207093) | Soil microbial communities from Loxahatchee National Wildlife Refuge, Florida, United States - Lox_Sample_2.2 | ecosystem: Environmental > Terrestrial > Soil > Wetlands | place: USA...
GGTACCCGATCGCGGCCAGCCGCGCCTCGTTGGCGCGGACTCCCCGCAGCGACAGCCCGAACGGTGAGCGCACGAACAGCGACAGCAGCAGCGCGGTGATCACGAACACGGCCAGGACCGTCATGCGGAGGGTGAGGGGGTTGTTCAGGTCGACCGGCCCGATGCTCGGCAGAATCGTCACTGGTATCCCGTTGTCGCCTTCGCTCAGCCCGGTCCACTGGAAGGCCAGCCCGTACAGGACCTGACCGAGGGCCAGTGTGATGATCACGAAGCTGACCCCCTTGGTGCGGACCGCGACGATCCCGAGCGCCAGCCCGGCCGCCAGCACCACCCCCAGGGCGATCCCGACCGCGGCCCAGGGCGAGAAGAAGTGGTTCTCCGCAATGGCCACGCCGTACGCGCCGACGCCGAGGAACCCCGCCTGCGCGAGCGAGATCATGCCCGCGTAGCCGGCCATGAAGTCAAGGGCCATGGCGGCGATGGCGTAGACGAGCGCGTCCTCGACCAGGGTGGACACGAACCCGTTGCCCTGCAGCAGCAGGTAGAGGATGACCAGGGCGGCCACGCCGACCACCGGCCCGGTCAGGCGACGCGACCACTCCAGGCTCACCAGCGCCAGCCGGGCGAGCCGGCCCGCCTGCCGCTTCGGGCCGGCCGGAGAGAGCGCCCCGGCTGGCCGGCTGCCCTCCGCGGTCATGCGCCCTGCCTTCCGAGCAGGCCCTGCGGCTTCACCAGCAGGATCACGATCACGGGGATGAACAGCACCGAGTAGGCGAACGCCGCGAAGTAGGCGGTGCCGTAGTCGACGGCGAGGCCGATGATGAGGCTGCCCAGGATCGCCCCCTCGAAGCTGCCGAGCCCGCCCACGATCACGACCGCCAGGGCGAACAGCAGCATGTCGCTGTCGGCCCCGACATACAGGCCGAGCACGGTCCCGCCCAGCACCCCCGCGAAGCCGGCCAGCAGCGCGCCGAGCGTGAACACCAGGGTGTTGGTCAGGCGTACGTTGACGCCGAGAGCGCCGACCATCTCGCGGTCGTCCACCCCGGCCCGGATGATGGCGCCCACCCGAGTCCGGCGCAGCAGGTAGTACAGGGCGATCGCCACGACGACGGAGACGCCCAGGATGAAGAACCTGCCGTTCGGGTAGACGATGCCGTAGACCGGCAGGGTGGACGAGGTGCCCAGAAATCCGGGCAGGTTGATGGTCAGCGGGTTGCCGCCCCAGATGGCCAGGGCCACGTCGTCGATGACGTAGATGAGGCCCAGCGTGGCGAGCAGCTCGGCCATCTCCGAGCGGCGCAGCCGGGTGATCAGGGTTCGCTCCAGCAGCAGTCCGAACGCCCCCATGGCGAGCGCGGCGACGACCAGGCCGTAGAAGAAGTTGTGCGTAGCCTGGATCACCGAGTAGCCGACGTACCCGCCGAGTAGGTACACCGCGCCGTGCGCGAGGTTGGTGACCCGCATGATCCCGAAGATCAGGGTGAAGCCGCTCGACACCAGGAAGATCACTCCGGCGAGCGTCAGCCCGTTCAGGGTCTGGGCTATGAACTCCGCCACCCGCGGGCTCCTCGCTACCGGCCCGGGAGCGAGACGACCCGGCGTTCGCGGATCGAGTCCCCGATGGCCGCGGTGAGTTCCACGCTGCGCAACCCGTCCTCGCCGGACGGGCTCGGATCGCGGCCGCTGGTGACGGCGTCGGTGAAGGCCTCGATGAGGCGCAGGTAGGAGTCGCGGGAGGAGGCCGGGAAGGCCTGCTCGCCGTCGCGGGTGATGAAGCTGATCGCGCTGTCCCGGTCCGGCCGGGACAGATTGGGGGCGAGCACCCGGCCCTCGGTGCCGTACAGAGCGATGTCGTCCCGCGGGTAAGGCACGGCCTGGCTCGCGCTCATCTGGGCCAGGGTGCCGTTACGGAACCGGAGCAGGACCAGGTCGGTGGTGTCGACCTCGAACCCGGGCTCGGAACTCGCTATCGCGGCCACGTCCGCTACCTCGGAGCCGATCAGGTAGCGCAGGATGTCCAGGGCGTGGACCCCGATGTTGTTAAGCGTGCCCATCCCGGCCAGGACCGGATCCGTGCGCCAGCCCCGGGGCAGGTTGCCCCGCGTGCCGATCTGCGCTTCCGCGGTGACCACCCGGCCGATGCCGCCGTCGCGCACCAGCACGGCCGCCTCGGCCATCCCGTCGTAGAACCGGGTCTGGAAGGTCATGCCGAGGCCCACGCCCGCTAAGGCGCATTCCTCCACGCAGCGCCGCGCGTCGGCCACGGTGACGGCCAGCGGCTTGTCGCACAGGACGTGCTTGCCGGCCCGGGCCGCGGCGATCACCTGCTCGGCGTGCTGGACGTTCGGCGTGGCTATGTACACGGCCTGCACCGCGGGATCGGTGAGCATCTTGGCGTAATCGTCGAGGGCGGTCGCCGCGCCGTGCTCGCGGGCGAACGCCTCGGCCCGGCCCTGGTCGCGGCTCACGACGCTGGCCAGAGTGCCGCTGGCAGAGGCCGTGATGGCCGGGGCGATCTCCGTTCCCGCGATCCGGCCGAGCCCGACGATTCCCCATCCGAGCGTCTGCGAGTCCACCAAAACCCTTTCCCTGGCACCTCGCGGGGTCCGCCGGCGCACCCCGGTGATCACTCCGCCCGGGCCGGCGTGGCCGCCTCCCGCCGGGCGGTCGCGGCTGCTGGCGACCGCCGCGGCTACATGATTGGACGTTATCATTACGCCCCCGGCGGCCACCAGTAATCTCGTCCGGGCCCGGTGAGTGAAAGTGATTGTCAGCCGGCGCCGGCTTCTTCCTGCCGGCCGGGCTGGTCCCGGGTGGCGGACAGCAGCCGCTCCAGCAGCTGGAGTTCCGGGGCGCCGAGCTGCCCGGCGACCCGGGTGGCGCTGGCCCGCTCCTCGGCCTGGGCCAGGCTCTGGCGCGCCGCCTGGAGCTGCTCACGCAACTCGGCGTTCTCCGCGGTGAGCCTGCGCTGCCGGGACCGGACGCTGGCCAGCTTCTGCTCCAGCCCGGCCACCGTCTGCTCCAGGTCTTCCCCGGATGCGGGGCCGGCCGAGCTCGCGCCCGGCTGCTCTGGCTGGCCGGCATCGTGCGCCGACGGCGGGCCGTCCCCGGGCGGGACCGCGAGCCGCCGCACCACCTGGACCAGCAGCCGGCGGGCCAGCTCGTCGTAGTCGAAGTCGGGAGCCTGGCTCGCCGCCGCCATGAGGTCGCCGGAGTGGCCGCCCTCGCGGGCCGGGGCCCGCTGATCGCCGGTCCCCGCCGCCACGGCCACCGCGCTGTCCGCCGCGCGGGCTCGCGGGCGACGGCGGGACCTGGGTGTGTCCGTCGCGTCGCCGCGGCCCGACCCGGGCGCGGTTCCCTGGCCGCGGCCGGGTCCGGGCGCGTCCTGCTCGCCACGGCCCATGGCCGTGGCCGCGATGCGGTAGGTGCGCTTGCCCCGGATCTCCCGCTCGATCAGCCCGGACCGCTCCATCCCGGACAGCAGCTGCGCGAACGCGGCGCTGGAGCCCGGGTAGCCCACGGCCTCGGCCAGCACGGTGCTGGCCATGCCCTTGGGTTCGCTGATCTCGCCGTCCGCCAGGCAGGACAGGACGCGGTCGCGCGTGCCGAGCGCCCGCGTCCTGCGGGCGGGATTCCGCCCCCCCATGTCAGCGCTCCTCCTCGCGGCAATCATGCCCCGCAGCAGCCAGTTCCCCGGCAATCATGCCCGGCTGGCCGCCGCTGTCATCATAGTGTGACCGGCCCGGCCGGTGATCAACGGCCCCTGATCGGCAATCACCCTCTTGGCGTCCCCTTCATCCGCCCGCCGGCCCGCTGAACTGCCTAGCCTGCCCCGGCCCGTCCCTGGCCGAGCGGGGCGGGCCGGGGACGGGCGGAGGCAGGCCAGCCGGTCACGCGGGCGGGGCACTGGTCGAGTCGGTGGCGTACTCCTTCTGCCAGACCGCGTAGGGCAGCGTGCCCCACGGCAGCACGTTCGGGTACGTCTTGATCGGCACGTCCTCGAGCGTGCCGTTCACGTTCTCGACCTTGCAGACGTAGATGTTCTGGTTCGGGGCGTCCACCGTCAGGTTGAGCTTGACCGGCCCGCGCGGCGCGACGATCGGGGTGCTCTTCATGGCGGTAATCACGGCCTTCGGGTTCGCGGCGTCCCCGTGCAGCCGCTTCAGCGCGTCCACCACCAGTTCGGCGTGCACGTAGGCCGCCTCCGCGTAGTAGCCTGGGCGACCGCCGTAGGCCTGCTTGAACGCCGTGACGAACTTGCTGTTGGCCGCATTGGAGATCCCGTCGCAGTACTGCCCTATTTCCTGGTCACCCAGGACATCGGATGGGACCTCATTGGGCAGCACTGAGTAGTCGAACAGCAGGGTGTTGCCGTAGAGCGGAATCTTCCCGCGCAGGCCGTACTGCGCGTACGCCTTGGTGAAGTCGATCGCCCCGGCCCCCACGACCTCTGCGAAGACCGCCTGGGTGTTCTTCGGGATCGCGGTCACGTACGGGCTGAAGTCCACCGTGGTCAGCGGGGGATACAGCACCTTGTCGATCTTCCCGCCGAGCAGGGTGAACTGCTTCATGAAACCGCCCGCCGTCAGCCAGCCGAACGCGTAGTCGTTCGCTACCACGGTCACGTGCCGGTAGCCGAGGGTGTTGTAGAGGTAGTCGGCGGCCATGATGTCCGGCTGATCGCACAACCACCCTGAGGCCATCGCGTTGCCGTACTGCGCGTCATCCTTGATCTGCGTCTGACCGCAGACGGCGAGGTTGTCCGTGGGGATGTCCTGGGCGCCGAGGAACGGGGCCACGGCCGCGTCCTCGCTCGCGAGCAGCGGGCCCTCCATGATCTGGATGTGCTTCTGCAGCACCAGGGAGCGGGCGTCGGACAGCGCGATGGCCGGGTTGCCCTGAGTGTCGGTGAAGTAGGTGACGATCTTGTGGCCGTCCACGCTGTCGCCGAAGATCTTGAGGCCGAGGTTCCAGCCCTGCTGTTCCTGCTTGGCCGGGGCCGCAGCGGTGCCGGTGAGCGGCGCCTCGAACCCGACGACGATGGGACCGCCCGCGCTGGCGCTCGCGGACGTGTTGCTCGACGACGAGCAGGCGGCGGCCGCCAGGGACGAGGCGGCCAGCACGAGCATTAATACCTGCAACCGGTGTGGTCGGCGTGCTCTCATGACCATCTCCGTTCCGGACTACCGCGACGAGGCGAACTCAAGTGATTAGCTTAATCATCTCCGGGCGCCGGGAACAGGGACGCGCAGTGATTCGGGCGCTCCCCGCCCGGGGCGCCGGGCCCGCTGCGGCATGATTAAGCGGGGAGATGATTGCCCCCAGGCTGCTCTGGCTGGCCGACGCCAGCTACGGGGAAGCGCCGCTGATCATCGGCAGCGCGCCGATGCCGCCGGTGGCCGAGTTCGCCCGCCGGGGCGGCCGGTTCGGCGCGCACAACCTGCACGAGAACGAGCCGTTCGAGTGGTCCTGGCGCAGCGAGGACATCGTGTTCGGGTCGTTCTTCAACGCCGGCGTGCGCGGCTACGACATCCGGAACCCGTTCCAGCCGCAGGAGGTCGCCGCGTTCGTGCCGCCGGCCCCGAAGGGCTCCCCGATCGGGCGACCCAGATCAACGACGCCTACGTGACCGCGGACGGCATCGTGTACGCGGCGGACCGCAGCGGCGGGGGGCTGTACGTCCTGCAGTTTGAGGGCGCCTGAGCGCTCACCCCGGCCCCCGCGCGCTCCGGGCCGCCGCCCGCGGGCGGCCTGGAGCGCACCCTGGCCCCGTGCGTCCGGCTCGGTCAGCAGCCGTCGTAGGGAGCCCAGTTGTTCGCGCCTCCCGGCGTGGCCATCGCGTTCAGGAACACCTGTTCCTGCTCGGCCACTGACGCGTGGCCGAAGTCGCCCGGGTTGCCGCCGTACGCGACCCAGGTCGAGAAGCTGAACTGGTACAGGCCGTAGTGGCCGCTGGCGTTCATGACCTGGGGATTGCCGCCAGACTCGCGCTCGACCACGCAGTTGCCGAACGCGCCGCCCGGCCACGGGCCGCTCAGCGACCCCGTCGGCTGGGACGCCGGGGCCGGGGCGGGAGCCGGGGTGGACGCCGGCGCCGCGGACTGCGCGACGACCGGCGCGGTGCTGGCGTGCCGCGGGGCGGGCGGGGCGAGCTGCGCCGGCGGGGCCGGGATCGTGGCCGGCTTGGCCGGCACCCGCAGCACCTGCCCGGTCCGGATGTCGTCCGCCCAGCGGATCTGGCCGTGGTTGGCCCAGTACAGCACCGGCCACGCGTCCGCGTTGCGGTACACCCGCCCGGCGATGGCCGACAGCGAGTCACCCGTCCGGACCGTGTACGTGCCCGGCTGGGCGGCGGTGGCCGCCTTGGCCTGCCAGGCCCGCTGAGTCGCGGCCGTCAGCGCCTGGTGGGTCGCCAACGCCAGCTGCGCCGCGGTCATGCTCGGTGAGTACGTCGCGTCCAGCACCGCCGAGTGCGGCGTGCCGGCTGGCGCCGGAGCGGCGGCCGCGAGGGCCGGCGCCTGTTGCGACAACAAAGAAGCCGCGGCCACGCTGGCCAGCGTGGCGGCGGCGGCAGCACTGGGCGCTGCTTGGGGAAGCCGGATGCGTGATGGCTTGCTGTGGCGGCCCAACGGGCTCCTCTCCGAGCAGGGCGCGCTCACCGGGCAGGCCGAGGGTCAAGCCTGCGGAGCGCCTGACATTTGAACCCTCTTCATCCGCCGACCTCGGGCTTGGAGTCCGTGGTGAGCCAGCGTGAGGATGAGAAAGGTTCATCGACGCGGAGCCTAGCGACGCCCAGCCGGCCTGTTCGGAAAACACGTCACTACCGGGCAAACCACGCACCAGGCTGCTACGCTCTGCGCAGTCGCCTCCCACCGGCCCCGCATGCCCCAGCATTCCGCCGAGCCCCGGAAGTACCAGCTTCAAGCCGCCCGGTCGGGACCGGAATTGAGCGCTCTGGTGCGGTCCGGCTATCACCGGCCAACAGCGAGCCACAGAGGATCAGATCCGCTCATACGGCCCCCGGCCGGCGACTCAGGATGCTTCAATGGCCCGGACAGGTCGGCTGAGGCTGGTGAAGTGGCAGTGTGCCACTCGGACCAGTCAGGCGCGCGGGCCGTGCCCCCAAAGGACCAGCCTGGCAACTGCGCACCTGACTCCGCGAAGCCAACCAGGCTGAACCGACGGGAGGTGCGTCGTGGCCAGTTCGAGGTTCAAAAACGACTTCGACGAGGCCTATGAGGGTTACGAGGCTGAGGAGCGGACCTCGGGGGCCGGAATCGCCCTGCTCGTGGCGGGTTCCCTGCTCGCGGGGGTTCTGGTGATCCTGGCCCTCCTGTACGCCGGGAACTTCGACGGCTGGCGGAACGTACCTCAGCCCCCGCCCGGCGCGGCGTCCGCGACAGACGCGCAGCTGGCCGCGGCCGCCCACCGCTACCTGGTGGTCGCCACTCCCGTCAACCAGCAGCTGGCCAACGAGACCACCGCGTTGACCGCCGGCGAGCGTAACAATCTCGCGGCGGCCCGGGCGGCCTTGAAGGCGGAAGTGGCCACGGCGTCCCAGTTCGACCGGCAGCTCGCCGCGATCAAGTTCCCGGCCGCGGTCGAGCCCATCGCCCGGGACGTGATCCAGGCCAACCAGGCCCTGGGCCGGGTGACCGCCCGGCAGGCCCGGGCGCGGACGCTCGCCGCGATGCGGGCGCTCGACGCCCGGCGCACCGCCGCCCAGGCCGCGGTCGAGGCCCAGGTGAGGCGGCTCCGCGTGGCGCTGCACCTGCCCGCTCCGTCCAGCGGCTGACCCGGCGGCCGGGGCCCGGGGCGCGCATACGCCGGGGCCGCCCCTGTCACCCGGGCCAGGTATCGCTCACGGGCGACGCCCCCTATTTCCGAGATCATGGCCCCGCTAGGCTGGGACTTCAGCCTTCTTGTCGCCTGCGGGAGGAGACGATGGCATGAGCCCACCGTTCTCGCGCGGCTTCCACCGCCGCCACCAGACCCCGGCCGGGGAAGAGGGCCGCGTGCCGCCCGGCCAATACGTGACCCAGGACTTCCCGGTGCTGTCGGCCGGGCCGACGCCGCACACCCCGACCGAGAAGTGGACGTTCTCCATCAAAAAGGGCAGCGATACGGAAAGGTCCTGGACCTGGGACGAGATGAGCGCACTGCCCCACGAGAACGTCACCGCGGACATCCACTGCGTCACCCGCTGGTCCAAGCTCGGCACCCACTGGCAGGCGGTGTCGATCGACACGCTGCTCGCGCAGGTCCAGCACGACGCCGGGTTCGTGCTGGCGTTCTGCGACGGCGGCTACACGACGAACCTGCCGCTGCCAGACGTCACCAACGGGCAGGCCTGGGTGGCGTTCGGCTACGACGGCGCGCCGCTGCCGCCCGAGCACGGCGGCCCGGCCCGGCTGCTCGTGCCGCACCTGTACTTCTGGAAGAGCGCCAAGTGGGTGCGCGGCCTGGAACTGCTGGACCACGACGAGCCGGGCTTCTGGGAGACCTACGGGTACAACATGTACGGAGACCCATGGAAGGAACAGCGGTACGCGGGCGACTGACCTGGCAGACCGCCACGGTCAGCCAGCTCGTCGACGAGACGGCCACGGTCCGCACCATCGACCTGCAGGTGCCGGACTGGGCAGGCCACCAGGCCGGGCAGCACCTGGACATCCGGCTGACCGCCGACGACGGCTACCGGGCCGAGCGGTCGTACTCGATCGCCTCGGCCCCGGGCGAGCCGGTGGCGATCACCGTGGAGCGGCTGGAGGACGGCGAGGTCTCGCCGTACCTCACCGAGGACCTGCGGCAGGGCGACCAGCTGGAGCTGCGCGGCCCGATCGGCCTGTACTTCACCTGGGAGCCGGCCCGGGACACCAGCCCGCTGCTGCTGCTGGCCGGCGGGTCGGGCGTCGTCCCGCTCCGGGCGATCCTGCGGTACCGGGAACGGACCGGGTCCACGACCCCGGCCCGGCTGCTTTACTCGGCCCGGTCGCTGCCGGACGTCATCTACCACGATGAGCTTGACCACTACAACCAGGACCGCGGCGTGGACGTGATCTACACGCTGACCCGGCAGCAGCCGCCCGGATGGACCGGCCGTACGGGCCGGGTCACCGCCGCGATGCTGACCGACATCGCCTGGCCCGCCAGCCAGAACCCGCTCGCCTTCGTCTGCGGCCCCACCAGCTTCGTGGAGGCCGTCGCCAACGCACTCGTCGGGCTCGGCTACCCGCCGGGCCGGGTCAAGACCGAGCGGTTCGGCGCGACAGGAGCACCGGGAGGACCCTGATGGACGCTCTGGACGGCAACGCGATCGGCGGCCTCCTGCAGGAGGTCTTCGGCGCCGACATGACGGCCGCGGTGGGCACGTGCGCTTTCTGCGGCCGGGTCGGACCGGTGGCCGAGACCGTGGTGTACCTGCGCGCGCCGGGCACCGTGGTCCGCTGCCGCACCTGCAGCAACGTGCTGATAGTGGTCACCGAGGTGCGCGGCCGGAAGTGCGTCGACCTGCGGGGCCTGGCGGCGCTGGCGGCCAGCTAGGCCTGATGGCCCGATACGCGCTGCTGATCCGGCCGTCAGCCAACCGCGTCTACTCCGGCGTATCGGCCGCCCTGACCCAGGCCGAGTTGCAGGTGTTCGGCCAGTCGGTACTGGACGCGCGGATCCGCGACGTGGCCAACGCCACCATCGGCGGGGTGAGCTACGTCACGTTCGCCGCCGACGGGCTCGGTGAGCCGGACGCGGCGCTGCTGGCCAACCTCTGCGCCGCGGCGGCGCGTGCGGGATCGCGTGGAACACCCTGGTCGCCCGGCGCGGCGCGGCCGCGGCCGTCCTCGCCGACGCCGGGCTGGCCCCGGCGGACTCCGGGCCGTACCTGGGGTTCCGCCACCGCGTGGACCAGGCGATCGTGCGGGACATCCTGATCGCCGTTAAGCCATAACGGGCCGGCCCCACCCCGGGCCGGCCCGTTATGGAATGCGGGAGACTAGGAGCTTCGCTCCCAGGTCACGCCGAAGCCGTTGCCGCTGCTGTTCAGGGCGCCGGGCAGGGCCTTGGTGAGCCCGGAACTGTCGGTCATGGTGATCTCGTCGTCGGTGAACGACGAGATGACCCCGGACGTCGTGCCTTCCGTAACGGTCGCGCCCGACTCGGTCCAGCTGTGGAAGTCGGAGAGCGGCTCAACCCCGGACGAGCTGCTCGGCGCCTCCGCGATCCACTCGGCGCTGGAGTTCGCGCAGGACGAGCACGTCTGGGTGGTGGTGAAGCTGTTCGCCGTGTGCGTGGAGTCGGTGACCTTGAGCGTGTAGCTGGAGCCGCTGCGCACCACCGAGGCGCTGATGGCGTCGCCCGCCCGCAGGGTCGTGCCGACCACCTGGATGTCGTTGGTGGGGTACATCTCCCACCAGGTGTAGTAGTAGGCGGTGCCGCGGTAGCACTCGACGAGCGTGCCGTCCTGCTCCACCGAGTCGCTGCTGTAGCCGTCGATCCCGACCCAGAACGCCGCCAGCGACTCGGTCCGCCCGGAGCAGGTCGCCGTCGGCTCGGTCCAGCTGCCGGTCACGGCGGAGAAGCCGCTGCCCGTGTCGGCGTAGCCCGACCAGTTGGTGCTCTGCACCTGGGACAGGCCCTTGGTCGCGGAGGCGCGCGCAGCGTCCCGGTGAAAGGCGCTGTGCCAGCCGACGGACAGGTGCTGCAGCGCGGTGCGGGCGGCCGCGGCCGCCTGGGCGCTCGGGGAAGCACTGGCGGTGCTGGCGCCGGCGGCCGGGCCGAAGGCCAGGGCCAGGCCGAGCACCGGCACGCAGGCCACTAGGGCGCGGGCAAGCAGCCGGGAAGGACGACGTTGCATAGGGCTTTGCCTCTCGCTCGATGCGGCCACGGCGACCGCTCGTACGCGAAGCGTAACCGCGCCCATCTTGATCAACAATGGGGTCCGCGCAAGCACCGGCTGGTGAAGCCGATAGCCGGGCGGGCGCGTGTCACGGCCGTTATCTGCAGTGGCTAGGGTGACGGTGTAGCAGGCGCCGGCGGCTGGTAGCGTCATGGCGTCGATCGGCCATTGCGGGCGGGGCCGAGTCGTGGTACGGCGGCCTGGCCACGGGCCTCGGCGGGGGCGCGAGCGGGAAGCCCGCCACTCCAGAGTGCACCGTTCTGGTCACGTGCCGTTCCTGAAAATAGAATCGAACCCATATTTGCCATTTAACCGAGCGAGCTGCTAGTGCCGATACCTTTCCGATCTCCGGGACAGGCTTAGCGTGGAGCGCCGCATGCCGACCGAGGAGATCGAGCGCGAGATTCACGACGCATACCTGCGTCTCGCCGAATCGGCCACATTGGTTCGTTACTCCCATGAGCATTACCTGGACAACCTCGCCGCGCCCGCCGGCGATGTGCCCGGCGCCGTCGCCCGGCTCACCGAGGCGAGCCCCTGGGCGCTGGCCGACTTCGGCGACCGGCAGTGGGACTACTACTCGCCCGACCTGGAGGCACCGTTGCCGACCGGGGTCCGGGTGGGGGCGCTGACCGTGCCGGGCGGGAGCGGCATCCCCCCGGTGCCGGCGGTAGCCAGGTTCGCCGGGCACGGTCACCTGCTGATCGCGGCGGGCGGCGAGGCGGCCGCGGCCGGGGCGCGTTCCCTGCTGCAGGCGCTGACGTTGCGGCTGGCCGTGGCCACGCGGCCGGGCACGATGCGGTTCGCGCTGGCCGACCCGCTGGGCCAGGGGGAGCAGCTGAGCGGGTTCTTGCGGCTGCCTGCCGCGCTGCGGGTGGGCAGCGGTGTCGCGTCCAGCGCGACCGAGATCGAGGCGCTGCTGAAGACGCTCACCGACCACGTCGTCGAGGTGACCCAGACCAGGCTGACCAACGTCTACGGCTCGGTCGAGGCCTACAACGAGTCCTCCACCGGGGTGTCCGTGCCCTATCACGTCCTGGTCCTGGCGGGCTTCCCCGGCGGGGTCACCACGCACTCGGCGGAGTTGCTGGCCCGGCTGGCCCGCAACGGGCCGCGGGCCGGCGTCTACATCCTCGCCACGGCCGAGCGCGGCGAACAGCAGGCGCGCAGCCTCGATCTCGCGGCCCTGACCGCGACCGCGACGGGCCTGCACGTGGACGGCCGGGGGACCGTCACCTGGGATGACCCGGACTTCGGGCGCTGGGTGATCGAGCCTGACGCGATGCCGCCGGCGCAGCAGGCCAACTCCTGGCTGGATGCCGTCGGCGCCGCCGCCAGCGTTCACTCACGGGACCTGCCGTTCGCCCGGATCGCGATCCCGGCCGGGCAGCGCTGGTCCGCCGACACCACCGACGGGCTCGACGTGCAGATCGGCGTGGATAGCAAGGGCGAGCCGCAGCACTTCGTGATGGGATCCCGCGGGGTGCACAACGGGCTGGTCGGCGGCGACGTGCGGATGGGCAAGTCGAACCTGCTGCACGTGCTGATCACCCAGCTGGCCCTCAAGTACCCGCCGGAGGAGCTTGAGCTGTACCTGCTGGACTTCAAGGAAGTGGAGTTCGACGCGTACCTGACCCGGAAGCTGCCGCACGCCCGCGCGATCACCTCGCGCACCGACCGTGAATTCGGCCTGAGCATGCTGCGCCGCTTCCATGACGAGATCGAGCGCCGGGCGCGGTTGTGCCGGGAGGCGAAGGTCACCCAGCTCCCCGAGTACCGCCGGGAAACCGGGCAGGTCCTGCCCAGGTCGCTCGTGGTCATGGACGAGTTCCAGGTGCTGTTCAGCGAGGAGGACCGCCTGTCCCGGGAGGCCGGGGCCCTGCTGGCGGACATCGCCAAGCGCGGCGCGGCCTTCGGGCTGCACCTGCTGCTGGCCACCCAGTCACCCGGCAGCGGCTCGCTGACCGCGCACCTGCGGCCCGCCTATGAGCAGATGGCGCTGCGGATCGCCCTGGGGTGCACGCTGCCCAGCGTCTCCCAGGCGATCCTCGGCGAAGGCAACGAGGCCGCCACCAAGCTCGCCCGGGCCGGCGACGCGATCTACAACGACCGCCGCGGCGAGGGCGCCAACCCGGTCATGCGCATCGCGATGCTGCCGACCCGGGACCGGCTGGAGTGGATCGGGGTGATCCGCGCCCTGGGAGGCGGCCGGGACTACCCGCCGCCGGCGGCCTTCGACCCGGACACGCCCGCGGATTTCGCGGCCAACCCGGCCTGCGCGGCCTTTGCCGCGGACCCGGGCCGGTGGCCGGCGCCCGGTCCCACGACGGCGGCCTGGCTCGGCGAGGCGATCGAGATCAAGCCGGCCACGACCGCCACCTTCGAGTGCTTCGTCCGATCGAACCTGCTCGTCGTCGGGGACGAGGGGCGCGGCCACGGATTGCTGTTGGCCACCCTGCTGTCCGCCGCGGTCCAGCGCGCGCCGGCTGACGTCTCGTTTGTGATCGCCGAGTTCGCGCGGCCGTCATCGCCGTTCCACGGCTTCTTCGCCCCGGCGGCCGGCCTGCCGCATGACGTCCAGATCGTCGGCCCGCAGGCGGCCCAGGCCGCGCTGGCGGACCTGTCCGCCGAGCTCGACGCCCGGATCGCCGACGCCACGGGCCCGCCGCGACCCCCCGATGCCCGGCGCTTCTTCCTCGTCGCCGGCCTGCACCGTTGGCAGGAACTGGGCGCGGAAGGCGAGTGGGGCAAGCAGAGCCAGGCCGCCGCGGCGCTGACCAGGCTCGCCGAGCACGGGCCGGAGGTCGGCATGCACGTGGTGATCTGGGCGGACAGCTTCGCGACCGCCGAACGCGCGCTGCGGCGCCCCGGCATCGGCCAGTTCGCCCTGCGCGTGGCGCTGCGGCTGCCGTCGCCAGCGGAAAGCGACGCGCTGCTCGGCGTGCCCGCGGCGGCCGGGCTGGCCGACAACCGCGCCCTGTTCCGGGATGCCGACTGGCCGCACGAGCAGGTGGAGAAGTTTAAGCCGTACTCGACCACGTCCCTGTACGCCTTCGCCGAGAGCGCCTTCAGGAGGCCAGCATGACCACGCTGCGCACCGACGCACCGGCCACGGCCCTGTCGCCCTATCTGTCCCTCCGCCAGGCCGTGCGGCCCGCGATCGTCACCTACACCGTCCTGGCCGGCGAGCAGGAACGAGCCGGGGCGCTGGCCGAGGAGGCCAGCCAGCTTCTCGAGGCCACGCGGAAGCTCCTGGAAGCGGTCGGCCTGGTCCACCTGCTCAGCCCGAAGCAGGGCGAGGAGATGCCCGGCGATGACGGCGGAGACCGGCAGGCCCGGCTGCTCGCCGCCTACGCCGACGCGGGCGTCCTGTGGGCCAAGGTGGTCGGCAACTCGATCGCCCTGGCCGACGGCCTGCTGACCCAGGGCCGGTGGGATGACGTGCTGCGGCTGGCCGACTTCCTCGACAACGCGGGCGAGGCGGCGGTCGCCCAGAGCCTGCGCGGGCGGGCGAACGACGCGATCCGCGGCAGCTACTACGCCCGGATCAATCGCATAAGCGACAAGATGTCCACGGAGGAAACCGCGGCCGCGATCGATACCCTCAGGTCGCTCCCGCGCGACTTCCCGGAACGAAAGCTGGAGATCGCCCTGCGCCTGCGGCCGCTAGGGACCTCGGTCAAGAACGTGACCAAACTTGATCGCCAGGCGAGGAATTCGATCGACCAGGCCATGACCAGCCTTCCGGACTCGGCCGATTACTACCTTGCTGTTGTCTCTGACATCTTTCACAGCCTGGTGAAGTAGAAATACCTCACCTGAATTCTAGGAAAGGCAACTCGTGACCGAGATCAACATTAGCGATATCGAGGCGCTGGCTGCTTTCAGGTCGCATCTGATGGAGTTCAACCGGGATCTGACAGAAAGCTTCTCGCTGATGCGCGCGCACTGGCAGGAACTCGGCGAGATCTGGCGCGATGACATGTACAGCCGTTTCGGCGAGGCGCTGGAGGAAGTCACCCCGGGAATCGATAAGTACCTGGCGGCGACCGAGGGACACCAGGCCTACCTGGTCGCCCTGGTCGAGCGGCTCCGGGCGGTCCGTGAACTGTCGGCGGGATGACGGACGTGGCCGACATCCACGCCGACATCGACGCCCTCAAGGAATTCCGGGACGCGCTCACCGAGTTCCGGCACGCCCAGCGCGAGGTGGTCGAGCGAGGCGATCAGGAGATCGGGGTGACGCGCGCCGGCCTGGAAGACAAGGCGGGCCAGTGGCGGTCCCTGCTGGCCCGCCGGGAGGCCGACTTCGCCGCCTGCCAGCTGGCCGCGGCCGCGGAACTCGCGGCGGGCCGCCCCGCGGACTGCTCGGCCGAGGCCGCGGCCGTGCGGGAGGCGCAGGAGCGGCTGGACTACATCCGGCGCTGGCAACAACGGGTGGAGGAGGAAGCCAGCACGTTCCGGGGCACCGCGGACCGGTTCCGGGATCTGCTCGACGTCGACCTGCCGCGGACCGAGAATCACCTGCTCGCCGTCATCAGCGGCCTACAGGCCGCGCGCGGCCTGCCGGTGACGGGATCCTGACCACGCCCATCCAGGAGGGACGCACCGATGCCGGCTCGCCCGGACGAGGACGGGGATCACTTGCTCCGGGTGATCGACTCGATCTGGCAGAAGACCCAGCAGCACTGGCTGGACGACATGGCCGGCCACTTCGACCGCACCCACTGGACGCCGCTGCTGGCCGAATCCCGGACCTACCTGCGCGCACTCGGCGAGTGCCTGGAAGTGATGAGCACCGCCCAGCGGGATACCGAGTTCTGACAGCAGGATTCCCCGGCACGTGATATTGCCATTGGCGGCTGGATCATGTGTGACTGGCGGCGTTGGATCATGTATGACGTTCGCCGCGTGCGATTGGTTCAACCACGGTTTGGCGCCTGTGATAGGGGCGTCACCATTTGCCCTGGTCAGGAGGTATCCGCTGGGCCCCCCCTAGGGGGTATTCGTCCCCCGGGAGTTATTCGTCCCTTGCTCCTCAATTAGGGCTATCCGCTAGCCTCCCGTAGGGAATGGATTGGCTGAAGTTACCACCGCGTCCCTAGCGCCGGGTCCGGCGCTCTGCGGTTCCAGCGCCCAGTTCCGGGCGCTCGGTCGATCCCGGCGCCCGGGTCCGGGCGACTCCAGAGCCAGCGCCCAGTTCCGGGTGCCCAGCCGTTCTTGACGCCCAGGTCTGGGCGGCCCACCATACAGCGCCCGCATTCGGGCGCACCATCCGCTATTGGAGGCCCCGTGGTCGCTGTTACCCCCGGAAGGCACCGGAGGTTCGATGACCAGCTACCCACGGCACCCGATGGGATGCCGTTCAGCTCAGCCGACTACCTCCCGTCGCCCGTGGATGTGGCAGACCCCGTAGCCGACGCCAACGCCATGTGGGGACCAGGGCCTGGCGGAACGCTCGCCCCTCCGGCCAGCGGCAGAGCCCCCGCCCCGGCGGGCGGGTACCCTGCGCCGGCCGGCCCGGACTGGCCGCCGGACGTCTCAGGCTCCTGGCCGCAGTGGGACGGCCCGCCGCCGGCGCTTCATCCTGATCATCCGTCAGCACCGGTGCCGCGGGTACGCATGCCGCAGGCGCCGGAGCGGCGAGCGCCGGGGCCAGCCGGGCCGGGACGGGTCCCGGCTGGCAACCCGGGCCCCCGGGCCCGGGCAACCCCGCTCGAGGGCTCAGGTCCGCTGCCGCAGCGGCGGCCGGGCGGCCCCAACCCCGGAAACCGTCCGCCCCGGGCCAACCCCGCGCCGCGGACCAATCCTCCGGCTCAGGGCTACGGGCCAGCCCAGGGCTACAACCCAGGCCAGTACCCGCCAGGTCAGTACCCGGCCCAGGGCTACAACCCAGGCCAGTACCCGGCCCAGGGCTACGACCAAGCCCCGGGCTTCGACCCGGCTCGGGGGTACGACCCAGGTCAGGGCTACAACCCAGGCCAGTACCCGGCACAGAACCCAGGCCAGTACCCGGCCCAGGACTACGGACCGGCCCAGGGATACGACCCAGGTCAGGGCTACAACCCAGGCCAGTACCCGGCCCAAGCCGACCGCCCGGCCAGGGGCAACCCGGCCGCCCGCGGCCCCGCAACTGGACCCAACCCCGCCACGCGCGGCGGCCCCGCCGTACAGCGCGCCGCGCAACGCGCTGCCGCCCCGGCCCAGGGCTACGACCCCAGCCGAGGCTTCGACCCTGGCCAGGGCTATGACCAGGGCCAGGGATACGGGCCGGGCCCGGGCTACAACTCAGGCCAGTACGCGGCACAGAACCCAGGCCAGTACCCCGCCCAAGCCGACCGCCCGGCCCGGGGCAACCCGGCCGCCCGCGGCCCCGCCACCGGAGCCAACCCCGCGGCCCGCGGCAACCCCGCCATGCGCGGCAATCCCGCCGCCCGCGGCCCCGCAACCGGAGCCAACCCCGCCGCGCGGGCCAGCCTCCCTGGCCAGGCCTATGGGCCAGGCCAGGGCTACAACCCGGGTCCGGGTGGCTACGCCCCGGCGCAGGGCTACGAGGCAGGCCCCGGTTACGGACCCGCTCAGGGCTACAACACCGCTCAAAGCTACGGCACGGCCGCGGGCTACGCCTTGGCCCAGGATTACGAGCCGGAACCTGCTTATCCCCCCGCCCAGGGCCGTCCGGACGGTCGCGGCAACCGGCGGCTCTACGCCGTCCCGGACGATGCCGCAGCCGTCGGCTTTGCCAGGGAGCAGCCCGACTCCCGGGATGACGGCTCGGCTATGTACGGTCCGTGGGACCAGGACCTCGAGTCCCCCGGCGCTCTGGCCACCATGCCTGCCCCGGCCATCGCGCCCAGGCCGAGGACCAGGCCCGATGCCCCGGCGGCCAGGCCGGCCGGGACGGTCAGCGCGCCGCCTAGGCCGAGGACCAGCCCGGATCGCCCGGCCACCAGGTCGGCGAGGCCGGGAACGAGGCCGACGGCCAGGCCGCGGACGAATACGGCGGGCCGACAGCGCAAGGCCATGCGCATCGCCACGGCGGCTACCGCGGCGGTATTCTCGATCGCCGTCGTCGCCGCTGGCGCGAACATCGCGCACTTCGGATTCAAGTTCTTCACCTTCCGGGAAACCGGAGCAGGCGAGACGGGACCCAACGGCGGGACCGACCAGGATTTCCTGGCCAAGGAGGCCGCGGCGGCAAAGGCCGCGGCGGCACACACGCCATAGTGAACCGACGTAACAACTGAATAAATAGCCTGCCGGCGGGCACCATAGCCGGTTGACCGGTACAAGCCAAAGGCTAACCAAATGGGGAGCGAGCCAAGCTCTGCGGAAGGAGAATCTCAACATGGCTACCACGAGGGAGCCGTACACCCGATATTCACCCGCTCCACCAACAGCCCCGTATGGCGACCCGGATACCTACCAGCCAGACCTCTACCCCGACGATGCCGTAGAGACATGGCAGCAGGAAGAGACGCCGACCGGTGACTATCAGCCGCAGCTGAAGGCGGAAAGAAGCCGCGTCGACGAATGGATGGACAGGGATTTCAAGTTCGGCGGCTCCCGCATCAAGCGGAAGGCGGTCGCGCTGATCCTGCTGGGCGCCCCCGCGCTGACCCCGCTGTTCTTCATGGCACCGGCGTTCTTCACGATGAACGCAGCAACCTTCGCGGGGTCGGTCGACGACACGCTGGGCACCGGGGCCGAGCTCTGCCTGTTCATCTGCCTGCTCGTCACTCCGATGGTCACGCTGACCGGGCAGCGCTGGTTCGTCCCGCTGCGCCGCTGGTACGGGATCCTGTTCGCGTGTTCCGCCTTCGGCGACATGCTCGCCGCCGGCCTGACCGATAACTTCGCTGGAGGCTTCTTCGGCAAGGTGGCCGGGCACGTGTTCGAGCTCATGGGCTTCATGATGGTGATGCTCGCCATCCCGCTGCTGATCACCGGCAACAACTGGGCACAGCGCAAGCTCGGCAAGTACTGGAAGCCGCTGCAGCGGATCACCTATCTCATCTGGGGGCTGCTGTTCTTCCACCTGATCCTGCTGGAGGGATTCGGGTTCCAAAACGGCAACGGCGGCAACGGCTCAGGCCAGCCCGGCGACGGTGACCCCATCTTCCACCAGCGCCTCTACGAGTACGCGGCGTGCAGCCTGTTCCTGCTCGTCCTCAGGCTGCCGCCAGTCAAGCGGTGGATCGCCGCCCGGCAACGGGAGGGCCGGAACTGGCTGGTGTGGGTGACCATCGCGCCGCTTATCGCGCTCTTCATATTCGGCATGATCTTCAGCATCAACGAGGAGATCTTCAAGGGGTTCAACTCCTTCATGGAGCACCCCAGCGCCGAATAAGGCAGCGATCGTCATCGCCGGGGCGGGCGGCAGCACGAAGGCTGCCGCCCGCCCGGCGGGACGGTTAGGAGAGGGATTTGATATGAGCGAGACGTACGCCGACGATATGTACGCAAGAGGCGGCGAGGAGAACACGACAGCAGGCGGCATCATACTCGTGGTTGCTGGCTTCGTGGCTACTATCTTGGTGATCGCGGGCCTCATCTACGCCACGGGCGCCCACGCGCGTAACAAGACCGCGCTCGCCCTCAACGACTGCACGCCAAGCCTGTCCCCATCGGGTTTGCCTTGCAATACCCAGGCGATGGTGCTCAACCAGTACCAGGGGATCGTGACCCCGGTCGGCAAGCAACTGAACGCTGACATGGTCGCCTACCGCGCCAACGAAAGGCGCAATCTCGCTGCGGCCGAAGCGGCCCTTACGTCGGAAGTGGCGACGGAGCAGGCGCTCGACAACAGCCTGGCCGCGGTCGCGTACACGCCCCAGAACTATGCCAACGCCATCAACCTGATCACGATCGCTTTCGATAGCGGCGCCAACACGCCATCGGCCGCGATCCTATTGACGCCCCAGACCACCGTCACGGCCGATGCGCTGATACGGGCCAATCAGGCCCTCGCCAAGCTGACCGCCGAGCAGGCAAAGTCGACCACGCTCACCCAGTTGCGATCGTTCAACGACCGGGTCGACGCCGCCAACGCGACCGTGCTGGCCGACGTCATCGCCATTCGCAGGGCTCTTGAAGTGCCACCCACGGCGGCTCAAGAGCCCTGATTCGCCACCTCCGGCGGGCCGAGCCGATCGGGCCTGCGTGGTGAGTGAACCGCTGCGGGCTGTTGCGCGTGTTATC
>Ga0335073_10004231_pt1 | contig 20089 bp, 19 predicted proteins | sample Lox_Sample_22_FD_207093 | JGI IMG/M metagenome (GOLD analysis project Ga0335073, IMG submission 207093) | Soil microbial communities from Loxahatchee National Wildlife Refuge, Florida, United States - Lox_Sample_2.2 | ecosystem: Environmental > Terrestrial > Soil > Wetlands | place: USA...
GCCGATGATGATGGGCTCCATGTTGAGGAGGAATACCTCCTCGCCGATCCAGCTGTGGTCGCCGACTTCGAGCTTCCACGGCAGATGCACGTTGACGCGCGGCTTGATGTTGACCCCGGCACCGATCTTTGCACCGAACGCGCGCAGCAGCGCGCACTTCCATTTGGTTGGCCAGGGCAGCGCCGACAGGAAGAAAGCGCACTTGATGAGATACCAGCACGCCTCGACGCCGCGCGAGCGGCCCCGGTCGAGGTCCCGGCTGCCGTCGAACAGATCATTGCGGACGCGGGTCATGCAACCTCAGCAATACAGGCTGCAGGCGCGCTCGAGCTCGCGGGCGATGGCGGCCCAGCTATAGCGGACCTCGAGCAGCCGGCGCCCGTTCGCACCCCGCTCGCGGCGCTCCTGCGGCGGGGCATCGAGCGCCGCCCGGAGAGCCGCCGTCAAGGACGCGGTCTCGGCGCGGCATTCCCAGCCGGCCTGAGCCTTGCAAACGTCGGCCACGTTGCATTCTCGAGTCGCCACCACGGCGAGGCCGCAGGCCCACGCCTCCAGCACGCTCATGGGAAAGCCCTCCGAATAGGAGGGCAATACGAAAAGATCCGCCGAGTGCAGCAGGCGCGTCTTGGCCTCCCCGGTCACGAGCCCCGTGAACACCACGCGCTCATCGAGGCCCTTGGAGCGCGCCAGTGCTCGCATCTCTCCGAGGTAGCCGCCCTCGTCGGGGCCGGCGATCACCAGCTCCCAGTCGTCCCGCAGCGCCCCGAGCCGCGCCCAGGCGGGAAGCAGCAGGTCCAGGCCCTTCTTCGGGTGAATGCGGCCGAGGAACAGGGCGCGGCGCAAGCGTTTGGATAGGCCCTTGATGAGCGCCGTATCGATCGGCGCATCCACGTCGGCCGGCCGGGCAAAGCCCGCGGCATCGAGCCCGTTCGGTATCACCGCGATCGGCTGGCGCGCGCCGCTCGCGCGGATCTGATCGGCCTCCTTGGGCGTGAGCGCGCGCCAGAAGCGCAGCGCGCGCATGTTTTCGTCCTCGAACAGCCAGCGCACCAGCCGCTTCTTCCAGCGCGAGCGCGCGAGTATGTAGGGCTCGAACATCCCGTGAACGTGGTAGGCGAGCGGCTTGCGCTGCCGCCGGGCTTCCCTGCCGAACAGCAGATTCGGGCCGACGTAGAGCCCGTGCCCGTGCACCACATCGCTGTCGCGGATCAGCTGAGGCGCCTGACGGCGCATCGCCGGCGAGTAATACAGAAACGCCGGCTTGACCCGTTCGAACTCCCTGACTCCAGCGATCGTACACTGTGGCCGGCCGCCATGAGTCGAGCACAGCACCGAGTCAAAGCCCTGCCGCGCCATTTGCTGGTGCAGCATCACGGCGCTTGCACCGAGTCCTCCGCCCTCGAGCGGCTCGAGCGATTGAGTGAAGTGCAGATGCCTCAAAAGCGGAACTTCACACCGGCTTGCACGAGATCGTCGTTGTAGCCGAGGAGTGCTTGGTTGGAGCTGCGCAGCTCGTGGTGGTAGATGAGATCGAGCAGCAGGAAGCGGTACGGAGTGTAGCTGACGCTCACCTGCTCCGCCGAGATGTTGTCGTGACGCGGCCCGAGGAGCGTGCTCGGAATCGAGCCGATCGGAATCGACCCGATGTAGTTTTGCCGGTACCAGGAGAGAATCGCGCTCCAGGTGAGCTTGTCGGTTTGCTTCCAGGTCGGCGTCAGGCTGATTCCGTCCTGGACGAAGTAGTCGGACTGTGCGTAGAGGTAGGCGGCCAGATCACGCCCCGCGGTCACGAGCAAGCTGGTCTTATCGGTGGCCTGCCACAGAAACTTGGCGTGCCAGATCTCGCCGGAAAAGGCGCCCACGGTCGCGTCGGGGTAGTTGCGCCGCAGGTAACCGACATCGCCCGAGAGCTGGGTCCTCTCGCTCACGTAATACTTCGCCAGGAATTCGGCCGTATTCTCGTCGTAATCCGGATTATAGGGAACGCCGTTCACGGTCGCATCCGGATCGGGAAAGTGGCCATGGGTGAAGTGGTACTCGACGCCGATCGTGTTCTTGAGCGAGCTTGCGAGCTCGACGCCGACCTCGCCCGATTGGGTATCGAAGTTGTTGTAGTGCAAGACGGGCGAGCTGTTGGTGGTGTGCCCGTCGGAGAGGCCGCCGTAGACCGCCCAGCGCGGGCCGATCTGGTAGCGGCCGGTGCCGAAGTATCCGGTGCTGTTCACCTCGTCGCGCTCATAAAAGAACGTGTCGGCGAAGCCGGCCAGAGCGCGCGTGTAATCGGCCCCGAGAGTGCCGCTGAACAGGCTCGCCACGCTCCAGTTCCACACGGCCTTGCCGGTACCCGAGGTGTTGTTGAGGTAGTCGTTGCGCTGATACCGGTTGTCGTCGATCTCGAGGTCGTAGTCGACCGATTGGCGACCGGCGATCCAGTGCCCGTCGAGCCCGGCGAAAGGCATGTCGATGTGGTCCTCTTCCGTTGCGCCGGGCAGCAAAAGCATCTCGGCCTGCGGATAGCTGGACGCGGACGGCAATCGAAACAAGTTGTCGTCGTAGGAGTACTGATAACCGACGAAGGGACGAAACCAATCCGAATCGTTGGAGGGCAAGTCCGGATCCGCCGGGAAGGACATCGCGACACGTCCTCCGATCAGCGTTCCCAGAATGACGATCAAAGAGGCGCTGCGCGAGCCGAGCTTATGCATGTTGTTCTGCCGCTAGTTGGGCCGGCGGAGCGGCCGCGGTCGGCCGGCGCCGGCGGTTCATCGGGTATATTCACAGCTCCTGAACGACGCTACCAATGACGTTGACCCCCGCCTCCGAAAGATCCTGCATGGCGCTCAGCAGCGGCTTGTGCCGCGTGTGATTGCGCCGCGCCACCATCAAGGCTGCGCCCGCGCGGGATGCGAGTATCTGCGCATCCGCCGTCTCCGCCAGCGCCGGCGTGTCGATCACGATGACGTCGAACTGCTCGGTGAACTGCTCGAGCACCACGTCGAACACCGGGCCCGACAACAGCTCCTGCGGGTTCGGCGGAAGGCGGCCGCTCGGCAGCACGAACAGCCGCAACTGCGGATGAATGCGGCGCGCGATCTCGCGCGTTGCGCGTCCCGTGACCAGCGCGGACAGTCCGACGTCGTTGTTGAGATTGAACAGCACGTGCTGGCGCGGATGGCGCAGATCCGCATCGAGCAGCAGCGTGCGCTCGCCGATCTGCGCGAACACGGTCGCGAGGTTCGCCGCCAGCCAGCTGCGCCCGTCGCCGCGCTCGGCGCTGGTGACCGCGATCACCTTGCGCGTGGAGTTGCGCGCCCAGCGAAACAGGAGCTGGCTGCGCAGCGCCCGCATCGGCTCCACCGACGGGCTCTCCGGCCGATAGCCCGCAATGACCTCCTCGCCGACGCCGTTTTGGCCTCCGCAGGTCAGTATCGGGTAGTTGAACTGGCGCGCGATGGCAAAATCCACATCCTCCTTGGCGAGCAGCTGCAGCTGGATGGCGGCATCTCCGAAGCGCAGCCCCTGCTCGCGGGCGTAGTGCTCGATCTTGTCCACATCGCTCGGACTCAAGCGTCCCTCGCCCACCAGGATTGCGCCGATCGAGCGGCTGCCCTCGGGCGGCGGGCTCGTGGTCGAGCTCGCGATCGGCTTCTGTACGGGTGTGACTTTCATCATGGAGCGACGCGCCCTTGTCGGTTGAGGTTACGTGGTGCGGGGCTTCATCGTCAGGCGCCGATACGGCGCATATGCGCGCCGCGCCTCGGCGGTGGTATCCGGAATCCTGCCAAGCAAGGGAATGCCGAGCAGCGGCACCAGCTCCTCGCTCTGGCGCACGCGGCGATCGCCCATCTCGCCGAGCAGCGCCGCGCCGATGGCGACCACGATGCCGACCACCAGCGCGAGCAGCATGTTGAGGAGCAAGCGCGGGCTCGAGGGCCGCAGCGGCTCGAGCGCCGGGGCGAGCAGCGCGACGTTGGTCTGGCGCGCCTGGCTCTCGAGGCTGCTCTGTGCCAGCCGGGCGGTCACCGCATCGAGATTGTGCTGTGCGGTGGTGACGTCGTTCTCGAGATCGATCGCCTGGTCGTGCTGGTGCCGCAGGTCGAGGATGCGCTGCTTCTGCGCCTCGAGCGCCGCCTTGATATCGCTCTCGCGCCTCGCGTCGACCTGGGCCGCATTGCCGAGCGAGGCCGCGATGCGTGCACTCTCCTGCGCAATGCGATCGCGCAGCCCCGCGATCTCGGCTTCCACGTCCTTGTAATCGGGGTAGTTCCTGCCGAGCGTCTGGCCGATATCGCGGCGCCGCGCCTCCGCCTTGGACAGCTCCGCCTTGAGACTCGCGATCACCGGGCTCTGCAGCACCTCCGGTAACGATTGATAATCGCCGCTCGCCTGGCGCTCTCGCGACTGGCTCTCCTCGCGCTGCGTCTGGATCTGCACCAGCTGTGTGGTGAGCTCCGCGAGCCTCGCGTTCTCCACGTCGAGCTTGTCGTCGGTGGCGACGATCCCCGTGGCGTTCTGGTAGTCCGACAGCTTCTTCTGCTTCGCCTCCAGATCCGCGCGCAGCGCACGCGCCTGCTCTTCGAAGAGATTCGCGTATTGCCTGGCCGAATCGACCTTGAGATCGATGTTGGTCTCGATGTAGGCTTGTGCGAATGCATTGGCGAGCGCCGCGGCGGTCTTCGGATCACGCCAGCGCAGCGACAGCTGGATGACGTTGCTGTCCTTGGACGGCGTGATCAGCAGTTGCTTGATCAGATAGTCGGCGAGCCAGTCGCCGATGTCGCCCTGGCTGCCTTCGCTTTCCCACAGCTCCTTGAAATCCGGCGCCTGATCGAGCTTCAGGTCCTTGACCACACGCAGGGCGACCCGGCGGCTGCCGATGATGTCGACCTGCGTCGCGATATCGCTGGCCAGCAGCTGCTGCGGGTAGGGCGTGCTCGCGATGGGATCCGCCTTCATCTCGACCACCACCGAGGCGCTCGCGGTGTACGTACGCGGCATCAGCAGCGTCACGATAAGCGCCAGCACCATCACGCACAGGAACACGAACAGCGCGAATTTCCAGCGCGCGCGCAATATCAAGTAGAACTGTTGCGATCCCATTAGAAGAGGCTCTCCTTCACGTAGATGACATCCATGTCCTTCACATCGTCGTCGAGCTTGACGTCGATCTCGTTGACCTTGCCGTGCGCGTCGCGGCGATGGAGCACGATCCCGCGCCGGGTCCCCTTGGTGGTGACACCGCCCCCGACCGCGAGCGCCTGCATGACGGTCATGTCGGGCTCCAGCCGGTACTGGCCCGCATGCTGCACTTCACCGTAGATGTAGAAGACCGGTTGCCGGTCCACGTAGACCGTATCGCCGCCGGCCAGCGCGATATCTTCCGCCGTGTTGCCGTCCTGCGAAGCTTTGACGAAATCGATGTCCCGGTGAAATGGCTTGCCGTTGCGCGTCCCCGTGACCACGGCGACATCGCCGCCGGTCGGTGTGACCCCGCCTGCCGTCGCGAGCACGCCGGACAGGTGTCCGCCGGCCGCATCGAGCGGGTAGCGCCCGGGCTTGTTGACCGACCCGAGCACGGATACCAGGTTGCCGAAGGCCTGGGTCAGCAGGATGCTCACCTGCGGGTTCACCACGAAGCCGCCGTCGCGCAGGAGCTGCGCGATCTTGTGCTCCGCAGCCGGCAAGGTGAAATCGTTGAGCTGCACCGATCCGATCAAGGGATAGCTGATGGTGCCGGTCTCGGACACCCGCACCTCCAGCGACAGATCCGGGCTCTTGAAGACGTTGATCTTGAGGATGTCCCCCGGTCCTATGTGGTATTCCTGCAGCGACGGCGCTTGGGCTCGGACCGGTGCCGCGCCCGCGAGCAGGAGCCACAGAAGACCGGCGGAGAGTGCGATGATTCTTGGTGTTGGTGTTGGCATGTCTCGACTCGATCAGCGAATGATTGGCATTTGACCCTCAACCCGATTCCGGCCGCAGTCTCTCGAGCGGCTTCCGCTCGAGCCGCGCCGCGGGCGCGGAGCTCGCGACGGCTGCACTCGCCGGAGGTCCCTCCCCGGCCCCGAAAACGCGTTGCAGAACCGAATCGATCTCGAAGTGCGCCAGTGCAAAGGCACGGGCGCGCCTGCCGAGCGCGAGGCGCTGCGACCGATCGTCGGCCAGCGCCGCGATCGCGGCGGCCAGCGCGCCGGCATCGTCCGGCGGAACGCTCAGCCCGCATCCCGTCACCACGGCCGCCAGCTCGGTGCCGGGATGAGCCATGGTCACCACCGGGCGTCCGCTCGCCATCATTCCGCAAAGCTTCGAGGGCAGGACCAGATCGCCGGCCTCGGCGCTCTGAGGCAACAGATGGATATCAGCGAGGCACAGCAGCTCGCCCAAGCGTTCGATGGGCTGCAGCGGCAGCATGCGCACGTTGGGCAATCCGGCCGCGGCCTGCGCGAGCGAATCCCTCATGGGGCCGGCGCCGCTCAACACGAACACGATGTCCCCGCGCTTCGCCAGCAAGCGCGCCGCCTGCGGAATCGAGAGCAGTCCCTGCTTGGCGCCCATGGAACCCGAGAACAACGCGACCAGCGCACCCGGATCGAGGCCAAGCTCCGCGCGGTAGCTCGCAGCGCTCCGCGAAGGTTCGATGCGTCGCGTATCCACCCAGTTCGGAAAATAACAAGTGCGTCTCGGCTCGACGCCCTTGCCGTGCAGGCGCTCGAGCATGCGTTGCGAGATGGTGGAGACCGAATCGAAGCGCCGCAGCAACCAGCGCTCCATGCGCAGCACCACGCGCCGCGCCAGCCGGCTCTTGAGCAGGCGCAGACCGAAGGCCAGATCCACCTCGAAGTCCTGCAAGTGCAGCCAGGCACGCGCGCCGCTCGCCCGCGCCGCGAGCCAGCCCATGGGCGCACAGACGAACGCGGGCGCGACCGTGAGCACGAGGTCCGGATGCCAAAGCACTTGCTGCAGCACGAGCGGGATCGAGGCGAGCGCGAACGAGCACAGGTGCAGCACCCGCCGCACGCCGGTCGGCGATCGCGGCACCCAGATCGGCGCACGCCAGACATCGACGCCGCGCCAGCGCTCACGGCGAAAATACCGCATCGGGAACGATCGATCGCGCCGCCATTGAGGATAGTACGGCGGCGCCGCGACCACGTGCACCGAATGACCCTGCGCCGCCAGCCATTCGGCCATCTCGCCCGAGTACTTGCCGATGCCGGTCGGCTCCGGCGCAAAGTTCACGCTGTAGATGAGAATCTTCAACTCGCCGTACTCCAGACCGTCGCGGCCGCGGCTGCTCCGCGGTTAACTCAGTGAACGGAGGCTATCGCAAACTCGCGCCTCGACCACAGGTCGACAATGTCGAACCGGATGTAGGTTGTGTCCTACAGTTCGGCGCTAGGCCGCGACGCGTCTCAGATGTGCGGCGAGCCGCACTGCGAGCGCGACGATGGTCAACGTCGGCGGCGCTGACCCGCCCGTCGGAAATACCGAGCCTCCCGCGACGAAGAGATTCGACAGGCCGTGCACGCGCGCGTTCGCATCGACCACGCCGTGCCGCTCGTCGATGTGCATGCGCGTGGTGCCGAGCTGATGCCAGCCGCTTTCGAGATTCTCCGGCCAGCTTTCGATTTCCTGCGGTGCGAGCGGAGCCATGCTGCCGATTCCCAGGCGGCGCAACTCCGCGTCGATGACCTCCTCGCCGCGTATCGCGGTGCGCCGGTCGAGCGGCAACATGCGCCAGTCGACCTTGACGCGCCGCAGCCCGAACGCATCGCGATCCGCATCGAGCGTGACGCGGCTGTCGGGATTCGGCGCTTGCTCGGGCTTGCTTTCCAGCACGAATCCATTGATGAAGCGGTTGGGCTGCAGCACGCGCAAAACCCCGGCCGCCGCAGTCCGATCGGGTCGGCGCACCATGCGCAGGAGCTGTCGCAGCGACAGACGCTTGCGGTCATAGGGTGGCGAGCGCAGGAAGGGATCCGAGCGGCGAGAGAGCGAGCGCACCGCGTCGCTCAGCGCCAGCCAGCCCGGCGAATCCTGCCCGAAGTACAACGGGTGCATGTTGGCGCCGTAATTGAGCAGCCTTTCGCGCCGCTGCACCCCGTCCGGTAACGACATGCGACCCATGATTCTGCGGCTACGGAACAGCTCGCTGTACAGGCCGCTATCCAGGCGGCCGCTCGGCACGAGGACGCGCCGCTTGGTGTGCGGATGGTCCATGTAGAACCGGCCGACGAGGTCGTGCTGATTACCGAGTCCGGCCGACATCACATCGTGCGACAGCAGCAGGAGACGCGCATTCTCGATCCCTCCGGCGGCCAGCACGAAGTGACGTGCGGACACCGCGAAGCGCGTGCCCGATAGCGTGCCGACGCGGAGCCGCGCGACGCTGCGCGCGGCGGGATCGGCCTCGATGCTGAGCACGTTGGCATGCAGACAGCAGCGGATATCGCGCGCCCGCCGCAGCCACGGCCGATAGACCTGGCCGAACCGGGTCGGCGGACTGAAGCGATAGATGAGGGTCTCCAGGCAGTCAGGGTCGAACTCGAGAGGCTTGGCACGCGGGTGCCCGAGCTCCACGGCCGCGCGCAACGGATCGTAGTCATCGCTCGGCACTTCGCAGATCTCGTGCGCGCGGCGGTAGAAAGGGGCGAGCTCGTCGATCGTGAACGGCCAACCGCTTCGCGGCACCCACGGACGCGCTTCGAAATCGATGGGATCGAGGGGCCGGCACCAGCCGCCCCAGGCATTGGTGTTGCCGCCGAGAAACCGCAGTTGACACACATCGAGGGCACAGTGCGGCAGGCCGATGCTGCGCCCGCGATAGAGCGACTGATTTGCCCAGGTGAAATCCGTGCCACCGCTCTCCAGCAGACAGACCTCGAGTCCCTTGCCGCCGAGCTCCAGCGCGAGCGTGATGCCGGAGGCGCCGGCTCCCACGATGGCGACATCGGCTTGAAGTGTGGTTCCGCTCGGTATCCGTCGTGCATCGATGAACATGATGTTATGCCTGCTCGATACAGCCTCATCCTTCCCGGCGCATGAGTAGGTTCAGCAGGTATGTGCGCGCTATGCGGGTTTTAGTTCCGTTGCTCACGCGGCCGCATCGTCGGCCACCTCCGCCGCCTCGGCATCGAGAGAGCCGAATACACGCTTGAAGGTCACTTCCCGGTCGAAACGCGTTTCGGCAATTTGGCGCGCTCTGAGGCCCAGATCGCGCCTCAGCGCGGGCTGATCGGCGAGCGCGCCGATGGCGAGCGCGAGCGCCAGGTCGTCCTCCGCCGGCACCACGAGACCGCATTGCGAGACGATCTCGCCGATCTCGGTGTTTGGCCGGCAGGTCGCGATGACCGGTCGGCCGCTGGCCAGCATCCCCGACAGCTTCGAGGGCAACACCAGATCGGCGGCGTCCGGGCTTTGCGGCATCAGATGGATATCCGCCATCGACAGCAGCTGGTACAGGCGCTCCGCGGGCTGCAGCGGCAACAGGCGCAGGTTCGGCAGCCCGCGGCTCGCCGCTTGCAGGCGCGCCTTCATGACGCCTTCGCCGCACACCACGAACACGACGTCGTCGCGCCACGCGAGTCGGCGCGCCGCCTGCGGAATCACCATCAAGCCTTGCTTGCCGCCGAGCGTACCGGAAAACAGCGCCACCACCGCGCCTGCCGGGATGCCGAGCTCGGCGCGATAGCTCGCCGGCCCACGTGGCGGCGCCGTTTTCCCGACGTCCACACAGTTCGGAAAGTAGCAGGTGCGCTCGCGCGCCACACCCTTCATGTGGAGCCGCTCCATCATGCGGCTCGAGATGGTCGAGACCGTGTGAAAGCGACGCAAGGTCCAGCGTTCCATGCGCGCAGCCACGCGCTCGAGAAATCGACCCTTGAGCAGTCCCATCCGAAATGCGACATCGATCTCGAAGTCCTGCAGATGCAGCCATGACTTCGCACGGCAAAGAGTCGCGGTCAGCAGGCCGGCCGGCGCGCACAGGAACGCAGGCGCCACCGTGAGCACGACATTCGGCCGCCAACCGATGGACAGAAGCATGAGGGGAAACGAGCTGATCGCGAAAGACAGCAGGTGCACGGTGCGGCTGAGTCCCCCCGGGCGCTTCGGCACCCAGATCGGCGCTCGCCACACATCGATTCCGCGCCAGCGCTCGCGCCTGAACGGCGGCCACAGATACTCGCGTGCGATCCGCCATTTCGGATAGTAGGGCGGCGCGGCCACCACGCGAACCTCGTGGCCGCGGTCGGCCAGCCAGGCGGCCATTTCGCCGCTGTATTTGCCGACGCCCGTAGGCTCTGGGGAGAAGTTGGCGGAATAGATCAGGATTCGCATGCGTCGACCTTCAATGCGCCGCACCATCTCGAGCGCGCAAGGAAGGAGTCAGCCAGAGGAAAACATGCCGCTGCCGGCCGCAGCGCGCCCCCCCTGCCCGCGCATCAAGCCTTTGACGCGCCGCGCGACGTTGCGCGCCGACACGAGGTAGCCTGGCAGTGCGGAGCGGCAAAAGGCGAGCTTGCGCACGTATTTCTCGACGGTCCACTCCGCCTGCGCGCCCTTCGGGAAATAGACGATGTCGCCGGCAACCACCCGCCGCGTCGAGCCCGACTGCAGATCCTTCAGCGTGAAACCGCCCTCCAGGATGTGCAGCGTCTCGTCGAAGCTGTAGAACCAGTTGAAGCGGCCGGCGGTGCAGTCCCAGAACCAGGTGCTTGCGGTGCGGTCTTCGCTCTCGGACAGAAACTGGATGCGCGCCAGCGGCGCGCCTTCCAGAATCCAATCCGTTTGAATCGGGCATGGGGTCCATTCCCCCTGCTCGTTGCCCGATCGGATGCTGGTGGTGATATTCATGTAGAGCTAGCCCCTGCAGTGCCCGAGATTACGCATGTCGACGCTAGCACCACGGCTCGCGCGCCGGTATCCCATGAACTACTACGCCGCTCATAGGCTTCGGCTGACAGCTCCGTCCGTCCGAGTCTGGCCGAGCGTTCGGCGGAAGTCGGCGGCCATGATGGCAGCAACGAGCATTGAGGTTTAATCTATGAAACTCCGTAATCATCCAGAGCTCGTGCAGTCGAACCGCCGCCGCCCACAGACATGCTTGACAAAATTCCAGGGGATCGCAGTCCGCAAGGAAACGCGGTCTCCGCTCGCGCGACTCGCAGTCTCGCTTCACGCTCATGAATGCCCTGCGCCCCAGCAGTGCCTTGCGCCCATGAGTGTCTCATCCGGCGCCAACCTATCCACCGCCACGAGCACGTTGTTCGCGCGCGCGATCCGCGGCTCGGAGCGCGTGATACTGCCGATCAACGACAGCGCCATGCGTGACGAGGCGCCGAGCGCCGCCTTTTACTGCGTGCACTCGGTCAGCGGGGCGGCCGGCACGGATTTCCTCAGCCTGGCACAGCGCCTCGACCGGACCGTGGGCTTCTACGGCATTCAGGCGCCGCCCAAGCTGATGCACGACAGCCAATTCGGCACCTCGATCGAGCTGCTCGCCGATCACTACGTCAAGGCGCTGGTCAAGTTTCAACCGGAGGGTCGCCTGATGCTGGGTGGCTACTGCATCGGCGCCATGATTGCGCTCGAGATGGCCAAGCTGTTGCAAGCCCGGGGCCGCGAGGTGGGCCCGATCGTCGCGATCGACGGGGCGCCGGAGAACGTCGGCAGCGTGCTGACGCGCTGGCAGCCGCGCTACTGGCTCGAGATGGCCGGCAACATTCCACGCTGGGTCATGCATGCCGATCTCATGCGCAGCCGCTCGGTCCACTCGCTCCTGCGCAGCCTGTCGAAGCACGCGGTGGCGATCGCCAAGAGCGCCATGGGCCTCAAGCAGGGCGAGAAGCTCGGCGGCGGCTACGCGGTCGACCGGATGATGGACCTGTCGCTCTATCCGCCGGCACAGAGATTCTTCATCAATCGACTCTATGCGGCCATGTTCAGCTACTTTCCGCAACCCTATTCGGGCGATCTGGTGGTGTACGAGGCGACGGTCACGCCGCTCCTGTCGCTTCCGCAGATCGGCCGGATCTGGCGAAAATTCGCGCCGCAGGCGGAGATCGTCGGCATCGTCGGCACTCACATCGGGATGATGCACGAGCCCTACGTGGATGCGCTGGCGGAAGACATGCGCGCGCGCGTGATCAAATTTTTTTCCGGAAAGAACAAGCAACAATCCTCCTGACGAGGCCTCGAGATGACCCGCGATTCCCGCTTCGACGTCCTGTTCGAGCCGGTCAAGATCGGCCCGCTCACGGCCAAGAACCGCTTCTTCCAGGTTCCCCACTGCAACGGCATGGGATACGCCAAACCGCGCGCGCACGCGCAGATGAGGGGCGTCAAGGCCGAAGGCGGATGGGCGGTGGTGAGCACCGAAGAGGTCGAGATTCATCCCTCGAGCGACATATCGCCGTATATCGAAGGCCGTCTGTGGGACGATTCCGACGTTCCCGCGCTGGAAATGATGACACAGGCGGTACACCGGCACGGCGCACTCGCCGCCATCGAGCTGGTGCACGCCGGCATGAACGCCGCCAACCTGTATTCGCGGGAAGTCGCCCTCGCGCCGAGCGCCATCGCGACGCCGGCGAACTACGCGCCGGCTCAGGCGCGCGCGATGTCGAAGACCGATATCCGCGCGTTCCGCACCTGGCACCGTCAGGCGGCGCTGCGCGCGCGGCGCGCCGGCTTCGACATCATCTACGTATACGCAGCTCACGGCCTGTCACTGCCGATGCACTTTCTGCAACGGCGTCACAATCACCGCTGCGACGAGTACGGCGGGAGCCTCGCGAACCGGGCGCGTCTGCTGCGCGAATTGATCGAGGACACCAAGGAGGCGGTCGGCGCCGACTGCGCCGTTGCGGTCCGCTTCGCGGTCGATGAGCTGCGCGGCGCCGACGGTATCGAGGCCGCCGGCGAAGGACGCGAGGTCGTCGCGATGCTCGCGGAGCTTCCGGATCTGTGGGACGTCAATGTCAGCGACTGGGCGCATGACTCGCGTTCCTCGCGCTTCGCCGAGGAGGGCTATCAGGAGGAATTCGTCCGCTTCGTGAAGACGCTGACCAGCAAACCGGTGGTCGGCGTCGGCCGCTTCACCTCACCCGATGCGATGGTCGCGCAGATCCGCCGCGGCGTCCTGGATTTCATCGGCGCCGCTCGTCCTTCGATCGCGGACCCCTTCCTGCCGCGCAAGATCGAGAGCGGCGAGATCGAGGATATCCGCGAATGCATCGGCTGCAACGTCTGCGTGAGCGGTGATTACACGATGACACCCATCCGCTGCACGCAGAATCCGACCATGGGCGAGGAGTGGCGCAAGGGCTGGCACCCCGAAAGATTTCCGCCGCGCAGCAGCCCGGATGACTTTCTGGTCGTGGGCGCAGGGCCCGCGGGGCTCGAATGCGCGAGGGTTCTCGGTTGCCGCGGCCACACGGTGCATCTGGTGGAAGCGGAGGCCGAGCTCGGTGGCCGTGTGACGCGCGAGGCGCGCCTTCCGGGACTTGCCGCCTGGTCGCGGGTCCGCGACTATCGCCTGGGCCAGCTGCGCAAGCTCGGCAATGTCGAGCTCGTCCGAGGCAGCGCGGTCACCGCCGATCAGGTGCTCGAGTTCGGTGCGAAGCGCGTGGTACTGGCGACCGGTGCTCGCTGGCGCCGCGACGGGGTCGGCCGCACGCACGCCGGCCCGCCGCCCGGCTTCGAGCGCCAGGGCGCAGTGCTCACCCCAGACGACCTCATGGCCGGCCGGCGGCCGGCGGGGCCCGTGCTCGTGTTCGATGACGATCACTACTATCTCGGCGGGGTGCTGGCGGAAAAGCTGCGGCTCGAGGGGCTGGAGGTGATCCTGGTCACGCCGGCGGAACGCGTCTCGGCATGGACGGTCAATACGCTGGAGCAGCATGCCATTCAGCGGCGCCTGCTCGAGCTCGGAGTGCGCATCGTGACCAATGCCCATTTGGCCGAGCTCCGCGCGCAGGAGGCCTCGCTCGAGTGTGTCTACACCGGCCGCGCCTTCGCCGTCGAAGCTCGTACCATCGTTGCGATCACATCGCGCACGCCGAACGATGAGCTCGCGCACGCGCTGCAATCGCGGTCCGAGGCGCTCGCCGCCGCCGGCATCCTCTCGGTGGAATCGATCGGCGACTGCCTGGCGCCGAGCACCATCGCGGCGGCGGTATACGCCGGGCATCGCTACGGGCGTGAATTCGATCGCCCGATGCTCGACGGCATCGGGTTCATGCGCGAGCACCTCGCGCTCTGATCGGCGCTTCTCATCCATCTGACGCAGGAGACGGCACATGAAAATCGGCTTCCTCGGCCTCGGCAACATGGGTGCGGGAATCGCAGCGAACCTCCTGCGAGCGGGTCACGAGGTGACGGTGTGGAACCGCTCGCCCGAGAAGGCGCGAGCCTTGCTGGATCGGGGTGCCACGGCGGCGGCCAATCCGCGCGCGGCCGCCGCCGAGCGCGACCTGGTGATGACCATGCTCGCGGACGATGCCGCGCTCGATCGGGTGCTCGAGGGCGCCGACGGCCTGCTCGAGGGCATGTGCCGCGGCGCGCTGCATGTCGGCCTCGGCACGGTGTCGGTTGCCGCGGCGGAGCGTACCGCGAGCCGTCATGCCGAGCGTGCGCAACGCTACCTGAGCGCGCCGGTATTCGGGCGCCCCGAGGCCGCGGCGGCTGGAAAGCTTTTCGTGGTGGCGGCCGGAGCGCATGCCGACCTCGAGAGCGTGAATCCCGCGCTGGGCGCGATCAGCCAGCGCGTCTTTTACGTGGGCGAAACGCCCTCCTCCGCCAATCTGGTCAAGCTCTGCGGCAATTTCGCCATCCTTGCGGCGATCGAGGCGATGGCCGAGGCGATGACCCTCGCGCAAAAGGGGGGCGTGGCGAAGAAGCAGCTGCACGAGATTCTGGTCGGCACGCTGTTCGATGCGCCCCTCTACCGCAACTATGGCGCCGCGCTGGTCGAAGAGCGATTCAGGCCGGCGGGGTTCGCCGCACCGCTCGGGCTCAAGGACATGCGCTTGGTCGGCCAGGCCGCCGAGGCACTGCGAGTACCGATGCCGGTGCTCAATGTGCTGCGCGACCATCTCATCCAGACCATCGCTGTCGAGGGCGAGGACATCGATTGGTCCGGCATCGGGCGCACCATCGCGAGGAATTCCGGCTTGCGCTAAGTGGCGGCCGCGGCTACCGGAAGCGGTACCTCGCCTGAAAGCCGACGGTGAACGGCAGATTGTCGGCGGGGATCGGCGGAATCAAGATGAAGTTCAAGCCGAATCGGCCAAATTGTGTCATCGCGGCCGGTGCGAGCACGGGACCCGTTCGGTTGTTCTCTCCGCCGATGCCGAACTTGCCATAGTTGTATCCGGTGATGATCCCGCCCATGACGCTCAAGCGGAAAAATCCCCAGTGCACGATCCGTGGAGCGTAAACCGCGCCCACGTAAAACGACGGCCGGTCGAGCGAGTTGCGGAAGTATCCGGCCGAGCCTGCCCAATCGCGCGCAAACCAGCACTCGAGACCCGCGCCCGGATTGAACTCGTCGAATTGCTTGTAGGGATGGATGTGATAGGAAGCCAGCATGAGGTCCGCCCACCAGCCGTCCTTGCAAGGTGCAGCGGCGCGCGCGCGCTGCCGCTGAACGGGCAAGAGAGCCAGCAGCAACAGCATGCTCGCGACCGCAGCGAACCGCGGCGAGCGCAGTCGCTCCGGCCTCATCTAGCAGCAGCTGCCGCGTGCAAGCATCAGCGGGCGATTTCTTGACATCCCAGGTCTATTGTACGGCATCGCTTGGCGCAGCTACGATACCGAGCTCGTATTATCTCGAGGCCTCCCTGTGCGCGGCGAGAGCTCGTTTCATTCCTTCCGGGACTTCTATCCATTTTATCTGAGCGAGCATGCCAATCGCACGTCGCGGCGGCTGCATTTCACGGGCACGAGCTGTGCGCTGGTCCTCCTCCTCGCCGGCTCGCTGAGCGGGCGCTGGTGGCTCATCGCCGCAGCCCTGCTGCAGGGCTATGGGTTCGCCTGGGTGGGGCACTTCTTCTTCGAGCACAACAAGCCCGCGACGTTCAAGCATCCCTGGCTCTCGCTCATGGGCGATTGGCGGCTGTGGTGGGAAATCCTGACGCGGAAGATGCCCTTCTAGCGTGGCGCCCAGGAATACGCAAGCGCCAGCGCGAGCACGTGCTGTGTGCGGTGTTGCGTGATCGGGCTCTCGCTGGCGCTTCCCAGCAGCCGGTTGACAGCGGTATCGACATCGATCATCCAATGGTCGGTGATGAAAATCGTACCGCTGAATCCAAAACCCGCGGCGTCGGCACCGGCGTGCGCGTCGTAGACCGGATAGCCGGACGCCATCGACTGCGTGGTGGTGACGCCGAATTCTCGTTGCATGAAGTAGCGATCGGCGTAAGTCACGGACGGTCCAGCGAACATGATCAAGCGACGTGAGCTCCCTGGCAACGGCAAGAACGCGTCGAGATCCGCCGCCATGCCGTTGGCGCCGCCCAATATCTGGCGCACGTCCGCACGCACCACCAGGGGGAAGCTCTTCGATACGGCATAGGAAAAGAACGCCTTGATACCCGGCGCTCGCTTGATGTCCCCGAGGCCCTCCAGATGACCGACGTCGTTCGACACGAGCCGTCCGAGGTCGTAGCAGATGGCCAGGCCGCCGCGATAATGCTCGCCATGCACCAAATTGAGGCCCAGGCCCTCCCCGATCGAGGCAAACGCGAGATCCTTGTAGCGGATGTTGATGGCGGGGCCGCCGAAGGTGCGCGTGAGCGCGGCACCGTCGTAGAGCGGCTTGTACTCGACGGCGCCGCCGAGTACCACGCGCCAGTCGGGCACTTGCGGCTCGAACAGCTTCTCCAGGGAGACGCCCCCCGAGTACTGCCATTCCTGAAGCGGCGATGGAGTCTGCGACCACGTCACGCCGCACAGGCACACCGACAAGGGCAGCGCCAGATAGCGAAGCCGCGCCATAGCCCCAGTTTTGAAAAAAATGCGCGATAACCCCAAAATTCCCTCAATTTCGCAATGCATGTCCGTATAGGGGGACCATAACAGTGCGAGTTGGTTCGAAATTGAACCCGAGTAGCGCAATGGAACGACCGTGCCGGATTACATGTCGCGCGGCCTTCGCTCGATACTTTGCATTACCAAGTCCATTGCCGGCGAGCCGGCGCCGAGAATTGTGCCATGCCCCTCGATGAAGGCCGCGTGAGCCTGCCGATCCGCTGTCCCGTGTGCGGCGAGCAGGTGATCACTCAATACCGGACAGTCGATATCGTCGGCGCCGTGATCAACGGGCGGCCGATCCATCTCTATGCGGCCTGCCACGACCGCAGCTGGATTGCGAGCTATATCGAGATTCAACAAATTCGCGCCTGCTTGGGATCGCGCGGGCTCGACGCTGAAGGCCGCGCACCCTTCAAGGACATTTCCCCGACGACGGACGACTGACGAGGCGCGCGATCAACGGCGGCGCGCCATCAACGCGCTGATGCCGGCTGAGGCGGCAACACCAGCATCTGAATCGGCGAATCGGACCAGGCAGCTAGCGCATCCTCGCAATACTTGGCATCGTACGGACCGCGCGCGCCGCCGTCGGGCGCATAGCGCTCGCAGCGCTTGGCGAGCCCATGAAGTTGCTCCGGCGTGAGCTTCGCGATGGACGGGGTATTGATGAGCCGTGAGCTTGGCGCCGGCGCTTGAGCGGGGGGTGCTGCTCGCTCGCACGCGATCAAAACGAGCAGCAAGGCCGCAGCGGCCGCGCTCAACCCCGGGGTGACTGAGACGCCTTGAATTTCACCAACTCCTTGTTGAACCGTTGAACGTTCGACTGGAGTCTGTCGACGGCGGCGTTGTGGAGGTCCGTATGCATCGCTTCCACCTGTGCCAGATCCTGTGCAGAGGCGGAGCTCCGATACTGCGTCTTGAGATTGTCGGCGGTGGACTGCAAGCAGGCGAGATAGTGATTCATGTCGTCGTTGAACGTCGAGGTGGCACGCCGCGCGGCAATCATCTGATCCTTCGTGGCAAGGGCCCCATCCGGAGGAGTCTGCAGGTCGGGCGGCGCGTGGCAGGAGAAGAAGGCGCCGCTCGCCGATTGCATGAGATCCGGGCTTGAGGCAGCGAGCGTGGCGCCGCCGTCAGGCCGCGCTGGGGCAGAGGTCTGCGCTGGGGCCGAGCTCTGCACGGAGGCCGAGGTCTGTGCCGGCGCAGAGCTCGTCGATGAGCTCGCTGAGGCGGACACTTGTTGACCCGTCTTCATCGATTGTCGCACCACGAAGGCGCCGCCTGCCGCCGCGGCGAGCACAGCCGCTATCAGTCCCGCTTTGAGATTCCTCGTCACACTGGGATCCTTGTTTCGTTGATTGATCCGCCGGACCTCGATCCGTGTGCCAAGTCTGCCATCCAGCGGCGGCAGGCGGGTAAGATTCGTCAATCTTGGCCGGGCGGACGATGAATCGCGCAAGGCTCAAAGTTGCAGCCGGCGGCTTTCCAGTCCATCCCGCAGCGGTCATTCAGCCGCTGCTGCAGATTTGCTTGATCCGCTCGACCGCATCGCCTGCCCGCCGCTCCGCGGCCACCGCGACACGCAGTGCGCCGTCCTCGAGCGGTCGCCCGTTGGTCCAGGTCACCCGCGCGATTCGCGCTCTCGCGTGCTGATACTCGCTCCAGAGGTACATGAGCTCTTCGGCTTCCAGTCGCGACATGGCCAGTCTCCCGAGTTGCAAATCAAGGTCCGCGAGCATAAGCGCCGTGCGGCGCGACCCGCTGTAATCCCATCGATCCGTCCTTTGTCGGGAAAGTCCGACGCAGGCCGCCCCCACCGTGTGCGGCCTCGTAGCAAGTGTGATTCACGCCCGCGGCTTGGCTCAAGGACTGCCGGACCGGGCCGTCAAAGGGGTGCATAGGATCGTCAGAGCGCCTCTCTTCGATGCCACGAATAGCCTTCTCACTGTGCGCAGCAGCATTCCTGCTGCTTGCCGCTTGCCAGCGCGAGCCCACGGTCACTCGATTGGCCGCCATACCGGGGAGCGAGGCGGCGCCTCTGACCGGTGCGGACCGCGTCACCGATGAGCTGAGCCCACGACTACTACGCCGCTTTGCCCCGCTGCCGGCGCAGGCCGTGGGGCCCGAGTCCGATCTCACGCGCCTCGGCCGCGACCTCTTCTACGAGCCGCTCCTGTCGCGCACCGGCCGGGTATCGTGCAACAGCTGTCATCCCTTGAGTCATTACGGCACCACACCGACACGTGTGTCGACCGGCATCAATGGCAGGGCTGGACGCCGCAACGCTCCCACGGTCTACAACACTGCGGGTCATTTCCGCCTCTTCTGGGACGGGCGTGCCGGGAACCTCAGCGAGCAGGTGCTCGGACCCCTGAGCAGCCCCATCGAGATGGGGATGGAACCGGCGCGCATCGAGCGGGTGCTCCGGGCCATTCCCGGCTATCACGAGCTTTTCGCGCGAGCGTTCCCCGCCGAGGCCCAACCCATCACGGTCGCCAACGTGGCGACGGCGATCGCCGCCTTCGAGCGCGGGCTGGTGACTCCCGCGCGCTGGGATCGCTATTTGGAAGGCGACAACAGCGCCTTGACGCCGGCTGAAAAGGAGGGCGTCAAGCTTTTCGCGAATCTCGGCTGCATGGTGTGTCACACCGGCGCCTATGTGGGCGGAACGATGTACGAGAAGCTCGGCGTCTTCGTTCCCTGGCCGAACCAGAGCGACCGGGGCCGCGCCGACTTCACCCACAACCCGGCGGATAACATGGTGTTCAAGGTGCCGAGCCTGCGCAACGCCGCCGAGACTGCGCCCTACTTTCATGACGGCTCGGCGCCCTCGCTCGACAGCGCCGTGCGCATGATGGCGCGCCATCAGCTCGGGGTCGATCTGAGCGAAGAGGAGACTGCCTCCATCGTTGCGTGGCTCAAGTCCCTGACGGGCGACATTCCACAAGCCTACATCGCCCCGCCACGTCTGCCGGCGGCGCCGCGTCCATGACACGCTTCAATTCGCCGCAGCGCCTGCCTCTTCGCTGGCAACTCACCTGGCTGTTGACGACGA
>Ga0335073_10004234_pt1 | contig 20089 bp, 14 predicted proteins | sample Lox_Sample_22_FD_207093 | JGI IMG/M metagenome (GOLD analysis project Ga0335073, IMG submission 207093) | Soil microbial communities from Loxahatchee National Wildlife Refuge, Florida, United States - Lox_Sample_2.2 | ecosystem: Environmental > Terrestrial > Soil > Wetlands | place: USA...
CAAGTATTCGCCCGGAACACTGGAAAAGCCCTATGTGGACCACCGTTTCTACACGACGGTAAACATGATTCACACCATTGAGACGCTGCTGGGTCTTCCTCCCATGAACCAGAATGACGCCTATGCCCCCGTGATGGGGCCGATGTTTTCTGGGCCGGGCGACCAGCCCCCGTTTCGCGCCGACTTTGCCAATCTAAGGAATGGCCTGATCCTTGAAACCAACAAACGCGACGCGCGGGGAGCGAGCGAATCCGCAAGGATGGACTTCTCGCATCCCGATGCAGCCCCGGCCGCCTTGCTGAATCAAGTCTTGTGGAGCGATCAGAAAGGTGACACTCCGATGCCTCTCCCCAAGCACACTGTTTTTCCTTCGGCGGGGAACTAAGGCGCGGAAACGCCGCACCCCATACCAAAGTCTGGTTATCGAGACCGTTTTCTTCGGCCCGACTCGCGGACGAAAACGGGAAAACTCTGGCTCGTGTACTCAAAAGGGAAGTGGCCGCGCAGCTATGGACCAAATTTAGCTTTCAGCCGATAGGAGTTCACATGAGCTGACTTATGCGCGATCTGCGGATGCCGGTGATGATTTTGGTAGAAGCGTCCTGGGAAGATGAAAATGGCGCTCTCCAGATCGTTCCCGCGCGCATGGAAGACAAGTCGGCCGGAGGGGCATGCATACGCATCAAGACGCCGATCGCGGTTGGATCGAGCTTGCGAATTCAGTGGCGCTTCGAACAATTCTCCGGGACGGCCAGGTATTGTCGTCCCGATGGCAGGGACTATCTGGTCGGTATTCAGCGCGAAACGGGGGCAAATGCCGCCCCGCCGGTGCGCCAGGAAGCGGCGCGCCAAGCGGCGAGCCACAGCCCTTCGCCGCCAGTTGCCGCGGTGCAAGCTCAAATTGCGAGGAGCGATCCGCCTCCCGCCGAAGTGCGAAGCGCTCCTGCGCAATTAGGCAAAGCCAGTCCGCTACTGGAAGTCAGCAAAAAGCCCGAGCTTTGGAGCGGCGTGGCTTCGGGAAATGCTCCCGATACCGGGCCACGAGGTTCCAGTTACGGCACGGATCGCTGGAGACGTCAGCGCATTTTGCGGCGCCCGGATTCTGAGGCACTTCGCCGGACGGAGCTGCGCACAGAACAGATCCCAGAACCAAAAGAACTCGGCGGGGAAAGGAAGCACATGCGACGCAACTGGCTGGATCTGGGCCGGCACAAGCAGGACGAACCCAGCGCAAACCGGGGAAAGGAAACTAGCATCAGCGGCACGCCAAAGGAGAAGCCCATGTCCCAATCGAGTCTACCCACGAAAAAGTCCCCTGCTGAGCAGCACGGCAGCGCCCTCCAGGTCGAACTGCTTCCCATGGAGGATATCTACCACGCCGCCGGGATCATGATTCCGCGAAAAGGTTACAGTATCAAGAAGGTCGTGGAGATGCTTCATAGCGAGCACATCGCCAACCTGGCGAAAGATATGAAGCGGGTTGCGGTGCTCATGGCTCTTGATGCCGCCGGAGTTCCCCTCGACGAGGTGTTGCAGGATGCGAAGTTAAGGCGTGAGGCTCTGGACTCTTACGAGAGCGCGTTGCGGAAACAAGTGGAAGAAGAGTGGGCACGAAAGGCAGAGGAGAATTCCCAGATCCAGGCTGAACTGGAAAGCGTCAAGGCGCACTACAACGCCCGGATCCGGCGCAACCAGGAGGGCATGGCCCGCGAAAAAGACACCTTCACCGGCTGGCTCGCCTTGAAGCAGGAGGAAAGTCAAAGCATTGCGGAAGCCCTGGAAATGTGCACGAAGCCCAAGTCTTCAGCAGTGGAGCAGGGCAAAACGGCATCATCTGCAATCGCTAAGCCGGTCTCAGAGACTGAGAAAGATTCGATTCCAGAGATTGGTGCAGCCAATGCAGCCGGCGCGGCCGCCAAGTCGTAATCCCGCGGGGGGACGGGATGCTTCTCTCCGGCCGCATGTGTTCTTTGACCCGCTCGACGACTCGGTGAGGCCGTGGTGGGTGTAATATTCAGAAGGGAGCAAGCGAATGAAATCCTCTTCCGCTCCTTCAGACGGCGCTGGTCGTCATCGCGGCATCATCATGCATCACATGCCGGTTGGCGGCGATTTTGGCGGACTGGTTTTCGCCGTAGGCTCTGTTCTAATCTTCCTCCTTGCTCTGCCTGAAGCCCGTTGGTTCGCTCTCGCCTCAGTGGTTGCCGGCCTCGTCTTTTTCGCATTGATTCGCCTTCTTCGGCGTCTCCGAAGGACCCAGGACTAGCGAACTTGGCCTTCCTGTCTGCCACCGTTACACTAATGACGTGAAGATTGCGCTGGGCCAAATCAATCCCACGGTCGGAGATTTCGGGGGCAACGCGGCCAGGATAATCGACTACTCGCGGCGCGCTCAGGCCGCGGGCGCCGGTCTGATTCTCTTTCCGGAGCTTTCGGTTTGCGGCTATCCGCCTCGCGATCTGGTGGAACGTCCATCCTTCGTTGCACACAATCGCGAATCTGCAGAGCGTATCGCAGCCGAAACACGTGGCATCGCTGTCATCTGCGGACTGGTCACGCCGGCCGAATCCGATACCGGCAAGTCGGTGATGAATTCGGCTGCGCTGCTGCAGGATGGCCGGCTCGCTTTTGTACAGTCGAAAATGCTGCTTCCCACCTACGATGTTTTCGATGAAATGCGCAACTTCGCTCCCGCCCGCAGCCAGCAGTTGTTTCCGTTCTGCGGCAACCGTATGGCGCTGACCATCTGTGAAGACGCATGGAATGACAAGCAATTCTGGTGCAAGCGCCTCTACACGGTCGACCCGGTCGAAACTCTGATCCGCGAGGGCGGCAACTTTGTCCTGAACATTTCGGCGTCGCCTTTCTGGATCGGCAAGCGCGAGTTGCGCCGCAATATGCTGGCCACGATTGCGCGCAATCACAAAGTCCCCGTCGTCATGGTCAACCAGGTGGGCGGCAACGATAGCCTGGTGTTCGATGGCTCGAGCCTCGTGCTCAACCAGGATGGCGAGATTATCGCGCAGGGAAGCTCATTCGAAGAAGACTTGATTTACTTCGACTCCAAGTCGTTGACCGGCGATATGCACGAACAGGTCGCTGGCGAAGAGGCCAGCGTCTACGGAGCACTGGTGCTGGGCACGCGCGACTATATGCGCAAATGCGGATTCAAAAAAGCCATCATTGGCCTGAGCGGAGGGATTGACTCGGCACTCACCGCGGTCGTGGCGGTCGACGCCGTCGGACCGGAGAATGTCATCGGCGTAGGAATGCCCGGCCCTTATTCGTCCCAGGGTTCGATCGATGACGCCCGCGCGTTGGCCAAGAACCTCAATATCCGCTTTGAATTGCTGCCGATCAATCCGGTGTATGCCGCCTATCGCGAGACGCTGAAAGGCGTCTTCGCCGGCCTGCCCGAAGACGTTACCGAAGAGAATATTCAATCGCGCGCCCGGGGCACCATGCTGATGGCGCTTTCCAACAAATTCGGTGCGATCGTGCTCTCCACAGGCAACAAGAGCGAATTGGGTGTCGGGTACTGCACGCTGTACGGCGATATGGTCGGCGGCCTGGCTGTCATCTCGGACGTGCCAAAAACCTTGGTCTATCGCCTCAGCGAGTACGTAAATTCGCGGCGTCCGCTGATTCCGCAGGCCACTCTGGAAAAGCCGCCTTCGGCCGAGCTGCGTCCAAACCAGAAGGACAGCGACTCCCTTCCGTCCTATGAAATTCTCGACGCAGTCCTGGAAGACTACGTCGAAGACGCTCGTTCTGCGGAGCAAATCGCTGCCGACCACAGTTTCGATCTTCCCACTGTGAAGCAAGTCATGCGGATGGTCGACCGCGCAGAATACAAGCGCCAGCAGGCCGCGCCCGGAATAAAAATCTCTCCCAAGGCATTTGGCTACGGCCGGCGTTTTCCGATTGCCGCAAAGAGCGAGGTTTGAAGTATCCTGTCCAATATCAGCTCTGCATCTCTGCTTTACAATGTTCAAAGTTTGAAAGGAAACCCATGCGCAGTTTTTCCACCCCGATCCTTGTCCTACTGCTGATCGCCACATGCGTCGCGGCCCAGAGGCCCGCATCCGCGGCAAAGACGCCCAAGTTTGCAGAGAAGTCCGCGGCTTCAACCCCGGCGATTCCGTCCGAGGCCACGGTTGATTCCTTTCTGCGCGAGAACTACGGATGGATGAAAGACGTGAGCTGGAAGATCGACGGGATTCGGCCGGTTCCCTCCGGCCTGGTCGAGTTTGACGTCGTGTTCGCCGCGCCTCAGGGGCAGCAGTTGGTGCACTTCTACGTTACGCCCGATGGACAGCATGCTTTTCAGGGCGATTTGATTCCTTTCGGGCCGCGCCCGTTCGACCCCATCGAGAAGACCTTGGAGAAGGGAACAAACGGTCCTGCACGGGGCCCGAAAGATGCTCCGGTTACCATCGTGGAATTCGGCGATCTGCAATGCCCGGCCTGCAAGGCGGCGCAACCCATCATCGAAGGCCTCACTGCCTCGGCGCCGAACGCCCGCTTTATTTTTCAGAACTTCCCGCTGGAAATGCACAATTGGGCCTTGAAAGGCGCTTCTTATGCGGATTGCGTTGGGCGCGCCTCCAACGATGCGTTCTGGAAATTCATTGCCAAGACTTACGAAACGCAAGGAGATATTACCGCCGAGAATGCCGATGAAAAGCTGACGGCGCTGGCCGATGGGGTTGGGCTGAAGGGGCCAGAAATCGCCGCGTGCGCGGCCGCGCCTGCCACCAGAGCGCACGTGGATGCATCGGTGGCATTGGGCAAGAGCCTGGAGGTGACGGGTACGCCTACGATTTTCATCAACGGGCGCAAGATTTCCAACATCAGCGAGGTTCCGGCGGACATCCTGAAAGAACTGGTGGAATTCGCTGCCAAAGACGGTCAATAGTCGTCGCTGGCGCAGGCATTTGAAAAGAATGGCTGGGGACTTCCGAATCCGCGCGGGAATTAATTCTTCGTTACCCAAATCTCCTGGGTCGAGCGATTCGCATTGGCGATCACGTGGGGCGTGATCATAATGAGCAATTCGTCATCTTCCTGGGTCCGGGTGTTGTCGACCATCGCCTGATTCAGCAAAGGTACTTGCCCAAGCCCCGGGATACCGCTCATGGAACGGGTGTCGTTGCTGGAGATTTCGCCGGCGACCACGGCTGGCTCGCCATCGGCCAAACGTATACTCCCTTTGTATTCCCGATTCGAGATTACAGGCACGCCGTTTGAACTTTCGCCGGTCAGAGACCGGACTTCCAGCTCGAGAGCCATGGTCACTTCCCCATCGCCGTGAACCGCAGGCTTGGCTTTGAGACTGAGCCCCAAGTCTTCATAACTGACCGAAGGAAATGGCGGCACATAACTTTGATTTCCCAAAACCTGGGAGATTTGTGGCGAGTTGTAGATGGGCGCATAGGAAGCGTTGAGGATCGGGTACCGTTCGCCCAGATGGAAACTGGCTTCGCTCCCCTGCGCCGCACGCAGGGTCAGGTGATCGAGGTCTTCCACCCACGACTCGTTGACCGAAAGATTGAACGCAAGCTGGTCGAGACTCAAGCCTGAGAAAGTCAGCCCTCCACCGAATGTGGCAAGCGGCTGGCTGAAGATCGAACTCTGCTGCCCCTGCAGCTGTGCCAGCAGGCCGGAAAGTGCGGAGCTTCCCGCCTGGTTGATGCCGCCGGAGGAGACCAGTTGGTTGATGAGCGACGAGATGCTCTGACCCCCCAGAGCCGCCAGTGCGCCGGCTGGGATGTTGTACAGGTTGAAGGTGTCGGGGATGTGCACGCCGATGTTCTTGGTGAGACTGTGGCTGATCTGATAGACGCGGATGTCGAGCATGACTTGCGGCCGGTCGTTGGCAAGTTGCTGCAGCAGCTTGCTGCACGCCGCGATCATCGGCTGAGGCGCGCGTACTTCGAAGGTTCCGCTTTGCCCCGAACTTATCTTCTGGAAATCGCATACATTGCGGATGGCTAGACCCAGTTCGTTGGCCTCCTGGGGAGTGGTCGCGGAGGCCGGCACGCGAAACGTTGCCAGTGACATGCGATCGAACTGCCTGTGATTTTCAGTAGTATCGGCGGCAACCAGCATTTGGTGGGCGTCGAGCGCGGTCCACATAGTCTTGCTCACACGGCACGCCAGGTCGAGCGCGGTGAAGAAGTCGATGTCGTCGACGTAGAACCGCACCTGTCGTGCGGGTACCGAATCGTCGAAGTCCGCGCTAACGCCGTAGGCGGACGCCAGCAAGGTGAAAAGCCCGCGCACCTCGCCGTGGTAGTGGAAGGTAGCAAGCTCCGGCTTGGGCTGGAGGTGGATCTCGCCCACGTCCATAAGATCCGGCTTTTCCCTCTGGATCGGAGAAGCTGGATCCTGTAGCGCGTCGGCCAGCCGTTGCTGCACGAACTGGTTGTCAGGATCGAGGTTGAGCGCGGCCCGAAATTCGGTTGCGGCCTGTGCTCGCCGGGCATTGGCCATCAACACATTACCGCGCTCCGTATCGGCAAATACCAATTGCGATTTCAGAACTTCACGCGCCGCCAGATATTGAACATCGGTGGGCACGAGGCGGGCGGCCTCGTCGAATTGCTCGAAAGCCTGCTCAATATGCTTGTCTTTTTGCAGCTTCACGCCCTGTTGATAGGCTCGGCGGGCTTCTTTGAGATCCCTCCGGGAAGGCACGCAGTTAATCCCCCCGGGCACACCGTTTCCGCAGGTAACAGGGGGCATGTTCGCCGCTGAGTCGGCGACCGCGGCCGGTGCTGCCGCTAGGGTGCCAGCCGCGAGGGCCATAAGAACCAGGAGTGGGCGCCGCATCCTTGCGATTCTAACCTGTCGCTGGAGCGGCGCGATCTGGCCCATAGGCGCTAGTACCTTCGAGTGTACCTGCTGGGGGACTGATCACAGAACGCGGCGATCGACCTTTCTTGCAGTCGAAAGGTCAGGTCAGCATCAAACGCTCGATAGCATTGGCTCTTCCGCTTTTCGGGTCGCAGTCGATGATCACCGCGCACAGCCGCACGTCACCCGTTGCAGGTTCAAAACGCACGGGCATGCCATTGAGGAATTTGCCGACCACCAGTTCCTTCTTCACCCCGATTACGCCATCATACGGTCCGGTCATACCGACGTCTGTGACATAGGCGGTGCCGTTCGGAAGGATACGTTCATCGGCCGTTGGGACATGGGTGTGTGTACCTAAGACGGCGGTGACGCGGCCGTCCAAGTACCAACCGAGAGAAATTTTCTCGGAGGTGGCCTCTGCGTGCATATCGACGACAATTACCTTCGCCTCGACGTTTCGCAAGAGTTGGTCAGAGATGCGGAACGGATCGTCGTTGGACGCCATGAACACTCGGCCTTGTAGATTGATCACGGCGTAGGGAACCTTTCCCTTGTGCCCCTGATACAATCCCCATCCCGGCATGTCCGCCGGATAGTTCGCAGGACGGAGCAGCCGCCGCTGCGGTCCGTGGCCGTTGCCCTCCGCCATTTGAAAATAATCGATGATCTCCCGCTTGTCCCAGACGTGATTCCCGGTGGTGATGACATCAATGTTCAGCTCGAAGAGTTCCTCGGCCAAAGCGGGCGTAATTCCGAAGCCGGCGGCGGCGTTCTCGCCATTGGCAATGATCAAATCGACAGACTGTTCCCTGACGATCGCAGGCAGGCGGTCCTTGACAATCGTCCGTCCCGGACGCCCGAAGATGTCGCCGATGAATAGAATCCGCATATGGCAGGGAGAAATTCGATGGTATCACGCGGGTTTCGATGTTCCGGATGCGGACGAAAAAAGTGAAACCGATCACCGCGTCGATCTTGGGATCTCAGTGCGAGAGAGAACTGTACCCCAGGCATCGAGCACGTAAGCGTCGGTCCAGGGCTGGATGCGCCGCTTTCGGCTAGACAGGGTATCCAGCGGAAAAGCAACGGTGGTAACGGGAGAGGTGCAACCGGTCAGTTGCCGAATTTCCTGACCTGGGCCGGCGGATTCAGTGTTATCCGCGAGATTTGCGGTGCTGTGATCCCCGGAAACTGCACGCGCGCGAAGCACCACCTCGACAGCGCCGGCGAGATTCTGGCAGCGGATGGGAATCTGAATCTCCCAATGGGTCGATGTCTCTTTCTTGATCCGCGGATATTCCTGAAAGACTACGACAGGAGGGTTGCCGCCCGGCGAGGCATACCACTCCGGCCACAGATGGTCGAACTCGATGCTGGCGGCGAGATAAGCGCGCTGCAGTTCATGGTCGCGCTGCTCCCAGCACGGATGCATGGCGTAAAGCGACGTGCTGGCCGCGGCGTCTGCACTCCGCACATGCAGCAGATGGTGCAGGGCAGCGGCAAAATCCGGATGGTAGCCGGCACGAGCCATGAGCACCAGTGCCGCCAGGTCGGCGTCCAGTTCCATTTGCCGGCAAAATTGAGCCAGCGCAGCCGACGCGGTTTGCGAATCGGTCCAATCGGCGGGAACGGCGGGATCGCCCAGCACCACGGTTGCGCTATTCTCCAGCGATTTTTGGTAGAGATACCGCCGCGCCCAGTCACGGCGAACCACGTGGGCGATCTCGTGGGAGAGCAGAGCTGCCCAAAGCCCTGCGCCGGGACCGGCAAGCTCGGCCAGGCCACGGTCCACATAGATTGTTCCATCGGGCGACGCGAATGCGTTCAGGGAACCGTCATTGACGATCCGCAACTCCCAGGAAAGCTTGAGATTTTTCGGCGGCTCGGCTCGAGCCAGAAGACGTTCGAAGACCAGGCGGCCAAGCTCATACTGGCCGGAGGCTGGTTTGCTCAGCGAAAACAGCTGTGGACGCAGCTTTGCCGCGGTGCGCTGATCCAGATCGAATTTATCCGGGACTTCAGTGAGGCCAGGATCTTCCTGGGAGAGAACTGGCAGGGTCCACAGGCAACACACAACCAAAACGAGGACCAAGCTCGCCGATTTGTGAGGATCCACTTCCACGGGGGCTCCTCCGCGCGGATCGCTCTTCAACCACCATTATCCTACTTTTGTAAAGCGCGGAAGAAAAAATTGGCGAGTGTCAAGTCGGGTGCTGCCAGATCGGGAGTTTCGTCGGATTCCCGTCCGAACCCGGGAAGGTTACGAAGTCACCGACAGTTGAATCGACGGTCAATTTGCCAGCTCAGCCGTGCGCAGGAAGTCGTAGTTTCCAGCCGGATTGAGTTGCAGGTTGGTCACTCGCCGCGTATGAACCAACACATTGTCCAGGTACCACAAATCGATATAAGGCAGATCGCGCGCCAGAATCTGCTGAACCTCCGCATAAAGCGGTTTGCGGGCACTGGGATCGACTGCCTGGCGGGCCTGGTCGAGCAGCACATCGATTCGCGGATTTGAATAATAGCCGCGGTTCGCCCCATTGGGAGGAAACCTCGCGGAATCGAATGTGTATTCGAAAATATCCGGATCCTCGTTGCCGCCGATCCAGCGCAAGCCGTACATTTGAAATGCGCCGTGGGTCACGTCGGAAAAGAAAGTGGCGAATTCAAAGCTGCGGATATCCAGCGCAATCCCGGCCTCCGCCAACTGTTGCTGCATGACGGCCACCATAAGCCGCGTGTTCTCGTCGGTTGAGGTCTTCATCGTGAGGTGGAAGCGCACTCCATTTACCGCCGGATAGCCGGCCGCATCGAGCAACTGCCGCGCTTTTGCCGGATTGTGATCATAGTGCGGCACGTCTCCGTCATAAGCCCAACTCTGCGGAGGCAAAACACTCTGCGCTGGGCGGGCCAGGCCTCGCCACAGATATTCGATCATTGGTTTGCGGTCGAGGGCATATGCGATCGCCTGCCGGACGCGAACGTCTTTGAGAATGGGGTCGCGTAAGTTGAATCCCAGATATGCCAAGACCGTGCCCGGCGCAGACTCGACTGCCAGCGCAGGATCGCGGGCAAGAGTGGCCACAGTATCGGGCGTCAACGCGTTAATGGTGGCATCGGCGCTGCCCTTGCGCAGCTCGAGCGCGCGCGTGGTTTCGTCGGGGACCACGGCAAACCGCACGCGTGCCACATGCGGCTCTTCGCCCCAATAGTGGTCATTGCGCTCGACGATCACTTCTTTGTCGGTTTCGGCGCTGACGAACTTGAATGGCCCGGAGCCAACGGGATGCAAGGTGACTTCATTACCGCTGCCATAAGGCACGATTCCTACCGACCCTTCCGAAAGATTCCACAGCAGCGAGGCATCTGGCTGTTTCAAGTGGAAAACCACTGTGTAATCATCGGGAGCCTCGATGTGATCGACATACTTGTAAGCCCCTGCTCTCGGACTTCGAATCGTGCCGCTGACCAGAGAATCCAAAGTCCACTTTACATCGCGCGAGGTGAGGCGGCGTCCGTCGTGGAATCTCACGCCTTGACGCAGGTGAAAAATATAGGTCAGAGGATCGGGAATTTCCCAGCGTTCGGCAAGACTGGGTGTCACGTTGAGATTATTTCCGCGAGACAGCAGGTAATCGAAAATCAGGCTGTCGATGCGCTCCGACTGCGCGTCCAAGCCGATGCGCGGATCGAGATTGGTGGGACTGGACTCGATCAACATGACCAGCGTTTTGGGGTCGCGGCGGCTGGAGCAAGAGAGCAGCAGAGCGATCAACACAAACGAGAGGATCGAAAACCCAATTCTCCCAAAAGAACGGCTCATGCGCGGTCCTGGCACATCTGATGGAGGGTGTTCACAGTTCTCAAGTTGCGCGTGGTGGCACGATTCAGCAGGCGACGCTCCAGCGGATTGTTGGCCAGGCTGCTATGGGCCATTCCGTTCGGCAGGTAGAGATAGATTTCTTTTCCGAGGCAGCGGGATTGATCAGGCTGGGTGGTGAGCGAGACCAGCTCTTTCAGCGCGGAAAGCGCCGGCGGTTCAGGCAAGAACATAACGTGCAGCTTTTCCGGATCGATTCTGCCATCTTTCAGGAAAGGATTATCATCCACGATTTTTTTCATTTCGTTGCTGGTCCGCGTGATGACCAGCGCCGAAAAGCCAAAGTCTCTAACGATGCGATCTTCGATCCGCCCGAAGAGTACCGCCGGAGACAGCTTGCCAGTCTCGAATACTACGTTGCCGCTCTGAATATAAGTCTGTACCCGTTCGCAGCCGAGCGCCTCGAAGGTTGAGCGCAGGCGATCCATCTTGATGCGCTTGTTTCCTCCGACGTTGATGCCGCGCAGCATGGCAACATAAATGGGCATGGCCGATGTTTGTTGTGAAACAGAATCTTGCCTAAGGATACGAGATTTTTCCCAAAACCACAGCCCGCTTTGCGCCGGTTGCCGAGGGAACATTGGAGGCGCGCTGTCGCCAGGTATGGTGGGCGAGAACAGCAAAGGCCGCGGCCTCCTTGGCCTCGGAGGGCACTCCGAATTCATCGGAAAACCGCAGGCGCAGGCCGAGCAGAGCGAGTTTTTCCTCTAACATTGCGACCAGGGTGGGATTTTTTGTTCCGCCGCCGGAAAGAATCATCTCCCGGTAAACCCGCTTGTGCGGCGGCTTTGCCCGCTTGACGACAAACCGCTCGATAGCGTCCGCGATCGAACGCGCGGTCAACGCGGTTGCAGTGGCCACGATATCTTCCTTGCGGGAGGGGCCGCAGCTTCGAATAAAAGTCCGCACAAACTCGTGTCCGAATTCTTCGCGGCCTGCTGTTTTGGGCGGCTTTCTGCGAAAGAACTCACGGCGCAGAAATGAGTCGATCACGTTCTCCCGGGCGCTGCCTCGGGCAGCGATTCTTCCATCCTGATCAAACGGTTTGTGAAACAGCTTTTCGGTCACTGCATCGATCACCATATTCCCCGGGCCCGTGTCGAAAGCGATGACCTCACTAATTTTGGCCCGCGCCGGGATTGCTGTGAGGTTGGCGATGCCGCCAATGTTTTGCGCGATCCGGGCCGTGTGTTCATCGCAAAGCAACCGGTAGTCGAAGAAGGGCACAAGCGGAGCGCCCTTTCCCCCGGCAGCGATGTCGGCCGGACGGAAGTCGGAGACCACAGGGACGCCCAGGCGAGCAGCGACGACCGCGGCCTCGCCCGTTTGCCAGGTTGCCGCCAGCGAGCGACCGAAAAAGCGGCGCGGTTCCCCCTGGTGATACAGCGTTTGCCCGTGGCAGCCGACGAGTTGCGCTTTGGTCCCGAACCTGGCTTGTGTCGCCAACACGGCATCCGCGTAGAGCTCGCCGAGAAGAAAACTCAACCGGGCCAGGTCGCCCACGTTCGCAGTGGAGGCATTCATAGCAGCGAGAATCGCCGCCCGGATGCGTTTCGGATAGGCATACTCCGCGTGGCCGATGAGCTTGATGTGCGGCAAGTGCGCCTTGCCCTCGCGTGGTCCATATCCTGCCGATTCAGACGAGAGTCGTACCAGCGCCACATTGATGCCATCGGCAGAAGTACCGCTCATCACTCCAGCGACGATCATCGGTTTTGTGGGCATTTTCACGCCGGAGTCGTCACCTTGTCGCCGCGCTTCAGCCGCGCGAGCCGTACCTGTTCGCTGAACTCCCAAAGCTGGCGCGACAGTTTTTCGGCCACGGCGACCGTGGGAGATTTCGCCGCACGCAGAAACTTCGCTGACTTTTTCTTGAATGCATCAATCCGCCGCACGGACTCGGCCATGCGCCGCGTGAAGTTCGGGTCGCGCTCGGCAGCCTTAGCCAGCGCCTCGTAGGCTCCTTCGATGTGGTCCTCGTGGTGGCAGATGAGGCAGAGATCGCCTCCCGAGCGGATGAACTCGACAGCCGCCTTGCCAACCGGCGCCGCCGACAAAACTCCTTCCATCTCCAGATCGTCGGAAATCACAAACCCCCGGTAGCCGATTCGCTGGCGAAGAATCTCGCTGATCCATTTTTTGGAGAGCGATGCCGGAGTTCTGTCGCCCGTGATCTGCGGATACGCCGCGTGAGAAACCATCACAAATGGCATGTGCTGCCGAAGTGCGCGATAGGGAAAAAGATCCTCGGGCCAGAGTTCTTTCATCGGTTTTTCGATGACCGGCAGATCATGATGGCTATCCAGCTTCCCTTCGCCCAGGCCCGGAAAGTGCTTGCCGCAGCCGAGCACCCGAGACTGGCTCAGGCCGGCGAGGAACTCGCGGGCGTAGGTCACTGTTTCATGCGGATCGCAGGAGACCGCCCGTGAACCCATCACAGGGCGTGAGGCTTCAAATGCCAGATCAACAGCAGGAGCAAAATCGACGTTGAATCCTAGATCCCGGCAGTTTTCGCCGATGATCTGTCCGTGTTTACGGAAAAGCCTGCGGGAGCCGGTGGCAAATACCTCAGCCGCCGACGGTGTGGAACCCAGGACATCGCGAAAACGGTCGACGCTTCCGCCTTCGAGATCGACGCAGGTGAGGAGTGGCGGGGAAATGCATTGCCGGCAGTCGCGCAACAATCGCCAGGTTTGCTCAGGGTTTTGAATGTTGCGCGCGAACAAGATTACGCCGGCCGGCTGAAGTCGGGTCAGCAGCGCAGCGAGCCGCGGCGACATTTCGGTGCCGTCAAAGCCAATAACAAGAACTTGGCCTGCGGCCCCGTGCTTCTTCGCTCTAGCCGTCATATACGAAAACTCAGATTTCCTTTTTCAATTCGGCTAGAAGATTCAGCGCTTCCAGTGGTGTAAGCCGGTTCAAGTCGACTTCTCGTATTTTCTCCAGCACGGGTTGCGATAGCGGCGTGAAGATGGTCAACTGCGTCGCCGGAAGTTCGGAACCGGGCGAAAGATGTCCGGTGGCAAGCCGTTCGACTGACTCGTGTTCAACCAGAACTTCGCGCGCCCGTGAAATCACTTCGTTCGGCAGTCCGGCCAGCTTTGCGACTTCGATGCCGTAGCTGCGATCGGCAGCCCCCGGCTCGACTCTGCGCAAAAAGACGATGCCCCCGCCAGTCTCCTTAACCGAAACGTGATAGTTTTTCACGCCGGAAAGCTGCTCGGCCAGCTCCGTCAACTCAAAGTAATGCGTGGCGAACAGTGTTTTGGCCCGTACGCGAGCATGCAGATATTCGATGGCAGCCCAGGCGATTGCCAGCCCGTCATAGGTCGCTGTGCCGCGCCCAATTTCGTCCAGCAGAATGAGCGATCGCGGCGTCGCCGTGTGCAGGATGGCCGCCGTTTCCGTCATCTCCACCATGAAGGTAGAGCGCCCGCGCGCCAGATTGTCGCTCGCGCCGATGCGGGTGAAAACCCGGTCGACCATGCTCATCTTCGCCGAGCGGGCGGGGACAAACGAGCCCATCTGCGCCAGAATCACAATGAGGGCCGCCTGCCGCAGATAAGTAGATTTTCCACCCATGTTCGGGCCGGTCAGCAGCAGGATCGAGTGCGTAGTGGAGTTCAAATACAAATCGTTGGGCACGAAGCGCTCGCTGCCGCCGGCCATTTCCTGCTGCTCAATCACGGGATGCCGGCCCTCGATAATTTCGAGTTCGCCACTGCTATTCTCTCCCAGGGCGACAAACTGCGGCCGGCAGTAGTTGCGCAGTGCAGCGATGTGTGCCAGCGAGGCCAGCACGTCGACTTCGGCGAGAGCCAGCGCCGTCTGGCGGATGCGTTTCGCTTCGGCGGCGATCGCGGTGCGCAGTGCGGTGAATAGTCGCCGCTCGATTTCGACAATTTTCTCCTGCGCGTCGAGAATCTTGGTCTCGTACTCTTTCAGCTCGGGAGTCGTGAAGCGCTCCGCTCCCACCAGAGTCTGCTTGCGATCGTAGTCGGGAGGCGCAAGATGCAGATTCGGCTTGGAGATTTCTATATAGTAGCCGAACACGGAATTGAACTTGACCTTGAGCGATGCAATGCCCGTGCGGCTGCGCTCCCGCTGCTCGATCTGGGCCAACACTTGTTTGCTGTTGCGGGAAAGCTCGCGTAATTCATCAAGCTGCTTATCCACCCCCACCGCGATGACACCGCCGTCGGCGAAGGTCAAAGGCGGCTCAGGGACGATCGTGCTCTCAATTCGCGTGCGCAGATCGGCGAGTTCGTCCAGAGAGCCGTGTAACGTCTTCAGGCGCTCAGCCGATAGGCGTCCCAGCGCATTCTTTGCCGCCGGAATTTTAGCGAGAGAAGCGGCCAGCGCAAGCACATCACGCGGGTTCGCTGTTTCCAGAGTTACCCGGCTCAAAAGCCTCTCCAGATCGAGAACGCCATCGAGCGCACTCCGCAGCTCTTCGCGCGCCATGAGATCTGCAATTCCAGCTTGCACCGCGTCAAGCCGGCCGTTGATCTCAGCCAGGTCAATGGAAGGCCGCAGCAACCAGGACCGTAGAAGGCGTTTGCCCATGGGCGTGACTGCACAATCGATCGAGCGATATAGCGTGACGCCCGCATCGGCGCCGGCGAACAGCGGTTCGATCAATTCCAGGTTGCGCACGGTGACCGCGTCCAGCACCAGGCAGTCTTGCCGTTCATACCAGCCGATGCGATCAACGTGATCGAGCGACCCGCGCTGTGTGGAGCGTACGTAATAAAGAATCGCGCCGGCGGCCGCTCCCGCAGCGCTCCGGCCAGCCAGTCCAAAGCCCTCGAGCGACAGAACGCCAAAATGGTTTTCGAGTAACGGTATGGCATGATCCGGCGCGAAGATCCAATCGTCGAGCGGAGTCTCAGTGCATTTCGAAGAATTTTGTTGGGGCAGCCGCCCCCGGCTGTCCGGCCGAGCCAAGCTCGGCTGCTCTTTGCCGCCCGATTCGAACAGAGGCGCTGACGACCCATACAACAACTCCCTGGGACGCAACTGCTCCAGTTCCTCCTGAACTCGGCGCAGCGCATTTGCTCCGGCGAACTCGGTGGCCCGAAACTCACCGGTCGATAAATCCAGGGCAGCGAAGCCGACCCGGTCTTCCACTTGTGCCAGGGCGGCCAGAAAGTTGTTCTCGTCCGCGCTTAGAGCGCTGTCGGCCGCCGTGCCGGGAGTGACCACCCGCGTAACTTCCCGGCGCACCAGTTTCTTGGCCAGGCGGGGGTCTTCCATCTGATCGCAGATCGCGACTTTGAATCCTTTGCGGATGAGCTTGCCGATGTATCCCTCGGCCGCATGGTACGGAACGCCGCACATGGGCACGGCAATGCCTTTTTCCTTGTTGCGCGAGGTCAGCGTGATCTGCAGTTCCTTGGCCGCTACGATTGCGTCATCGAAGAAAAGCTCGTAGAAATCCCCCAGGCGGAAGAAAAGCAGTGCGGTGGGGTGTTCCTTTTTGACGGCGGCATACTGCCGCATCAACGGCGTGGAAGGCTCGGGCATCAGCGGGACTTTGCGCGGATTATAACAAAGGAAATTGCCCTCCTTCTGTGCCGGCCAAACCGCCTGCGGTGGAAATCCCAGTTGACGCATCTTCTTCGGCAATGCTCTCCTTAGGATATGGAACTCCGCAAAGACCCCATTACCCGTTCCTGGGTGATCACGGGAGACGAACCCGCCGACGGCGGGCCGAAGGCACAAGGTCCATGCCTGTTCTGCCCGGATTCGCTAAAACCTCCGCAGGTCGTCGCGGTCACTCCCAACACAGGCGGAACGCCGTGGTCATCGCGCGCGGTGGTACACCCGAGGCCGCTGTATCACATTGAGGGCGATCCCGACCGGCACGGTGACGGGATTTACGACCGGATGGGCTCGGTCGGCGCCCATGAAGTGCTGGTCGAGAATCCTCAGCACGACCGCCATTTGTGGAACGCCGGCGACGAAGAAATCGGCCATTTCCTGCGTCTGGCCGCCGAGCGCATCCTGGATCTCAAACGCGATCAGAGGATCAAGTACGTCAGCCTTTTCAAGGATTACGGCTCGAAGGCGGGGCAGGAGTTCAGCCATCCCACCTCGCAGATCACGGCCACGATGTTCGTGCCCCGCCGCGTGCTCTATGAACTGCGCGCCGGACGGGAATATTTTCTTTCCAAAGAGCGCTGCGTGTTTTGCGACATCATTCAGCAGGAGGAGCGCCAGGCTTTGCGCGTCATCGAAGCCCGCGGCGATTATGTGGCGCTCGGTCCCTATGCCCCCCGCGTACCTTACGAGGCCTGGATTCTTCCCCGGGATCACGAAGCCGCCTTCGAGCGCACAGGATTGCTGCGCCCGGGCCTGCGGGTGAATCTCGCTGCCCTTATCCGGCGAACTCTGCAACGCGTCCGCACGATAACGGAAGAATTCCATCTTGTGCTGCATACCTCGCCGAGCAGCATGCATCCCTCGAAGAGTCTGGGCTATTGGAAGACGATTGATGACGACTATCACTGGCACATCGAAATTCTTCCCGTCATCGCTGCCAAGGCTCGCTCTTATACATTCAAGGAGGTTTATTATTCGCCCGTGACCTCAGAGACAGCGGTGATGCAGCTGCGCGAGGCAAAAATCGATGGCTGAAGCCTGTGAGAAGTGCAGTCGCATTGGAAAGCCGTCGCCCACGCTTCTTTGACTGCCTCATTTCGCTGCGGAGTGGTCAGTGATTCTACAGACGCGCGCCGGCTTGTTGTAATAGACGGCTGATTTCCCGGTTGTTCCTTACCCGCGCCCACGCCAGCGCCGTATATCCGGAGCGGCTGCGCACGTTCACTTCCGCACCGGCCGCCAGCAGCGCCTTCACCACATCAGGCTTGGGCGTTGGGTTTTGGCAGGCATAAATCAGTGCAGTCTGCCCGTTCTGATCCAGGGCGTTCACGTCTGCGGTAGTGGCCGAGGAAAGGAGTCGCTTGAGAGTTGGCAAATCTCCCTCGGCCGCGGCACGCATCAGGGCGGTCTCATCAGGATCCTGAAGGGTTTCGCCTCCGTGCCCCAGCCCCACCGGCCATGCCGCGGGGAGGATTCTGATCACCTCGACATCAACATCGCCATTCATCTTCTCCCAATCGTTCATCTTGAAAAAGCCACTCAAGACCGGCCGAATCTGCAGTCCAACGATCAACTGCCAAATCGGACTCCAGGCGCTTTCGGCGCCATCGCGCTCCTGCAACCGGAACGTGGTGAAGCCGTCAGCTGCGTTCCACTCGAAGTGCGCCTGGAGTACCCGAGTCAAGCCATGAGGCGTAGCCCATGCGACAACCGTGGCGACAAAGATTGCCGCCACCAGATATGGCCACGACCGTCTTTTGAAGCCGAGGGACACGATGAGAGCTGCAGTTCCGACGATGGCCAAAGCCAGCGTCAACAATCCCGCTCCGGCCAGAACCTCGGCGCCGACGTTCCACCATTCCAGGCGGTGATCGAGAACTCCGCCGGTGTCGAAGTGCCAAAACGGGTTCAGGTGAAGAAGGACAATGCCGAACAGGAACATCGCCACACCCGCTTCCAGGCAAGCGAGGACGGTTGACGCGTGGTGGATGGGTTTGCGAATCGAAGGGGGCACGCGAACGTTACCAGCCAACAAGAAGTATAGACGGGGTTCTGTGAGGCACGAACCAAAAGACCACAATGATAAGATGGCCGGCGGTCGAGTCAGCGGCCGACAGTCTGGGCGGGAACGGCCAGACTTCGCTGGCGCAGCAACTGCTCTGCATCAGTGGCCTGGACCGGCTGCGAGAATAGAAATCCTTGCCCGGAATCGCAGCCCAAATCCCGAAGTCGTTCGAACTGCCTGGCCGATTCAATGCCTTCGGCAATTGCTTTCATGCCCATCTTGTGAGCCAGGGTAATGATAGCGTCCACGAGGTCGCCGCTGGCGCGATCGGCGAGCATTTCGCGCAGCAACGACCGGTCAATCTTGAGGGCTTCCACCGAAAACTGCCGCAGGCAGCGAAGCGATGCGAGCCCGGCCCCAAAATTATCCAGAATCACAGCAATACCGGACTGTCTGAGACGCGAAACAACCGATGTCGTCAACTTCAAGTCGTCGAGTGCGACCTTCTCGGTCATTTCAAGTCTAAGATGCCGTGGCTCGATGCCGGCTTCCTCGATCGCGGCCTGAACCTGGTCAACCAACCGGGCGTCGCTGAGTTGTCTCAGTGAAAGATTCACCGTAATGTTCAAAGGCGGGAGTGCCGGATTTCTTCTCTGCCAATCACCCAACTGGCGGCAAGCCTCCACGATCAGCCAATGGCCGATGTAAACCAGCAGACCCGTATCTTCGGCCGCCTCGAGGAACCTGTAAGGCGAAATCAGTCCGTGCCCCGGGTGTTGCCAGCGAAGGAGCGCCTCGAACCCGATGATGCCTCTCGTCTGCAGATTAACCATCGGTTGATAGAAAACCAGGAACTGCCTGTGATCTACCGCGGCGCGCAGTTCAGCTTCCAGTGCCAGACGATTCACCGCGAGGGTATGCGCTGCCTCGTCAAACACCTCGCAGCGTGCTCCCCCCAATGCCTTGGCCCTGCGGATAGCAACCTCGGCATCATCCAGCAGGTCTTCCGCCCGTGTGTGAGATGGATTGCTTAACGCGATCCCGATGCTTGCAGAGGGCTTTACCTCATGACCCTCCGCATCCAATGCTTGCGACAAGGCAGTCGCTATCCGCTTTGCTACTCGCATGGCGTCACTCGGATCGGTGATCGCATCCAACAAAACCACGAATTCATCGCCGCCAAAGCGGCTGAGAACGAAGTCAAGATTCGATCGAGCATTGTGGCCGTGATCCGGTGGAGTGTTGTTTCGCAGGCAGGATTCGACGCGGGTGCCGATCTCGGTGAGCACTCGATCGCCGCCTGCCGCGCCGATGGTGCGGTTTAGGGCTTTGAATCCGTCCAGGTCAATGAACAGCAAAGCGTACCGGCTTTCCGGGTCGCGCAATCCGCGAACGAACCGCCGTTCCAGGCGGTCGAGAAAGAGCCGGCGATTGGGAAGGCCGGTCAAGGCGTCGTGAAACGCATTGTGCTCCAACTGCTGCTCAGCCTGTTTTCGCTCGGTAATGTCGCGATTCACGATCACCAGCTTGACCACATCGCCATCATGGTTACGGATGGCGCTGGCTGTGGATTCGAAGACGCGCCACGTGCCGTTCTTGTGGCGGATGCGGTACTCCATCTTTTTGCCGACGCCGGTCTCGCGAGCCTCGCGGGCCGCCTCCAGGACTTTGAAACGGTCGTCGGGATGGATCTGTTCGAAGGCTGAGGTTTCTCCGAGCTCCGCAGCCGAATAGCCCAG
>Ga0335073_10004235_pt1 | contig 20082 bp, 20 predicted proteins | sample Lox_Sample_22_FD_207093 | JGI IMG/M metagenome (GOLD analysis project Ga0335073, IMG submission 207093) | Soil microbial communities from Loxahatchee National Wildlife Refuge, Florida, United States - Lox_Sample_2.2 | ecosystem: Environmental > Terrestrial > Soil > Wetlands | place: USA...
CTGCCCCCGTGACCAGAGCAGATTGGCCGCCAAGCGATGGGTGCACGGGCAGTTCCCCACCTCAGGTGCGCGCGGGCGCGCTTATCAACCAGGAATACAGGGTGGGCGCGCCATCCGGCACGAGCCTCGTGTGACGGAGCGGCACCGGTGCAAGCCCGCTCCATCCGCCCCGCGACTCGATCAGTGCGATCGCAGATGCAAGCTCTGCGGGCCAGCTGCTCGAAGGGGCACTGCGGATGGCACCGACGAGCGCGTGGGGACCGGCGAGGGCGTGCCCGAACTCCCCATCGGCACGGCATACGTGGGCGCCACGATAGACGACCCGCATGCGGTGATCCCATGCCAGCTGCTCGAGACAGAATAGCGCCGCATATGTCGTGAGCCCGGCGATGGGTACCGCACGCTCCTTCCAGAGCGGGTACAGCTCACCGTACCAAAGATCCGTCACATCGCCTTGCAGGTTGCGCGTTGACAGTCCGTGGCGCCGCGCGCTTGCCCCGAAGCGCAGGGCTTCTGGGAAACGCTCATCGAGCAGCACGGCGTGCAGCGGCACGCGGGGCTGCCGCGCGCCCGCTCGCTCCGGTCCGACCCACACCGCGAGCGCGGCGGTGAGCGAGCCTGCAAGGCCTGTCCGTATCAATTGCCGGCGACTGAGAGGGACGGCGTGCACCCGGTCAGTATAGGGCCTCCCCGGGCGGTCTTGCCGTTTTCCCGAGAAGGACTAACCTTGGGAGCGTGAACCCATCGAGCCGAAGCGAGGACGTACCCAGGTAGCACAGGCGGGAGGCACACATGAGCGCCGTGATCACAGCGATCTTCCAGGAATACGGAGAGGCTGATCGAGTGAGGGTGGATCTGGTGCGGGACGGTTTCCCGACGGATCGCGTGGATCTCACGGCAGAGTGCGAGCCAGGACGCGCCGCCCTGGCCCCCGCCGGCTCCTCCCACGAGATGCTCGTGCGCCACTTCTGCACGCTCTTCCGCGCCGATCGCGAGCGAGCCTATGTCGAGCGGGTGGCCGATCGCATCGAGCACGGTGGAGCGGCCGTCACGATTCACCCGCGGGGTCCCCTCGAGACGGTACGCGGGCTCGAGATTCTCCGCAGCGCACACCCGCTCGAGGTCGCCGAGCACGATCTGTCGAGCCAGACGTTCGAGCATGCGGCAGCGGCGCACGCGCGACCGTGGATTCGCTCGTTCTGGGTGGAAACCGATCATCCCGTCGATTGCATCTATTGCCGGCTATTCGAGGGACACGGCCCCGCCTGACTGGACGGTCACCTTCGGCAGCGCGGTCTTCCAGCGGGCTACGCCTGCGCGTCACAATGGACAGCTGCCGCAGCCCTCCGGAGTGAGCCATGGCCGATACGGTGTTCAAGAAGATCATCGCGGGCGAGATCCCAGCCCACAAGGTGTACGAGGACGAGCGCATCCTCGCGTTCCTGGATATCGGGCCGCTGAGCCCCGGCCACATCCTGGTGGTCCCCAAAGAGCCCGCCGAGACCCTGGATCAGCTCTCGGATGAGTCCGCGGCGGCGCTCGGGCGGGTGTTGCCGCGTCTGTGCCGTGCCGTCATCCAGGCGACGGGGGTGCGTGAGTACAACGTGCTCGAGAATAACGGGCGCGGCGCGCATCAGATGGTGCAGCACGTGCATTTCCACATCATCCCGAAGCCCCACGAGCGCGCAGGTCTCGGTATCGGCTGGCCGGCGGGGAGCCTCGGTGCGGAGGCTTCCGAGCTTGCAGCGAAGATCCGCGCCGCGCTGCGCTAAGATGTCAGGCTCCGCTTGAGGAGAGAGATGATGGCTGCCACGACTGAGCAAACGAGCGCACCCCGCTCGAGCGCGCCTGCCACGGGCACGGTTGTCGCGGGGCGTCCGATGCCGCGATTCCACCGTATAGAGGTGCAGCCGCTCACGGGAGCGTGCGGCTGCGAGATCCACGGAGTGGACACCTCACGGGCGCTCGATCCGGAGACACTCGCCGAGGTCATGCTGGCGTTCGAGCATTTCCTGGTTGTGATGTTCCGCGATCAGAGGCTCACTCCGGAGCAGCACAAGGCGTTCTCCGGCTACTTCGGCGAGATTACCGAGCTGCCGCAGGCGCCCACCTACGGGGGCCACTCGGACATGCAGGAGGTACGGCGCGAAGCCGACGAGCCCGAAAGTGTCGTACCGTCCTTCGAGCATTTCCACACGGACAGTCCGTTTCTCGAGCGCCCGCCGCTGTGCATCGTCATGCGTGCGCTCGATGTGCCGAAGTACGGCGGCGATACCGCCTTTGCGAACATGTACCTGGTGTACGAAGACCTCTCCGAGGGGCTCAAGAAAACCCTCGAGGGCCTGAAAGTCGTCTATTCCGGCAAGGAGATCTGGTCGCGGAACGCAAAGCTCGACAAGGACCGGCAGCTGCGGCTACGCGAGCACCACGGCTTTCGGGAGGATCAGCTCGAGAGCATTCATCCAGCCGTTCGGCGTCATCCGCGCACCGGCCGGCAGTCGCTTTACGTCACCACGGCCTACTTCAAGCGATTCGTCGGCTGGACGGAGGATGAGAGCCGGGCGCTGCTCGTGTATTTGCAGTCACTTCCGCAGCGCATTCAATATCACTGCCGGATCCGCTGGCAGCCCGATACCCTCATCGTCTGGGACAATCGCTTCCTGCAGCATCGCGGCATTCACGACTATCGCGCCGAGCGGCGCCACCTCATCCGCACGACCGTGATGGGCGAGCGGCCGATCTAGCGGTGATGGCGCAAGGCGAGACTCGCCCTCCCGCCGCCGCCCGGGAGTGGAACGCCTATGCGGTCTACACCCTGGGCTTTCTCACGCTGATCTCGGCATTCAACTATCTCGACCGCGGGATCTTCGGTCTCGCGCTGCCGCTCATCAAGCGGGACATTCACGCCTCCGACACGCAGCTCGCGCTGGTCTCCGGACTCGCATTCGCGGTGGTCTATTCGCTCGTCGGCCTGCCGGTTGCCTCGCTCGCCGACCGGCGCAGCCGCCGCGATCTGATCACGATCGGATTCGCCTTCTGGAGCGTGATGACGGGGGTGACGGCGCTCATCTCGAGCATCGGGCAGCTTGCGGCTGCCCGGCTCTTCCTGGGTGCGGGCGAGGCTTGCGGCATCGCCCCCTCGAACTCCATGGTATCGGACCTGTTCCGAGAGTCGCGCCGCCCGCTGGCGCTGGGCATCTTCGGCATCGCGAGCTCGATCTCGTCGTTCCTTTTCTACCCGGTCATCGGGTGGATCGGGCAGCGGCACGGATGGCGGGCGATGTTCAGCGCATGCGCATTGCCGGGGCTCGCCCTCGCGATCCTCTTCCGCCTGACCGTGCGCGAGCCGGCGAGGGGTGCCGCCGAGGGAAACTCGCACAGCCTCGATGCGCACTCGCTCCGGGAGAGCGTCCGCTTTCTGGTGGGGTCGCGCTCGTATCTGCTGATGCTGGCCGGCGCGATGTTCATGGGCGCGAGCGTCTATGCAGCGAGCACCTGGCACGCGACCTTCCTGTGGCGGGTTCACCATCTGAGGATCGGCCAGGTCGCAAGCTCCATCGGCCGGATCCAGGGCCTGTTCGGAGCCACCGGCATTCTACTCGGCGGCATCCTCACCGATGCGCTCGGGCGTCGCGATGCCCGCTGGCGCTTGCGCCTCCCGGCGCTTGCATGCCTGCTCGCGGGACCTGCGGAGGTGCTCTTCTTGCTGGGCAACACCCGCCTGCTCTGGACGGCGGGGCTGGCCTTGACGAGCCTGTTCACGCTCCTGCATCAGGCTCCCGTCTTCGCCGCGGCGATGAGCGTCGCCCGTGTACGCATGCGCGCCGTGGCGATCGCCCTGCTGGTACTGGCCTCCGGGCTCCTCGGCCAGGTGGTCGGGCCATTCCTCGTCGGCTTTCTCAACGACCGGCTCGCCGCGAGCCTCGGCAGCGGCGCCGTGCGTTACTCGTTGCTCCTGGTCAGCCTCTGCGCCGTGCTCGGCGGGGCTGCCTTCTGGGCCGCTCTGCGAACCTTTGCTGCAGACCGCGAGCGCGCGTTGCACGCCGCCCAGGTGTGACTACGGGGGAGGCGTCGGCCCCTCGCTCACTTGCACCATGTCATCCGGGCGCATCCACTTGCGAAATGCCGCTTGCACCTGCTTGGCGCTGAGCTCGATGTAGTGCCGGGCTGCGCGGGTGGGCTCATCGAGCGGCAGGTCGAGGTCATTGCGCTCGATGAATCCGCCGGCGATATCGTCAATGCTCGCTTCCTCGAGCGGAATCTCGTGCAGCAGTAGCGACTTCACGCGCGTGAGCTCATCGGGCGCCGCCGGTCCGCTCTGCAGCGAGCGAACCGCCCGCAGCGCGATCGCCGCCGCCCTGGAGACATTCTGCGGGTCGCTTGCGAAGCGAATGAAATAGACCGAGCGGGTTCGCCCGGCCTGCAGGTCGGAGCCGACGTTGTAGACGAGCCCGGTGTTCTTGCGCAGCGCGATACTCAGCCGCGTCGAATAGAAGCCTCCCCCCAGCACTGCGTTGCCCAGATTCAACGCGTAGTAGTCCGGACTCGAGCGCGTGAGGTCCAGGCTCTGCGCGAGCGTCACGATGTCCTGCACCCGACTGCTGTCGGGCACGTTGATGATGCTCGGCGGATTGGGAGGCGCAGGGGGAAGGTCGGTCTGCGGCTTGGGCCCGCTCGCACTCCAATCCCCGAAGTACTTCGACACGATCGCCTGGGCCTGCTCGAGCGGCACGTGCCCGATCACGACGATGGTGGTGAGATCTGGGCGGAAGGTCGTGCGGTAATACTCGCTCACGTCCTGCGGTGTGAGGGAGCGAACGCTAAGCGGGGTCGGCTCGCGCAAGCTGGGATCGGTCGCCGGAAACAGCGCCGCCCGCAGCGAGCGCTGCGTGAGGAACGTAGGGCTCTTGTCGCGCGCGGCGACGACCTCGGCGAGCTGTCCCTGCACGATCCTCATCGGCTCGAGCGGCAGCGCCGGGTGCAGCTCGTTCTCGGCGAGCAGCTGCACCGCGCGATCGAAGTTCTCCGAGAGGGATTGCACGACGAAGTCGCTCCCCGCGCGCTCGCGCGCCCCGATGTCGTCGAGCGCACGCTGGAAGGCGAGGCGATCGAGAGTGCGCGTTCCATAGGAGAACAGCTCATCGAGCACCGCAGCCACCCCCTCCTGGCCGCGCGGGGTCTCGACCTCGGCACGGCTGCGGATGTGGCCGAATACACTGACGGTATCGCTCACATCCTCGGGCTGCACGATGAGCGTGATGCCATTGGCGAGGTGCGTCACCACGGGGTGCGTCGTGGAAGGCGGCACCGCCAGGCGTGTGACGGCCGCGCGGGCCCACTCCGGGAGGCTCGTGGGCTTGGCCTCGCCGAGCGAGATGTTCTCCTGTCCCCCGAAGCCCCCGCTCGCCGGCGTGGGCGGTCCGGAGCCCTGCGGCAGCATCACCGCGGAGACCGCATCGTCGAGCTTGAGATATTTGCGGGCCACGCGATTCACGTCCTCGACCGAGACCTTCTCGATCCGGGTGAGATCCTCCTCGGGCGAGGTGAGCCCATAGAGCGCGACGGCATCCGACCAGACCGAAGCCAGTCCCGCGATGGAGTTCTTCAGAAACTCGGTCTCGCGTCGCTCCTGCAGCTTGGCGGCTGCGACCAGATCGGCCGGAACGCCATCGCGCGCCACTCGAGCGAGAATCGCCCTGACCTCCGACTCGAGCGTCTTGGGGTCGGCATCGCTTGCGAACGCCACCACGGCATAGGCAAGGCCGGCCTTCGGAAGGGGGTCGAGCTCGAAATCCGCATCGAGCGCCTTGCCCTCGGGTACCAAGCCGTAGAGCTCAAAGCGGTGACTGCTCAGCACGTCGGTCAGTACTTCGAGCGCGGGAAAGTCAGGGCTGTCGAGCCCCGGGACGCGTACCGCAATCATCTGTGTCCCGGTCGGCCGATCGGTCTTCACGGTGAAGGAGTGAGCCTCCATCGGTCGCGGCTCGACTGCTGGCCGGGCCGGCAGATGCTTGCGAGGAATCCCACCGAACAGCTGACGCACCTTGGCAAGCGTCGCATCCAGCTCGACGTCGCCCACGATGATCAGGATCGCGTCGTTCGGGGCATACCAGGTGTCGTAGAACTGCTTCAGCATCTGGGCGGTGGTCTTGTCGAAGGAGGGACGGGTGCCCAGCGCGTCGTGCGCATAGGGTGTATCGGCGAAGGCGAGGGCGCGCAGTTTCTCGTACAGCACGTACGGCGGACTGGACAGATCCTGAGCGACCTCCTGCTCGATCGCGCCGCGCTCGTGCGACCATTCCTTGGCGGAATCATCGACCCCGCGCATGCGCACCGCCTCGATATGCAGCGCCAGGTCGAGGTCCTCGGCGGGCACCGTATAGAGGTACTGCGTGATGCTCTCGCGCGTGTCGGCGTTGAAATTGCCGCCCATGATGCTGCCGATGTCGGCGAGCTGATCGGCCGTCAGTCCAGGGCTGCCGCGGAACATCATGTGCTCCTGAGCGTGCGCCATACCCGGAAAACCCGGTGGCGCCTCATCCGACCCCACCAGATAATTCACTGCGGTGGAGACGACCGGAGCGAGGGTGTTGCGCACGATGATGACGCGCAACCCATTGGTGAGCGTGGCTCGGAGAACACCCTGCTGCGCAGAGGGCGCGGTCGCTGCATTTTCGGCCGCCCCGGCGCGCACTCCGCGAGCATCCCCTGCAAATCCAATCAGAGCGAGGCTTGCAACAAGCGGGGCAGCCCAGCGTGCGGCGTTTGCAGTCATGGGAATTCCGATGCAGCGGGATGAAGGCTGGCAAGCATAGCGCGCGCGATGACCCTTCATCCAACAGCGCACGCGGTGAAGCGACGCTTTCGTCTCCGTCGGCCACCGCGAAATCAGGGGCCTTCTATTTCATGGAAACACGTGTGTTAATAGATATTTACGACATATATGTAATTTAATTACTTGATAAAGCGCAGCTGTATGCGCGCTGCCAGGCCACGCCGGCCGCGCGGAACCTGTCCCCAGCCTGAGGAGTCACTCGCTACAGAGCGAGTGCACATGGAGGAAGCAAAGATGAGGATCAAGACGCATTTGGCGGTGACGGCGGCGCTCGCGTACGCGGGGCTTGCGGGGTCAGCCGCGTGGGCGCATTCCGCCGACACCCCTCAGCAGACTGCGACCGACGCTCAGATCACGCAGCAAGTCGCGCACGACATCAACCGCGACTTCCCGAATTCGTCGGCGCGCATCGAGGTGAGCACGCAGGGCGGCGTGGTCACCCTGAGCGGCTATGCGGAAACGACATATGGGGAGCAAAAGATGCTGGCTGACGCGCAGAGTGTGCCGGGTGTCGTGCGAGTGCAGAATCACCTGCGAGTTGTGAGCTAGCTCGAATCAGCAGCCGTCGAGCGAGGCCAGAAGCGCATCGAGCTCGCGTTTGAGCCGCGGCCACTCGACACCCACGGCTATAGCCACGTCCGAGGGCGCCGGCAGCGGATCGAAGGGGTAAAGGGATTCACGTTCGGCGCCTTCGCGCACCCAAGGTTGAGATTCAGCAGAAAGTCGCGGCTCCACGGGGGCCCTCCTGAAGGCTCCGCGGTTGTTGTTGCGTGCCTCGGTAGCAACCAGCGTTCCTCGGGGGTGGACGTGGGAGAATGGCTCCTGGTTTGGCTGCAAGACTGGAATCCCGCATGCGCTCGACGTTGACCGCAGCGCCGCTCTCGCGATCTGGCGCGCTTGCAAAAGCACTTCAGCTCGGCACCATTCCGGCCGCGTGGCGCGATAGCGCGATCGTGGGTGGGATTCTCGCCTTGGCGACGCTCGTGTGCGTGCGATTCGATGTGAGCGAGCTGTTGCGGCGCTGGACTGCACCCTGGGAGAGCCTGCAGCTCGATGAGCTGCCGGGCATCTTGCTCGTACTCGCGATTGCCCTGGCATGGTTTGCCGCGCGGCGCTATCGCGAGGCGGCGCGCGAGCTCGATCGCAGACGCCTGGCGGAGCAGCGGGCGGCGAGCGCCCTGGCCGACAATCGCCGGCTTGCGCAGCAGTATGTGAGTCTGCAGGAGTCCGAGCGCAAGCTGCTCGCTCAGGAGCTGCACGATGAGCTGGGGCAGTACCTCAATGTCATCAAGCTCGATGCAGTCGGTATTCGGGACGACCGCTCGGCGAACGTCGCGACCGCGCAGGGCCGTGCCGCCGCGATCGTCGAGAACTGTGATCACATCCACCGGGTGCTCGCAGCATTGATCCGGCAGTTGCGCCCGGTGGGACTCGACGAGCTCGGATTGGCAGCCGCGCTCGAGCACTGCGTGGACACCTGGCGCGCACGCATCCGTGAAACGCAGCTTGATCTCTCGCTGAGCGGTGATCTCTCGCAACTGCCCGAGAGCACCTCCCTCACGGTCTACCGCTTGGTTCAGGAGGCGCTCACCAACATCGCCAAGCATGCGGCCGCCGAGCACGTTTGGATCAGTCTGGCTCTCGAGGAGGTCCCTGACGGAACAGACCCGCGCACGATGCGCCTGGCGATCACCGACGACGGGCTCGGCGCAGACCTCAGCGCGCCGACCTGCGGCCTCGGCTTGATCGGAATGCGAGAGCGCATTGCAGCGCTCGCGGGACGCTTGGAGATGACCAGCTCGCCGGGGCAGGGTTTCAAGCTGCGCGCCGCCATTCCCCTCGGGCCCTCCTGAGGAATCGGCGGTGTCTGCCGCAACGAGCGTGCTGCTGGTGGATGACCATTCGGTGGTTCGCGAGGGCTACCGGCGCCTGCTCGAGCGTGATTCGGACATCAAGGTCGTGGGGGAGGCCGCCGATGCGGTCCAGGCTTGCGAGCAAGCCCGCGCACTCGAGCCGGACGTGGTCGTGATGGACATCGGGCTTCCGGGAGTGAGCGGGATCGATGCGATGCGCAGGATGCTTGCCCATCGTCCGGCGCTGCGCGTGCTGATCTTCAGCATGCATGACGATGCCATTTTCTGCTCGCGGGCGCTGGCCGCCGGCGCACTCGGGTATCTCAGCAAGGCGAGCGCGCCGGAAACCCTCGTTTGCGCCGTGCAGGCCGTGGCGCGCGGGGAGCGGTATCTGAGCGCCGATGTGGCGCGCAAGCTCAGGGAAGCCTCTCCCGCAGGCGTTGCGGTGCTGGACGAGCTCACCGCGCGAGAGTTCGAGGTGCTGCGGCTGCTGGCCAAAGGCGTCGCGCTGGGGTCGATCGCCGCGAAGCTCGGCGTGTCCGAGAAGACCGTGGCCAACCATCAGTCGGCGATCCGCGAGAAGCTCGGCATCCGAAACGGCGTGCAGCTTGCACGCTTTGCGGAGCAGCTCGGACTCACCTAGCATAGGAGGGCGGCGGTTCGGAGGGGGACAGCCTGTGGTGAGCATTCTCGATCGGCAACGCACGGTTGCCGCGCCCGGGTTCAGCCGCTGGATGGTGCCTCCGGCGGCGCTGTGCATCCACCTTTGCATCGGACAGGTGTACGCATTCAGCGTATTCAACCTTCCGCTGAGCAAGCTCATCGGGATCGATCATTCTGCTCCGGGCGACTGGAAGCTCACCACCATCGGATGGATCTTCACTCTGAGCATCGTCGTGCTCGGTGTGTCCGCGGCGAGCCTCGGGCGCTGGGTGGAGGAGGGTGGTCCGCGGCGCGCCATGGTTGCGGCCGCGGCGTGCTTCGGAGGCGGCTTTCTGGTCTCGGCGGTGGGCATCTCGGCTCACAACATCTGGATCATCTATCTCGGATACGGCGTGCTGGGGGGCTGTGGACTCGGCCTCGGCTACATCTCCCCGGTCTCCACGCTCATCAAATGGTTCCCCGACCGCCCCGGGATGGCGACCGGGATGGCCATCATGGGGTTCGGCGGCGGAGCCCTGATCGCATCTCCGCTCTCGGTGTGGCTCATGGCAAGGTTCTCGACGGCATCGCACCTCGGGGTCGCCGAGACCTTCGTCGCGCTCGGCATCATCTACGCCTGCTTCATGCTCGCGGGGGCGGCGCTGGTGCGAGTTCCACCGCCCGACTGGCGCCCCGCGGGCTGGCAGCCTCCGGCCGTGCCCCGCAAGCTCGTGACGATGGCGCACGTGCATGTATACGAGGCCTTGAAGACTCCACAGTTCTGGCTCCTCTGGTGGATCCTCTGTCTCAATGTCACTGCGGGAATCGGGGTGCTCGGGCAGGCATCCGCGATGAGTCAGGAGATGTTCCCGCATCGCGTGACCGCCGTCGCCGCTGCGGGATTCGTGGGCCTGATGAGCCTCTTCAACATGGGTGGGCGGTTTCTGTGGGCCTCGACATCCGACCTCATCGGGCGCAAGAACACCTATTTCTGCTTCTTCGCGCTGGGTGCCGTGCTGTACGCGCTGGTCCCGGCGACCGGCTCCACTGGAAGCGTGGCGTTATTCGTGCTGTGCTTCCTCGTCATCATCAGCATGTATGGCGGCGGCTTTGCAACCATACCGGCCTATCTGAGGGACATGTTCGGCACGCGCTATGTGGGCGCGATCCACGGGTGGCTGATCACCTCCTGGTCGGCCGCCGGAGTCTTCGGTCCGGTGCTGGTGAACTACATCCGGCAGTACCAGGTCGACCATGGCATTCCGAAGTCCGAGTCCTACAATCTCACGATGCAGATCATGGCGGGGCTTCTGGTCGCGGGATTCGTCTGTAACCTGTTCGTGAGGGCCGTGCACCAGCGGCACCACATGGGCGGGGAGCAGTCGCAGTGGACTGCGGCGGCCGATTAGAGGAGATGTCCGAGATGCCTGCCCAGATCAAAGCTCCCCCGCACACGCGGGGCACGCGCCCGCTTCACCTCGTTCTGGCGTGGGGCCTCGTCGGAATCCCGCTGCTGTGGGGTGTGCTGCAGACGCTGCGCAATGCGCTGAAGCTCTTCTACTGAGGCTCGTTGCTCGCACGCGCCCGGCCGCCTTCGAGGCCCATGACCACGACGCTCGGCAGTCCCATCGATCCGAACGCGCTGCGTGAGACGTTTCCAGAGGCAAATGCCACGTACTGCCGGCCTCCCCACTCGTACGTCACGATGCCTCCCGCCAGCGCGCCTCCGGTTTGGACCTTCGCCACGAGCTCGCCCGTTTTACTGTTGAAGACGAGCAGGTGACCCGCGAGATCTCCGGTGAACGTGACGCCCCCGGCGGTGGGCGTCACGGCGGCGATGACTGGCTTCTCCGCGTGGTACCGCCAGCGGATCCGGCCGGTATCGCTATCGATTGAGGTGACCCAGCCCGTGGTCGGGCCATCGGTTTTCACGGAGCCGCCGAAATTGAGCTTGCCGCCGACGTAATTCGGTGTGGGCGGGCCTGCCGTCACGATGAAGCAGGCGTCCACCGCACCCGTCACGAGCGTGTTGTTCATCCGATCGAGAGCCGGGCCATTCCACTCCACACCGCCCGCGTACCCGGGACAGATCCGCACACCTTCCCGCGTCGCAGCCCTGGGGTAAGGCTCAACCGTCGTGACCGCCGTGTGAAAGAGGGCCTTGTGAGTGTCTCGATCCAGCGCGGTGACGTAGCCATCCTTGCCGCCGAAAGCCAGTACGTCGCGACCCTGGGTGTCGCGGTACAGCACCGGCGCGGCGGCGAGGTCCATGTCCTGCCAGTCCGAGGGCGTGACTTGGTGCCACCACTTCAGTGCGCCGGTGCGGGCATCGAGCGCCACGATCGAATTGGTGAACAGATTGGCTCCGGGCCGATATCCCTTGTCGATGTCCGGCCATGGATTTCCCACGGGCACGAAGAGCTCGCCCGTGGACACATCGAGCGTCAGCGCCCCCCAGACACCGCCGCCGCCGGTCCTTGCGGTTTGCGGATGCTTCCACGTGTCGGCACCCTGCTCCTTGCCGATGGGAATCGTGTTGAATCGCCACAGCTCTCGGCCGGTCTGCGCATCGAAGGCCATCACACGCCCACGAATGCCGCTCTCGCTCCCGGAGATACCCATGTACACGATGCCCGCCCAGGCGAGCGGCACGCCCTGGGCGGACTCCCCGAGCCTCGGAGTCCCGATGACATCCTTCCAGAGCAGCTTGCCGGTCGCGGCATCGAGTGCGAGCAGCCGAGCGTCTCCGGTGCCGCGAAACAACCGCCCATCCATGAGCGCAAGCCCGCGGTTGGAGAGCCCGGCGCGCTCCTCATCGGGAACATAGGTGAACCTCCAGCGAACCTGGCAGGTCCTCGCATCGATGGCGACGGTCTCGCGCGCGGTGTCCGTATAGATCACGCCGTTGTCGACCAGCAGTCCCGCCTCGAAGGTGGCGGGCCCATCCACGCCCACGCGGCAGATCTCGTGCAATCGTGCCGCGTTCGCCGGTGTGATCTCCTTCAGGGGCGAGAACCGTTCCCCATCCAGATGATTGTTGAACGAGAGCCATTGGGATCCCGCCGAGGGCTGCTGCGCAGCCGCCATGCCGCTCAAGCAGAGCCACACGCACGCAGTCGCCGGTCGCAGGTGCAATCTCACTTCAGTATTCCTTGAAATGCTCGCGGGCGACTTGCGCGCTGCGCAGATGCAGCCCGGTGCGCCAACCCGGCCGCATGCCGTACGGCACGCTCGTCAGGACGGCCTCGATCTGGCTGATCTGTCCGTCGGCATTCACCTCGAAGATCTCCTGGATCGCCCAGGTCCAGGGGGCGGTGCTGCGCACGGTCACCGTGCGCCCGTCCTTCAGCCGATAGGAGCGTACGGTTGCATCGTGATCAAAGTACACTCCCGTGTACACGAGGCCACGCTCCTCGTCCACGGCAAGCACGCGCCGATTGCGAAGGCGGGTATCCTCACGATAGTAGCCGAGGCGAAAGGCCTCCTTGCAGCTGAAATTGAGCGGCCCTGGGGCTGCACCGGGTGCGATGGGTCGACCGCTCGTCTGCGTGCCATTCTCCAGTCTCAGGCAGTCCTCGGCAAAGGGCGGGGGCTTGTCACCGGTGTTGTTCTCGATGCCCGTGAAGTAACGATTGACGATGGCGGCAAGCTGCCCGCGGGTGCGGCGCTTGTCCGGCGGGAGCGGCGTGAGGAATTGCCTGCGGGGTGTCTCTCCAAGCTCGTCCGTGCGCGCCAGGGTACTGGGTCCACCGCCGACCGTTGCTCCCAGGCGTGCAACGATGCTCTCCATCTCGGTGATGCGCCGATCGACTACCGCGAGTCGTGTGCCCACGAGAACCGGGGCGCCGTTCTCCTGGGCCTTCACCATGAAGCCGATAGAGCCTGCCCCGGGATCCGTGACGAACAGGCGGTAGGTGCCGACGCTCTGCACCGTGCGCCACAGCCCATCCGGCAGCGCGAGCTCCACCCCGTTTTCGGTGTACCGCGCTGCCGCGGCGATCGGCGCTTTGGTGGGATCGTGCGCGAGCATCGCGGCGAGGTACTGCTCGGCAATCCCGGTCAAGCACGCGCGATCGCAGCTCGTGCTCCGGGGGGCATCGGATGAGATGCCCATCAGCGGCGTAGCGCCCGTGATCAGTGCGAAACCGGCCATCCGCATGAGGCCGGCCGAGAAAGGGTTGCTTCTGTGTGCCATTTGCGCTTCCCCCAAGGCGTCCCCTCGAACGCGCGCCACGCAAGGGTTGAAAATATAGCCCACAATTCGCTCGCAAGGAGCCTGTGATGCTGAAGATTCGAGTCCTCAACGCGACACTCGTCCACCAGCTGCTCACGGTGGATCAGTGCATCCGGTTGATGCACCGTGCATTCGAGATGGCGGCAACCGGTGAGACGATTCTCCCCATCCGCCAGGTACTGCGAACTCCGGATGGTCGCGGGCTCCTCGGCTGGATGCCTGGATATATCGCCAACCCGCAGTGGCTCGGGATCAAGGTGATCTCGGTATACCCTGAGAACTTCGGTACCTCGCTCGGCTCGCACCAGGGCATGGTACTCATGTTCGATACGCGCAACGGCGCACCCGTTGCCGTTCTGGATGCGCGGGCCATCACTGCCATTCGAACGGCAGCCGCAACGGCAGCCGCCACGGATGTCCTCGCTCCAGCCGATGTGCACTCGCTCGCGATCTTCGGTTACGGGGAGCAGGCGCACACGCACCTCGATGCGTTGCTTCGCGTGCGGTCATTCGAGGTGATCTGGGTCTGGGGACGCAACTTCGAGCGTGCGCGTCAGTTTGCGGCGCGCTGCGCGGGGGAGCGCGGCGTGCGCGTGGTGGCGCTCGCCGAGGCACGCGCAGCGGCTCAGGCCGATGTGATCTGCACGGTGACGGCAGCCTCGGAGCCTTTTCTGCGGGGAGCGTGGCTGCGCCCCGGACAGCATCTTAACCTCGTCGGCTCGAGTGTCCCCACGGCTGCGGAAGCAGACGAGCAGACGATCGCCCGTGGGCGCGTGTTCGTCGACTCGCGCGAAAACGCGCTCGCGCTCGCCGGAGAGCTCGTTCGGGGCCAGAAGCCGGCGTCGGTCGCGGGGTGCGTGGGCGATGTCATTCGGGGCGCGGTCAGCGCGCGTCAGGCACCGAGCGACATCACCATCTTCAAGTCCGTAGGCATGGCGTGCGAGGACCTCCTCGCAGCGGACTTCCTGTGCTCGGAGGCTGCACGGCTCGACGTCGGCGTGCTCGTGGAGTGGTCCTGAGCCTCACCCCACCGTGTAGCCGCGAGCCTCGAGGCAGGCACCTTCCGCGCGCAGGTAGCCCTGCCGCTTCGCGCCCTCGGTGAGGGTGTTCTCCTTCGACTCGGTCGGGTCGTCTTTGACGCGAGCGCCAGCACTGGCCGGTGTAAATCCCGTCTGCGCAGTAGCCCACTGACTGCACTGGGACTTGTCGGCCGCCTGTTGTTGTGCAGTCTGACCCTTGTCCGGATAGGCGAACAGTTCCGGGGGCGTCGCCGGGGCCACGGCCGCCTGCTGTGCGACCTCCGGTGGGGGTTGCACCTGCTCGTAGGCATCCGCGCCGTCGTCCCAAAGATAATAATTGTTGTCGGCGTAGTAGTAAGGCACGCCATCCCACCAGAACGTCGAGTAGTACCAGGGCAGTGTCCCCAGATACACACCGAGGCCTAAGCCCCAGCCTGGAGCCCAGCCCCAACCACCGCCATAACCGCCATGCCACCCGCCGTAGCCGCCGCGCCAGCCGCCGTATCCACCGTGCCAGCCGCCGTAACCTCGAAATCCGCCGCCGTGGAAGCCCCCGAGCCCACCGCCGTGGAACCCGCCACCGTGGAACCCACCGCCATGGAATCCGCCGCCGGGACCTCTCGCGAATGCTGAGCCTTGCGCTCCGATCAACAGCGCCGAGGCAAGGGCAACCAGAGCAGCCTTTCTCGCAAATCGCAATCCTTGCATTTCGATCACCTTCGTTGAATTGGACCGGCGGCCGAAGTGCCGGTTCCGGGCCCACGGAGGTCTGTGCGCTGGGCAGTGGCCAGCACCGCTGCACAGTCGTGGCTCTGGGTAACCTTTGGATCGATCAGGTGCACGATGGCTTGGATCGGCGCAAGCACGGCTCCGAGTGCGGCTTTCGCGCCGACATTCCCCAGCGATCCGACATCGAGCTTGGGGTGTCTCAACGTGCCAACCACCCGCACCGGAACGTGCTTGTGCAACAGTCGCAAGTGCGTGGGTTTGTCCGATAGGGTCAGATCGAGCGCTTCTGTGTCGAGGTTGATCTCACCCGTCCCCACGATGAGCGCAGGGCCCGTGTCGATCATCAAACGATCGACGTCGAGAGTCCCCTGGCGAGCGCTGAGGCTGGCAATGCCGCAGCGGACCGAGGCTTCCTTCTGCTTCGTCCCCAGCACCACGCCGAGCCATCGAGCAAAGTCGAGCCCGGCGAGCTCGGCGATCGAAGCTTCGATCGACCCGTGAGGCAGGACAGCCGTCATCCGACCTTGCGCCGTGGCCGCCAGCGCATGGGGTGAATCGCCGCGTCCCGTGGCGGTCAAGCGTGCATCGAGAGGTCCCTCGAGGAGAGGGCGTGTGGTCCGCGCCGAACTGAGTTGCCCGAGCCGTATGTCATGGGCCGTCAAATCGAGCGCCATTTGCGGGGCCTCATGCGTCAAATCAATGTGCAGCTGCCCCGAGAGGCTGCCGCCTGCGAGCGTTGCCGACACCGGTGCGATTCGGATGTCACCGTTCTGGAACGCCATCTGCGCCGTGGCTGCCCGAAGGTCGATGGGACCGAACACCACGTCGCCCGCGCGGAATCGAACCCGCGCGTTGCTGTGGCGAAAGCGTTGCAAGCCGAGCGATCGATCGGAGATGAGCAGGCGCGTCCGCGAAGACGACGAGGCCTCGCGTCCTGCAGCGCGCGCGCCCAGATCCGCGAGCCTCAGCACCCGCGAGCTCAGATCCGCCTGGAGGAACATGTGGCCGTTCGGCAGACTGTGGACCACCACCGTGCCGCCGAGGTCGGTTTGCGCAGAGCTTGCGACCAGATCGTCGAAGCTCAGGAGCGAGCCTCGCCGGCGCAGCGTGCCGCTCAGGCGGTACCGGCCTGTATCCGTCAAGCTCACGCCGGTGAGGAAATAGAGGTCCTTGAGATCCTCCCCCTGGGCTTGAAAGCTCGCATCGAGCTGCAGGAAGTCGAAGGGCCGCGGCAGGATGCCTTGGGCCTGCAGGTGAGATCCGCTCGAGGATTCCTCGAAGCGAAAGTGATAGGGGTTTCTCGACCGAGCGCTCGCTAGCGGCTCCGACTCGAGCCTGAAGGAGACGGGCCGGCCGTTGAGTCGGCCGGTGCCGATGATCCCGAGTGGACGCTCGCCGGAGAGCCCGCTGGCATCACCCGCCGACACCCTCCCGGTGAACTGCAGATGCAGGTCCTCGTCATCGAGCCGGACGTCGGCTGCGGGCACCGACAGGCCGTGGATGATTGCCGGACGTTGGCTGGGCGGTGTGCCCGGCGCGCTCAATTGCCAGTTGGAGCGACCGGTGACATCGCGGTGCAGATACAGGGTTGCGGAGCTCATCTGGAGCGCTCGCAGGGCGAATCGGTGGTTCAAGTGCGGCCAGCTGAAGAGCAGCGTGATTCGCCCGATATGGGCCATGGTGCCGGGTCTCATCCACGGCGGATTCTCGATCGTGACGTTCTCGGCGGTCACACGTGGCGTCAACGACCAGAAGCGGGTGCGGACCGGTCCGTCGATGCGAACCGTGCGCTCGGTCTTGGCGGCGATACGGTGAATGACCAGCAGCCCCAGCCATCGCGAATTGAGCAGGAGGGCGGAGAGGACCATCAGAACAAGCAGGGCCACCACGATCGCGGCGGTCCACCTCAGCGCCGGCCGGCCCCAGGAGGATTGGCTCATCCCCCAGTAACGCGCGAGCGACCCTCCTCGGGGCCGTCGCCGGTGAGATCAGCGACGCTGCGGAGCGCTGACGGCGCCCGCGCGCGCGACCTTGATGCGCGCGATCTTGCCGTCGCGCAGCTCGTAGTGCACGAAGACCGGCACCTGGATGGATTCGCCCTTCTTCAGAGGGGTGATGACGAAGCTCGGAGCGTCCTCGATCGCAGTGAACTGCGAGGTGATATCGGCGGCGATGCCTGTATCGTCGGCGATCAGCTGATGCAGCGTGAGCGACTCGCGCACCGTCTTGAACATCTCGCGGTAGAAATCGACGATACCATCCTTGCCGCGCAGCACGATGCCCGGGCCCCCGAGCGAGCAGATCACATCGTCGGTGTAGTACTCGCGGAAGCGGTCGCAGTCGGCATTGCTGAACGCCCGGGTGTACTCCATGAAGGCCTGGCGCTGCTCGAGGCTCCCGCCCAGTCTCACCGACGGCTTCGACACGCCCACGTTCGGTGGCCAGGTCGAGGCCTTCAGGTGCGCAACCTTGCCCGCGCGCAGCCGATACAGCACGAAGAACTTGACCGTGAGGAATTCACCGCGCCTGAGCGCGCCGAACACGAAGTCGGGCCGATCGCGCGTGGCATGAAAATCCATGTCGATCTCGGCAAAGAGCTCGCTCTCGTCCTGGAGCACCGTCTGCGCGCGGATGACCTCGCGTATCCCGTCGTGCGCCCAGTTGAGGAACTCCAGCAGCGCGGCGCGGCCGTGCAGCAGGCGTGGCCCACTCTGGAAGATACAGTCCTCGGTGAACCACTCCTCGACGAGCCGCGCATCGTCGCCCGAGTTGAAGGCTTGGATATAGCGCTGGTAGTCCATGCAACCCTCTCAGATTCCGGGGCCCGCGGCCCAGGTGCCGTGATAGCCGGGGCGCCTGGCGATCAGACCGCTCGGCGCCGCGCGCGCCTTGCTTTGCTCAAGGACCACGGTCGGGCAATCTGCCGCTTGGCGAGCTCGATCGCGCTGATGCGTCGCACCTCGGGGTGGCACTCGTGCTCCTGCGCGCGCTTGAGGACCTTGCCCAGCCCCTGGCACAGCACGGCGTGCTCCTCGGCACTCAGATCCGCGACCAGCTCCCTCTCGAGCTGCTGGCCAACCCGGGTGGTGCGGGCAAGCATCTGCCGCCCTGCCGGTGTCAGGCTGATGCGCAGGATGCGGCGATGCTGCGGGCTCTCCTCGCGTGCGATGAATCCCTTGTCGGCGAGCGGAGCGATGATCTCGGTGAGCGATTGGGGCCGCACACCGATGCCACGGGCAAGCTCCGCGGCAGACTGGCCCTCCTTGTGGCTCAGGCGCAGGAGCATCAGGAATTGATTCGGCGTGATCTCGAACTGCTCGAGGGCAACCTCGACGCAGCCCCGTACGGCGAGCTCGCAATGCTTGAGGAGGTAGATGAAGCTGCGCGGCGTGTCGCCCATCGGCATCCCCGAGTGCGCCCGAGGCCAATTCTTCGGACCGTGTGTATAAGGTAACCGGACATTCATTGCAAGAGCCGCGGCGGCGCACGGCCGTACAATGTGTGCCAGAATCGGCGGCAGGGCGGCGCGAGCTGCAGCGCGCCGGTTGGGGGGCAGAGAATGCTCAAGCACGTGATGGATCCCGCGGAGGAGCAGGAGCTGCTGCGCGCCGTGGAGCGCTGGGTGGAGAGAGAGGTGGCACCGCGCGTGCTCGAGTACGATCACGCCGACCGCTACCCGCACGAGCTGGTCGAGCAAATGCGAGAGCTCGGTCTCTTTGGCGCCACGATCAGTCCCGAATATGGTGGCCTCGGGCTTCCGGCCGCAACCTACGCCCGCATCGTCATGCTCATCTCGGCCGTGTGGATGTCGATCACCGGGATCTTCAACTCCCATCTGATTCTTGCTCTTGCGATCGAGCGCTTCGGCACCGAGCGGCAGAAGCGTGAGTGGTTGCCGCGGCTTGCGAGCGGCGAGGTTCGCGGCGGCCTTGCGTTGACCGAGCCGGACGCCGGCACCGATCTGCAGGGCATCCGCACGACGGCCCGCCGTGACGGGGACTCCTACCTGATCGACGGCACGAAGATCTGGATCTCCAACGGGATCGAAGGCTCGTGCTTCGCTCTGCTGGTGAAGACCGACCCGCATGCGCAGCCGCATCACCGGGGTATGAGCCTGTTCATCGCGCCCAAGCAGGAGGGGTTTCGGGTCGGCCGCAAGCTGGAGAAGCTCGGCTACAAGTGCATCGACTCGGCCGAGCTGGTGTTCGATCGCTATCGGGTGCCGGCCCGGTATCTCATCGGCGAGCAGGAGGGGCAAGGCTTCTATCAGGCGACCGGCGGCCTCGAGCTCGGGCGCATCAACGTTGCGGCACGCGGGGTTGGAATCGCCGACGGCGCGCTGCAGCTTGCCACGCAGTACGCACAGAGCCGCAAGACCTTCGGCAAGCCGATCTGCGAGCACCAGGCCATCCAGTTGAAGCTCGCCGAGATGGCCACCAGGGCGCGAGCGGCGCGCCTGCTCACGCTCGATGCGGCCGATGCCTTCGACCGCGGCGAGCGCTGCGACCTGCAGGCCGGCATGGCAAAGCTGTTCGCCTCCGAGGCGGCGCTGGAAAATGCGACCGAGTCGATGCGCATCCACGGTGCCTACGGCTATTCGAAGGAGTATCACATCGAGCGCCTTTACCGGGATGCACCGCTCACGTGCATCGGGGAAGGCACGAACGAGATGCAGCGCATCATCATCGCTCGCCAGTGGATCAAGCAGCATCCGGTTGCCGGATGAGCGCGAACAAGCCCCTCGCCGGCGTGCGGATTCTCTCGGCCGAG
>Ga0335073_10004236_pt1 | contig 20081 bp, 17 predicted proteins | sample Lox_Sample_22_FD_207093 | JGI IMG/M metagenome (GOLD analysis project Ga0335073, IMG submission 207093) | Soil microbial communities from Loxahatchee National Wildlife Refuge, Florida, United States - Lox_Sample_2.2 | ecosystem: Environmental > Terrestrial > Soil > Wetlands | place: USA...
TCTTGATCAGCACGCCCGCATGCGCTCCACGACCGGTGCCCACCATGATCGCCATCGGAGTTGCCAGTCCCAATGCGCACGGACACGCAATGATCAACACCGCTACGGCATTCACCAGAGCATGCGCGAGCCGCGGCTCAGGTCCAACAAGAAGCCATGCAGCGAACGTCACGATCGCAACTGCAACGACCGTGGGCACGAACCACGCCGAAACTCGGTCAGCTAACCGTTGAATGGGAGCGCGGCTGCGCTGGGCTTGCCCGACCAGCTGCACGATCCGCGCGAGCAGCGTCTCCGAGCCAACCTTTTCGGCGCGCATGAGGAACGATCCACCCCCATTGATGGTTGCGCCGATCACTTTACCGTCCGCTGATTTCTCGACCGGAATCGACTCGCCAGTGATCATCGACTCATCAATTGAACTGCGGCCTTCAACCACCACACCGTCGACTGGAACTTTCTCTCCCGGCCGCACCCGCAGCCGGTCGCCAGGTTTGACCTGGTCGAGAGGTATGTCTCTTTCGTTTCCATCTGCGACGACCAGTCGCGCCGTCTTCGGACTGAGATCGAGCAGAGCGCGAATCGCCGCGCTAGTTTGACTGCGCGCGCGCAATTCCATCACTTGGCCGAGCAGCACGAGTGCAGTGATGGCCGCCGCCGATTCGAAATAAACCTCCGGATATCCATTCATCCCGCGCATCGACGCAGGAAAAATCTTGGGCGCGACCGTCGCCACCACGCTATAGACGTATGCCACGCCCGTGCCCAGCCCGATCAGCGTGAACATGTTCGGACTGCGGTTCACCAACGATGTCCAAAAACGCTGGAAGAAAGGCAGGCCACACCAGAGCACAACCGGCGTGGCGAGAAGGAATTCGAGCCAAGGAAGGTGCAGATGGATGGTTACACTTGCGATCATGAATACGCCATGCCACCCATGCAACAACATCTCTGCCATTGCGATAGCCAGCAATGGCACTGTCAGCACTACGCTCACCCATAACCTCCGCGTCATGTCGCGCAGCTCGGGATTCTCTTCTTGCGTCGCGGCAACCGTCCGCGGCTCCAATGCCATGCCGCAGATCGGGCACGATCCCGGCTCCGATCGCACGATCTCCGGATGCATCGGGCACGTATATTCGGTGCGCGTTGCTATGACAGGAGTCTCTGGCCCTAATGCCATGCCGCATGAGGGACATGGTCCGGGCTTCGTCTCGCGCACTTCTAGACACATGGGGCAGACATAGGCAACAGCGCCCGTCTGTGCCTTGGCGACTCCGACCGTGCCATCCTCTGTTGCTGTGGCAGGAGCGGCAACTGGCATCCCGAGCGTAACCAAGCCGGAAGTCTTAATCCCGGAGCTCTCACGCCCGGGAGGGTTAACTCTCGCCAGATACGCTTGCGGGTCGGCCTTGAATTTCTCTACGCAATGGGCGCAGCAGAAGTAGTATTTCTTGCCGGAATACTCCCAGACGTGCTTCGCGGTGGCGGGATTCACATTCATCCCGCATACGGGGTCGCGTTCCAATGCCGAGGACTGACTCGAGGTAGCCAATTTTGAAGTAGCCAACAAACAAAACAACGATGTGCCGAGAGAAAGGCTGTTCTGTTCGATTCGCGATGCTCTATATTGGATTCGTTGAGCAAGCCGGTCCGGCCACTGCCGGACCACTCCAACTCATCATACCGGAAGGACTTAACCTATGACCTACATGGACGTTGTGTTCAACTACGGGGCGGTTCCCGGGGAAACCGAGATGCGCGCAATCGACGGTATGCGCGAGGTTTATGGCATCCAGCGCGTGATCTTCAATGCCAAAACTCGCACGGTCACGGTTGCATACGACGCTTCACGCATGAAGCAGGATGCCGTTGCCAAACTGCTCCGTCAGGCTGGAATCGACGTGCGTGAGCAGGTAGCTCTGGCATGAAGCCGGCCCAATTCATGACCGATTACTTGTCATCTTGAGCGGCGCTCTCTGGGCCGCGAAGGATCTCTGTATTTTCCCCGTTAAATCCTTGAAGATCGTTCGGCCTGCAGAAATCTGTGAGGGCTCACAGCACTTGCTGAGGAGTGCGTTTCAGCAGCAAAGATTGAGGGAGGGCTGTCGCGGGTGGAAAAAGCAAGGGGTGCCCAAGAAAACCTCTGGCCGAAGTTATTCTCTGGAGCACCCCGTTGCGCGCCACTTCGTCTGTTCTTTCTTAGAGCATGTGGTATGCCGTTCCCAATGCATTCAAAACAAACGATCATCTGAATCGGGGATGCGGTAGGAATTTCGGGTGGACGGGAAAGATTTACTCCGACCAGAAAGGCAAGAACAGGGCCAGAATGCTGTTGAAAAGCCGCGTCCGGCGCGGTTTTCCGGCTAGCAATTTATTTCCGGAACCGAGACAGCGCCCATTTTGAAATCTTCGATGTGTCCTGACGCACAGTACTAGAGAATTCTCTGTATGGATCACTGTATGGATCACTGGGAAAGCCTAGCCACTATCCCGCGTCCTCCATATCAGTTTCACAATTCTGTTGCTCAAATTCGAAAATGCACTACGAATGGGCAATTAAGAATGACTGCAAACGATTCCAAAACCTCGCAGCTCCTGCTTTTCCTGTAGGAAATTTTTTCGCAAACCGATTCTCCGCTATAATCGATAGCGACTTCTTCTGCCATCCGCGCCCTTAGCTCAGTTGGATAGAGCGTCTGGCTACGAACCAGAAGGTCGGGAGTTCGAATCTCTCAGGGCGCACCATAACTTCAACCCTTCCGTTAGACACTCCAGAACTGCATCTGGCTTTGCAGAGGAAGCCGCACCGCTCGCTTGGTGCGACGAGATTAATCCAGCGCTTCCGCGCGGATCTCGCGCACTGCGTTCACAATCATATCCGGACGGTCGGATGGAATGTCGTGACCGCTTTGCTCCACCATGATGCGCCTGCCGCGGGTGGAGAGTGTCGCTAAGCGCATCTGAAGATCGTCAATCCAGACGCGTCGAAAGTCCTCAAAATCCTGCTTGCTGAGCCTGCTACTTAGAATGGGATCATTATTCTCCGCAGCCGTCAGTACTAAAAGCGGCTTGTTGCTAATGTGATCAGCGGCTCTCGCTTGCTCCGCACTGACCCTGATTTGTTGGAGCTCGCTGGCTCGCGCTTTCAAGTACTTCGCCTGGAGAATCAAATACGCGCCTTCGCCCGAGGACCCTTGGGCTCGAAGCATGAGGCGGCCAATACCGAGGTCGACGACAAAAAAAGCGTAGCGTTCCAGGCGCTCGCTGCGCTTGAGGTGCGCGGCATTGATTGCGATCCATGCTTTGGGGAGCAATTCATATTGGTCCTCTTGTGTGGCGTCAGCCAACACTATTCCCGCCACCTCGTTCGGGTAAAGCCCGTTGAACACGCGAACGTTGTATCCTCCGTAGGAGGCCCCGACCAGCACATAGGGCGGCTGTTCGCCAGCATTTTTCAGCAGCGCATGCAACTCCTTTGCAATCTGAAGGCTGGTTCGGGGCATTGGCCCCGCATCGCTGCCTCCGTAGCCTGCGCGGTCGTAGGAGCAGACTCGGGCAAACTTCGCGATCTCTGGCTGAACACCCCTCCATTCAACAGACAGATCGCCCCAGCCAGCTTCCAAGAGGACAGTTGGTTTTCCCTCACCTGTGCAATTCAGCAGGAGGTGATAGCCGCCCACGTCGACCAATCGGCCCGGTTCAGGGAAGCGGCGAGCATCTCGGTGCGTCTCGATCGCCTGGTAGAGCGCACCCGCCAGAACCAGCACAATCATCAGCACAAACAAACCCAAAGCGATCATGCGAAGCCAGCGGAGCATGCCCGATCATCTTTCTCGAATGAGCCCGACTTTAGCACAGCAGTGCCCACTGAGACGGGTCATCAGTTCCGGCGGCAGGCGCTTACCTTCGTGCTGCCCGGGAATCGTGAAAGGCACATTCTGCCCGCATGTTTTCTGCTAATCTCATCTCGAACCCTGTTGATTTCAATCTGCCGGATATAGCCTTCCCGGCTAACGAGCTACGTGCGCCATGTCAAACCCAATGCTGCAACAGGATCTGGCTATTCTGAGTGCTGCCAAAAGTGGATTGTTATATCTCACGGCCAATGATTGGACTCTCATCGCCGATAAAGCGACCCGCATGCATTTCAGGGCCGGGGAACATATCACGCGGGAAGGCAAGCGAACGCATGGCATCTTCATTCTGCTTTCGGGCTCGGCATCGGTGCATATTCCTGGCCGGGAAATTTTGCCGGCTTTGCAACCCGGGCAAGTTTGCGGTGAAATCTCCTTTCTCGACGAGCAGCCCGCCTCGGTGAGCGTAGTTGCCAAACAAGCCCTCGATGTCTATTATCTCGACCGCGCTACGCTGCAGTCGCTTTTTGAACTTTTCCCGCATCTGGGATCCCGCTTCTATCACTCGCTGGCACTCAATCTCTCTAGCCGCGTCCGAGACATGATTGGCAGCATGAGCACGCCGAAGAAGTAGTCCTCCCACAGCGCGGGCGCGAGTTATGCTAGCCTGACAAAACGTGTCCCATGCGGGGGAAAATCGCGCCCTAAGGGACTCACCAGGCTGGCATGGATCACAGTCTTAGTCTCCGTTTAGCGCTGCTTTCCACCGCCGTGCTGGGCTTCCGCCACGGACTCGACTACGATCACATCGCGGCCATTACCGACATCAGCAGCGTACAAAGCAAAGCGTCTGACGCCATGCGCTACGGCTTGTTGTATGTCTCGGGGCACGCTACGACAGTAGCAGTCTTGGGCGCCGCAGCCGTGGCTTTCCGAGTCTCACTGCCGGCATCGAGTGATCGTTGGGCGATGAGACTGGTGGGATTCACTCTGTTGATTTTGGGTCTCTATGTGCTGGGAACGTTCTTCCGCACATCAACCCATGGCCACGCGCATCCGCGAACGCGAATCACTCTTCTGGTCAATGGAACACTTTGGATTTATTGGCGGCTGAGCAGAATTTTCGGCGGAACGCGAGCGGAAGCTCCGCAGGTCTTCAAGAGCGGGTACGGGGCCAGTTCCAGTTTTATCATCGGAGTGATTCACGGGCTCGGAGCCGAGACCCCGACACAGTTGGCCCTTTTTCTGCTTGCAGCAAATCTCGGGGGGACCGAGGCCGGACTCTTGGGACTGTTGATGTTCATCATTGGCTTGTTGCTGATGAACACTCTCATGTGCGGTGCGGCTGCAGGATTGTTTTCGGTGGACAAAATACTGCGCTGGCTTGGTGGGGGGAGTTCCCGCGGAGGATATGTCACGCGGATTGTCAGTTCCCTGCTCAGACTGGTAAGCGCAAATGCGCAGCGCGGTCTCATTCTTCTGACGTCCGCTTACAGCATCGTGGTCGGTGTGATTTTCCTGGTGGGTGCTGCGGACAAACTGCCTTCGCTGACAGGATGAAAATCAAATCTTGGGAGTTGGCAAGCGTACTGCAGATCAGAAAAAATCGCCCAAAAACTAAGAAGCGCCCCAACCCTCGCGGTGCGGGACGCCCGAACAGCCCTCCCCCAGAACTGCTCGACGCTTAAGCTACCTTGCCCCTGCTCTCAATGGAACACCACTTTCGTGCCATAGAGGGGCACGGATGTGCCAGAGAAATTTTCAAAAACCCAAGAGGAATTTCTCTGCCAATCGGGTTTGAACTGCTGCGACCTTTGGTAACTGTTGTCTTTCGTTACGACCAGCTCAGCCAGATGGGGAATCATCGCAACAAGATGTTTTAACTGTGCAAATCTTTTCACTAGAATGCTAATACAAACCTGGTAACGCGAGGTTAAGACCATGATTCATAATGCTTTATTTTTATTGCCAATTTGGTGTTAGAGGTGCTACAAGAGATGCACTCTAGTAATGGCTATTTAGAAAAGGGTAACGACCAAGCCCTCAAAGCTGGGACCCCAAGGTTCTTAGGAGGAAGTCATGAAGCGCTTGTTGTTGTGGGTTGCTGTGCTCGCTCTTGCTCTGCCAGTTGCGGCATTCGCCAACTCCGTCGATTTCACTAACAGTGGCGGTACCTTATCTGGCAGCAGCTCGGGGCTGAGTCTGTCAGGTTCGACCCTGATTGCCGTCAACGGACTCGGCGGCATGGGTCTGGTCACCGGCAACGATCTCGGCTCTCTCGGCTTCACCACTGGCGCTCTGCTTAGCGGGAGCCTGCAGAACGGTGGGACGTTTGCAGGCGGTGGCTCCTTTACAATTACTGGCAATGGCACCAACGGGCTTCCGAGCGGCGTCATCTTCAACGGTTCATTCACCGGTGACGTAACGTGGACCATGGTCACGCTGGCGAATGGCACCCACAATTACACTCTGACCGGCTCTATCAGCGGAACCTGGCTGGGGGGTGGGACTGTGGACGGTGCGACGGTTCAGCTCACGATCAATACAGGCAAGGGATTCTTCAACGGCTCGACCACGATTTCCAGCGGAGACACGAACGTCGCCGTACCGGAACCCGGAACCCTGGGACTGCTGGGCACTGGCCTAATCGGTCTAGCGGGCGTCCTGCGCAAGAAGCTCTTGTCCTAACAATTCTTTAATGTTGAAAAGCCCCGCAAACCAGCGGGGCTTTTTGTTTCTCCTCTCTTTCCTTCCTGTTACCCACGTAATCCTCTCCGGCCAATTACCGTTGACCCTGTGCGGCAGCGCTCCTTAAAGTGCCAACAGGGGGAAGTATGAAGGATATTCATGAGGTTCTGCGGCAGAAGCAGGCAAAATACGCCCAGCTTGGCAAGCAGATCGAAATGTTGCAGCAGGCAGCCGAGAAGCTGCGTGAAGTAGCTCCGTTGCTCGCCGAAAGTGACGACGAAGATAACGCCGTGCTCGCCGAAGTAGAGGACGCCGCCCAATCCGACGCCATGGCGGCCAAGGCAGGCGCGAGCAGCGGTTCCGCGTCATCGCGGCCAGCGCGGACGAGCGCACCTCGTTGGCCGTAGTCGAGGCGGAAGAGCCCGGTCTTATGACACAGCAGGCACTGCTAGTCTCGGCTGATAATTCAGCTGCCGATGTGTTGGGCAGAGTGTTGCCCACCTTCGGGATCATGATGGATCGCTCCAGCGATCCAGAGATGACGCTTGCCCGCATTCAGCAACAAAAATTCGATGCGTTAATCCTCGACTTCGATGATTCCAACCTGGCCTCTGATGCTCTGAAGCTGGCCAATCGGCTGGGCTCCGGTTCCCTGAGCATCGCGCTGATTGCGGATCGAGGCAAGGTTCGTGAGGTGCTCAGCGAAGGCACTCACTTCGTCCTTTACAAGCCACTTTCTGATGAAGCCGCCAAAGCCGGTTTGCGAGCAGCTGCGGCTCTTCTGAGCCGCGAACGCCGCCGCGCGGTTCGCGTTCCGGTGCAAGCCCCGGTGGAGATCAGTCTTCCCGATGGCCGCAAAGCCGATGGCATTCTGCTCGATCTCAGCGAAACCGGCATGGACGTGTTGACCTCCGAACCGCAGGTTCCGGGAGCGCTCCTGCGGTTTCATTTTGAACTGCCAGACAAGACACTCGAACTCGAAGCTCACGGTCAGGTTGCCTGGGCCAATCCCAACGGGCAAACTGGCGTACGCTTTGTGGATCTTTCACCCTCCAGTTCGTCTCAGCTGAAGAACTGGTTGAAGGCAGCCGCGAGCAATCCTGGCGCCGGTCCCAATGAAACCGTCCCGCACTGCAAGCTCACCGATTTGAGTTTGGGTGGATGCTACGTGGAAACCGATGCTCCCTTTCCGGAGCGCGCTCTGGTCGACCTCTGCCTCAAAACCGACGAGCTCGAGGTACATACTGAGGGCATGGTGCGCGTCGCTCATCCTGGCCGCGGTATGGGAGTCGAATTCCCTTCTCGCACCATCGAACAACGGGCGCAGGTTGGCAACTTGATCAGCTTTTTGCGTGGCAGCCCCGAGGCAATGCTTGAGTTGATGATTTCTCCGCGCGCTCTCGTCGCTGATATCAAGCAGTTCGAGCCCGAAGAAAACATTCGAGAGTCGGGGGAAGATTTCGAAGATCCTCTTCTCGATCTTCTGCGTCGTGGATCATCCTTGCACGAGGATGATTTCCTAAGCGAATTGCATCAGCAGCGCAGCCCGGAAGACGTTGCGTCCGTCTAGCATTCCAGGAACCCGGCCATTTCGGAGTTTCATTTCCGCTCTCGAATGCTGGAATCTTCTAGAACTCAGGCTGGCCTCTCTTCCTGGTAAAGCTCGTCAATCTGTTGTCGATACCGCTCCTCGATAGCCATGCGGCGTAATTTCAGAGTGGGTGTAAGCGTGCCATCGACGGAACTGAATTCGTCCGGCACCAACAATACCTTTTTCAAAGTCTCGTAACGAGCCAATCCTCGATTCACCTCACCGACAATTCCATGATAGAGCTGTGTCACTTTTGGATGTGTCACCAGCCGCTCTCTTGTCGTGAATGGAACATGGTGTTCCCGAGCCCAATCCTCCAGCGCAGGAAACTGCGGCGAGATGAGCACGGATGCGAACTTGCGGCGGTCTCCGACTACCACGGCAGATCCGATCAGCGCGTTCAGCTTGAGGGAATTTTCGATCGGCTGGGGTGCAATGAATTTTCCTCCCGAAGTTTTTAGCAAGTCTTTCTTGCGATCCGTAACGCTCAGAAAACCGTCTTCATCTAATCTTCCGATGTCGCCGGTTTTGAACCAGCCATCCACAAACGCGCTCCTGGTTTCTTCTGGACGATTCCAATAAGCTCGAAACACTGATGGCCCGCGCACCAGAATTTCTGAATCCTGTGCGATTTTCACCTCAACGTTCGCAAGCGGGCGGCCCACCGTCCCGAGTCTGTGTGCTTGCGGATTATTGATCGCTATTACCGGAGAAGTCTCGGTGAGCCCATAGCCTTCGTGTATGCGAATGCCCATGCTTGCATACCACTCGGCCAACTCCTTGCCAAGAGGTGCTCCGCCCGACACGAATATCTCCACTCGTCCGCCCAGTGCCGTCCGCAACTTGGAATAGACCGTTCTGTTCGCGAGATTCCAACGAATGGAGGCGGGCGACTTCCCTTCGAGTATTTCTGTTTGATGATCACGTCCGAGCGCTAGAGCCCAATGGTAGACCGCTCGCTTCACGGCACTCTTGGTTTTCTGTTCCAGCTGGAGGTAAATTTTCTCGTAAACCCGCGGTACTCCGACGAACACGGTTGGCCGCACTTCCATCAGCGTTTGCGGCAGTTGCTCGAAGCACGGACAGTACGCCAACACAACCCCTTTCGAAAGCAAGGCGATGTCCGCATGCCGCGCGGTCACATGCGAAAGCGGCAAAAACGAGACGCTCACATGTCCGGCACCGACTTCAAAACCATCCATGGAATGCGCCAGGTTCGAGGCGAAGTTTCTATGGGTTAACTGCACTCCTTTGGAAGTGCCCGTCGTGCCAGAGGTATAAATGATCGTGGCCAGGTCATCCGGTCCGATTTTCCCGGCGCGCGCCTCCAGTTCCGAATCGCGCCCGTTCGGACCCTTTTCCAGCAGAGGACGCATCGGCACCCCCTCGGCAGTTTCCACCGAATCCATGACCACGATCTTTTTCAAGGCGGTCAGCTGACGAATCGAAACAACTTTTTTCAGCTGCTCCAGTGTGGAAACAACTGCCACTGTCGCCCCCGAGTCCGCGAGGATGTAAGCCGTTTGCGGCGCTGTCAACGTCGCATAGATTGGAACGGAGACGGCTCCCATAAGCTGGCACGCGAAATCGGTAAAGGCCCATTCCGGCCGATTCTCGCTGAGGATCGCAACTCGATCACCTTTGCCGACGCCCCAGTGCGCCATTGCCCTCACGATTCCTGCAATGTTGCGGTAAAAGTCTTGTGAACCGATCGGGACCCAGGTCGTACCTTCCCGCACCAGCATGACTCGTTCCGGCCTGCGATTCACAATGGAGAAAAAAATATCATTCAGAGTCTGAGGCTCCATGGCACGGATCCTCCCCTCTCCGTTCAAGGAAGATGCTTTGCCGTTCCGTCGTCCCGCCGCTCTGGCTAGCGGTAGTGGCCCCACTTCCAGGTCGGCCCCATCGAAAACCGGATGTAATTCTGACGAGGAGACAGCAAGTTCGGGAAAAGGTGAGTGTTCACCCAATCCGTCGCGAAGCGTACGCCGATTCGTTTCGAAACGTTCACATCAAACCCGCCGCCCACACCAAAGAAGAACTCCGTATCGGTCTGATGAGCACTCGGCGGCGGTATCTGCAATGCTTCAAATATGAGTCCCAGATCGCTGGGGAACGTAATGTTGGCATTTTCGTGAATTCCGCCAAGTCCCGGTCTGACCAGGAACGTTATCCGCTTCGACGTGCGAATGTAGAATTGCGGACCCGCGGCAAAAGTGTAGGTCGTCGACTTGAACGGGACGTGGATTGCGTCGGCCGCCCCTGGGCCCAACAGCGTATTCACTGCAGTTGCATAAACCGTCTCTCCTCCACGGATGGTTCCAGCACCACTGATGACATCACTGCCCATTGCGCTGAAGTCCCCGCCTACGCCGAGCCAGGACCTTACGGTAACGCCGAAGTCGCCTTCGAATCCTCGTTCCGTCAGGTTGCGTGCAGGACTGATCAGGTAATCGAAGCCGGTGAATAAGGTGTAGCGGTTAATGTCTTTCTGCTGCTGAGCCAGCAGAGGCGAGCAAGCGAGCAAAAGCAGCACAGGAATGAATAAACGATGCAGGTATGACATACCTCACCTCGTCAACTTTGAATGTGGACAACATTGGACGGCGCAAATACATAGACACTCTCACGGCCCGTACTCAAGCCACACGCGGTCAGCGATCGGTGGAAGTGGGCTCCTTCTACTGGACGATGTTTTCGTTAAGCGACAATTGGCTCCGACATAGAACCCGCCGGAGCTACGACCGCCTTCGTTTCACGTTCTCGTTTTACTTCCCTCGGCGAAGACGCGGGCATTTGTGCAACCTGGATCGGCTCCGCTTTCGCCAGGGACGCTACGGCTCGCATCGCACGCGACTTGTTTCGAGTTCTTGCTCGCCGCGGTTGCCTGAGATCAACCGCTTCCTGAAGTTCTGCAAAACTTGTGAGCAACAGCTTCTCCAGACGCTTTAGATCCGGCGCAGCATGCACGTCTCCGCTGAAGCCGAAGTACACCTTGCCGTTGTAGCTGAGAATCGCGCAATTCACCGCCATCTCCCCGCCCACCGGAACATACGGATACCAATCCAGCAGCTTGTGTCCGAGCAAATAGAGCGGATACTGAGGCCCAGGCACATTTGTACAGACAAGATTGAAGGGAGCCACGGGCAGTTGGCCGGCGATTGACCCGGCGAACCCCTGCATCGAAGTTGGAAACATTCCGATCAGACCGCCCGCGAGGCTTACTAACTCCGCGGCATGCACGCGCTTCAGGAATTCGGTTCGCTTATGAACCGCTGCCAGCAACTTCCGCGGTTTGCAAATGTTCAAGGGGACGGTCACGGGCACAAGGGAAATTCGATTCCCCAGCTCTGACGTCACCACGCTCCCCCGCAGGTTCACTGGCACCATCATGCGCAGCAGCCGGCCACGCAGATTTTCGCCATGTAGTTCACAGTAGCGGCGCACTGTGGCTGTCACAATGCTCAGGATGACATCATTTACGCTGACATCCATCTTGTGCTTGATCGCCTTCACGTCGCCGAGCGGAATCTCCGTGCAGGCAAATTTCTGTGGTCCGCGGTACAGAACGTTGAAGCGCAACCGCTGCGTGAACGCGGTAATTTCCGGTATCAGGCTGGCAAACTCTTTGGAATCGACGGCCCTTCCGTTCGAGGCGGTCCGCTCGATCATGCTCAGCATGTCCGCCATCGCGGAAAGAATTCTCTTGACGAAGTCGGAATACGAGTCCACCAGCCCGGCGGTGAGAGAAGTCAGCGCATCCGCCGGTGGTGGAATGCGAATCTTGATTTTCTTCTTTGGAACATACGTGGCATTCGGATCGGAATCGAGCAGAACGTTCATCAGCCCAACCCCGGCTATGCCGTCCGCAAGACAATGATGCAGCCGGAAAATGATGCCGGTGCGGTTGCCTTTGAGACCGCGAACCAGCGCCATATCCCAAAGGGGATGACGGCGATCCATGACTGTGCTGAACAATTTCCCGGCCACTGCTTTCAACTCCGTCTCGCTTCCGTAACGAAGTTTGACCTCATGCAGGTGCCGGCGAAGATCAAATTCCGAATCGTACTCCCACGTGGGCAGCCCAATACCAAACGGCGCCGCCACCACGCGTTTCAGGTAGCGAGGTAAAAGCGGCAGCTTCGACTCGATAAAGCGGACGCACTCTTCCAATGAGATTTCGCCTTCGAACGTGCAGACACTGGCTACGTTTAGCGGCATGCCTTCGCGCTCGAGGTGCAGGAATACCGTATCTCCCCAGGAAAGCCGCTCGCTCGCGTGGTTTTGCATCGGCTGCTCCATCAGTTCACAAAGGAAAAACACCGGTTGAGATTCAGCAGCTTCAGGGTTCTGTAGACATCGACGCAGACGTCCTTCAGAACAACTGTCGCGTGCCCCCTGGCTGACGTCGACAGCGCCTCCATACGCTTCAGGCCATTCGTTCCAATGCGCCGCACCGAGGAGAAGTCAATGACGATTTCATCGGCATGCTTCTCAAGATCCTGCGCGGCTTTTTCCAGGGAGATAATCAGCCGTTGCTCTTCGAAGTCGACCACCACGGGACACCACCGATCCAAGGTTATCCGGCGAACTTATCCGACAGGGACGGCTTTTTCTGTGTGCCGTCCTTCGTATGCTTTCCAGAACAATTCCACCAATTCCGTCATCAGAGGCATTCGCGGATTTGACCGCCAGGACGGATCGTCAAAGGCAGCCTTCACCATTTCCGGGATGGCCCGTTCGAATTCGTTGCGCGGAATTTCCAACTCCGCAATCGATCGCGGCAGTTCGAGTCGATCCAGAAGGCGCTCTGTAGCTTCGATCAGCTTGTGGACCTTTTCCTCCACTGTCTGACCACCAAGACCCAGCAGATCGGCAACGGTCGCATATTTCTTGTGCGCAACGTATCCCTGGGTGTAGGGCGATGGCATGAACTTCGCGGGAACGGCTGCGTTGTAAGCGATCACATGCGGCAACATCAGCGCATTCGCGCGTCCGTGTGCGACCCCAAAGCGTGCTCCGAACGCGTGCGCCAGCGCATGATTCACTCCCACCGACGCATTGGAAAACGCCATCGCAGCGATGCATGCCGCGTTATGCATCATCGACCGCGCCTCTTCATCCGTCGGATGCTCATATGCAATCGGCAGGTACCGGAAGACAAGTCGGATCGCCTGCATCGCATTGGAGTCCGTATACGACGAGGCATAGTTGGAAACGCCCGCCTCCAGAGCATGCGTCAGGCAGTCGATCCCTGTATCCGCGGTCAACCCTTTCGGCATCGACATAACAAATTGTGGATCGACGATTGCCACATCCGGCGTGAGTGAGTAATCCGCCAGCGTGACTTTTCGTCCGCGCTGCTTCTCAATCAAGACCGCGAAAGGAGTCACCTCGCTACCCGTTCCGCTGGTAGTGGAAATCGCAACCAGACGGGCATCGTTCTCTCTTTCGCTGGGATATTCCACGACTCGCTTCCTGAGATCCAGGAAAGGCGCTGCTAGCTCTTCCAGATCCGCGGACGACGACTCATACTTCAGCTTCATGATTTTGGCTGCATCAATCACCGATCCACCACCCAGCGCGATGATCTGATCAGCCTTGTAGAAGTTGAGGGTCTCGACTCCGTGCAGGATGACTTCGGCCTCAGGTTCTGCGTCCGGGACGATCAACACGTGCGTGTGTGCGTTGGGACAAATGTGCCGTCGAACCGTGTCAACATGTCCGATCTGCTCCAACACCGGGCTCGTAATAATGACGGTCGATTTGGAAGGAAACCGGCGCAGGTTCTCGACCGCGTTCATATTGAAATAAATCTGATTAGGAACTCGGAACCACATATGATTTTGTGTCCTCCGAGCCAGCCGCTTGATATTCAGATAGTGATAAATATTGACGTTGTCGGTGGTGCTGTTGCCCCCACCCGTACCGCATCCAAACGAAAACGTCGGCACCAGATCGTTGTACACGGCGCCCAGCGCGCCGATTGCTCCCGGCGAGTTCACAATAATGCGTCCGGCATTGATGACCTCGCCAAACTTGCGGATGATTTCCTCGTTCCGGGAAAAGATCACAGCGGTATGTCCCAGGCCGCCCGCGTGATTGACGTCGATGCAGACCTTCAGCGCCTCGCTAGTTGACTTCGCGCGATAGACGGCGAGCACGGGAAACAGCTTCTCAACGGACAGCGGATGTTCGCGGCCCACGCCTTTGATGGGAGCAATCAGCAGTTTGGTGCCGGCCTTGACCGGAATTCCGGCAAAGCGGGCGATGTCTGCCGCGCGTTGCCCCACCGCCATGGGCTGCATGTATCCGGTTTCCGGATCGATGACTGTTCGCTCCAGCAGTCTTGTCTGTTTTTCGTCGCAGATGTGCGCGCCCAACTCTCCAAACTTCTCGAGCGCCAGTTCGTAGATCTCATCATCGATCGCAACCGTTTGTTCGGAGGCGCAGATTGTGCCGTTATCAAATGTTTTCGAAACGATGATGTCGACGATCGCCGTGTTCAGATCGGCAGACTTCTCCAGGTACACCGGCGTGTTCCCTGCCCCTACGCCTAAGGCAGGCTTGCCAGAACTGTAAGCCGCTTTCACCACTCCCGGCCCACCCGTCGCATCAATCAAGCCAACATCTTTGTGATGCATCAGGTAGGCATTATCCGCGAGCGTCGGCGATTCCACGCAAGTAAACACACCCTCAGGCGCTCCGTGCTTAATGGCCGTCTCATACATGATCCTGACGGCCTCAGAGCAGCAATGCCACGCCTTCGGGTGCGGACTGAAGACGACTGCATTCCTTGTCTTGATCGCCACAATGCATTTGAAAAGGACCGTCGAGGTGGGATTGGTAATCGGCGTGAGGGAAAACAGAACTCCGATCGGCTCCGCCAGTTCGATCAGGTTTCGTTCCGGAATCTCCCGGATGATCCCGACCGTTCGTTTGTCTTTCACGTAGTCATAAACAAACTCACTGGCCACCATGTTTTTGATGACTTTGTCTTCCAGCACACCGAGTCGCGTTTCTTCAATAGCAAGTCGCGCAAGGTGCTGCGCATTCTCAAGCCCCGCGAGCACTGTCGCTTTGACAATTCTGTCCACTTCCTCTTGCGAGAACTGAGTAAAGACCGCGGCAGCGGTTCGCGCCTTTCTGACCAGACCATCCAGATAAGAGGCGCGTTCTGGCAACAGATCTTCTGCTTTGTTTGCACTCTGATTTCGTGAGAGGAGATTTGGATTAGGAATGACGGGCGAAGACACCATACTTCGATCTCGTTCCCAGAGTAGATTCCCGGAACGGGACTGCGTCAGCAACCCCTGTCACGTTACATGGTGATGGAAGTCACACTACTCCCTGCAGTGCCTCGCTACCGAACAATCGACTGGCTTCAGCGAACCGATCCGCTCAGTCTTTCGCGAGGTACCTTGACGTCGCGTAACATCTACGCGGAGACGTCTTGTCGACTTAGATTATGAGTGCTAGGCGACCGCTGTGGCCGCCTTCTGTTGTCTGCCCGGTCTGCGCGCCGCACGTTGCGTTTTCACCGCAATGGGCGCCTTGACCATTACCTCCATGAGTGCCTTTTGCGCATCCACATAGCTCTTTACTACTTCGCGAGTGAGTTCGCCCACCGGCAGGAACGGGAACGGTGGAATCATGCCGAGGGTCTTGTCCAAGCTTTTCACATTCGCATGAATCTGCCTTCCGGTCACATCTATCAGCCGCTTCTGAGCTTCGATCAACGACTCCGTCGCTTGCTGCGCCACTTCTTTTAACGCAGTGGGCTTTGCCTTTCTCGAACCGTTTACAGGCTTCCCACTGGCGGCCTTCCCCGTCTCCTCAGCCACGATATCCAAAAAGCGTTTCTGCGCCTTGACGAAGTTCTCCAGGCTTTCCCGGGTGAGATCTACCAGGCGCTCTGGCTGATACGGCCTTCCCGACTTCGCGGCCTCAACCCAGGCATGCGCCTGTTTCCCGGCAATCTTCAGGTACTCTTCATGCATTTCAATAAAGTTGTCTACGCTGCGTTGCAAGAGTTCCGCGACCGCATGCGCCGCCGGAACATCGCCCATGCGTTCCTTAACACCAGTGATCAAGAGTTTATGTTGCTGCCGGGCCAGTTCAAGAAACACTTTTTGTCCTTCGACGAAGGTACTCATCCCGTCTCCGGCGACTTCGCTCAAAATGGCGGTTGGAGATCGATGCGGATCCGACAATTGCTGGCGCACGGCATGCATCACGCTTGCATTCTGCCGCATAGCCAGATCAATCAGGATTCGTTGGGTAGCGAAGAGAGTCTGCGCCCCCTGCTGCGCCCAGCCCGAAAGAAGCGAGAACACTGACGGCTCTTTAGCTGCTGGGTAGGAAGGTTCGTGCCTTGCTGCTGCCATAATACTGCCTCCGGTTTGCTGCGTCGCAGCATACGCAAAGAACTATACGAACCAAGGCCGGTTATGTCAAGATGTTCTCGCTCTTCTTGCCCGGAGCAACATGGACTAATTACCGGTGAAATCTTCCACCATTTTGATCAAGAAATACGGAAATCGCCGCCTTTATGACACCGCCGGCAGTCGTTATGTAAATCTCGACGATTTGGCGGCGCTCGTCCGTCAAGGCAAAGACGTCCGCGTCGTGGATGCCGCCACCGGACGGGATCTGACGCGCGTCATTCTGACCCAGATCATCACCGAAGACGCCAAGGACAAGCCCACAGGCCTTCCTCTCGAACTACTCAAACAGTTGATCATTGCTTCCGATGAGGTCCGCCAGGAATTCCTGATGTGGTATCTGAAATCGGCTTTTGATACGTATCAAAAGCTGCAAGATACCGTGCAAAACCGTTTGAGCGAGGTCCAGTCGGCGATTCTTTCTCCAGTCGACATGATGAAGCGGTTTCTTGGCGCAGCCTCGCCCGCGTCGGCACGAACGGACCAATCCGAACTTGAAGAACTGCGGCGGCGCGTTGCCGAACTCGAAGCGCAATTGCAAAGATCAAATCACTCCAAACGGCGCTCGCGGAAGTCGCGCTAGTCGGATCGAATGCTTGACCGAACAAAGCAAACGATATAGATTGTGCAGTGCAGCATGTCCGCGCAGATTTGCCGCGGATGAAGCCAGCAGCGTGGGACGACAACGTGCGCCAGAAGAAGAGGTCGAGCAAAAAAAGACCGGCGGTCCCTCCTGCCCGCAATTCGAGAAAAAATACTCCTCGGCCGTTATCCCCTCAGATCGAGACTCCGTTCTGGACAGAAGTCCTCTTTGCCGCTGAAGTTCTCCTGTTGCATGCCACGCCCGTCTATTGGGGGCTGGGTGTGCCGCGCGGAGATGGTTCTGCCGTGGTGATCATTCCCGGCTTTCTCGGCACCGACCTTTACCTGACCGAGCTTCACGCCTGGCTCAAGCGCATTGGCTATCGGCCTTATTTTTCTGGGATCGGCATTAACGCAGAATGTCCGAATCTACTGATTCAGCGGCGATTGAATCAGACCATCAACCGGGCCGTCGCCGAAACCAAACGCAAGATTCACCTCATCGGGCACAGTCTTGGAGGTGTGATCGCTCGTTCGGCCGCAGGTCAACGGCCTAAAGATGTTGCGTCGGTGATTACGCTGGCCGCCCCCATTCGCGGCACAGTCGCTAATCGCGCCGTTCTTCACGCCGCCGAAGCGGTTCGACTCCGCATTTTGCAGGAACACGGCCGGGGCGTTCTTCCCAACTGCTACACCGGCCGTTGCACGTGTAACTTTATCGACTCGCTCCGCCGCAAGGTTCCCAACACGATGCTTGAGACCGCAATTTACACTCGCCAGGATGGAATCGTAGATTGGCGTTATTGCCGCACATCGGACCCTGATGTCGACGTCGAGGTCAGCGGAACTCACATTGGAATGGCGTTTAATCCGACGGCTTACGCTGTCGTTGCCGAACGCCTCGCCCAGGCTCAGAACTTATAGCTCAGCCGATCTAGCCTAGCCAACGAATTCCAGAACGGCGCCGGTACCCGTTTCCAGTTCTTCGGTAGAGCCGTCTCCGCGCCGAAGAATTACCCTCGCCGACGCGAGACTATTATTGGCTACCTCGAAACTGCCTGAGCAATCCGTTTTTGTATAGGGCAGCCGCTGCACGCCAATTCCGCTGCCATCGATCGTAGCCTCTAGTTGCAGCCCATCAGATCCGATGCCGCCTAACCTCCACCGCATCTGCTCGCGATCCACCCTTTCTTCGACTTGACGAAAAACGTGTGCCTTTCCGTCGTGCCATAGCACCGCTTTCCGAAAAAGCAGGCCGAGCGGCATTTCATAGACCAGAGCCTCAAACGTGCTGGGGGGACCATCTCTTCCAGCGAAATACACGTGCGCCCATCTCCACAACTTCCGATGACGATATCCGCAATTGTGGCCTTGCAGACCCGTTGCTAGTGGCTCCCCTGCGAATCGTTTCCCATCAAATTCGATTTCCCCCGAAACAATGGCATCAGAATGCGGCGTTCGAGAGAAGCCAATCCAGCCCTTGCTGCTCAACGTCACGCGAAAAGTGGATTGGTAATGCAGATTCCATCGGATCGTGTGTCCGTCGACATCGAAGCTTCCCCGGCAGAAGTTTTCTTCGATCGCATTCTCCCCGATTCGAAAATGAAATGGACTTTCCTTCCTTCCGCTGAGCTCGAGCCCTGACAGCGGAAATTGCTGAATGAATGTTTGCGGCTTCTCTCCCACCGGAAACCACGTCGCCCACACTTGCACCGGCAAACTCGCCACATCTCCTTTACAGCCGCCGCGCCCGGGATTCGTCAGCAAATAACGAAACCACCAGGCTGCGCCATCCTCCAGCCCGAGGCGAAGGAACCACACTTCGTAGCGGCGACTTGCCGACAAATTGGAAAACACTTCGTTGAGAGTTGTCACATCGTCCTCCCCGCAGAAAACCACTTCACCAATCTTCCGATCATCAGGTGATGGCGGTCACTGCTTGATATGCACGCCTGGAAGATAGTTGGAGCCGGCAGATTCGCGAATTACATGCTGGATCCCTCCATCATTGCGGCCTTTTCCGGCGACGTCCCCCTGGATCAACTCCGCCGCCGCTTGGAGACCTTTTTTCCCAAGAACACAACCGAGGCCGCCAGGATTCAGGCCATCGAGACCATTCTGCGGAGCCCTCTCGGACTGTCGCTTCGCGAGACCATGGCGCGCTGGATAGTCGATGAAATCGTCCCCGTGGAAAAACTCATCCCGGAGGCTTACCTGAAGTGGCGTCCGCCCGTGCGCGAAGCGATGATTTTTGTCGTCTCTCATCTCTCCCCTGCTCGCCTGGCTCCGAAGCTCTTGGAACAGATCGATCTCCCAGCCAAAACGTCAGCCGAAACCCGGTTGCTTCACTTGATTTCAAAAGTGCCAGGACTGCAAAAACTCGGGCAAGTGATCGCCCGCAATCAGCATCTGAGTCCGGCTCTGCGGAAGGCCTTGGCTCGACTGGAAAACGGAATTCACGATGTTACTCCAGTCGTAATCCGGGAAATCATCCACCAGGAACTCGGACTACAACTCAGGAAGTTTTCGGTCGTGATCGGGTCCAATATTTTAAAAGAAGCAAGCGTGAGCGCAGTTGTGCGTTTCACTTGGCAGAATCCCGCGACTGGAATACGAGAGCGTGGGGTTTTCAAGGTGCTCAAGCCCCACATCCCGGAATACTTTTCCGAGGACATGGAATACCTGCACAAGCTGGCGGAACATTTCGGAGACGCCCACCATCGCTACGGGTTCCCTTCTCATCTGCTGCCCGACACCTTCCAGAAGGTCCGGCGTTTGCTGCGCCACGAAGTAAATTTCGTCCGTGAACAAAAGACCTTGATCGAGGCAGGTGCGCTCTATGTCGGCTACCCCGGCGTTGGCGTGCCGCGTCTGATCTCTCCTTTATGCACACGATCGATCACGGCGATCACGGAA
>Ga0335073_10004237_pt1 | contig 20080 bp, 20 predicted proteins | sample Lox_Sample_22_FD_207093 | JGI IMG/M metagenome (GOLD analysis project Ga0335073, IMG submission 207093) | Soil microbial communities from Loxahatchee National Wildlife Refuge, Florida, United States - Lox_Sample_2.2 | ecosystem: Environmental > Terrestrial > Soil > Wetlands | place: USA...
AACCTTCGCTCTGGCCGGCGCCGTTACAGACCGCGCTTGGCGTGATTCTGAACACCGGGCACCCGATGTACGTCTGGTGGGGCAGGGAGCTTTTGTGCTTTTACAACGATGCCTATCGACAGTCGATCGGGCCCGAACGGCACCCCGGCTCCCTTGGCCGTCCGGGGCGGGAAGTGCGGGAAGCAATCTGGGACATCATCGGACCGCAGATCGATCAAGTGATGTCGGGGGGCGGCGCCACCTGGCATGAAAATGCCTTGCTCCCCATCACCCGCAACGGACGACGCGAGGAGCTCCAGTGGACCTACAGCTGCAGTCCCATCGTCGATCCCGCCTCGCCTACCGGAGTCGCGGGTGTACTGATGGTCTGCGCCGAGACCACGGCCAGAGGCTCCGACGGCGCCGTCAACGGAATCATCGTCGAAGGCGTCGATGTCACCAGTCGCACCTTGAGCGATGCGGAGCGCCGCGACAGCGAGGAGCAACTGCGTCTTGCGACCGAGGCGGCGGAAGTCGGCCTATGGGACGTCGATGTGGAGTCGGACCGGCTTTTCTGGCCGCCGCGAGTCAAGGCGATGTTTGGGATCTCTGCCGATCGAGCGGTGTCGATGCGCGATGATTTCTATCCCTGTCTGCATCCGGACGATCGTGATCGAGTCAGCGAAGCATTCGCTGCGGCGCTCGATCCGCGGCGGCGGGCTCTGTACGACGTCGAATACCGAACGATCGGCAAGGAAGACGGTGTGATCCGCTGGGTCGCCGCGAAGGGGCGCGGTGTGTACGAGGGGGATCGATGCCGGCGCGTCATCGGAACGGCCATCGACATCACCCCACGCAAAGCCGCAGAGGCCGAGCTGCAGATCCTCAATGAGCGTCTCGAGCAGCGCGTTTCGGAGATATTGGCGGAAAAGCAGGCCGCCGAAGCTCATATGCGCCAGGCGCAAAAGCTCGAGGCATTGGGGCAGCTGACGGGCGGCGTCGCGCATGATTTCAACAATCTGCTGATGATCATCAAGGGAGGCCTCAGCTTGTTGAGGCGCCCCCAGGTCGAGGCGGAGCGGCGGCATAAGGTGCTCTCGAGCATGGAGCAGGCGGTGGATCGCGGTGCCACCTTGAGCCGGCAGCTGTTGGCCTTCGCCAGGCGCCAGCCCCTGAGGGCCGAATCCGTTGATCTACGCCTTCACATCGAAGGCATGCGCGAATTGCTGGACCGCTCGTTGCGAGGCGATGTGCAAGTGAGGACGGAATTCGAGCCGTGCCTGTGGCCCGTGGAGATAGATCCGGCACAACTCGAGCTGGTGATACTCAATTTATGCGTCAACGCGCGCGATGCCATGCCAAACGGCGGTGTCATCACCATCGAGGCGAAGAATCGCTCGGCCATGCCGCACGCGGGCGCGACCGGCGAGTTCGTGGCTTTGAGCGTCGCTGATCCGGGAACGGGGATGTCGCCGGAAGTCCTGGAGCACGTATTCGAACCCTTCTACACCACCAAGGAGATTGGCAAGGGCTCGGGGCTGGGCTTGCCGCAGGTTCACGGCTTCGCGCAGCAATCGGGCGGCAGCGTGAGGATCGAGAGCAAGGTGGGCGAAGGAACCAAGGTGACTCTGCTGTTGCCGCGGGCGCAATCGGCGGCCGTACCGGTGTCCGCCGCGTTGCTCCCGCAAAGCGCGGCGCGCGGGGCGGAATCGATGGGTTCGGTCCTTCTCGTCGAAGACGACAATGAGGTGGCGGCGCTGGTCAGCGAAATGCTGCGGGAACTCGGCTATCGGATCACACGCGCCGCGAGTGCCCAGGCGGCGCTCGGCGCACTCGCGAATGATCGCGAGATCGACATCGTGCTCTCCGATGTGATGATGCCCGGAGAAAAGAATGGCCTGGATTTGGCCGCCGAAGTGACGCGCCGCCGCCCGAACCTGAAGGTGGTGCTGACGACCGGATATGCCGGCGGGGCGATCTCCAGCGTCGACAAGGACATGCAAGTGCATGTGCTGCGCAAGCCCTACGATATCCGCACCTTGGAGCTCGCGCTGCGCGCGGTGCGCGGCCGGTAGAGCGGGCGGATCGAGGAGCGGCGGATGTTCGAGACGTTGAAAAGATTATTCGCCGGCGCTGCGACGGCGAGGTCCGGCAGGCTCGGTTCCGAGGCGGATTCGATCCGGCAGTTGCTGTTCGCGTCGCAGTCGCTTCGCGAGCAGGCGGGCCCTATGCGGCCCGATGGGCGGCCGGAACCCGCGCAAGCCATCGCCGATGCATGGCGATTGGTCGAGGAGGGGAAGGCCAAGGAGGCGCTGGCTCGTCTTCGGGCGGTGCTGGACCTGCCGGCCCTGGAGACCCGCATGGAGCTGTTCGTGTGGTCGGCGTTGCGTGAGCTCGGCGAGCGGCCGGAAGGGAAATCGGCATTCGAGGTGCTGGGCGCCGTGCTCGAGGTGCCATCCGGGGATGGCTATGACACGCTCGCAGGATACGTCGATGGGTCTGCGCGCTATTTGAACTTCTCCGGCAAGGCGATCTTCTGGGATGCGCCGCTCCCCGCGGTCAAGCGACTGTGCCAGGAACTGGTGGACTCGACCATCCTCGCGAGCGCGAAGGCAAGGCCGAGGACGTCGTTGTCTCTGCCGAAGCGCGGTATCCAAGCGACCATGCTGACTCGATCAGGTCCTTTCCTCATCCTGGCGCCGCCGCCGGGCGTGGTCAATGCGGGACGCGCGCTGATGCTGGAGTTGATACGCAGGGCGCAAGAGAACGAGAGAGCGGCTGCCGAGGGCGGCAAGGAGCCCGAGGGCGCCGCCTAGGCCGGATGCCCGAAGGACGTGCGGCGCGGCAAGCTCGCGGCGCTCGGCGCGATCCCGGTCGGATCGACCCCTCAGGCGATGGTGTTGATGATGCTGCCGAGCGCGCTGGTCGAGCTGCTCGAGGAGCTCGTGCTCGAGCTGCCGCTGAGATCCGCGATCGAGCTGTCGATGAACGAGGAAATGATCGATTGCGCCGACTCGGCGCTCGCCGAGGACGTCGTGCCGGACGCCGTGCCGGAGGAGCCCGAGGCGCCGCCTGTCAGGGCACTGATCAGGCTCTGAAATGCCGAGCTCAGGCTCGAGGTGACGCTGCTCGAGGCGCCCGAACCCCCGTCCAGGCTGCCGAGCAGTTCGCTGTCACCCGCGTCGGTCGCGAGACTCGTCAGTGCCGCGACCGTCGAAGCCACGCTCGCCGTCGAGCCGGCGGTCGAAGACGAGGCGCCGCTGGTGCTCCCGGCCGTGCCGGCCGGGATCGCCGCGGCCACGGTGTTTTGCGCGGAGGCCGCACTGGATGCGCTCAGCAGGCTGGCGAGAGCCGAGGACTGGCTGCTGCCGATGCTTCCAATTGACATAATGACCCCGATCGTGGCGGTGCGAACAAGGGCTATCGGCGGGGACTCGAAGAACTTGAGGAGGATGCCTGCGAGGAGAATCGAGCCTTGGACAGCGGCCGCGGGTTGACCCGCGAGACTGCCGCGGCATACGGTAGTGGCTGCTGGAGTCGGTGATGGGAAAGGAAATCGAGCGCAAATTCCGGGTGGCGAGCGACGCTTGGCGAGCCTCGGTCACGAAGACTGTGCACATCGTGCAGGGCTATCTGAGCAAGGACATCGAGCGCGTCGTGCGCGTGCGCACCGCGGACGACCGCGGGGCGATCACGATCAAGGGAGTGACCCGCCATGCCGAGCGTGCCGAGTACGAGTACGAGATTCCCGTGGGGGACGCCCGCGAGCTCCTGCGCGAGCTGTGCCTGAAGCCACTCATCGAGAAGACGAGATATTACGTCCCCCAGGGAGAGCTCGCCTGGGAGATCGATGTCTTCCATGCGCCCCAGGACGGACTCATCGTGGCGGAGATCGAGCTGCCAAGCGCTGATCATGTATTCGAGCGGCCGGCCTGGCTGGGCGAGGAGGTGACCGCTGATCCGCGCTTCTACAACCAGAACATCACATCGCGAGGGCTGTGAGCGGGCCAAGACGACTTCGGCGACGAGCCCTCAACGGGCTATGCGGTTCGCCTGGGCGACGGCAGCCTGCAGCGCTTGCTCGCCGGTTTTCGCCTTTTGATCGAGGTCGCGAAACACGGCATATTGGGCCTGCGTCGGCCGCGCATAGGCCACTTCGATGTCCGCCATCAGATAGGCCAGGTAGGCGTGCAGCTTCGACTCCTCCATCGTATCGCCCTCGCTCGAGCGGATCTTCATCTGGACAACGCGGTCAATCGCCCCGTTCAACGCGCTCAGCGCGCCTCTCACCCGGTGCTCGCTCAGGCTGTGTCTCGACAGCGCCCCTTGCAGCTCATCGCGTGCGGCCAACGCCCCGTTCACCTCATGATTCAAGGCGCTCATATCCGCCTCGATCTGCCGAGTCAGCGCCAGACGCGCCGCGAGATCATCCTGCGTCGGATGCAGTCTCGGATCCAGAGCGACTGCGAAAGTGCGGCGCGTTTTCTGTCCGCCGTAATTCAGGATGACCGAATAGGTGCCGGGCACGACCACCGGGCCGTCGGTCGAATAGTCCAGTCCTCCCGCCGCTTCCGGCGAATGGTAGCCATTCACCTCCTCCGCGGGTGTGTAGCGCAGGTCCCACTGGAACTCGTTCATCCCCGGCTCGACCGCCGTGAGCTTTGCCTCCGCTTCCTGCCTCTGCTCGATGGCGCTCTCTGCGCTGTGATCCGGTTCGGGTTTCCCGGCCTTCTGGTCCGCTTTCTCCTGCTTCTGTTTTGCGGTCTCGAGATGCAGCGTGAAGCTGCGCACCACCTGCCCCTGCGCGTCCTCGAACTGCAGCGTGGCCGGCGTATTGCCGTCGTACTTTGCGGGGATGTTGAAAAATACCGTCGCCCCGAAAGGCGGATTCTCTCCGGAGTTCGGCTCGATCGAGTCCGGGTCCGTCTGTATGCCGTAGGCATGGGTCAGCCACGCCTTTTGCGGGGCGAACAGGTAGCTGTCGTTCGCGCTCACGGCCGGTTTTTGCGTCAACTGCTCGAGCTGAGCCAGGTTATCGAGCACCCAGAAGGCACGGCCATGCGTCGCCACCACCACCTCTCCCTGGCGCGTGTCGATCGCGATATCCCGCGCCTCGGCCGCCGGCAGATTCAGTGTCAGCGCCTGCCAGTGCGCGCCCGCGTCCAGGCTGACGTAGACCGTGCCGTAGGTCCCCAGGAACAGCAGGCTCGAGTTACCGGGATCCTGTCGGATGACGTAGGTAAATTGATCGTCGGGCAGCCCTGCGGTGATCGCGGTCCAATGCTTGCCGAGATCGGTCGTCTCGTACACGTAAGGCCGAAAATCGTCCCACATGTAGCGCCACGCCGTCAGATAGGCGGTCTCCCTGTCGCCATGCGAGGGCTCGATCGAGCTGATCTCGCACTCGGGCAGCCCCGCAGGCGTCACCAGCTGCCAGCTCTTGCCGCCGTCCGTGGTGACGTGGACGAGCCCGTCGGCTGAGCCTGCCCACAGCAGATCCCCATCGAGCGGCGACACGGCGAGCGAGGAGACGTCGGGATAGACCTCCGCTCCGGTCTGATCCAGATCGACCGGTCCTCCGCTCGGGATCTGCGTGATCGGCTGGTTGCGCGTCAAATCCGGCGAGATTCGCGTCCAGGTCCGGCCGTAGTCATCGCTCTTGAATACGTACTGCGCGGCAGTCAGCAGCTCGTTCGGCTTCGCCGGCGAGAACAGAATCGGATGCGTCCAGCCGAAGCGGTACTTGAGCTCGGCGGAGGAAGCGCCGCTGCGATACAGCGGCCATGGGCTGACGCTTTGCAGCTCGCCGGTGGGCTGGTCCTGTTTGACGAAGATGCTGTAGTAGCCGCTGCCGTAGGTGATGTCCGGGTCGAGGGGCTGGGGCACGGTGAATGTGCTCTCGCCGAAGGCCACCGCCTTCCAGTCGGCGAGCGGAACCTGCCCATCGGGACTGGCGCTGGGTCCCTCGTAGGAGCCTTCATCCTGCTGCGCCCCGTAGATGTGAAACGGAAACTGATCGTCCAGGTTGACGTGATAGAACTGCCCGGTCGGTTGATTGTGGTACGAGCTCCAGGTCTTGCCGCCGTCGGTCGAAACCGTCGCGCCGCCGTCGTTTCCCTCCAGCAGGATGCGGGTGTCGGTCGGGTTGATCCACAGCGTGTGATTGTCGCCGTGCGGCGTTTGCAGCTTGGTGAAGGTTTTGCCCCCGTCATGGGAAACCCACAGCGCGTCCACCTGCGGCGCGTACAGGGTATTGGCATCCTTGGGGTCGGCGAAGACCGTCATGTAATAGAAGCCGCGCTGCCTGAGCTTCATCTCCTCGTTCACCCGCTGCCAGGTCGCGCCGCCATCGTCGGAGCGAAACACGCCGCCATCCTTCGCCTGGAAAATCGCATACAACGTATCGGGCCGGCTCGCCACGAGCGTGACGCCGATCCGCCCCAGAACCCCCTTGGGCAGTCCCGGATTGTGGGTGAGATTGGTCCAGTGCTCGCCGCCATCGGTGGTCTTGTACAGTCCGCTGCCCGGCCCGCCGCTGATCAGTCCCCACGGCATTCGCTGTGCCTGCCACATCGCGGCATACAGCAGCTGCGGATCGTTCGGATCCATCGCCAGATCGATGGCGCCGGTCTTGTCGTCGATGAACAGAATTCTTTTCCAGCTCTTGCCGCCGTCCATCGACTTGAATATCCCGCGATCGGGCCCGGGGACGAACACGTGCCCCATGGAGGATGCGTAGAGCAGATTCGGGTCCCGCGGACTCACCACGATCCTGCTGATCGAGTGGGTCTCGCGCAGTCCCGCATACGTCCACGTGGTCCCCGCGTCGGTGGACTTGTAGATCCCGTCACCGGGAATCATGTCGTTGCGAATATCGTCCTCGCCGGTGCCCACGTAGAGCGTCGACGGCGCCGACGGCGCCACGGCGATCGCTCCGATGCTGGCGCTCGGACCCGGCAGCTTGTCGTCCGTGATGTTTTCCCACTTGATCCCTTCGTCCGAGCTCTTCCACACGCCTCCGCCGACCGTCCCGGCGTAGAACAGGTTCGCGTTGCCGGGAACACCGGTCACCGCGACGACGCGGCCGCCGATGTATGGCCCGACCGAACGCCACTTGAGCTGGCCCATGAGGGCCTGCGAGGTCAGCAGCCCGGTGTCGTCCGCTCCGGCAAGCGCGGGAAGCAATCCGGCCATGATGAAAACGAGAAGCCCGCGCACCGTCACCACGCCGAAGACACCTCTCATGACGCATTCCCCCGACTGAACTTTCCCTGCGATCCCTGGGAAACTCGACTATAGCACCGCAGGTCGCCAGTCAGCGGCGCGGCGAACGACCGGCTGGCGCGTGGCGATTCGTCGTGCTGCCATCGCCTCGCGCTTCTGCAGTCGAACGCTGCCGGGCCAACGAGTCCGCTGAATCCGGCTTTACAATAAATGAGCTCCAAGGTTGCACGGGTCCCAGTCAGGTGTGCGAGGCGTTTTATGCGGCTCGTACTGTGACAGGATTGGCCGAAGCCAAGTACTGCCCATGTTAGAAGTTCCGCGATGTACGGACACTTCGCGCACTCAAGGACGGCATCTGGCGCCCGCTTGTACGGCGCGTTGTTCGTTGGGCTCGCGCTGCTTGCATGCCCGGTTCGGCTGCTGCGGGCTCAAGGCGCTTACCCGGCGACCGGCGGCTCCGGGCTTGAGCCCCACGCGGCACAGGGAGTCCCCCCGGTTCTGCATTTTTGCTGGACGAATTGCTTCACCCTCACGCTGGCGCATGGATTGTACGTTCGGGCGGACGGCTCGGATGAGACCTGGACGATCGAGCGCTACACGCCGACCTCCTTCGTCTTGCATCGCCACGATGGGCCGGCGGCATGGAACGGTTTCAGTGCGGATGTGACCTACCGGGGGGATGTGTCCAACGAACGGCTGGAAAACGTCACCGTGAACGGCGCACGCGTGTCCGGCATCCGCATGGCGTGGGGCGATGCGCTCGATACGCTGCCGGGAAGCAATGCCGAGCGCGATCAGGGTAATTCCGCGCAGGACCCCGCCCAGTATGCGGAGGCAGCCGCTCAATCGCCCGTCGACACCGGCCCCATCGAGGTGCAAGCCGCGGACGCACCGCCCCCCTTGCCCGATGAGGAGCAGCCGCCGTGTCCTGCCGAAGGATATCTTTGGACGCCCGGCTATTGGGCCTGGGGCGCCGCCGGCTACTACTGGGTGCGGGGCGCCTGGCTGGCGCCTCCGCGCGTGGGCCTGCTGTGGACTCCGGGCTATTGGGGGTTCGCGGGGGCGGTTTATGTGTTTCACCCAGGCTATTGGGGTGCGCACGTCGGCTACTACGGCGGCATCAACTACGGCTTCGGCTATGCCGGGGTCGGGTTCAGCGGAGGCCGGTGGATGGGCGGCTCATTTGCCTACAACACGGCCGTGAGTCACGTGAGCCTCGATGTCGTGCATAACACCTATAGCGAGGGCGTGGTCGATCGCATCGCAGTCAGTAAAGTGAGCTACAACGGCGGCCCGGGCGGTACCGATGCCGTCCCCTCGGCGCAGGAGAGAGCGGCCGCCTCGGAACCGCATTGGACCAACGCGCATAGCCAGCCGATACGGCAAGCCGCCGGCGGCGCCGCTTACCGCGCACAGTCGAACGACCGCATTCGCGCCGTAGCCGTCACGCCCAGGCCCGCGGCGCCCAGCGCGCCGCGGCCGACGCGAACGCGCAGCGCCTCCCCTGCGGTCACCCGGGTCAGCGTCGCTCCCTCGTCGCAGGATGAGCCCGGCGCGACGCGCCCGCGAGCCGCCGCGAGGCAACCGGCTGCACCGAGACCTTCACGGGGCGCCTCGGCAAACGCCCCGCCCCGTGCAAGGCCGTGACGGCGCAGAGCTAGATCCATCGAGCCACTCTTCGTCGGTACTGCGTGTACTGCGGTCCGAACAACCGCTCGAGAGCCCGCTCCTCGGGAATGATCTGGAGGCATGTGATTGCGATCGCGAACAGCGGCGGAATGAGCCAAACGCTGGCACTACCCAACCAGACCGCCCATCCGGCGAGCAACAGCAGCAATCCCAGGTACATCGGATTGCGACTGACGCCAAATACGCCGCTGGTAACGAGCAGCGTGGCCTTCGCCGGATCCATGGGATTGACGGTCGTGCCGGCTTGACGAAAGTGCACGAACGCAGCGAATAGAGCGGCAAATCCAAGAGCAGCCGGCAGCAGACCAATGCCGTTCCAGCGCCGCGGGATCCAACGGCCGAGCGGTAGCCAGCGATCAAAGGCCCACATGATCCCCGCGGCGAGCAGCGCCAAGACCGGGGGTGGTATGCGCGGCCTCACGAACCCGCCGGCTTGCGAACCCTCCGGCCTCGGCACCTGCGAGCCTGCTTTGCTCTGCGGCATATCCCTTTTCCTGGCGGGGACAGCCACATGTTCGCGGAAGGCGTTCGCGTTGGCAATACGCGGCCTCAGCTTGCGCGCCATCAGCGCCGCTTAAGCGTGATCGCATGCTCCGGGCATGCGCCGACGCAAAGGCCGCAACCCCGGCATGCGTCGAGGTTCGGCGTGTACGCGACCTGCATGCCATGGACGCGCAGTTTGAGCCTGTGAAATGGCTTCAGCTCGCGGTAATCGTCTTGCTCGATGCGCTGGACGCGAAAGACGTGCTCCGGGCAGACCTCGACGCAATCACCCTTGCCTTCGCAGCGCTTGAGGCTGACGATGGGCCCGAACACGCCCGGGAGCTGTTTGCAGCCGTCGGTCGATGGTTGTTCCATGCTTCTGCGCCTCGATCGAAAAGAGCTCTACTGCTGCTTGAGAATTCGCTCCCGCTCTTCCGGTGTCATCGCGGCCCACCTGTCCCAGTGACGGCGTCCATGCCATCCTCCGCGACCGCGAAAGCCGCCGAACAGAATGCGGCAAAGAACCAGCAATCCGAGCGCGTGGAAATAGTCGATCGCGTGGCCGCCGGCGAACAGCGCGGGCACGACGAGGTTCCAGAGCACCATGACCGCCAACCCAAGCACGGCGACGGCCGCCAAGACCATCGCCACTTTTGCCAGATATCTCGCCCTGAACTGCATGTCTCATGCTCCTTCACATTTCGAATTCGTCGTAGATCGACTGCAAGCGGTTGCGCAGATGCAAAACGGCGTAACGCTTGCGCGCGAGCAACGTATTGATCGACACGCCGCTGTGCACAGCCATCTCCCTGAAACTGACGCCATCGAGCTCGTGCGCCACGAAGACCTCGCGCTGATCGGCCGGCAGCTCATCGAGCGCCGCCTGCAGCTCGGCCAGCAACAGCGAGCGCGCATAGCCGGCCTCCGGGCCAGCCTGGGGCGCCGGCAGCAACAGATCCAGCCGGTGCCCGCCATCCTCGGCCCGCGGCTCTTCATCCTCCCCGAGGCGTTGCGCTCTCTTTCTGCGGAACAGGTCGACGATGCGATTGCGTGCTACCTGGAAAAGCCAGGCGCTGGCGCGTTCGATCGGAGCCGGCAGGTGATAAGCCTCGACCAGCTCGTAAAATACTTCTTGCAGGATGTCGTCGGCATCCGCGGGGTCGCGCACACGACGGCGGATGAAGTTGCCGAGCCTGATGCGCTCACGCAGCACGGTTGCGGTGATTTGTCGGTCGCGCTCGCTCATCAAGGCCTGCCGGCTCTGCAATTCCATGACACTGAAGACGTTTCAGGTTCCAGAATATTGTAGGGAGCCCGAGAGCTCAGGGAGGCTTAGGTGCGACTGCCCTCGCAAGCTTGCCTCGCGGCAGAAGAGCCATCGGTCTGTCAGCTAGCGCTGGCGAAGCGCTCACCGACCCACTCTTCGCTCCTCTTCCAGAGCGCCTGGGCGCGCTGCGGATCGAGAGCGTAGGGCTGCACACCGCCGCGCAGTCCGGGAACGGAAGCGATCTCCGCGACGTGGCAATCCTCGCAATAGCGACCGCCGATCGCCTCGGCATCGGCGACGCAGGCGGCCCACACGGAGGTCGCGGCGCCCTGTGGAATGCTCTTCCAGCTCAAAGGCGCGGCGCCCTGCGGCCGGCTGGCGTTGATCTCCGCGATCAGCCGCTCGGTCACCTCGGGCGTCATGTAGCGGCTCAGCTCGGTGTGGATCGCCCCGGGATGCACTGCCGCCGCCCGTACCCCGCGCGCCTTGTGACGGCGATCGAACTCGACCGCGAACAGCACGTTGGCGGTCTTCGAGCGCCCGTAGGCGACGAATTCGGCATAGGCAGTGCGCTCGAAGTTCGGATCGTCCAGATCGACATCGGAGTATCGGTGGCCGGCGGAGGAGAGGTTCACCAGCCGCGAATCCCGCCGCAGCAGCGATGCAATGCGGTTCACCAGGACGAAGTGCCCGAGGTGGTTGGTGCCGAGCTGAGTCTCGAACCCGTCGGCGGTGGTGCCCTTGGGGCATGCCATGACGCCGGCATTGGCTATGATCGAATCGAAGGGCTTGCCTGCGGCGAGGAGCCCGTCGGCGCAGCGGCGCACATTGTCGAGAGAGGCGAGGTCGAGTTGCACGAGCTGCAAAGACCCGCCGCCGGCGGCTTGCTCGCGCACCGGCCGGGTGGCGGCCTGCGCCTTGGCCAAGTCGCGCGCTGCGCCGATGACCTCTGCGCCATGCGCGGCCAAGGCGCGCGCGGTTTCGACCCCAAGGCCCGCGGACACGCCCGTGACCAGCACCCGCTTGCCGCGCAGATCGATGCCCTGCAGAACCTCGTCCGTCGTCGATGTGGCTCCAAATGAATGCGTCATGGTCAGCTCCTCGATGCATTTCGCCCGCACTTTCGCTGCGCGACGAAAAAGTGGTCTAATCAGAAATGGAGGCTTCCTCCGTTTAATATACGGAGGGTACCTCCGCTTTGCAAGCATCGGAGTGGACCTCAGACGTGAAACCAGCTGCTGCAGCGCGCAGACCCCGAGCCGATCGCGCACGGAATAGACAATCATTGATCGATGCCGCCAAGGCGGCGTTCACGGCCGTCGGGCTGAACGTGAGCCTGGAAGAGATTGCGCGCCGCGCCGGCGTCGGCATCGGCACGCTCTATCGGCATTTTCCCAGCCGCGAGGCCGTGGTGGAGGCGGTTTACCGGCGCGAGGTCGAGCAGCTCGCAGAAGCCGTCCCGCAACTGCTCAAGAGCTCGGCGCCCGGTGAAGCACTGCACCGCTGGATGCACCTCTTCGTCGACTACGTCGCCACCAAGCGGTTGATCGCACCATCCCTGTCAGGCTCGGCCGGCGCGAATTCCGCGCTGCGAGCCAGCTCGGCGGAACTGATCACGCAGGCGATAACGACGCTCGTGAAGCGCGCGGCCGACCGTGGCGAGGTGCGCAAGGACATCGCTCCGTCCGACTTGCTGCGCGCGATGGTCGGCGTGAGCTATGGGAACCCCGATAAGGCGTGGGAAGCGAGCGCGCGGCGGCTCATTGATCTGTTGATGGACGGGTTGCGGCGTAAAGGCCGATGAGATGTCTCGGCGCGCGACCGGCCGGCGCTGGAGGCGTCAGCGGCCGCCTACAGAGATCAGGCATATCGGCCGCTTGCAGCGGACCCACGATGGCCGCAGCGTAGCGCTCCTTGCACATGCGAGAGACCGCCGACATGATCGACCAAACCTCTGCTCGCGCGCCAAATCACCCCACCGATCGGAGCATCCTCGGATACAGTCGCTACGTCGTCTTCGCGGCGGCTTTTCTGGCGATGGCGGTGATAAGCCCCTACGAGTATGCATGGAGCTCGATGTCCGGACACATCGGCGCTCTCTATCATTGGTCGCATACCCAGATCGGCTTGATGTTCACGCTGTTCGTGGTGTTCGAGTCCGTCGGCACCTTGCCCGGCGGCATTCTGCGCGACAGATTCGGGCCGCGCTGGGTCACGATCATTGCAGGGGTGGTGGCAGGCTTTGGCATCTACGCCACTTCGCTCGGCCCATCCTATGTCATGGTTCTGGTGCTGTGGTGCATAGGCAGTTTCTTCGCCGGTTTCATCTACAACGCGGCGGTCACGACGGCGAACAAGTGGTTTCCCGATAAGCGGGGTCTCACCGCCGGGCTGATCGCGGGGGCATTCTCGTGGGGCTCCCTGCCGTTCATCTTTCCGATCCGGGCCATTCCCAAGTCGGCGCCGGATGCGGAGTTCTTCCATGTCATCTATCTGATGGCTCTCATCATCGGCGGCGTCGCGGTGATCACGGGGGCGCTCATGAAGGATCCCCCCGCGGGCTGGCGACCACCGGACTGGGCGCCCTCGAGGCCGGTGCGGCGTCAAAGCGAGCATCAGTACACCCTGAGCGAGGCATTGATGACGTGGCAAATGTGGCTGCTGATAGCCTCCTTCATCCTGATTTCCAGCGCTGGTCTCGCCGGCGTCAGCAAGATCGTGAGGTACTCCGACAGTTTCGGCTTCACGGTCGCCGCCGCGACCGCCGCGGCGGGCGGCATCGCCATCGCCAACGGCCTCGGGCGCGTCGTCCTGGGTGGTTTGTCCGAGCGCATTGGCCGGGAGACCGCGATGATCTGGAGCTACATCCTCACCGGGGTGTTCTTGTTCCTGTCCATCGTGGCGGGCTCCATTCACAGCGAGATCCTGTTCGTCGCGACGGCAATCCTGGCAATCTTCTTCTGGGGACCGCTGTTTTCGCTGTTCCCGGCGGCGATAGGTCAATATTTCGGGGAAGCATCGGCGGGATCCAATTACGGACTGCTGTACGCCGTCGCCAAAGGATCGGGAGGGGTGTATGGCGGCGTTCTGTCGGCCTTTCTGATCAATGACGCGGGATATTCCGTCGCCATGGGCGTAGCAGCCGTCATGGCGATCTGCGCGGGTCTTCTGATCATTCCACTGAAAGGCCGCCCACCGCTCTGGAAGGGCGATGCCGACTACTCGATGGGTCATCACGTCCCCGGATAGGCTCGGTCGAGACGAATTCGATCCAGGCTGTCGCCCGGCCCGAGCCCGACGCAGTCCCGGCGGCGAAGCCTCGCCCGCCGACACACCCCAGCAGCGCGGCGATCACTGAATTCGCGTTTCGGTCGATTTCGGGGCGCCTTCTTCGTAGTAGTGAATGCAGGAGCGCGAAAGTCGCGCTCCGCGACCGCGATTCTCGCGGTCTCACCCAGCTACCGGAGAGGTCAAATGAAAGTCATGGTTCTCGTCAAAGCCACCGCGGACAGCGAGGCGGGCGTCCTGCCGACACCCGAGGGTTTGACCGCGATGAGAGAATTCAACCAGTCGCTCGTCAATGCCGGCATCTTGCTCGCCGCGGACGGCTTGAGGCCGAGCCGGCAAGGCAAGCGCGTGCACTTCTCCGGCAAAACCCGCACGGTGGTCGATGGCCCCTTCACCGAGACCAAGGAGCTGGTCGCGGGCTTCTGGCTGTGGCAAGTTCGCTCGCTCGAAGAGGCGGTGGAGTGGGTCAAGCGTTGCCCGAATCCGATGCTGACGGATTCGGACATCGAGATCCGGCCAGTCTTCGCGCCCGAAGATCTCGAGGAAATCATGACAGCGGCGTCGAATGCCTCGCAGGCGGACCCTGGGCGGCGAACCGACGCACGCCCGCAGCACTGAATTCATCCACACGAGCGGAGATCCCTAGATGCTTCAACCGATTCCCTATCTGTCGTTCAACGGCAACTGCGCCGATGCCATGCGCTTTTACGAGCGCACCCTCGGCGGCACGCTGGCGTTGCTCCTGCGCAACGCCGATTCGCCGATGGCGGCGCAGACGCCGACGGAGCACGCCGAGCGCATCATCCATGCGCGGCTCCTGCTGCCCGGGGGCGCCTCGCTCTACGCCGGGGACTGCCCCCCGCAGATGCCTTACGCCGGCATTCATGGCGTCGCCCTGACGCTCAATTACGATACCGTGGAGCAGGCTACCCGGACGTTCAACGCGCTGGCCGATGGGGGCAAGGTCTCGATGCCTCTTCAGCCGATGTTTTGGGCCAAGATCTGGGGCATGCTCACCGACAAATTCGGCACGCCGTGGATGGTCAACGGCGCATTGCAAGCGGTATCCGCCCGGTAGCGGCGATCGAGGAGTCGGCTGATGGCATACATGTTGCTCGTGGTGGAGAAGGCCGGCGACCGTGAAGCGCGCTCCGAGAGCGAGGGCCGAGCGCTTTACGGCCGGATGCTCGAGTACAGCGCATCTCTCAGGGAACGGGGGCTGCTCACGTTGAGCCAATCATTGAAGACCGAGACGGCCGGTGCGCGGGTCACGAGACAGGGCGAGAAGTCGACCGTCCGGGACGGGCCTTTCGCCGAAGCGAAGGAGATGATCGGCGGCTTCTTCCTGCTCACCTGCCCGAGCCGCGAGCAGGCGATCGAAATCGCACGGCGGTGCCCGGCGGCCGAGTGGGCGACGATCGAAGTGCGCGAGCTCGGCCCCTGCTTCGAATGACACGGCTGTCGCGTTGAGGACATGCCGTGAATCGCGACGTCATCGAACGAACGATCGAAGCGATATGGCACATGGAGGCGGCAAAGATCATCGCAAAGCTGGCCCGCATGCTGCGCGATGTAGGACTCGCAGAGGAGATCGCTCAGGATGCCTGGCTGGCGGCGCTGGAGCAATGGACTGCCGCCGGCCTTCCGGAGAACCCGGGCGCCTGGCTCATGACGACCGCCAAGAATCGAGCCATCGATCAGCTGCGCCGCCGTCAGCTTGCGCAGCGCAAGAGCGCCGTCATGACGCATGATCCTGACCTGGTGGGCGGCCCTGACCTCCCCGTGGAGGACGCCGATTCGATCGCCGACGATCTGTTGCGGCTCATGTTCGTCGCCTGTCACCCCGTGCTGTCCACGGAGGCGCGCGTGGCGCTGACCTTGCGATTGCTGGGAGGCTTGATGCCCGCGGAGATCGCACGGGCGTTTCTCACGTCCGAATCCGCCATTCAGCAGCGTATCGTGCGCGCCAAGCGCACGCTGAGCGAGGCTCGCGTGCCTTTCGAGGTTCCAGGGCCGGCGGAGCGCGCCGAGCGTCTGGGAGCGGTGCTCGAGGTCATCTATCTCATCTTCAACGAGGGCTACGCGGCGACATCCGGGGAAGATTGGATGCGCCCGGCGCTGTGCGAAGAAGCCTTGCGCCTGGGCAGAGTCCTCGCCGAGATCGACCCCGCGACCGCCGAGGTTCACGGCCTGGTCGCGCTGATGGAGCTGCAGGCGTCTCGCACCCGTGCGCGCGTCGGCGCATCGGGAGAGCCCATCCTGCTGATGCAGCAAAATCGCAACCTGTGGGATCAACTGCTCATTCGCCGGGGCCTTGCGGCACTGGCACGCGCCGAGAGTTTTGGCGGCCCACTCGGCCCCTACGCGCTGCAGGGCGCGATCGCCGCCTGTCACGCCCGCGCCCGCACCCCGGAGGAGACCGATTGGCCGCGAATCGTCGCTCTATACGACGCGCTCGACGAGGTGCAGCCCTCGCCGATCATCACCTTGAACCGAGCCGTCGCGGTGTCGATGGCCTACGGTCCCGCGGCGGCGCTGGAACTCGTCGACGCCTTGCGCGGCGAATCGCGCTTGCGCGAATACCATCTGCTACCGAGTGTGCGGGGCGACTTGCTCGAGCGGCTCGGGCGCTTCGAAGAGGCGCGGGCGGAATTCTCGCACGCCGCATCCCTCGCGGGTAACGCGCGCGAGCGCAGTCTGTTGCTCGAGCGCATGGCTGCGTGTGATCTGCGCGCAGTGCGGGTCAATTGACTTCTGGCTCGCGGCCTCGATTCGGGCGCACCGATGGCGGCCGCTGCGGCGCGCCGATGATTCAATCAAACCGCGAAAAATCCGGCCGGCGCCGCTCGAAAAACGCCTTGAATGCCTCCCGTGCCTCGGGCGATTGCAGCCGCAGACGGAACTCCTCGCTCTCGAGGCGCATGCGCGCCTCGATCGCCTCGATCCGCCCGTGCTTCATGAGGCGCTTGGTCGCCCGCACGGCCGCTGCCGGCAGGGCCACCAGCTTGTGCGCCTGCAGCCGCGCATGTTCGACCACGGTGTCGGCGGGCAATACGGCGCTCACGAGGCCCATCTGCAGCGCCTCGTCGGCTCCAAACGGTTCGCCCAGCAACAGCCGCTCGGCGGCCCGCTGGTAGCCGAACAGCTGCGGCAACAGCAGGCTCGAAGCGGCCTCGGGAACCAGCCCGAGCTGCGCAAAGGGCAGACTGAAGCGGGCGTTGTCTCCCGCAAACACCAGGTCACAGTGCAACAGCAGGGTCGTGCCCACGCCAACCGCGGGGCCGCAAACGGCCGCGACGAGCGGCTTCGGAGCGTGACTGATCTCGCTGAGAAAGCGAAACACCGGACTGTCATCGCCAGCGGGCGGGTGATCCATGAAGTCCTGCAAGTCGTTGCCTGCCGTGAATACCTCACGCTTACCCACGATCATCACGGCGCGGATCGCGGGCGCCTCACGGCCCTCGATCAAGGCCTCGGTGAGCGCGCCGTACATCTCGGCCGTGATGGCGTTCTTCTTCTGCGGCCGATTCAACTCGATCGTCAGGATGCCGCCTTCGCGTGTGGTCAGGATATCCATGACAGGGGATACTGATGGATGAAGCCTTTGGCCGTCAAACGGGGCCCTGGGTGGCAAGGGGCGGTGGCTCGCAATGCCAAGGGGAATGCCCCTGTTTGATCTGAAATGAGAGGGGAGTCGTATGGGGGACATGCCGAGCTATGTGTCGGGAACCAGCGATCAGCCGCTGCTCTTTCGCAGCGTGGATGGCGTGCTGAGCGATGCGGCCTCTGCGTGGCCGGATGCTGCCGCGCTCATCGTCCGCCATCAATCGGTCCGATGGAGCTACCGCGAGCTGGACAGGCGGGTCGACGAAGTGGCGCGGGGTCTGGTGGCACTCGGAATGCGACCCGGCGATCGGGTCGGAATCTGGTCCCCCAACAATGCCGAATGGGTACTGACGCAATTCGCAACGGCTCGTGCCAACCTCATCCTGGTCAACATCAATCCGGCGTACCGGGCCTCGGAGCTGAGCCACGCCCTGAGGAAGGTGACCTGCCGCGCCTTGATACTGGCCCTCGCACACAAGAGCAGTGACTACGTCGCGATCCTGCGGGAACTCATCCCCGAGCTGGCGCAAGCCGGAGCGGGTGCGCTTCGATGTGAGGCATTTCCCGCGCTCGAGTACCTGATACATCTGGGGACCGGCGATGTCCCCGGCATGATCGCGTTCCGGGATCTGTCGGCCATGGGCGCGCACCTGCCCGAGCTCCAGGGCCGCAACGCCGATCCGGATCAGCCGGTGAACATCCAGTTCACGAGCGGCACCACCGGATCACCCAAGGGCGCGACACTCACGCATTTCAACATCGTCAACAACGGCTATTTCGTGGCTCGCGGCATGCTCACGCGGCCAGGCGACCGGATCTGTGTCCCGGTCCCGCTGTATCACTGCTTCGGGATGGTCATGGGCGTCCTCGGGGCCGTGACTCACGGGGCTGCCGTCGTCCTGCCGGCCGAGTCCTTCGAGGCCGAGTCGGTTCTGGCGGCCGTGGCCGAGGAGCGATGCACTGCGCTGTACGGGGTGCCTACCATGTTCATCGCGCAGCTGGAGCATCCGCGCTTTCGCGACTTCGACCTGACCTCGCTGCGCACCGGAATCATGGCGGGCGCACCGTGCCCCGTCAGCATCATGCGCCGGGTCATTGGCGAGATGCACATGGAGCAGATCACGATCTGCTATGGCATGACCGAGACCAGCCCGGTGAGCTTTCAGTCCGGCATCGACGACCCCCTGGAGAAGCGCGTTGCGACCGTCGGACGGATTCATCCCCATGTGCAGGTGAAGCTCGTCGATGCGCAGGGGCATGTCGTGCCACGTGGCTGTCAAGGAGAGCTGCTGACTCGCGGCTATAACGTGATGCGCGGCTATTGGGCCGATGCGGAGCGGACTGCGGAATCCATAGACTGCGCCGGGTGGATGCATACCGGAGACCTGGCGATTCTGGACCCGCAGGGCTACTGCAGCATCGTCGGGCGGGTCAAGGACATGATCATTCGCGGCGGGGAGAACGTCTACCCGCGCGAGATCGAAGAGTTCCTGCTCGGTCACCCCAAGATCATGGATGCGGCCGTCGTGGGTCTGCCCGATCGGCAGTATGGAGAGGTCGTTTGCGCCGTGCTTCGGCTTCGCGAAGAGACAAGCTGCAGCGAGCGGGAAATCATCGAGTATTGCCGCGGCCGAATTGCGCACTACAAGGTGCCGGCGTTCGTTCGATTCGTGAATGAGTTTCCGATGACGGTGACGGGCAAGGTGCAGAAATACCTGATCCGCGAGCAGCAGGCACGCGAGCTCAACAGGGTTGCGGAGCACGGGGCGTGATGATCGACACGACGGGGCGGCCGCTGCCGCTCGAGCGGCCGCCCCGGGCTGTCGACAACGCGCCGGGCACCGTAGCGGGGCGCCTCAGCGGCGGTGGCCGTGATGCCAGTGGTGCACCGGGCCGCCCCAATGTCCGCCACCCACGTAAACGACCGGCGGCGGGCCGTAGACAGGGGCCGGTGCATACACCACGGGAGGGGGCGGTGCGGTCAGGACACCAAAGGGGTTGATGCCGATGCTCACCTGGACGCCTGCCCAAGCTGCAGGCGCGGCGGCGAGCGCGAGCGCCACCGCCGAGGCAATCAATGAGATTCTGGCTTGCATGATCGCTCCCTCAAGGATGCGGGGCCGTGGCGCTCGTTTCGTCGCTTCGGACATTGCGGGCGGTTCGGGCCTCATGGGCTCGTTGATTGAAGACCTTGTCGGCCTCATGCTTCTGCTGATCCGACATGGCCGAGTACAGGCCCGAGAACGCGTCCGCCATGCGCTTGACGTTCTCCGCGTGCGTTTCCGCGACCTGAGCGTAGGAATTCAAGTCATCGACTGCGGTGGCATGGCTCATGCTTTCCTTGCGCTCATCGATGACCTTGTCGAGTCGCTGCGCGTTGTCGCGCATCGTTTGTGCGACGCGGTCCCACTGGGTCTGCTCGGCCGGCGTGATGCCCAGCTCCTTGTGCAGCGCCTTGATGTGGGCCTCGACCGATTGATCGCGCGCCGCGTCGGCGCTGGTCGTCGAATCACCGTTCGCGGTGGCCTCAGCGGATTGCGCCGG
>Ga0335073_10004238_pt1 | contig 20077 bp, 14 predicted proteins | sample Lox_Sample_22_FD_207093 | JGI IMG/M metagenome (GOLD analysis project Ga0335073, IMG submission 207093) | Soil microbial communities from Loxahatchee National Wildlife Refuge, Florida, United States - Lox_Sample_2.2 | ecosystem: Environmental > Terrestrial > Soil > Wetlands | place: USA...
TACCTCGTACCAGCTCGCTTGCAGGGCCGCCCGGCGGTCAGGCGGGCGAGCGGCGAGGACGGCCCGGATGACCCGCACGGCGCACACCGCGACCAGGGGAACGATCCCCACCACGAGCACGAGCGGATCGGCCACCAGCACCCAGGTCAGCAGCAGCCCGACGATGAGGGGAATGAACCACCGCGGCTTGACCGCACCCCAGTCAATGACCAGCCAGGTCAGCATCAGCGGAACGGCAGTGCCGATGTGCCCGACCGACAGCAGCAGGACGAAGACCCCCACGCCGAGCTGCGGCGCGATCATCAGGCCAGCGGTCAGAGCCATCCGCGGCCAGGTAGCGCCGCCCGGCGACCCGGCGACCCGGCTCCGGGGTCCGCGGGCCAGCAGGACGGCGAAGAGCAGGACCAGCGTGTAGGTCATCGCGGCCGCGACGTGCGCGGTGCCGGCGTGCAGGCCGAGGAGACCCTCGAGCACCGCGTACTGCGGCAGCTCGGTCGGGTAAAAAGAGACGTCCGACAGGTACCAGCCGTGCAGCAGCAGGTTGCCGTGCAGCAGGTCCCAGGACATGAGCAGGATGTTCGCCGAGTCGGAGTTCTCCGGATAGGTACGGGACACCCGCAGGTAGGCCACGAAGAGCAGCACGACGGCCACCGCGACGGCCGCGGCGGCCAGCACACGCCGGCGCGCGGCGGCCGGGGCCGCGGGTGGCGTCGCGTCGGCCCGGCGGGAAGGCGCGGCAGAAGTCCGAGGCGTTCCGCTGCCCGGCACCGCAGCCCTGCTCACTTCCGGCACGTCCTATTCGCTAGCCGCTTCCTGGACAGACCTCACACGGTAGTGTGGCATCGCTGGTGTAGGCCGCGGCGCGCCTAGCCAGAATTTGCGCTTCCCGGACAGACAGCCACGGTGGAGGCTTGCGGTTGCAGCTTACTTCGACGTCGGAAGAGGACCGGTCCCTCCGGCACCGTAAACCGTCAGCGTGGCCGGGACTGAACCGGCCGATCGTGCCGGGCATCATCGCGCTTGCGGGCTGGCTCGGTTTCGTCCTGGCTCGCTGGCAGATCTGGGCCAAGGGGCATCTCGGCCTGTTCATGCTGCTGGGCTCGGGACGTACCGGATTCACGCACGCGCAGCAGCTGCCGCCGGGTGCGCTGATCGGCGACCCGAATGCCGCGGGCTACGACGGCCAGTTCTACTACCGGCTGGCGCTGGACCCGTTCAACTGGAACAAGACCGCGTTCGGCATCACCATGGACCAGTCCTACCGGTACACCAGGATCGGATACCCGATCCTGGCCTGGCTGGTCTCGCTCGGGCAGCACCAGTTCGTGCCGTTCGTCCTGGTCGCGATCAACCTGGTGTGCGTGGCCGCCATGGCCTACCTGGGCGGGATGTTCGCCCGCGACGCCGGCCGCCACGCCCTGTGGGGCCTGGCCTTCGCCGCCTACTTCGGCCTGGTCATCAGCGTGGGCCGGGATACCGCCGAGCCGCTGGCCGAGGCGTGCATGCTGGGCGGCCTGCTCGCCTACCGCCGGAACAAGCTGGTCCTGACCACCTGCCTGTTCACGGTGGGAGCGATCACCAGGGAGACCATCCTGCTCGCCCCGGCCGCGATCGCGGTCACGCGACTGGTGGCCATGGCCCGCCGGCGTCTCCGGCCCGGCCTGGCCGACCTGACCTGGGTGGTGCCCGCCGCCGTCTACGGCCTGCTGGAGATCGCGGTCCACTTCGTGGTCAAGGGCAAGTTCCCGTTGCTGGCCAACGGCCAGCGCAACCTCACCACTCCGTTCACGGCGATGTACGACGCGCTCGGGTACGAGATCGGGCACATCAATACCGCTCACCTGAGCCCGATCGACATCGCCCTGCTCGAATACGCCACGCTGGGCATCTTCGTGCTGGCCGGGCTGGCGGTCCTGCTGGTCACCACCGCCCCGGTGCACGAGCGGCTGGCCTTCGTGTTCTTCGTGCTCCAGCTCGGACTGCTGTCCAGCCAGGTCTGGACCAGCACGTTCGGGGACGGGCGGTCGCTCATCGAGCCCTTCCTGATGGCGCTGATCCTGCTGCTCGCCACCCCCCGGCAGTTCCTGTCCTGGCGTTATCTGGGTCTGATCGTGGCCTGTGCGGCACCAGCGCTGGCCGTCGTGGCCCGGCGCCGCATCCTGTACATGTGACAGTGCTTTTCCGGGGGGCTCTCCCCCCGGACCCCCCGCGGTCAGATGTGAGAGTGCTTTCCGGGGGGCTCTCCCCCCGGACGCCCCGCGGTCAGATCAGCCCGGGGTGGCCGAGGCGGCTGAGCAGATTGGTGTCCCAGACCATGATGGTGTAGCCGTCGTACTGGTACGTGCGCTGCGGCGGCCCGAAGGTCCGCACGGCCGCGGGCTGGGCCCAGAGCAGCTGACTCGGGCCGCCGGCCACCATGAAGGTCGCGTCGTGCCGCGAAGGGTCGTAGTTGGTGTCCTCGGCCTCCCACTCGTACGGCACCAGTTCGCCGTCGGGAGCCACTGTCACCCCGCTGACCTTGACCCGGCCGCCGCTGGCCAGCGTGGTGCTGTTGGCCTGCCAGTAGCCGGCCAGCCCGTCGGTGAGCCGGTGGGCGGCCAGCCAGTTGGCCAGCGGCTGATTGGCGGGCGGAGCGGGCGGCTGGGCCGCGGCGTAGCCGAGCGTGCCCAGGTAACCGGCGATGACTACCATGAGCGCAGGCACCAGCCATCGTCTTGTTCTCCTGCCCGTCTGGGCCGCGCCGAGCAGCGGTTCGGCCAGCAGCCGGCCGGCCAGCACCGCGCCCAGCGGGAGCACCGCGGCGATCTCGCGGGCGCCCAGGATGTCCAGCGCATGCGCGCTGAACATGTAGGCGACCACGTTGAACACGATGGCCACCGCGAAGACCGGGATCACCAGGTCCTGGAAACGGAAGAACCGGGCCAGGGCCAGGCCCAGGGCCCAGATGACGAGGATCGCGCCGGCCAGGTGCAGCCAGACGAAGACGACTTCGATCGCGGGCCGGGCGTCGAAGACATTGGCGCCGAAGAGCTCAAGCACGGCCTGCAGCGTTACCCAGGACTGATGCTGCAGCGCGGCGACGGTCGTGTCCGATTCGACCGGCGCCTGCCGGTAACCGCCCAGGGCGGAGATGATCCGCGGTCCGGCCGAGCCGAGCCCGCCGGCCAGGGCAGCCGCCCCGGCCAGGGACAGCTCGTACCACCGTGAGGCCGGCCGCTCCCCGCGCCTGATCAGCCCGGGACACGACCGTATCAAGACCACCAGGACGAGCGGGGCGATGCAGGTGACCAGCACGATGGAGTCGCCGACCATGGTCCAGGTCAGTATGGCGAAGACCACCAGCGGCACGACCCACCGCGCGGCCTTCCAGCGGTCCGGCGTGACTCTGTCGATGATCAGCCAGGTCACCAGCAGCGGGACGCCGGTCCCGGTGTGGTCCGGCGATAGGAGCACGATCTGGGTCGCGCTCAGCTGGGGCGCCACCATGATGCCCGCCGCCAGCAGGGCCCGGCCCCGGGGGGGTACGGGGGGACGGGCAGTCCCCCCGTGCGGGGGGGTCTGGGGGGGCCGTCCCCCCGAGGCCAACACAGCAGCCAGCACGACGAGCAGCGTGTAGGTCATGGCCGCGCCGACGTGGACGACCCAGGCGTTCAGTCCCAGCACGGACTCGATCAGCGCGTACTGCGGGAGTTCGGTGGTGTAGAACGTTACGTCTGCCAGCCGCCAGTTGTGCAGCAGCAGGTTCCCGTGCAGCACGGCCCGGGCCTGGAGCACGACGCTCGCCCCGTCCGAGGACAGGGGGACCGACCCGGACTGCCGCAGGTACAAGAAGAACAGGCCGACGGCGGCCAGCACAACCATGACGGGTCGCCAGGCCGAACGCGCCCGCGTGCGCACGGTTCCCTCCGCGCGCACCGCTTGGGTGGTCACAAGGGCCAAGACTACGGTCCGGCCGGACCGGAGGCGACCCGGACGCAAAGCAGGCCGGTTTGGCCCGGCTTGGCCCGCTACGGTCCCGAGCCCGCGATGACCTGGGAGTTCTTGAGGGTGGCGATGATCGTCGTGCCGGACGGCGCGGTCGGCGCGTTGAACCAGAACGACGCCCCGCCGGCGATCTGCGTCGGCGTGCAGATGAACTGCCTGGTCATCATGAAGGTCCAGGTCGGGTCCTGCACGCAGGCCCGCACCCCGGTCCGTTCGGCCTGGACCAGGAAGCCGGTGACATCAATCCAGGCGTTGTGGTTGAAGCGGATCACGATCGTGCGGCCGTGGGCCTGCGCCGCGACCGCCTGGACCGCGTGGGGCAGGGCCGCGTCGGTGTCTTCGGTGCTCACCGCGGTGGCCGGGGCCGCCGCGAACGCGACGACGCCGAGCACCGCGGCCCCGGCCGCCAGCACCGCACCCAGCGGCACGGGAAGGGCGTGCACCACGGCCAGCGCGATGACCAGCAGCGTGATGACCGGCGCCGAGAAGTAGAAGTAGCCGATGTAGTAGTGGGACAGGCTGTCGATCCCGACCGCGGCGTAACAGGCGAAGGCCAGCGTGGAGACCACGTTGACGGCGAGCAGGGCGGTCAGGAACCGGCGCATCGCACCGCGCGCCGGGAATGGGCAGAGCCACCATACGACGGCGATCGCGACGGCGTACGACACCACCGGCACCAGCGCCGCGATCCAGATGTGGCCCCCGCCGTGCCACCAGAACCACAGCGCATACCGCACGACCGGCCCCAGACCGTGCCCGCCGGCCCGCGAGGAGGAACTGTAGGAGAAGTACTTGCCGAAGTCCCCCGGCCAGTGCAGCACCAAGTTGACCACGATCGGCAGCACGAAGACCGCGCTGATGACCGCGACCGGGACCCAGGTCCGCGGGCGGGAGAAGGCCCGCCAACTGGCGCGCGGCCCGTGCTGCCACACCACCATGGCCAGCACGGCGGCCAGGATGACCGGCACGAAGAACAGGAAACAGGCGTGCCCGTGGATCAGGAACCAGCCGGTCAGGGTCAAGACCCACAGGTCGCGCGACCCGCCGGCCGCGACCGAGGCCGCCGCCACCAGGAACGCGAAGTACGCGGGAACGTACATCCAGGGCATCCAGTCCAGGCTCAGGATCCACGGCTCGGTCGCGATAAAGCCCAGGAGCACCGCCAGGCAGACGGCCACGCCGCGCAGCGATCGCGTCCAGCCGTACACCACGCCGGTGACCATCGCCACGAACGCGCTGTTCAGCGCGAACACCGCGAGCACGTGCGCGTTCCACGCGGCGGGCACCAGGTGCAGCGCATAGAAGAACAGCCACTGGCCGGCCGCCTGCACGTACATGTAGGCGGGCCCGGGATGGTTGAAGCCCTCCCGGGAGTAGTTGCCGATGAGCAGGGTGCCGTGCATCGCCTGCTGGATCAGGATGGAGTTCGCCCCAGCGTCACCTTGCTCGTAGAAGCTGACCGTGAACAGGAACCGGCTGCGCACGACGAGCACCGTCAGCACCAGCGCGAACGGCGCGGCCCAGGTCCACCAGGGCCGGCGGCCGGCGCCGGTGATGGATGAAGCCCGCGGCGGCGGACCGGGCGAGCGGGAGCCGAGAAGCGGACGCCGACCGGAACCGGACGTCGCCGCCGCCTGCGCGGCGGTCGTCTCCTGCCCGCCCATCCTGGTACCGCCTGAGTTCAGATCGTGCCGTTCTTGATGGCCTCGCCGATCCAGGGGATGACCTCATCCAGCATCTGGTCGAGCGTCGTGGTCGCCTCGAAGCCGAGGATCTTCTTGGCCTTCTCGGTGTCGGGGACGCGCCGTTGCACGTCGTATTCGAACGGGTCGTCGTGGGCGGGCCGCCGCGGCGCCTCGTCCTTCTTGACCTTGCGCCAGATGGCCTCGGCCAGTTGCCGGACCGTGGTGCTCTCCGCGGTGGACAGGTTGAAGTCCTCGTTCAGGGCGTCCTCGTGCTCCATCGCGGTCACCACGCCGACGGCCAGGTCACCGCCGTAGGTGTAGTGCCGCACCTGGTCACCGGAACCGAGGATGTGCAGCGGATCCTGGCCCTTGAGCACCTTCTGTACCAGGTCGGGAACCACGTGGCTCATCGCGAGGCGGACGTTCCCGGACAGGATCTCCTCGTCGCCCAGGGCCCGGCTCTCCCCGATGCCGACGCAGTTGAACGGCCGCACCAGGGTGTAGGGCAGGGCGTACTGGTCCCAGGCGGCCCGGGCAAAGTATTCCACGGCCAGCTTCTGGAACCCGTAGGACGACAGTGGCGGCGGTATCTGTCGCTGCTGCCCCTCGTAGGAGGGCCACTCGTCCGCGCTCTCGAACACCATCGACGAGGACAGGTACGTGACCTTGCGCAGGTGGCCATCGCGCCGGGCGGCGATCGCGGCGTCGCAGGAGGCGGCGATGATCCGCTCGTTGGTGGCGAGCAGGTCGTACGCGTAGGTGTGGAAGTAAGAAATGCCCCCGATCATCGCCGCCCCGGCGATGAAGTGGTCACAATCGGCCAGCAGCCGCGTCATCAGCTCTACGTCCTGCGCGTCGCCCTCGACGAGCCGGTAGTCCGGGTGGCTGTCGTAGGACTTGCGCACCTTCCCGTACTTGGAGAAGTTGTCCAGCCCGACCACCGCGTACCCGCGCCGGAGCAGCTCTTCGACGACGTACCCGCCGATGAATCCGGCGGAGCCGCTGACCAGAACCTTCTGCATCACTGTCCCATCTTCAGTTGAGGGCTCGTCACTGTTTCTCCCGGCCCGCTTCGCCGCGGGCCCGGATCTGCTCGGCGGTCAGCTTCGGCCCGAACGCGAACCGGTACCAGCGCAGGTACCGCGGGATCCAGCTGGCCATCCGGAAATTGGACATCCCGACCTGCCGGTCCAGCCAGATCGTGGGGATCTCGGCCACCGGCAGGCCCATCCGCTTGGCCTTGGCGGTCAGCTCGATGCCGATCTCGAAACCGCCCCGCGAGTCGATGCCGACCTGCCGGACGAAGCTCGTGGAATAGGCCTTGAACGAGTTGGTCGCGTCCCGGGTACCGGTATGCGCGAGCAGCCGCAGCGACCGGCCCGCGGTCCGCGACATGAAGCCCTTGAAGATCGGCCCGCCGACCTGCTGGCCGCCGGGCATGTACCGGGACGCGGCGGCGACCGCCACGCCGCGGTCGACCAGCCGGGCCAGGTCGTCGATCTGCCGCGGGTCGTCGCAGCCGTCGGCCATGGTCACCACGGTGACCGGGGCGGCGGCCGCGTCGATACCGAACCTGATCGCGTTGGCCGGCCCGCGCCCGTAGGTGTTCACCAGGCACCTGATGCGCGGCTCCTTGAGCGCGTACTCCGTCACCACCGGGACGGTGGTGTCGTCCTCGTCGTCGACGACGACGAGGACCTCGCATTGCAGGCGGACCGACTCGAACAGCCGGTCAAGCACCGGCACGATCTGCTCGCCCTCGTTGTACGCGGGCACCACCACCGAGACCCGCGGCAGCTCAGGGTTCATACGCGGACACCGTCACCCAGGACGTTCCAGATGTCGGCGACCGGCTTGCCCGTGGCCAGCGTGCGGTACTCGGGGTGCGGCGCTCCGATCACCAGCAGGTCCGACCGGGTGACCACCTCGTCCAGCGGCCGCAGGGAGGGATCGACGGTCACATACGGGTCGGTGGTCAGCACCGCGCCGGCCTTGAAGGCCAGGATCCGCTTGAGCTTGTACGACAGGCTCGACCTAATGTCGTCCGAGCCGCCCTTGAACGCCATGCCCAGGATGCCCACCGTCATCGAGGGCAGGTCGTAGCGCTGCTCGAGCCGGTGCACCACGTACAGCGGCAGGCCCTCGTTGATCGCCATCGCGGTATGGCCGAGGGCGAAGTTGTTGTGGTTGAACGCGGCGAGCTGCATCGTGTCCTTGAATAGGCAGGGGCCGGCCGCGAAGCCCGCCGCCGGCATGTCCGCCGCCCGCGGGTAGTCCGCCGCCAGGCCCTGCCGGATCCGCTCGAAGTCCAGGCCCTGATCGTTCGCCATCATATAGAGCTGATTGGCGGTGGCGAACTTGACGTACCGCCACACGTTGGTGAACAGCTTGGCCAGCTCGGCCTCTTCGGGTGACATTGGGACCAGCGTGCTGGTCAGCATCCCGAACAGCTTCGAGGCCCGCTCCAGCGCGACCGCGGAGCGCGCGGAGACGATCTGCGGCAGCTCGAACAGCTCGGTCATCGCCTTGCCCTCGGCGATCCGCTCGGGGCAGAATGCCACCTCGATCTGCACCCCGAACCCGGCCACCATCTTCTCCACCAGCGCCGTGACCCCCGGGTAGACCGTGCTACGCAGGATCAGCAGCTGGCCGTCGCGCAGGTACCGGGTACAGCCACCGAGGGCGTTCGGGATCGCGGCCTGGTCGGGATTGAGGTGCTCGTCTACCGGCGTGCCGATCACGACCACGACGTGCTCGGCCGTGCTCACGATGGCCGGATCCGTCGTCGCCTCCAGCCGGCCGGCGGCCCGCACCCGCTGCAGGGCCTCCTGCGCACCCGGCTCCGCGAACGGCATCCGGCCGGCGTTCACGGTCTGGACCGCGGATTCGCTGACGTCATAGATGCCGACCCGCGCGCCGCGGTCGGCGAAGGCGATGGCCAGGGGCAGGCCGACGTGGCCGCAGCCGCCGATCACCACGACCTGGCGGTCAAACTGGCCAGATTCCGACATACCCGTCATCCCACGCCTTCCGAGATTTGTCCCCTGCCGGGCGGCCGGCACCCGGCTTGCCGCCCAACCTTACCGCTACCGTAGCTGGCCATTGAGCTGTACAAGGCTAGCCGGAACGATCCCGCTGCTACGCTCGGTCAGCAGTAATGACGTCCATCGGGCAGACGAGGAGTACACGATGGGTGGGTCCGAGGTGGAAACGCCCGTCGCCGAAACCGAGATCAGGCCGGCTCCTGACGCCCGGCCGGTCACGCCGTGGCCGCGCCGTCTGGCCTGGCCCGCCCTGTTCGCCGCCGCGGGCCTGGCTTTGTTCGCCGCTTACCTCAGGCAGGCGCGGACCGTTCCGATCTTGTCCGACGGGGGATCGATCGCGCTGCAGGCGCAGGACATCCTGCACGGCAACGTGCTGCTGCGGGGCTGGACGACCGCGGACCTGTCGTTCTACACCACGGAGCTGCCGCAGTACGTGCTGATCGTGCTGGCGCACGGCCTGAACGCCGATGTCGTGCACATCGCCGGGGCGATGAGCTACACGCTGATGGTGCTCGGCGCGGCGCTGCTGGCCCGGGGGTACGCCGCCGGGCGCGAGGGCGCGCTCCGGATGCTGATCGCCGCCGGGATCATGCTCGCGCCCTCGCTCGGGACGGGCTCGGCCACGCTGCTGTCGAACCCCGACCACACCGGCACCCAGGTCCCGATGCTGGTCATCTGGCTGATCCTGGACCGGGCGCGGCCGCGTTGGTGGGTTCCGGTCCTGGTGGCCGTGCTGCTGGCCTGGGTGCAGGTCGGTGACACGCTGGTCCTGTACGAGGGTGTGGTGCCGCTGGTGATCGTCTGCGCGATGCGGGCGTACCCGGTGTACCGGCAGCGCCGCCCGCTGTCGGAGAGCTGGTACGAGCTGTCCCTCGCGGCGGGCGCGATCGTCTCGCCCATCGCCGCGGCGGTCGCGCTCAAGCTGATCCGCGCGCTGGGCGGCTTCGTCGTCCGGCCGCCGACGGCGACCTTCGTGGTCGTCGACACCATGTACCGCAACGTGTGGGTCGCGGTGGAGAGCGTGCTGGTGCTGTTCGGCGCGGACTTCTCCGGCGAGCAGCTCGGCGCGCACGCGGCCATCGCGCTGATCCACCTGGCCGGGACGGCGCTGGCGGTGTGGGCCACGTGCCGTGCCCTGCGCCGGTTCGGCATGCAGGACCTCGTGGTCCAGGTCATCACCGTGGCGGCGGTGGTGCTGATGATCGCGTACCTGACCCGGGGTAACCCCAGCGTGGCCGGCAGCACCCACGAGATCGCCGGGGTCCTGCCCATCGGGGCGGTCCTGGCGGGGCGGCTGCTAGCCGGGACGCTCACCCGCGCCCGGCTGATCCCGGTGCTGGTGCTGGCCTTGGTCTGCTACGCCGGGATCCTGGCCCATAACATCGTCCAGCAGGCTCCGTACAACGCGAACCGGCAGCTCGCGGGATGGCTGCAGGCCCATCACCTGACCTACGGGCTGGGCGACTACTGGAATGCCAACGCCATCACGCTGGACAGCGGGGACCAGGTCCAGGTCAGGTACGTCAGCCGGATCGGCGACACGCTCGCGGTCCGGCCGTGGGAGACCAAGAACTCCTGGTATGACCCGGCGCAGCACGATGCCACCTTCCTGGTTACCCCCGGGCCGGCCAGCGCGTGCCAGGCCAGCACCCCGCCCGGCTGGCAGGCCGCCGCGCAGGCCACGTTCGGGCCGCCGGAGCGCACCTACCAGGTGGACGGCTTCACCGTCCTGGTCTGGAACGAGAACCTGCTCGGCCACCTCGGGAAGGCGGCGATGCACGGGCCGATCCAGTGCTGAGCTTGCTCAGTGCTGCCCGCGCTTAGGGCGGCAGGTCAGACAGGATGTTGCGGTCCCAGACCATGACCGTGTAGGGACCGAAGTTGTAGACCTGCGCCGGACGGCCGAAGTACTTGCTGATCAGCGCGCGCGGCTCCCAGTTGTTCGTGAAGCCCGGCGTACTGGACAGCAGGACGAAGTTGGCCTGCTGGTCGGCGGGGTCGTACCACTCGGGCTTGGCCAGCCACAGGTCAGGCGCCAGCGTGGCCTTCAGCAGCGCCCTGACCTTGACCCGGCCGTCGGTCTGGACCGTGACAATGCTGCTCTCCCAGTAGCCGCCCAGGCCGTAGCGCAGGTGATGGGCCTGCAGCCAGGACGCGACCCGCGCGAAGGCGGGCGGCGAGGCAGGCTGGACCACCTCGTGCACCAGCCCGCCCAGGTAGCCGAGCAGGACCACCACGCCGGCCAGGGCCGCGCCCAGCCGGGCCCGGCGGGCCAGCGTGCTCCCGGCTCGCGCTCCGGCCTGCTGCTGGCGGGCCTTGGCCCCCTGGCCCGCCAGCATCCGCCCGGCCAGCGCCGCTCCGAAGGGTGCCACCACGGCGATCTCGTGCGGGCCCTCCGAGCCGGCGGTGGTCACCACGAACAGCGCGACGTTGGCCACGATGGCCACGGCCAGGACCTGATCGACCAGCGCGGTGCCGGCGAAGAACCGCCAGGCCACCACGACCAGGGCGAGGCCGACCAGGGCCACGCTCACCAGGTGGAGCAGGGCGGTGTAGTACGGGCCGCCGGTCAGCCCGCGGTAGTCCGCGCCGAAGATCTGCAGCACGGCCCACAGCGAGTGCAGACCCGCCGTCAGGTGGCCGAACGTGAACTTGAACGGCACCGGGCTCAGGATGTAACCGCCCAGGGCCCGGAGCACCCGCTCGACGACCCAGGCGAACCCGGCCGCCACGCCCGCTGCCACGATCAGGGACAGCTCGTACCTACGGGCGGCGAAGCCGCGGGACAGGCTGCGCTCACGCACCGCGGCCTCGGCGACCCGCAGGGCGCAGACCAGGGCCAGCGGGATCACGCCGACGATCAGCACCAGCTGGTCGGCGATGAGCACCCAGGCCAGCCCCAGCCCCGTGAGCGCCGGGACCCACCATCGCCGCGGAGCGCGGTCGAGCAGGAGAAAGATGAGCAGGACCGGGACCGCGGTACCGATGTGGCCGACGGTCAGGATCAGGGCCTTGACACCGGCGCCGAGCTCCGGCGCCAGCAGGATCCCGGCCGTGATCAGCATCCTGGTCACGGCCGCCCGGCTGGTGAACCCGCCCCGGGCCAGCAGCACGGCGAGCACGACCACCAGCGTGTAGGTCATCGCGGCCGCGATGTGCGAGGTGTTCACGTGCACGCCGAAGAGCATCTCCAGCAGGGCGTACTGCGGCAGCTCGGTCGTGTAGAACGACACGTCGGTCAGGTACCAGCCGTGCAGCAGCAGGTTGCCGTGCCACAGGTCCGACGCGTCGAGCAGGATGTTGGCCTGGTCGGAGTTCTGCGGAACCGTCCGCGACAACCTGAGGTAAACGGTGAACAAGGCCGCCGCGGCCAGCACGAACGCGGCCACCTCGATCCAGCGGCGGCGCCGGGCCGACCACTCCGGTGGCGTACCTCCGGGCCCGGCCGCCTCACCGGACGGGGGTTCCGTCTCGGGTCCCGCGCGGAGCACGCCCATGGAACCCGGAGTTTAGCTCAACGACCAGGCCGCAAGCTCTGCACCGAGATACCTGAAGTTTCAGTGACACGGACGCGCCACGCGCGCTAGAGTCGCGCCAACATTTGCGTGGCGTGTGTCTTGGCCTGGGCCCGCCTTCCCTAAGGAACGGACGATGCCTGGTCAGGAGCTTGCGGTGTCTCATGCTGGCGCACCTGGAGAAGGCGACCGGCGGGGGCTCAGGTCCCTGGTGACCCGTACCGACACGCCCATCACGCCGGCTGTGATCGCCCTGCTGACCGCCCTGGCCTTCGCGCTGGCCCGCTGGCAGACCTGGGCCCGGGGCAACATCGGCCGCTTCATCCTGGTCGGGCGTCATTTCGTCGTGACGCCGTCCCAGCTGCCGCCGGGCATACCCGTGGCGAAGACCTACGGCTACGACGGCCAGTTCTTCTACCGGCTGGCGCTGAGTCCGATCAACTTCGGCCACGTCGCGAACGGCATCCGGATGGATCAGCCCTACCGGTACATGCGGGTCGGCTATCCGTGGCTGACCTGGCTGGCCTCCTTCGGCCAGCATGTCCTGGTGCCCGTCACGCTGGTCGTGATCAATATCGTCGCCATCGCGGCCATCGGCTACCTGGGCGGGATGTTCGCCCGGCAGGGCGGCCACCACGCGCTCGCGGGGCTGGTGCTGCCGGCCTACTTCGGCCTGCTCACCAGCCTGGCCCGGGACACGGCCGAGCCGCTGGCCGCCGCGTGCCTGCTCGGCGGGCTGCTTGCCGTCCGCGCGCGCCGCCCGGTGCTGGCCGGCGTGCTGCTGGCCTACGGCGCGCTGACCCGGGAAACGGTCATGATCGCCGTCGGTGCCCTGGCCATCGTCCGGGTCGTCGGCGTCCTCCGGCTGCGGCCGCGGCCGCCCTGGCCGGGACGCGAGGACCTGGCCTGGGCGCTACCCACCGTGGTCTTCGCGGCGTGGCAGGTGGTCGTCAAACTGGCCGTGGGACGCTTCCCGCTGCTGGCCGATAGCGGCCGCAACGCCGGCGCGCCGTTCATCGCCCCGCTCAAGGCGCTGGAGCACAACTTCAAACATGTAAATCTGCACCAGTTCGACCAGTTCGACCTGTGGTTCCTGGAACTGGCCATCCTCGTCCTGTTCGCGGTCGCGGCCCTGGTCTGCTTGCGGTCCACGACGGCACCGGTGCACGAGCGGCTCGCGTTCGTCCTCTACCTGGTCGAGATCTGCGTCGTCACGCCGAGCACCTGGAGCAGCCTCGACGCCGACCTGCGGTCGTTCATCGAGGTCTACCTGCTGGCCGCGATCATCCTGCTGGGCACGCCCCGGCGTCACCTGCGCGTGTGGCTGCTCCCGGTCTTGGAGGTGATCCTGGTTCCGGCGCTCATCGTGGTCACGCAGCGCAGGCTCGTCGGGTCGTGACGCGTCACCAGTTGGTGGCGATGTACTTGGTCTCGGTGAACTCCAGGAGCCCCTCGTGCGCGCCCTCGCGGCCGATGCCGGACTGCTTGACGCCGCCGAACGGGGCCGCCGGGTCCGAGACCAGGCCGCGGTTGAGACCGACCATGCCGGCCTCGAGCGCCTCGGATACCCGCAGGCCCCGGCCGAGGTCCCGGGTGTAGACGTAGGAGACGAGACCGAACTCGGTGTCGTTGGCCCAGTTGACGGCGTCGGCCTCGGCGGTGAACCGGACCACGGGGGCCACCGGGCCGAAGATCTCGGTGGACAGGATGCCCGCGTCCGCCGGCACCTGGTCGATCACCGTCGGCTGGTAGAAGTAGCCGCGCCGGTCGGGTGCCCGCCCGCCGGTGACCACCTTGCCACCGTCCGCCGTAGCGGATTCCACGAGTTCCGCCACCTTGGTCCGGGTCGGCTCGTTGACCAGCGGGCCCACGTCGGTGCCCTCATCCAGCCCGGGCCCGACCACCATGCGGTCCAGGCGGGCCGCGAACGCCCGGCTGAACTCGTCGGCGACCGCCTCGTGCACGTAAAAGCGGTTGGCCGCGGTGCAGGCTTCACCGCCGTTGCGCATCTTGGCGATCAGCGCCCCCTCGACCGCGGCGTCGATGTCCGCGTCCTCGAAGATGATGAACGGCGCGTTGCCGCCGAGTTCCATCGAGCAGTTCACCACGGAATCGGCGGCCTCGCGCAGCAGGATCCTGCCCACCTCGGTCGACCCGGTGAAGGACAGCTTGCGGACCCGCGGATCGTTCAGCATGGCCGAGACCACCGCGCCGGACTTCCGCGAGGTCAGCACGTTGACCACCCCATCGGGCACACCCGCCTCGGCGAGCAGCTCGGCGATGTACAGCGCGGTCAGCGGCGTCTCCGAGGCCGGCTTGAGCACCACCGTGCAGCCGGCCGCCAGCGCCGGGCCGATCTTGCGGGTGGCCATCGCGGCCGGGAAGTTCCACGGCGTGACCAGTACCGAGACGCCGACCGGCTGGCGCATGACCAGGATCTTGTTGGCCCCCGACGGCGCCTGCATCAGCACGCCTTCCATCCGGACCGCCTCTTCGGCGTACCAGCGGAAGAACTCGGCCGAGTAGACCGCCTCGGCCTTGGCGTCGCGCAGGGCCTTGCCGTTCTCCAGGCTCATCAGCCTGGCCAGCGCGTCCGCGTTCTTGGTCATCAGCTCGAAGGTCCGGCGCAGGCATTCCGCGCGCGCCCGCGGCGGGGTCGCGGCCCAGCCGGCCAGCGCGTCGTGGGCCGCCGTGACCGCGTCCAGCGCGTCCTCGACAGTGCCGTTGGCCACCTCGGCGACCGCGTCCTCGGTGGCCGGGTCGATCACGGGCAGCGTGTCACCACCGCGCCCGCTCGTCCACTCCCCGCCGATCAGCAGATCCGTGGGTACTTCGATACCGACCAGTTCGGCCCGGTTGCCGCTCACCATTCCTCCTAAAGCCGTCCGGGGTCTGGGGGCCCTAGGCCCCCCCGGGGGACCGGGGGGAAGGTTCCCCCCGGGCGGGGGGCCTGGGGGGTGTCCCCCCAGGGAAGACAACACAATCTCGGTGATCCTGTCCGCCGAGGGCAGTACGTAGTCTTCGAGCTTATCTGCGGCAGGCAGCGGGATATGAGGGGTGGTGATCCGAACGGGCGGGCCGGTGAGCGCGCCGTAGCCCTCCTCGGCCACGATCGAGACGATCTCCGCACCCCAGCCGCACAGCCGCGGGTTCTCCTCGACCGTGAACAGCCGGCCGGTGTTCGCTACCTCGGCCAGGATCGTCCGGGTGTCCAGCGGCACCAGCGACCGCACGTCGACCACCGTGGCCTCGATGCCGTGCTCGGCCGACAGCCGCTCGGCCGCCGCCAGCGACCGCGGCACCATGGCGGCCAGCGCGACGATCGTGGCGTCCCGGCCCGGCCGCAGGACCTTGGCCTGGCCGAGTTCGTCGACCACCTCACCCTCGGGCACCTCGCCCTTGCTCGCCATCAGGCCCTTGTGCTCGAAGAACACGACCGGATCGGGGTCGCGGATAGCGGCGGCGAGCAGTCCGACCACATCGCGCGGGGTGGACGGGGCGACGACCTTCAGCCCCGGCACGGCCATGGCCCAGTTCTCCACCGACTGCGAGTGCTGGGCCCCGAACCGGACCCCGGCCCCGTTCGCGCACCGGACGACCAGCGGCAGGGCCAGCTGGCCGTCGGACATGTACCTGATCTTGGCCATCTCGTTGGCGACCAGGTCCCAGCAGACCGCGAAGAAATCGCTGAACATGATCTCCGCGATCGGGCGCAGGCCGGTCATCGCGGCGCCCACGGTGGCGCCGAGGATGGCCTGCTCGCTGATCGGGGTGTCACGGACCCGCTCCGGGCCGAACTCCTCGAGCAGGCCGACGGTCGTCTTGAACACCCCGCCGGCGGCCGCCACGTCCTCGCCGAGGAACACGACGTTGGGGTCGCGGCGCATCTCCTGCGCGATACCGCGGGCTACTGCCTCGCGGTAGGTGATAACTGCCACGATGCTCCGTTCGGTAAAAAATGTTTTAAGAGATTACGGCGATGACCGTCGCGACCGGCACGGTCTCGCCCTGCTGGACCCGGATTTCGGTGAGCACGCCGGTGGCGGGGGCAGGTATCTCGGTGTCCACCTTGTCGGTGCCGATCTCGAGCAGCGGCTCGCCTTCGGAGACCGCGTCGCCGACCTGCTTGAACCATTCGTTGACGGTGCCCTCGTCGACGGTCTCCCCCATCCGCGGCATGACGACTTCGGTCATCAGTTCCTCCAGGCGTGGCCACCGTCGGCCCATACGTTGGTGGCGGCCAGCTCGACGCTGGGCTCGGGCCCGGCCTTGGCCTCCTCGGTGGCCCGGTCCACCGCGTCCTTGGCGTTCTTGTCGATCGCGTCCAGGACGGCCTCGTCGACGCCGCGGCCGAGCAGGACCTTGCGGTAGGCGGGCAGCGGATCCCGGGCCAGCCAGGCCTTGACCTCTTCGTCGGGGCGGTACTTGCCCGGGTCGGCCCGGGAGTGACCGCCGTGCCGGTAGGTGACGGCCTCGATCAGGGCCGGGCCGCCGCCGTCCCGGGCCCGGCCGATCGCGGCCTGCGCCACCTCGTAGACCGCCTCCACGTCGTTGCCGTCGACCACCACCGCGTCCAGGCCGTAGGAGGCGGCCCGGTCGGCGGCCGGCCGGGGCACGGCGGTCACCGTCCCGATCGCCGTGTACTCCATGTACTGGTTGTTCTCGCAGATGAAGATCACCGGCAGGTGCCAGACCGCGGCCAGGTTGAGCGCCTCGTGGAAGGCGCCGATGTTGGTCGCCCCGTCACCGAGGAAGCAGACCGTGACCTGCTTGGTCCCCCGGTACAGGGCCGACCAGGCCGAGCCGTTGGCGATGACGAGCTGCGCGCCGATGATCGCGTACGCACCCAGGATGCCGTGGGAGACGTCCAGCAGGTGCATCGAGCCGCCCTTGCCGTGCATGAGGCCGTTCTCCCGGCCGAGCAGTTCGGCCATCACCGGGGTCATCGGGGTGCCGCGGGCCAGCACGTGGTTGTGGCCGCGGTAGGTGGTGAACGTATAGTCGTCCGCGTTCATCGCCTGCGACACGCCGGCCGCGACCGCCTCCTGGCCGGTACCGAGGTGCGTCGTCCCCTTGACCAGGTTCTGCAGGAACAGGTCGTGCGCGCGCTTCTCGAACAGCCGGAGCTCGATCATCTTCCGGTACATCTGCAGCGCGGTGCTCTCGTCTATCTCCGGCACGTGACCGCCTTTGTCAGTAGGGGTTGGTGACGTAGAGGTCCTGGGCCGGGAACTTGGTCAAGATGTCGACGCCGTTCGGGCCGACCACCACCTCTTCCTCGATCCGGGCCGCCGAGCGCCCGTCGGTCGCCGGGCAGTAGGTCTCCAGCGCGAAGACCATGCCCTCCTTGATCTCCAGGGGCGCGTCGAGGGAGGTGAGCCGGGAGATGATGGGGCGTTCGTGCAGGGCCAGCCCGAGCCCGTGCCCGAACTCCAGGCCGAAGGCGGTCTTCTCGTCGGCCAGCCCGATCTCGCTGGCCTCCGGCCACAGCCGCGCCACCTGGTCAGTGGACACGCCGGGCTTGATCATGTCGATGGCGACGTCGATCCACTCTCGGGCTTTCTTGTACGCGTCTCGTTGCGACTGGGTGGACCAGCCGACCGCGAAGCAGCGGTAGTAGCAGGTCCGGTAGCCGTTGTAGGAGTGCATGATGTCGAAGAAGGCCTGCTCGCCGGGGCGGATCATGCGATCGGAGAAGTTGTGCGGGTGCGGGTTGCACCGCTCGCCGGACACCGCGTTGATGCTTTCCACGTCGTCCGAGCCCATCTCGTACAGCCGCTTGTTGGCCAGCGCGACGATCTCGTTCTCCCTGATGCCGGGCTTGAGCGCCGCCGCGATGTCCTGGTAGGTGCCGTCGACCATGCTCGCCGCGGTGGCCAGCAGCGCGATCTCGTCCCGGGACTTGAGCTCCCGGGCGTCCAGCATGACCTGCTGGCCGTCCCTGATGTCCAGGCCTTGTTTTTGCAGCTCGAAGAAGGTGGGGACCTCGGCCCAGTCCACACCGATGGGCTCGTTATTGATCCCCGCCTGGCTGAGCCGGTCCTTGATCTCGGCCACCTGCTTGTGGGTGAGCCCGGAGGCGGGCGGGGCGGCGCCGCGCATCGTGGTGTAGGACGCGATGCAGTTCTCCGGCTTCAGCCACGGGCAGTACATCCGGTGGTGCACCGCGGCCGAACCGAAGTCCCACAGCACCAGCTCGCCGGTCCGGGTGTACAGCGCGTACCGGCACAGCTTGTCCCTGGTCCACTCGCCGATGGCCACGCCGGTCAGGTACCTGATGTTGTTGTTGTCGAAGACCAGCAGCGCGCCCAGCCCGGCGCTCTCCATGGCGGCCTTCGCGCGGTCCAGCCGATAGTGCCGCAGCCGGCCGAAGTCGATCCTCTCCTCGAAGTCGACGTTCATCCGGCCGGGTGCGGGGGCAAGGGGAAGTGCGGGTACGGCCATGGGAGCTCCTGTGCTCGTCCGCTGTTCGTGCGCTGTGCTCGCGCTCGTGCGCTGTGCTCGTGCGCTGTGCTCGTGCGCTGTGCTCGTGCGCTGTGCTCGTGCGCTGTGCTCGTCGCACCACCATCCAATGCCGCGTGCAGTGGGACTGTCAAGCTTGGCCCGCGGCTTTGTGCAGTGTACGTTTACATCATGTCGGCTGGCTTTGATCCGGGGACGGGACTCGGACCCCGGCTGCGCCTGGCCCGCGAGGAACGGCAGCTGTCCGTGCGCGAGCTGGCGCGCCGGATCGGGTGTTCGGCCAGCCTCATCTCGCAGATCGAGCGGGGTGTCTCGGTACCGTCGGTGGGTGTGCTGTACTCGCTGGCCACCGAGCTGGACAGCTCACTGGATCACCTGTTGTTCGGCCGGCCGGCGCCTCGCCCCGGTGTTTTGGCGGACCGCGAGCCCGCTCCGGCGGCTGGGCCCGGCATCGTGCAGCGGGGCGGCTGCCGGAGCATCATCGACCTGGCCAGCGGCGTGCGCTGGGAGCGGCTCACCCCGGGAGCGGACGCCATGACCGATTTCCTCGAAGTGGTCTACGCCCCGGGCGGCCACTCCACCGACGAGCGCCGTCCGCTCCGGCACGACGGGCATGAGTACGGCCTGGTCATCAGCGGCACGCTGCAGGCCAACGTGGGCTTCGAGAGCTACGAGCTCGGCGCCGGCGACTCGATCGCGTTCGACTCCGCCACGCCGCACGAGTACCTGAACAAGACCGGCGAGCCGGTCCACGCCGTCTGGGTCGTCGTCCACTCCGCGCCCGGCCGGGCGTAGTTTGCGCTTGCGGCGCTGGTCGGCGCCGGCCTGGGCGGCCGTGGGAGGCGCCGGCCTGGGCGGCCGTGGGCCGGTGGCTCTGGCGATGCGGGCATTTACGGCCGACAGGGTGCCGCGTGCAAGCTCAACCGTCACATTAACCCCGCACGCATCCTCATTCGCTCACCGGTTCCATCATCCGGAAGTAATTGTGGTTGATCCGGGCTTGGCGGTTGATTGCTGGTGCTGGGGCACTACTGATCCACCATGAAGCTCCGATCCGCCGCGCAAATGGGGCTTGTGGGATTAGCGGGGCCAGTGGAACGAGCGCTGGATCATCGTGGATCGCTACCGCGTTCAGAACGGGGTAGCGATCCACGATGTTGGTTGGACTACGGGTAGCTGAGGAGGTTGACGGGGGTGCCGGTGCCGGGATTGTCGGTGGAGGTGACCGGGCCGCCGACGCCGTTGATGATGGACTGGTCACCGCCCGAGCCGCCGAGGTACACCACGAGCAGGTCATGGAACTGCACGCCGGGCGTCTTGGGGGCCTGGAAGGCTTCGGCGTCGAACAGCGTCGCCGTGGTCTGGATGAACACGATGTAGCTGCCCA
>Ga0335073_10004239_pt1 | contig 20074 bp, 15 predicted proteins | sample Lox_Sample_22_FD_207093 | JGI IMG/M metagenome (GOLD analysis project Ga0335073, IMG submission 207093) | Soil microbial communities from Loxahatchee National Wildlife Refuge, Florida, United States - Lox_Sample_2.2 | ecosystem: Environmental > Terrestrial > Soil > Wetlands | place: USA...
GGGCACTCGAGCGGATAGGTGACGCCTCCGGACACGTAAGTGGCGGTGGCCGGATCAAACGTCGCTTTGCATGCCGGCAGATTGTCGATCACGCCATCGGCGACACCGTCAAGCGCATCGCAAGCTTGCAGCAGCGCCGTTTCGAAGAGCGCCTGATCCGATGCCGGAAAGGCGGGGTACAAGATCGGCCCGGGCGGCTGCGGCGCATGTTGCGCAACGTAGGTGATCGGCGGCAGCGCCGGCACCGTCGAGTTATAGACATTCACGATCTGCTCGATCCCGTAGGTCTCGCTGAGCGACAATGACTGCTCGTCATAGACAGGATCGCCGGCAACGATGCCGTCGAAATATTGCGGGAATTGCTGCGTCATCGCCATGCCCTGGCGTCCGCCATCGGAGCAGCCGACCCAGTAGGAATATTTCGGTCCCACGCCGTAATATTCGTTGATCAGGTATTTCGCGACGAGTGCCGTCACCTGGATCGATTGGTAGCCATATCCGATCGCACCCAGCGGATCGAGCGCGAACTCGTTGGGATTGCCATATCCCGAATCGCAGCTTGCCAGAGCCAGCAGGCTGTTTTCGTGCCCGCCATCCTGACTCGCCACCGCGTAGCCGTTGGTTATGCCGAAATTCGATCCGGCGCTTCCGGAATCGGTCCCCGTGGCGGTTGGAACCGAGCCTTCGGTCCCGCCGCCGCCTTGCATGAAGAAGCGGCCGTTCCACGCGGCGGCCAAGGGGAGCTGTACTTGGAACGTGTCCTGGTATTGGCAGTTGTCGACGGGGCTGACATGGTGATTGACATAGCCATTGACGATGCACCGCTCCGGCAACGCCACCGGAGTGGTTGATGCCGGCGTATCGACCGCGGAGACGATCACCGTATTCGGCACCGGGAATCCCGAAGCGGGAAGCGACGCGAGCGCGGCGCAGGAGGCCGCGGCGGTCACGGTCGTGGCGATTGACGTGCCGGTGGTGGAGAAGCCCGCGCATTGTCCCTGAACGATTCCCGTCACCCAATCGGGCCCGTGCACATGGGTTGGCGCCGGAGCATTGGATTGGCATTGCAGGTTGCCGCCGACCGCGGTGAGGCTGATGTCGGTGGCGGGGCCATTGCTTTGCACCTGGACGTTCCCATCGACCTGGCCGAGCCAGGCCTCGCAACCGCCCGAATTGCTCTGGCATTGGAAATCGCCCTTGATCAGGGTGTCGGGTCCTTCAAAACCATTCGGGCCTGGTCCGCGACACGCCGTGATCTGCACATTGCCAGTGACCGTGACGTTGCCCTCGAGCAGCACCGACGCGCAGGCTGTGCCTTGGACGTTGCCGCCGATCGTCGAGGGTTCGTCATAGGCGCTGATCAGGAGCTTGCCGCCCGTTTGCACCTGCACGTTGCCGGCAACATTGACGAAATCGAGCGTGCAGGACGCGTTGGCCGGCACCGTGACATTGCCATCGATCGTGGTCACCGCCGCAGCGGGTCCCATCGCCCCGGTGCAGGTGACATTGCCCGCCCAAGCCGATGGGGCGCCTCCAAACACCAGCGTGAGCGCCGCGGCCACGAACGCCACGGCCACCGTGTAACGTATCGTCATGCGAATTCTCCCTTTCTGAGGATTCGAGACACGTCGAACTGGTTGTGCATGGCAAAAGGCGAAGACGGGCATGCGGCGCGCAAACCGAGCACGCCAACTCTCATCACAAATGATGACCCCTCATGTACCATCATCCGGTGCCCCGCTCCGGAGGTGGCTAACTCTTGCGCGAACGTGAACGTTTCGCGCCTAGACTGTTTCCTTCCCTATAGTTGAAACCGTATGGATGAACCTGTGGAGTGTCAAGCTTGCCTGCGCGGTGGCATCACCGTGATGGCGCGTTGAAGAAGAACCGTTCATCGGCCGCGCGGCATTCCGCGACCGGCAAGCCAAGCTCGCGGCGCACGATGTTCGTGCCTTGCACGAGCGCCACCATCTTGAAGAAAGCGTGGCGTCGGCTCATGCCCTCGCGGCCCATGCCGCAATCGGTCGAGATCACGAGCCGCTCGGCCGGGATATGCTTGAGGGCGAGGCGGATATGGTCCGCGACCTCTTCCGGGCGCTCCACCTGCAGCGTGTGGTGGTCGATGACGCCGATGCCGATCTTCTTGTCGGCGGCGATCTCCTTGCCGATCGCCGCGAGATCGATGCCGCCGGAACTGATCGATTCGAACGTGATGATGTCGCAATCGAGCCGGTTCAACAGGGCAAGGCCGGGCGCGTAGCTTTGAACCGCCGTGTACATGCGCTGCTGCGAAGGATTGCCCCAGCATGTATGCGCCCAGATCTCGGTCTTGCCGCGAAGCCCCTTCACCGTGCGGTTGAAGAGCTCGATCGCGGTGTCGATCGCGAACGCGCGGTCCTTGGGCGCGCGCGCCGCGAGCATGTGGATTTGCGGCTCTTCGATCTGCACCGCGGCGCAGCCCAAGTCGGCAAGCTCTTCAAGTTCCGCGTGGAGGGCCTCGGCTATCGCGAACATGCGCTCGTCCAGCGATTTGTAATATTGGTCCTCGGCGGAAACCGCGACGACCTCCGCGGCGGCGGTGCCGAACTTCACCGACCGGTCGGTTTGCCGCTGCGCTGCCTTCCACAGATTGGCATATTGCAGCTCGCCGCGGCCGACCGGCCCGGTGATGCGCGGCATCACGCGGGTCGCCGCGTTGTCGGCGAGGATCGAGCCGGGCGGATAGGGCGCGCGCCGGCTGGGCGAGTGCGGATTGGCGACGTCGTAGCCGCTCAGATGATGCGTGACATATCCCGCCCAGCTTTGCCCGCCGACATCGTTGTCGAATCGACAGTCCCCGTCCGTGCAGATGTCCAGCCCGGCGACTTCCTGGTCGCGCAGGAAGGTCGACACCGCGTCCATATATTGCTCGCGGAAATCGGCCATGGCGATCGCTTCAAGAAAGCTCCGCGAGCCGAGGCTTTCGGTGAACCACCGCGGCCGCGGCAGCGAGCCCGTGATCGTGGTCGGAAGAATGATGCCGTCAGTCGCGCGGTACATGGGGTCCTCCATTCAACTCATGGCGTGGGCCGAGGCGCGGGCGCGCCCCGGTTGCCGCCAAAGAAACTGCGATGCAGGCGTCCGTTCTGCAGCAATTCGGCCGGCGAGCCGCGATCGACGATCTCGCCATTTGCCAGGACATAGGCGCGGTGCGCAATGCTGAAGGCCATGTCGATATTCTGCTCGACGAGAAGCACCGAGGTGTCGAAATCGCGCACCACGGCCTCGATTGCCGTGAACACGGCCTCGACAAGCTTTGGCGCAAGCCCGCCGGAAGGCTCGTCGAACATGGCAAGCCGCGGCGAGGCGATGAGCCCGACGCCGATGGCCAGCATCTGACGCTCGCCGCCGCTGAGCTGGCCACCTTTGACATGCTGCTTGTCGGCGAGCACGGGAAAGAGCGCCAATACCTTCGCCAGATTTCGCCGCGCCGCGGCCGCGTCACGGAACGCGTAGCCGCCAAGCTCCAGATTCTCGCGTACCGTCAGCGTCCGGAACACCTGTGCGCCTTCGGGGCAATACACGATCCCGGCACGAAGGTTCGCTGTCGGCCCGCGCCCGAGAATGGGCGCGCCGAACCACAAAATCTCGCCGTCGACATCGGGCAACAGGCCGAAGACCGATTTCAGCAGGGTCGATTTGCCCGCCCCGTTGTGCCCGACGAGCGCCACGATCTCGCGCGCGCCGACCTCGAGCGAAACCCCGTGAAGGACCCGCTTCTTGCCATAGCCGCCGCCGAGATCACGGATCTGCAGCGACATACCGGTCCCCCAGATAGGCTTCGATCATCTTCGCATGCTGTCTGATTTCCCCGGCCGATCCCGACGCCACGACTTCGCCTTGGACCAGAAGATGGACGCGGTCGGAAATGCCGAGGACGACGTCCATGTTGTGCTCGACCAGGATGATCGTGATGCCGTGCCGATCGACAAGACGGCGCATCCGTTCGATCAGTCCCCCGATCGACTGCCCATCAAGGCCGACGGTCGGTTCGTCCAGCAGCAGAAGACGCGGCTCTGCCGCGAGGCAGCGGGCGAAGCTCAAGAACCGCTGCTCGGCGAAGGAAAGCGATTCCGCTTTATCATCGAGCCGACCGCCAAGGCCTAGATCGCCGAGAATGGCGCGGACCCGCACTTCGGCGTCATCCCACTCACGCCGCGTCGCGCGGTCGCGCACGAGTGCGTGCCAGGGATGATTGGCGCGCAGCCGTGTGCCCGACATGGCGTTCTCGAAGACCGTCAGGCCCGCGAAGATGCGCGGGTCCTGAAACATCCGGCCGATGCCGCAGCGCGCGACCTGATCGGCGCGAAGCGTGTCGAGCCGCGTTCCGTCGAACCAGACCTCGCCCCCGGACGGCTTCAGCAGCCGGGAGATCACGTTGAAGACCGAGGTTTTGCCCGCACCGTTGGGGCCGACAAGGCTCGTGATGGTGCGTGCTTCGACGGCAAAGCTCACGTTCTGGAGCACGCGAAGCCCGCCGAAGCTGAGATCGAGCGATTTGACCTCGAGGATGGGCACGCTCGTTCCGCCTAGCGAACCGAATGGTGCCCGAAGAAGCCTTGCGGCCGGAACATCATCAGAAGGATCAGGAGGATGCCGTACAGCGCCTGCTGCACGTTCGCGACATGCGGGCCGCTCAATCCGACAAAGCGCAGCGCCTCGGGGAACAGGACGAGGATCGCCGGCCCGACGACGGTTCCCACCGTCCCGACGCTGCCGCCCACGAACAAGGCGGCCCAGATCAGGATGGTGAAGGGGAAATCGAACGACGTCGGGTCGAGATACCGGAGATAGCAGGCGAGCAGAACGCCCGCCAACGCCGTCATCGCCGCGCCGATCACGAAGACCACGGTCCGCACATGGCGGACGTGATGCCCCAGCACCGCGGCGACGATCTCGTCCTCGCGGATCGCTTGCAAAGCAATTCCGAACGGCGCGGAGACGAGCCGCCATTTGACGGCGAGCACCATGGCGGTCAACGCGACGCAGAAGACGAGGTACGGCGCGCCCGGCGCGATCGTCCAGCCGAACAGGCTGGCGACCGGGATGCCGTAAAGCCCGCTCGTTCCGTTCGTCACGTCCGTCCAGTTCTCGAAGATGCTCAAGATCACATTGCCGACGCAAAATGTGCCGAGAATGAAATAGTGCTCGTCGAGGCGGACCGTGATCATCGCCGTCGCCTGCGCCACGAGCGCCGTCGCGGCGAAGGCCACGAGAGCCGACGGGACGAAACCCCAGCCGAGTTTGAGCATGACGAAGGCGGCGCTATAGGCGCCGACGCCGCAGAGCGCGGCATGGACAAAGGAAAAGAGCCCCGCATAGCCCAGGATCAAATCCATCGACGCGGTCAGCATCGTGTAGATGCAAATGATGGTGAGCAGCGTGACGAGATAGCCCATCGCCGTCTCAGGCCTTGCGGACGTTGAGACGCGCCCCGAAAATCCCTTGCGGGCGCAAGGCCAGGAACACCAGGACCGCGGCAAAGGTGACGCCGTTCTGCCAGCGCGAATCGAGCTGCCACGTCGCGAGCTGCTGAAGCACGCCGAACACGAACGCGCCGACAAGGGCTCCCGGCAGGTATCCATGTCCGCCGATCGCGACGGCAACCGCCGAAAAGAACACGATCAGGAATCCCATTGCCGGCTGCACGCCGAGATCCCAGGTCAGCAGGACGGCGGCAATCGACGCAAGACCGGAACCGATCGCCATGACCATGACATAGGTTCGGCGCGCTTCGATACCGACGACCGGCGCGAGCTGGGGATTGTCGGCCAGCGCCCGGATGGCGCGCCCATGTTGCGTGCGCGTGAGAAAGGCCTGGAGCGCCAGGAACACGACGATCGCGACCACGCCATCGGCCAGATGAAGCGACGTCACGGTCAGGGGTCCGAGCTCGAAGATGGCGAGGCCGCCCGAGCGGATGGTCAGGACATCCGTCGAAAAGACGATCGCAAAGATGTTCTGGCACAGCAGCAGGAAGCCAAGCGACGCAATCATCAATCCAGCGGAGCCGGCGCCCCGCGCGCGCAGCGGCGCATAGATGCCGAGCTCGATGAAGCAGCCGAAGAGGGCCGAGAGCGCGACCGTGGCGGGCACGGCGAGATAGAGGTTCAGTCCCGCGACCGCGACGAGAAGATAAAAGCAATAGGCGGCAAAAGTGAGGACCGCGCCGTGCGCCAGATGGAACACGTGCGTTGCGTTGAACACGATGGCAAAGCCCACCGCCATCAAGGCATAGACCGCGCCGTTCGCGAGGCCATTCAAGACCAATTGCGCCAGTTCGCTCATCGGCGGAGGCCGTCTAGGGAACGACTTCGGTGCCGCCTCCGGGCTTCATCCGGGAAACGCGATACTGCACCTGCGTGACGGGCTGACCGTTATAGCCCCACGCACCGACCGCGCCTTTGTATCCCTGGTAGTTCAGCATCGTCTCGCGGATCTTCTTCGGGTCGTCGGTGCCCGATTTCGCATAAGCATCGAGATAGAGCGCGATCGCATCATAGGCGAGGGCGCCATTGCCGTCGGCGTCATAACCCATGCGCGGACGGAAGACGCGCGCGTTCCATTCCGGATCGACCGGGATTTCGATGAAATAGACGCCGTCGACAAGGTCGCCGGCCAATTTCCGCGTCTGCGGATCGGCGATCTGATAATAGGTGAGGATCGTCGGCGGCCGGAATCCAAGCTGCGCCATCTGCTTCAAGATGAAGCCATAAGTGGCACCCGACAGGGACTGGATCAGGAAGCAGTCGGGATTGGATGCCCGGATCTTGGTGAGCTGTGCGGTAAAATCCTGCGCGTTCACCTCGTAGGTCTCCGCGTCGACGATCTTGATGCCGGCCTTGGTCAGCGCGCTCTTGAATGCGTTCGATGCGATCGTGTCGGAATCGCTCTGACCGGTCAGATCGGCGACGCGTTGAAAATGGTGCGCGATGACGAACTTGGCATAGGCCTCTCCCTGGCGGTCCGCCGGTGGCTGCGCGAGCGCGCCCCACGGGCTTTGCGCCACCTTCGGCGATATCGAGGTCGAGATGACCGGCACCTCCGCCGTCTCGGCGATCGGCAAGGTCGCGAGCACCGCCGGCGTCGGCGCGACAAAGATCATGTTGACGTGATCGATCTCGATCAGCTTGTGCGCGACGGCGGCGCCGGTCGTTGCGAGGCCCTGATTGTCTTCGAGTATGCCGACGACCTTGCGCCCGTTGACGCCGCCATTCTTGTTGGCGTCATCGATGGCGAGGAGAGCCGGCTTGTTGACCTGGCGGCTCCAATAGTCGGCGGCGACGCCGCTCGCGATCTGAGACAGGCCGATCTTGATCGGGGTCGTGTCCTCCGCCGCGGCGATGGTGGTGGTGGAGAGCGCAGCGACAACGCAAAGGGCGATTCCAGACCCTGTCATTATTTTCATACTCGTCTCCGAACAAACGCAGCCGACTATAGTGGTCCCGCCTTGCGAGACAACAGGCGCCCGCGACGGGATTCCCGCAATGGCCGTACGACCGGCATTCCCAACGCGAAACGCGCGGTGCATTATCCCCGCCGGCGAGGAGCGGTGGCGCGTCGTTCGGGCCGTGCATGAATGCTCTACGAGGTTTCCCCATGGATCGCGACGCAGCACCCGCTTTCTCGGTCGTCGAGGCGACGATCGAAGAGATTCACTCGGCCTATCGCGACGGGCGGGCCACCGCGCTCGGCGTTACCGAGGCCCATCTCGATCGCATCGCGGCCTATGATCGCAAAGGTCCGGCGCTCGGCGCGATCATCGTCGCGAATCCCCGCGCGCGCGAGGATGCCGCCGCGCTCGATGCGCATTTCCGCAAGACCGGGGCGATGGCCGGCCCGCTTCACGGCATCCCGGTTCTCGTGAAGGACAATTATGACGTCGCCGGCTTGCAGACGACGGCCGGATCATCGGCCCTCGTCGGCTGGGTGCCGGACCGGGATTCGAGCGCCGTCCGGGCCCTGCGCGCGGCGGGCGCCGTGATCCTGGCGAAGACGACCATGTCGGAATGGGCGCGCGGCGGGCTCGACAACATCAACTCGGTCCTCCCCGGCTTTGCTCGGAACCCGTACAACACCGCCTACGCCACGGGCGGATCGTCCGGCGGCACGGGCGCGGGACTGGCCGCGAGCTTCGGCGTGGTGGGGCTCGGCTCCGATACCTGGGGATCGATCCGCAATCCGTCGTCGAACAATGCGCTGGTCGGCCTTAGACCAAGCTGGGCGCTCGTCTCGCGCGCCGGGATGGTGGGGCTTTATGATGCACGCGACACTGCGGGTCCCATGGCGCGGAGCGTCGCCGATCTCGCGGCCTTGCTCGACGTCATCGCGGGCGTCGACGGGGATGATCCGGCGACGTCGGGGGCGGCGGGAAACATTCCGCCGACCTACACGGCGTTTCTCGACAAGACCGGAGCGCGCGGCAAACGGCTTGGCGTGCTGCGGCAGGCTTTTCCTGCCGACGCTTCCGGCGCGCACGTTGTCGGGTTGCTCGACCGGGCGATCGAGGATTTGCGCCGGATCGGCGCCGACATCGTCGACCCGTTCATTGTCCCGGAATTCGACGAATTCCCGGCCAAGCCACATCCTGCGAGCGAGGTCCGTGCCGCGCTCGAACGCTATCTCGCCAAGACGGCGCCCCGATTCCCCAAGAGCCTGGCCGAATTGGTGAGCTCGGGGAAATTTCATCCGCTTCACGAAGTGGGGCTCCAGGCGACCGCCGTCGCCCCGTCGCCGCAGGACGATCCGACGGTGCGTCAGCTCGAAGCGGAAGAGACGCGCATGCGCCAAGCCTATCTCGCGGCAATGGATCGCGAGCGGATCGACGCGCTGATCCTGCCGGTCGCGACGCTTCCGCCAAAGCTCAACGGCGATCGCACGGCCGCAGGATCAACCACCTGGATCGCATCGGGGCTGCACTGGCCGGCGGCGGTCGTGCCGATGGGCTACACCGGGGAGGATCTGCCATCGGGGCTGCAGATCGTCGGGCGGCCATGGTCGGAGCCGCTCCTTATCGCAATCGCCTATGCCTACGAGCAATCGACGCGCCACCGCAAACCGCCGGCGACGACGCCAGGTCTCGAAGGTGCGGGGGCCGCGGCCCAATACCGGATCAACGATCCCGATATCGTCCGGGAGATCGAACGCGCGTTCGCAGGCTATAACCGGGCGCTCGGGGCGAACGATGTCGAAGCGCTCAACGGGTATTTCTTCGACAGCCCGTCGACGGTCCGTTATGGGAACGCCGAAAATCTCTATGGCTATGCGGCGATCAAGGCATACCGCGCTTCCGTGGTCGCGAGCGGCGCCGCACCGAGGCGCGAGCGGACGGTCATCACCACCTTCGGCCGGGATTTCGCCACCGTGGCCACGCTGACGCGGCTCGCGCGACCCGGCAAGGTCGGCAGAACGATGCAGAGCTGGGTCCGCTTTCCCCAAGGTTGGCGTATCGTCGCGGCGCATGTCAGCACCATCGATGATCCGCCGTGATCCGCAATTTCAGCGACCATTCCGCCAACGAGCGGACATTCCTTGCCTGGGTCCGGACGGCGATCGCGGTCATGGCCTTCGGCTTCCTGGTGGAGAAATTCGATCTCTTTCTCGAAATCGCGGCGCCGTCGCTCAGCGGGCGCCGCTTGTCGATCCCCGGTCAGAAATTCGGCAATGTCGCCGGTCTCGCGCTTGTCATCATGGGCATGGCGATCATCGTGATCGCCGCTTTGCGCTACATGGTTACCGGCCAGAATATCGACAGCCCCGACCCGAAGCCCCGCCCCGGATCGCGCTTCGACGTGGCGTTGGCGAGTCTCCTTGTCCTTCTTGGGGCCGCGCTTCTGCTTTATCTGTCGCACGCTTTCATCACCACCATGTAGGCGCCGGTTTTTGACGCTGCAGGCATTGGCGCCGGGCGGTATTCTGCCGATGCAGACGAGGAGACGCCCCGTGCCGATTGTCCTTGGCCTTGCCTCATCCCATGCGCCGTCGATGTTCGTGGAACCGGAGCATTGGCCGGCGATCCATCGCGGCCTTACGCGCGGCAATCCGCAGCCGCCCGAATTCGCCGCCGAAACGCCGGAAGTCGTCGTGACCTATGTCCGGCGCGTGAAGCAGGGCTTCGCCGCGTTGAAGGCGCAGCTCGACGCCGCGCGGCCCGACGCCATCATCATTGTCGGCGACGACCAGAACGAGCTGTTCTCGAAGGCGCTCATCCCGGGCTTTGCCATGTTCGTCGGCGACGCGGCCGAAGGCACTTTCAGCCTGGGCTGGATCGGCCAGAAGCCGAAGGACAATTGGTTGACGCTTCCGTGCCATGCCGGCATTGCCAAGCTGGCGCTCAACGGGCTGATCCGGCGCGGCTTCGATGTCGCCTATAGCGAGAAGCTGGTGCCGCTCGCGCGGCCCGAGACGGGGCTCGGCCACGCCTTCACGCGGATCGCGCGCGCGATGCAGCTGGTGGAGACCTGCATCCCGGCCGTCTTGATTTTCACCAACGCCTATCATCCGCCGCTGCCCAGCGCCGCGCGCTGTTACGCGCTGGGCGAGGCGCTGCGCGAGACCTTTGCGAACCGGCCGGAGCGCATTGCGCTTTATGGCTCGGGCGGGCTTTCGCATGATCCCTTGGGTCCGCGCGCGGGCTGGGTGGACGAGCCGCTCGACCGGTGGGTGCTCGACTGCATTGCGGAGGGAAGAGGAGAGGAGCTTCGTTCCCTCTTCACGATCGATTCCGATACGCTGCGCGGCGGCACCGGCGAAATCCGAAGCTGGATCACGGTCGCCGGCGCCTATCACGAGCGGAAGGCGACCGTGGTCGACTACATTCCCGCACGTCACGCCGTGACGGGACTGGGCTTTGCCTATTGGAACGAGCCCGGCTGAGCGGTCAGGCAGGCTGCAGCGGCCGATAGTGATTGCTCTTCGAGACCGGCGCCAGCTTGCCGCCGATCGGGGTCCAAGAGCGCGCCTCGTCCTCGCTCGCGAACACATCGCCGTCCGTGGTTCCCGCAAAGAGCGTGAAGCCGCCGCGATGGCTGGCAACGCTCATCGCCTCGACATTGGCGCGCCGGTTTTCGGGTAACCCGCGGCTCGCGTCGGTCCAGCTGCGTCCGCGGTCGTGGCTTTGCATGATGGTTCCGTCCGCGCTGTGCGACTGGCGCCAGGTACCGGGATTTTCCCGCGCGCCGCAGATGAACATCGTGTCGCCGTTCGAAGGCGAAACGATCAGGTGATCGGGATAGCCGATGCGGAAGCTGTTATCGACGATGAGGGTCCAGGTTTCGCCGGCATCGAGGCTGCGATAGAGGCCCATGCCCGTGGTCATATAGACCTCGGCCGAATTCGCCGGATGGACCACGATCTGATGGATGTCGCGATAGGTCCAATCGGTGGGCTTTGAATAATCGTCCAGCACCCGCCAATTGGCGCCGCCATCACTGGTCTTCAAAAGGTCCCCCTGCTCGACCCCCGCATAGATCGTGTCGGGATTGCGCGGGTCGATCGTCATCGTCTTGACGTGGGCATGGTGCGGCGGGCTCGGGAACGACCATTTCTCGCGGCCCTTCGTTTCCTTCACGCCCGGCTGCTCGCTCCAAGTGAGGCCGTAATCATCGCTGCGGAACATCGAGGCGGGCTCGGTGCCGGCATAGAGCGCGATCTTGTCGCCATGATGGGCATAGCCGACGCTGAACACCTCTTCGATGGTGATGCCTTTGGCACGCGGCTCCCATGTCTCGCCGCCATCGGCGCTGAAGAAAAGGCCGCCCGTGTGCATGCCCGCGAAAACGCCGCCGCGTTTCGGTTCGATCATCAGCGAGCTGCAATGCTGGCCTTCGAGCTTGCGCCCGCGATCGGTCCAATCCGCGCCGGGATGCGGGCGATCGAGGATGCTGATGCCGCGCAAGGTCGCGACCAGGAGCCGTGTCGGTTTCGCGTCTCCCTGGTTCAGGTTCTGGCCATTGGGTGACAGGCAGGCAAGCATGGCGACCCTCCTATTTCCCGGTGAGCGGGGCGCCGCCAAAATTGCTGAGCGCGACGCCCGATCCCTTCTCGATGTCCCAGCGCACCATCACGATGTTGTTTTCGCCGACGCCGCGTTGCGGCGCCGCACGGAAATCATAGGGACCATCGGCGCCGACCCAGCCCTGCAAATTGGCGAGATAGTCCCGAAGCTTTGGCGCCGCCACGTCGGGCCCAAGCTTGCGCAGCGTGTCGACCACCAGCATGGCCGGGTCCCACGCGCTGATTGTCAGCATGTCGGGCTTTGTCCCGTTGGCGGCGAGCGCCTCTGTCATGACGCTCAGCGCCGCCGTTGTTGCCGCATCGGTAGGGGCGCCGCTCGCATAATACGGCACGGCGGCGAAAATCAGGTTGGTCGGCAACATCGCCGCATATTGCTTGAAGAACGCGCCGGTAAGGTTTCCCGGCGACGTCACCGTGGGCAGATCAATCCCGAGATCGCGGGCGCCGCGGAACAGCATCCCGGCGGGTGGTCCGGTCGCCCAGGCGACCAGCGCGTCGGGATTGCCGGCCCTGATCGCCGAAAGCTGCGCGGAAGCGGTGACGTCGCCGGGCGAGAAATGCTCGCGCGCAACCACCGTGACGGATTTGTTCTCCGGCAGGTCGAGTGCGCTCTTCAGCGCCTTCTCGGCGCCTTGGCCGCCCGCGTCGGTCGAGAAGATGGTGGCGAGACGAGTGAGGCCGCGAAGGCGCAGATATCGGACCGTGACCGCCGCTTGCGCCTCATAGGAGGTGAGCGTGAAGAACTCATAGCCGCCGGGAACCACGACGCCGCCATTGGCAAGGCAATAGAGCACCGGGCCATGCTGCGCGACGAGCGGCGTGATCGCCGCGCATTGCGCCGGCCCGGAAGAGCCCATGATCACCGGCACGTTCTTCGCGATCATGTCCTGGGCGAGCTGCACCGCCGTCTGCGCGCTCGACTGGTCGTCGGCAACCACGAAAGAAAGCGGCCGCCCGTTGATCCCTCCGGTGCGATTGACATAGGCCTCGAGCGCCTTGAGGGCCTTTTGCTGTGTCGAACCGACGAAGGCGATGTTGCCGGTGAGCGACAGAATCGTGTTGATCTCGTAAGGCGCGGCAGTCTCGGCCGATGCCGCCGACGCGCCGAGCAAAGCGGCAGCCACGATCGTTGCCAGCAATCGCCATGCGCGCTCGAATCGCCAATTCTTCATGCCGGTGACGTTAAGCACGGCGCTCATGAGTGTCAATGGCCGCCTCGACATGGGAAGAAAAGAGCTATACAGTGCATAACATTATGAGAACCGCCGATTTTATCGATCTCGACGCCGGCACGCTGAGCCGCGAGATCTTTTCCAGCGAGGACATCTTCCGCCGCGAGCTCGAGCGTGTGTTTCTCCCGGCTTGGAACTTCGTCGGGCATACGAGCCAATTGGCGCAAGCCGGCGACTTCTTCCTGTCGCGCGTCGGGACCGAGCCGGTGATCGTCAGCCGCGATCAGCAGGGCGCAATTCATGTCCTGCTGAATAGCTGCCGTCATCGCGGCATGCCCGCCTGCCGATATGACGTGGGCAACGCCAAGGGCTTCACCTGTTCCTATCACGGCTGGTCCTATGGGCTCGACGGCGCGCTTACCGGCGTGCCGAAATTCGACGATCGCTATCGGGGGCGCCTCGATCGCGAGAAGTGGGGATTGATCCGCGCGCGGGTCAGCATCTTTTACGGCTCGATCTGGGCAACCTTTGACGATGGCGCGCCGTCCTTCGAGGATTATCTCGGCGCCGACATGCGGTTCTACCTGCGGAGCCTGTTGCAAGGGCCCGACGGGGGCGACGACGGTTATGAAGTCATCGGCGGCATCGTCAAATGGCAGATTCCCTGCAATTGGAAATTCGGGGCCGAGAATTTCGCCGGCGATCACTATCACGGCTATAGCCACATCTCGGTGGAGCGCCTGTCGATCGGACTAAGCGGCAGAACCTCGCGCCACAACTTCGCGGCGGTGAAGATTGCGCGCCAGGCGATGAGCGTCGCCGACCCGAAGCGCGGTCACACGATCCGCGCCAGCGTCTATCAGGCGCTCGGTCCCTATGACCCCCAGGCCGGCGCGCCGGACGAGGTCAATGCGTACTACCGGAAATGCCACGAAGAGCGGCAGCGGCGGCTTGGCGACAAGGCGCGCCTCATGATCCATGGCGGCGTTATCTTCCCCAACACGCATTTCAACAGCGCCGGACGAACGACGATCGGCCTGTGGCTTCCGTTGGCGGCGGGACGCACCGAGGTCTGGCGCTGGCTGTTCGTGCCACGGAACGCACCCAACGCCGTCAAAGAGACGCTGCGCGAATATTATCTGCGCTATGCCGGACCGTCCGGAATGGTCGAACAGGACGACATGGAGAATTGGACCGCCGCGCAGCGCGGGACCGAAGGCATGGTCGCGCGCAAGCATCCCTTCAATTATCAGCTTGCGATGGGCTTGGCGCGCCGGTCCCGGCCGGACGAATGGCTGGGCGACGAGGTCTCGATCACCGAGGACGTGGCCGAGCATAATCAGCGCGCCTTTTATGCCCACTGGGCGCGCCTCATGGCGACCGCGCCATGAGCCAGGCGGACCGCGCGGCCGCGATCGACGCGCTCCTGCTGGAAGTCGAGGTCGAGCGATTGTTCAGCGCCGAGGCCGAGCTGCTCGACGAGCGGCGCTTTGACGCGTGGCTCGACTTGCTGCACGACGACATCCGGTATTGGATGCCGATCGCCCGCAACGTGCGGTTCGACCGGCCGGAGCTCGAATATACCCAAGAAGGATCCGAAGCGAACTGGTTCGACGAGGACAAAGAGACCCTGCGCAAGCGCGTGAAGCAGCTTCAGGGCGGTGACCACTGGGCCGAAGAGCCGCGCTCGCGCACCACCCACCTTGTGGCGAATGTGCGCCTGGACAAGGTCGAGAACATCGACATCACGATTAGATGCCGCTTCATGGTCTCGTCGCGCCGCCTCGACCACGATGTCGACCTTTTCATCGGCAAGCGGACCGACGTGTTGCGCCGGACCGAAGGGGGATTGAAGATCCTCCGCCGCGCGGTCTATCTCGATCAGAGCGTGCTTCTGTCCCGAAACCTGACGACTTTCTTTTGACCCCATGGCCCGAACGCCGCGCGCGGCGAAGGCGGCTCCGGCGGAGCTGACCGACAGCCTCGATTTCCTGATTCGCGACACGCGCCTTCGGCTCTACAAGTATATAGACGGCCGGATCGCGCAGGCCGGGTTTCCGCTGAGGCTCTGGTTTCCTCTGCGCGCGCTCTATCGCAACGAGGGTATCACGCAGCGTATGCTCGGCCGGTTGATGGGCTATGGCGACGCGCATGCCGGCGTGATCGTCAAGGTCATGCAGCGGCGGCGGCTCGTCTATCGCCAGCCGAGTCCGACCGACAAGCGCAAGATCAATCTTTACCTGACGCCGGAGGGACGGAAATTCGCGCGGATCGGCTTGCGCCATATGCAGGCCGTCAACAGAAAGATCACCGCCGGCTTCAGCGCGACCGAAGCGCGCCTGTTACGCTCGCTTCTCCTGCGCGCGCGCGACAATCTCAACCTGTGAGGAACAATTCATCGTGTCCCGGTTCCCCGGGCGTTTGAGATCCGGTATGCTTGGCGGAGCAGCTTGCGAAAGGATGCCCCATGGCGCTCACCATCTATGGCTCGCCGATGTCGCGCACGTTTCGTGTCCTGTGGATGGCGCGGGAATTGGGCCTGCAATACGAGAATATCCCGCTCGACCCGCGCACGGGCGATACGCGCAAGCCTGATTATTTGAAGATCAATCCCAACGGTCACGTGCCGGCGATCGTCGACGGCGACTATGCGCTGTGGGAATCGCTCGCCATCAATCTCTATCTTGCGAAGAAGCATGGCGGGCCGCTCGCGCCGGCGAGCCTTGCCGAAGAGGGAAGGGCGCTCGCCTGGAGCATGTGGGCCCTGACCGAGCTCGAGGACAATATCGTCACGCTGGTGCAGAGCGTGCTGATGCCGCCCGAACGCAAGCCGGAACCGGCGAAGGTCGACCGCGCGAAGGAGGCGCTGGCCGCGCCGCTCCACGTGCTCGACGCCAATTTGGCGCAGAGCCAATATCTGTTGGGCGGTCGCTTCACCGTCGCGGACCTCAATGTCGCGGGTGTCGTCGCGGGATTGGGCATCGCCAAATTCGATCTCGGTGCGTGGCCCAAGGCGAAGGCGTGGCTTGGGGCCTGCACCGGCCGCGAGGCCTGTGCCTCGCTGCGCAACCCTTAGCGACCGGTTCGGCCCACACCGCGACAAGAAACGTGGTTAAGGCTTCGTGAGTCCGGCGCGGCCCATTGGCTGCGCCGCGACGCTTAACCGTTCCTTCACGGGAATTCGCCTTTAAATGGAGCCTAATGGCGCTCCCTATAGTGCGACGGGTACCGTGATCTCGCACATCCTCCAACTCTTCGACACAAATCAGGCCGTCGCACCGTATGTCGGCGTCTATAACCCGTGGCTCGTCGTCACGTCGGTTGCCATCGCGAGCATCGCGGCTTTCACCGCCTTTTCGATTTCGTCGCGCATGGCCGCCGCGAGCACGTGGCGGGGCCGATGGGCGTGGGCGTGCGCCGGCGCCTTCAGCATGGGCGGCGGCATCTGGGCGATGCATTTCATCGGCATGCTCGCTTTGTCGCTGCCCTGCGGATTGAGCTACGACCCGATCGAGACCTCACTGTCGATAATTCCCGGCATCCTTGCCAGTGCCGTGGCGCTGTGGGTCTTCGGCCGCTCGGAAGAACCTGGCACGCGGCAACTGGTGATCGGCGGCGTGTTCATGGGTGCCGGGATCGGCGCCATGCATTATTCCGGGATGGCGGCCGTCGAGACGGATGCTCTCATTCGCTACCAACCGAGCCTGGTCCTGGTCTCGGTCATCGTCGCGGTGGTTTTGGCGTTTTTTGCATTGAAGGTGCATTATCAGCTCCGCGTGCATCACCGCTCGCAACTGCCGGCGCGAATCGTTGCCGCGTCGATCATGGGCCTGGCGGTGGCGGGCATGCACTACACCGCGATGCAGGCATCCGTCTTCTTCCCCGCTCCGGGGACGGCCGAAGGCGGCATTGTGCTGCCGACGACTTTGTTGGCCGTGCCGCTCACGCTGATCTCGTCGCTGATCGTGGGTATCGCGCTCGTCGGCTCGATCGCGGGACGACAGGCGGAGCTCGCTTCCGGATTGCAGGTCGAAGTCGCGCGACGCTTGGCGCTTGAAAAGGAGACGGAGGATCGCCGTGCGCGCCTGCAGGCGATTTTCGATGCCGTCGTTGACGCAATCATCACGGCAAATCCATCGGGCCGAATTCTGCAATGGAGTCCGTCGGCCCAGCGCGTCTTCGGCTATGCGCCGGAGGAAGCGATCGGCACCGATCTGACCATGATCCTGTCGGAATTCCACACGATCGGCGTTACGCACGAGGTCACCGCGACCCGCAAGGGTGGTCGAAAATTTCCCGCCGAATTGACCGTCGCCGAGGTCCGCAACGGCGATGACGTGTTCCTGACCGCGATTTGCCGCGATATCACCGAGCGCAAGGAGGCCGAGGCCGAACTGGTGCGCGCGCGCGAGCAGGCCGAGGCCGCCGAGGACGGCGCGGAAAGCGGCCGGGCGCGGCTCCAAGCCATATTCGATGCGGTCGTCGATGCAATCGTCACGGTCGATCCCGGCGGCCGCATCCTGCAATGGAGCCCCGGCGCGCAGCGAATATTCGGCTATGCACCTGAGGAAGTCGCCGGCGCCGATCTCGGCATCGTGCTGCCGGCCGCAGGTCGGTCGACGGAGGGTGCCGATGTGGCCACCCGTTTTGGGGCGGGCGAATCGCGGCTCATGGGCGTCGCCCATGAACTGACCGCGACCCGCAAGGGCGGCGAAGAATTTCCAGCCGAGCTGACCATAACGGAAGTCCGCGACGGCGCCGACCTGTTCTATACCGCCATCCTGCGTGACATCACCGAGCGCAAGGCCGCCGAGGCCGCGCTCGTCAGGGCCCGCGAGGAAGCCGAGGCCGCGAACCTGGCGAAGTCGCAATTCCTGGCGACGATGAGTCACGAGATACGCACGCCGATGAACGGCGTGCTCGGCATGGCAAATCTCCTCGCCTCGACCGTCTTGAGCGAGCGGCAGCAGCGTCTTGTCGAAAATGTGTCCCGGTCCGGCCTCGCTTTGCTTGGGATCATCAACGACATTCTCGATTTCGCGAAGATCGAAGCGGGCATGTTCGAGCTGTCGTCGATGCCCTTCGATCCGCGACAGGCTGTCGCCGAATTGACCGATTTGTTCTCCGATCGCTGCTCGAAGAAAGGCATCGAATTCATCTATTTCGTCGACGAATCGATCCCTTCGCAGATCATTGGGGACCCGATCCGGCTGCGTCAGATCCTTGTCAATCTCGTCGGCAACGCCATCAAATTCACCGAGCGCGGCGAGATCCTGGTCGAAGTTGGGCTCGCTTCGAGCGATGACAGCGAGATGGTTCTGAACATCGCGGTCGAGGACACCGGCATCGGCATTCCGCCGGAGCATTCTTCGCGCATCTTCGACTCCTTCCACCAAGTCGATGGCTCGATGAGCCGGGCGCGTGGCGGCTCGGGCCTGGGACTGTCGATCACGCGCCAGCTCGTCGAATTGATGGGCGGCAAGATCTCGGTCGACAGCGAGCTTGGACGCGGTTCGCGATTCTCACTCACCGCCCGGTTCAAGCATGCGGACGGCGCGATCAAGCTGTCACGGCTGCTGCCGCGACCGTTGTGCATCCTGCTGGTGGACGCGAACGCGGTCAGCGCGCATGTGATGTCGCTTTACCTCGCGAATTGGCAAGTCAAGGCGACGATCGTGTCGACGATCGAAGAGGCAGAAGCCGAACAAGCCGCCGCGATCGCGGCGGGCCGGCCGTTCGATGTGGCCGTTCTGGACATCAAGGGGCTGGGCGCGCCCGCGGTGGAATTCGGCAAGGCCATCTTGGCCGAGCCGTCGCGACCGCAAACCGAGATCGTGCTGCTGGTCGGGCTCGACGGCTACATGGCGGACACGAGCCTCGATTCCCTTGGCGCCATCGCCGTGCTGCCGAAGCCGGCACATCCGTCGGAGCTGTTCGCCGCGTTGGCGGAGTCCGCGGTCGAGCCTGGCCAACGCGATCTCACGCCAAGCTTCAAGCGCCGCAACCCGCAGGCCAAACGCCCGTCCTTCGGGGCGCGGATACTCGTTGCCGAGGACAACGGCGTCAATGAAGAGGTCATCACCGGCCTCCTCGAGTCGATGGATTGCCGCGTCGTCACCGCGCCCCATGGGCGGGCGGCGGTCAAGCTGTTCGCTCAGGAGGCCTTCGACCTCATCTTGATGGATTGCGAGATGCCCGTGATGGACGGGCTTGAAGCAACCCGGCGCATCCGCCAGATCGAAGCCATGTCCGAAGCGCTTCCCGATGGAAGCGGGGCACGGCGCAAGACGCCGATTGTCGCCCTTACCGCGCACGCATTGAACGATGTTCGTGAAAGATGCCTTGGCGTCGGCATGGATGATTTCCTCGTCAAGCCGTTCGATGATCAGCAAATGGCGACAACCCTGTTGCGCTGGCTGGTGCCGCGGGGCGAGGCAACGAAAGAGAAGCCGGAGCTCGTGGCACCTCTGCCGCCGGACACGGCGGTACAGCGCGCATCCGAGCCGCCCATCGATCTCGGCGTGATCGATGGCTTGCGCGCGCTCGACCGGAACGGAAAATCCTCGCGGCTCGCCCGCGCGGTTTCCCGCTTTGTCGAGGTGGCGCCGCCCCTGGTCGCGGCCATCCACAAAAACCACGACGACAACGACGCCGAGGCGCTGTGGCGAGCGGCGCACAGCTTGAAATCCAGTGCCGGTGCCTTGGGCGCCCGACAGCTGTCTCAGAGGTGCGCCGAAATCGAGACGATCGCGCGCAACTCGGGGACCGCGGGGCTGCAATCTCTGGTCGCCGCCCTTGACGGTGATCTTTCGGCGGCAATTGACGCGCTGCAGGCACTGGCCGGGGAA
>Ga0335073_10004240_pt1 | contig 20072 bp, 21 predicted proteins | sample Lox_Sample_22_FD_207093 | JGI IMG/M metagenome (GOLD analysis project Ga0335073, IMG submission 207093) | Soil microbial communities from Loxahatchee National Wildlife Refuge, Florida, United States - Lox_Sample_2.2 | ecosystem: Environmental > Terrestrial > Soil > Wetlands | place: USA...
TTCGTCATGGAAAACGAAGATCCCAACACCGTCTTTTGGATCGAGCGCCGCGGCGGGCGCGGAACGGGACGCGCGGATTCAGTTGTAAGAGGCCGCGGTTTTGGCCGTGCCGACCGAACTCTGCCCAATTCCGGGAATTTCGCCGCTCCCGGACCAACGCACGTTTTCCTCCAGGCAACTCCCATCGAAGTTGGCCCAATCTTGCGCAAATACCTCTGGTCCAGACTCGAAACCGCTGTCCTTACTTCCGCCACGCTCGCCGTCGGCGGATCTTTCGATTACATCCGTCAGCGCCTCGGTCTCGATCATGCACGCCAGCTGGTCATTCCGTCGCACTTCAACTACGAAGCGCAAGCGATCCTCTATGTTCCGCCCCATCTTCCAGACCCGCGCACTCCGCAATTCGCCGAGCAAGCTACCGACGTCATTCGCCGCCTCCTTGAGATCTCTCGTGGCCGCGCTTTTGTTCTCTTCACCAGCCATGCACAGATGAACGACATTTATGAGCGCCTCCTCAGCCTCATCGAATTTCCCATGCTCAAGCAAGGGGACGCGCCAAAATCTGCGCTGCTTGAGGAGTTCCGTCTCACTCCCAATGCTGTGCTGTTCGGCACCTCATCCTTCTGGCAGGGAGTCGACGTCCAGGGCGAGCAGTTGAGCTGCGTCATCATCGATCGTCTCCCCTTCGCCGTGCCCAGCGACCCCGTCGTTGCCGCTCGCGTCAAAGCAATCGATCGCTCCGGAGGCAATGCCTTCAGCGACTATCAGGTTCCGAGCGCCGTGATCACCCTCAAGCAAGGTTTCGGCCGCCTCATTCGTTCGCTCAACGATCGCGGCCTGCTCGCGTTGCTCGACAATCGAATTCTCAAGAAATCGTACGGCAGAGTTTTTGTGGAGAGCCTTCCCAACTATGCGAAGACGACAGACCTTCGTAAGGTCGAGCAGTTTTTCGGAGCTGGTGAAAATTCGTAGCTGGAAAGGGAAGTTGCCGCAGGTTGCAGAGTGTACGGGGCAGGCGTTGCGCCCGCCCCGATGCGAAGGCTACTCTTCCGTTGCTTCTTTTCCAACCGTTACCTTCAAGTGCGTGGTCACGTCTTTGTGCAGCTTGATCGGCACGATAAACTCGCCGATCGTCTTCAGCGACTCATGCAGCTGAATCTTTCGCCGATCCACGTGGAAGCTCTTCTTTTCCAGTGCTTCGGCAATATCGCCCGCCGTGACCGACCCGAACAGCTGATCGTTCTCGCCCGCTTTCCGCGTAAACGAAACTTCCAGACCGTCAAATTGCTTCGCCAGCGCCTCGGCATCAGCCTTTTCCTTTGCCGAACGCCGCACTGCGGCAGCCCTCATCTGCTCAATTACGCTCTTGTTCGCCGCGGTGGCTTCGATTGCTAGTTTCTTCGGCAACAGGAAATTCCGTCCGTATCCCTCGGCTACTTTCACCACTTCGCCGCGGTTGCCCAGCTTGGGCACATCTTCTTTAAGAATGACTTCCATTCATGACTCCATTTCGTGATCGTGATCTTGTTCTCGTTCCGGTTCTCCTCGCGAAACCCGCGCGCTACCGGGCATCTGCGCCCTGATGTGAACAGCGAGCAGCGAGGAGCGAACAGCGATTTCCTACTGGACGCGCCCTGCAAACGGCAGCAGTGCAATGTTTCTGGCCTGCTTGATGGCTTTCGACAGGCGCCGCTGATGCGGCGTGCAAACACCTGTCAGCCGTCGCGGAGTGATCTTGCCACTCTCCGCTACAAACTGCGCCAGCAGCCGCACATCCTTATAGTTCACGGCCTCAATTTTCTCGACGCAGAACTTGCAAACTTTCTTGCGCCGAAAATACTTTCGTCCGCCTTCCCGCGGACCTCCCGGTCCGCCTCCCGGACGAGGACCGCGGGCTCCGCGATCGCCTCGGTTTTCCCCACGGGACTCGCTTCCGCTCGCCGCCACGGACGCGGTTGGTGCCTTCACTTCGTCTGCCATATTGCTCCCTCTGTTGTTCGAAATCGCTTAATGATTAGACCGCTGTTGGTGCCGGCTCCGCGCCCGCTTCCGGCGCGGACGGAGTTACCGGGGCTGCCGCACTGGTCTTCTTCCGTGCGTCCCGTATCTTTTTGATCTTATCGAGTCGCTTTAGCTCCTCATCCGTACGCACTGTGATGAACTTGATCACCTGCTCGGTCACGCGGAGTCGGCGCTCGACCTCGTGCACGATCGCGCCTGAACCTTCGATCATCAGTAGAACAAAGATCCCATCATTAAACTTGGCGACCTTGTAAGCGAGCCGGCGTTTCCCCCACACTTCGCTCTTAGCGGTCCCGCCCGCCGAAGTCACAGAAGACTCCAGCGTCGAGATCAATTTATTCAAATCCTCGTCCACCATATCTGGCCGAACGATGAACATCACTTCATAGCTACGATTCATTCGTTTTCTCCAAATCTTTTTGCTGCGGCTTCCCAAGTGGAGAGCCCAGAGCCGAAAGCTTAAAGCTCGTTTTCTAGCTTGCGATTGAAGCGATTCATCGCTTCGCTCGGACCATCTTTAATGATCACCTCGACCGCGTCAGCCGCCTGTTCGATCACTTTAACTACGACTTTTTCCTGTGCCTTGCGGAACGGTGTTAGCACGAACTTCGCCCCATCGCTCACTTTGTGCTCCGGTGCAATCCCCAACCGGACTCGCAAGAACTCATCCGTCCCCAGCGCACCCACAATGGATTCCATTCCATTGTGACCAGCTGTGCCACCGCGCTGCCGGATGCGAATCGTTCCCAGCGGCAGATCCAGCTCGTCATAAATCACAATCAGACCAGTCTTCACATCGACTTGATGTTCCGCAACCAGTTCCGCCACCGAAAGCCCACTCAGATTCATGTAGGTTTCCGGTTTCGCCAGAATCATCGACCGGCCGGCAATTGTCGCGCGGGCAGTCAGTGCGCGGCACTGGCGATTTCGAACCTCCATCCCGAGCCTGTTTGCGATTTCATCGATCGTGAGGAACCCGAGATTATGAGGCGTGCCCTGATATTCGATTCCAGGATTGCCCAATCCGACGATCAGATTCACGCTGGTTCGCTCTTTGCCGTTCGCTTCTCGTCCTCATGAAAGCACGGCGATCAGCCTGGCACCATGCTCATCGCTCGAGACCCGAAGCCAGCAGCTATTTCTTCTCCTTCTTTTCCGCCTTGGGTTCGGCCTTACCTTTGCCCTCTTCTGCTCCCTCTTCACCTTCCACTTCCTGCTTACCTTTCTTGATAACTTCGGGTTCAGCTGGAGTCGCCGCAGCAGCTTCTGCCGCTGCCTCAGGTGTCGGTGCCACTTCTTCCTTCACGGTGGTTATGTGCGCGATCATCTGGTCCGGATCGGTCAGGAATTTCAGCTTCTCGCTGTACGCCACGTCTTTCACGCGCACCTCAACGCCGAAAACCAAATGGCTGATATCGACGTCAATGGATTTCGGAATGTCCGCTGGTAAACATTCAATCTCGATTTCACGCAACACTTGCTCCAGAATGCCCCCCTGTGTCTTTACCCCTTCGGCTTCGCCCTTTAGCACGATGGGCACCGTCACCGTCAGCTTCTTATCCATCGCGATGCGCTGCAGATCGACATGGAGCAGTCTTCCCTTGATCGGTTCGAACTGCCAGTCGACGATCATCGCTTTCACGCGATTGCTGTCGATTGCCAAATCAAAAATCGTGTTGTGCCCGCTCTCCGAATGCAGAATCCGTAACACCTGTCGCGGATCGACTGCAACCGTCGCTGCATCGCTGCCGGCGCCATAAACCACCGCCGGAATCTTTCCCCCCGCGCGAACTCTCCGCGCCGCATTCTTCGTCCCGGCTTCTCGCTTCTGCGCTTCCAGAACGCTGATATCTGTTGCTGTGGCCATAATTCGTGTCCTATCTCTTTTCCAGAATCAGATAAATAATTTGCTGACTGATGTTTCTTCGTGATTCGCCTGAATCGCTCGTCCAATCAGACCCGCGATTGAAAGCACACGAATCTTCGGCTCGCGCTTGGCCGCTTCAGAAAGCGGAATCGTGTTCGTCACCACTACCTCACGAATCGGCGATTTCGAAATATTCTCGACCGCCGGACCCGACAAGACGGGATGCGAACAGCACGCGTAAACCTCCGACGCTCCGTTCTCCAGCAGCGCCATCGCTGTCTTCACCAGCGTTCCCGCCGTGTCGATCAGGTCGTCGATGATCAGAGAGGTGCGCCCGTGCACATCGCCGATCACGTGCATCACTTCCGCCACGTTCATTTCGACACGTCGCTTGTCCACGATGGCCAGCGCAGCATCCACCTTTTTCGCGAAAAACCGCGCTCGCTCCACGCCGCCCGCGTCCGGCGAGACCACGGTCAGATTTGGCAGATTCAGCTTCTTGAAATGGTCTACCAGCACCGGCGATGCGAACAGATGATCCACTGGAATATTGAAAAATCCCTGCAACTGCGGGGTGTGCAGATCCACGATCAAAGCCCGGTGCGCCCCCGCTGTCGTCAATAAATCCGCCACCAGCTTCGATGAAATCGGGCTCCGCGGCTTGTCTTTTCTATCCTGTCGCGCATACCCAAAGTATGGAATCACTGCCGTGATGCGCCGTGCCGAAGCGCGTTTCAGTGCATCGATCATAAGCAGCAATTCCATCAAGTGTTCGTCGACGCTCGTAATGCGGCCGTCCCCTTGCACGCACCTGCAAGTCGGCTGCATGACAAAAACATCGCCGCCGCGCACGTTTTCCTGAATCTGTACGTAGCATTCGCCGTCGGCAAACCGCGTTACCTGCGCCTGGCCGCGCGGCATACCCAAAAACTGGCAAACCTCATCCGCAAGGGGCTCGTTCGCCGTGCCGCTGAAAATCTTGAACTTGTCGTCCGGCCTTTTTTGCTGCGGCTTGCGCTCAGCCTTCTCGTCCGGAGTGGGCTTTTTCTCCATCTTCTCCGCAGTCGTGGTTGCCGTCGCCATGTTTGAGTTCTCAGTTCTCAGTCTTCAGTTCCCAGATGGGGCTCCAGAATCTCGACTGAGAACTGGCAACTGAGACCGATTGAATTGGCTGGGCCGCTAGGATTCGAACCTAGACAAAGTGCTCCAAAGGCACTTGACCTACCATTAGTCGACGGCCCAAAAAAACCTAGCCAACAGCTGCTAGCTCTTAGCGAACCCGTCTACCCTGAGACGCTAAGCTTGCTCCAATACTCCCGACGCGTCAACGTGCGGGTAGCTATCGCTTTCAATCCTTGTTTTTGAAGGCCTTTCGCCCCTCTCTTCGCGGCTTCAGCCGACTCAAACAATCCATAAAGAGTCGAACCAGACCCCGAGAGCGAGGTGTATCGCGACCCGGCACGCTCCAAGGCGCGCTTGATGTCTCGCAGTTCGGGAAACTCAGAAAAGGCGACTCGCTCGAAGTCGTTTTCAATCCCGGCTCGGACGAGGTCGGATAGCAGGTTTCCGGCCCGGCCCCCGCCTTTAGCGGGAGCACCAGCATTAGCGTTACTGCCCAGCCACGCCGACAACGCGCAGCTAACCTTCACTAGTCTATCGGACGAGGAAGAGTGAGTCAATTCAGTGCCGCTAGCGTCGCGTTGGGGACCCTCGACTACCCTTGCCCCGCTGAACTTGCTTGTCCCCCTCCCCCGCTCCACTAGCGCATCCCAATTTGCGAATGCCCTTGGCGTCGAAATTCCTATCTCGGGGGTCACGACAACGACGGGCATGCCGGGTAGGTCGGCCAGCGGATATACCTCCTCGCCGCGGCCTACTCCTAACACAGTTCCTCCGATCAGAAAGAGTGGTAAATCTGATCCCACATCCGACGCAATTCGCATGCGTTCGGGTCCGCTCAACAAACGCCCCCGTGTTTGTCGGCCTCGTTTGAACCCCGACTTAAAATTCGCCTCGAGCGCTCCCTCCAGCGCCAACATCGTTGCCACCGCGTTCGAGGAGGCCGCTCCCAACCCTCCTTGAATGGGAAGTCTCTTTTCGATCTTGACCCGCACCTGTCCCTGCACCCCGACCGCGTCCATGGCCCTCTCGGCAACTCGATAGCACGTATTTGCGGAGTCGCGAGGAACCCTCGGGTCGTCACATTCGATTTCAATTTTCGAGCCTCTTCCCACCTCCACTCGAATTAGATCGTGCAATGCGATCGTCTGATATACGGTACGCAAAGTATGGAACCCATCTGCGCGGCGCGCACCAATGTAGAGACCGACATTTATTTTGCCGAATGAGCGAATCGCAACTGTCATGGAAAGACGATTGTAAGGCTTCCAACGCAACAACGCGCTTGTCGTAATTGTGTAATCCCTTTCACAACAGACGGTAACCAAAACCATTTCTTGACACTAAGAAATATCCGGATTACCGTGATCCATCGCAACCGGATCCCGTCCTCACTTGAGTCGTCCAGCCGATGTCCTACGCCTCTTGAACGGGCAACCTTACGAACCAGCTTCGGGGAGAATCTCCCTTTGAAACTGCCAGGTGAGGAAGCCTCGAAGGTTTCAATGCGCGTCGCAACATTTTCTTTCGGGCCCACACACCGCCATCACACTGAAACTTAACTCGATCGATACATTTCTGATCAACGGGGAGGAAAAAGCAATGCACGACACGAAGAAACGAGTATTGAATGCAATTACCCTGGCAACGGTGATTCTTTTGATTGCGTGCTTTTCGGCTCCGGCGCTTGCTCAGTCTAACGCCGCAGCTGCAGTGGCACCGTTCAGTGCCTCCGTCAAGCAGCCAACAAGCGTCGCTGGCATTAGCATCCTGGCCGATCGTCCGACGGGTTTTAATCCCTTGACTGCCAGCAACGCTGAACTCGGCCGGTACGGCTTGCCCCAGCGGCCCGATTCACAAACGAATCCAAGAGCCTTCTCACATTGGACCAAAGCAATGCAGGCGATTCAATATCGCGCCGCCGATGTCAAGGCGTTGCCCTTCTCCAGTACGAACATGAAAATGGCCAATCAGCAGTCGGAGGCTGCTATCAGTGCTGGGCCTACCGAATATTATTCTTACAATTGGAGCGGAGCCGCCAACACGAACACCGCAAAGTCTTGGAATAACGTAGCCTCCTTTAACTACGTCCAGTCGACTTTCAATGTGCCGGCCGCTCAACCCCCTTTCGGGGCCTGCAAGAGTGGCGTCACCGGTGCCGTCGGCGTTCCTGGATTTTATGTCGCCAGTTGGAACGGCATTGACGGCTTTTCGAATGGCGACGTTCTGCAGGGTGGCAGCCTCTCTTACGCGGATTGTGGTGGGCACGTCGACAACTTTTATATCGGGTGGGTGGAATGGTACCCCAGCTACCCGATCCTCGAACTCGACTGCCTTCGGGGCAAGAACGTTGTCGCCTGTCCGGTCAGCGCGGGCGATCAATTCTTTGTCATCACCTACGGTGCAAATGCGGCGACTCAATACGTTTTCGTCGAGGACGCTACCCAGGGCTGGTACGGCACATTCTCCCTTGCATACGTAACCGGACCCCTGCTCGTCGGTAGTAGCGCCGAGCAAGTTGTCGAACGTCCCTGCTGCGACAACGACGGGTATCCTCTCGCCCTCACCAACTACATTGCCAATTCATTTGACTATGCCTGGGCGACCAACGGCAAAGGACAGATCTATGGTCCAGGACAGCAACGCGCGGCAACAGCGGTTATCACCATGGTTGATGACGGAGTCACCCAAACCATCTCAACCGTTAATCAGGGCTCTTCAGGTTTTCAGGGCTTTTACAGCTTGTTCTTCGAAAGTGATAACTGCGCTTATGAGGGCGGATGCGCCTCCCAATGATGCTTCTTAAAGACCTTTTGTCTTTCAGGGCCTGCCCATCTCGGCAGGCCTCTTTTCTTCTAGAATCCGGATAATGCCCGTCTACTGCGATGTCGCGTTGCCCGTGCCACTCGACATGGCATTTACCTATATCGTCCCCGAAACGATGGAACTGGTCATTGGGGGCCGTGTCCTGGTTCCTTTTCGCCAGAAGCGTATGTCAGGCATTGTTGTCGCCATCCATGACCGCGGCCCGCAGGCTATGAATGGTTCGGTCAAAGTGAAGGCCGTCATCGAACCGCTCGATTCCGCACCGGTCCTCGACGACCAACTGCTCAAACTCGGCAAGTGGATCGCCGACTACTATCTTGCGCCCCTCGGCGAAGTTCTCCGCACTATGCTTCCGCTTTCGGCGGAGTTCAAGCGCGCCATCCGATTCCGCATCACGGATCAGGGCCACACAGCGCTGCATCTGGCCGGCATGTCCGGCGCTGCCCGAGCGCAGCGCACGCCAGAAGAACAGCTTGTCGAGTTTCGCGTGCTCGACTATCTCGCCGAGCGCGATGGCGACGGAGTCAACGAGGCGAGTCTGCGTAATACGACACGCGCCTCGAAATCCTTGCTCGCGGGAATGGTTCGAAAGAAGTGGATTGTCCGAGAGGATGTTTCCGCTGGCCAGGACGCCACCCGTAAGCTCAAGGTCGCGGTTCTGCTGAGCGCGAACGAGCGCTCCGCTCCTTCGCCTTCCCACGCCAATTTCGCTCCTTTCAACGCCCCTCCCGACCCTTCCGTTGATCCGCCGCTTGTCGCGTCCTCCCAAACTCCGTCCCAAGGAAAACTCAACAACAACCAGCGCACCCTGATCGATACACTCGCCGCGGCCGGGGGAAGAGTTCCCGTTGAAATACTTCGCGCACTCGATCTTCCGCATTCCACCCTCGCAACCCTCGTTCGTCGCGGCCTCGTCGAACTCGTCGACGAGCCCCAAGACTTCTCAGTTTCGAAGATCAAGCCACGCCCCTCGCCCTTCCAATTCCAGTTCACTCCAGCGCAGCGCGAGGCGCTCACCAAGATCTACGAAGGCGTCGCCTCACGCAAATTCGGCGGCATGCTTCTCCATGGAGTCACAGGATCGGGCAAGACCGCTGTCTACCTCGCTGGCATGCGCGAGGTTCTTGAACAAGGACGCTCCGCGATTCTCCTTGTGCCCGAAATCGGCCTTACTCCCGCCGTCGCCGCCGACCTTCATCAAGTGTTCGGCGATGAAGTAGCGATCCTTCACTCCGCTCTAACCCACGTCGAGCGTGCCGAACAGTGGCATCGCATCAAGCGTGGTGATGCTCGCGTGGTGGTGGGCACCCGTTCCGCAGTATTTGCTCCCGTCAGTAATCTCGCGCTCGTCATCGTGGATGAAGAGCAGGACTCCTCCTATAAGCAGGAAGAGACCCCGCGCTACCACGCTCGCGATGTCGCTGTGATGCGGGCAAAAATGGCCGGCGCGGTTGTTGTGCTCGGCTCCGCAACCCCTTCGCTCGAGTCCTACTACAACGCGCGCAAGAACAAGTACGCGCTCATTGAGTTGCCCGACCGCGTCGAAAATCGCCCTCTGCCCGAGGTCGAGATCATCGACATGCGCCAGGAGTTCCAGGAAACCGGCCACGATCACGTCATTTCACGCAAACTAAGCGACGAAATCCGTCAGCGCCTCGACAGAAAAGAGCAGGTAATGATCCTGCTCAACCGGCGCGGCTATTCTCCCGTCGCCCTCTGCCGCGCCTGCGGCGAAGCTCTGCAATGCACCAACTGCGCCGTCTCTATGACCCACCACAAGCGCGAGCACAAAATGCAGTGTCACTACTGCGGCTTCGTTTCTGCGATCCCCAAGAAATGCGCTCACTGCAGCAGCGAGTATGTCTATTTCGTCGGCACCGGCTCGGAGAAACTGGAAGAGCTGCTGCACGGCATGTTCCCGCAAGCCCGCATCGGACGCCTCGACCGCGACACGGTTCGTGGACGTGAAGACTTCGAACGGGCGCTGAATGCTCTCGATGAAGGCGAACTCGACATGCTCGTCGGCACGCAGATGATTGCCAAGGGACACGACATTCACGGCGTTACGCTCGTGGGAGTTGTGGGAGCCGACGCTGCTCTTGGCCTACCCGATTTTCGTGCGGCGGAGCGGACTTTTCAGCTGCTCACGCAAGTGGCAGGCCGCGCTGGCCGTGGCCAATCTCCGGGCAAAGTCGTCCTTCAGACCTATTTCCCCGATCACTATGCGGTGCAATTCGCTGCGCGCCACGATTTCGCCGGCTTCTACGACAAAGAGCTGCAATTCCGCAGCTGGATGCACTATCCACCTTACAGCGCCATCGCGAATGTCATCATCCGTAGTGAAGAACTCGATGAGGCACTTACGTGGTCGGGCGAAATCGGCCGCTGGTTCGAAAAGATTCAACATCAGGGCATTCGCGTCCTCGGGCCCGCTGCTGCTCCGATCCTGCGGCTCAAGCGCGATTACCGCTATCACTTCATCCTGAAATCACCCAGCCGCGAGAAGATCAACACGCTCTTGCGGGCGATGCTTGCTGAAGCGGCGGCTCGCAAGATTCCACGAACGCAGATCATTGTGGATGTCGATGCGGTCTGGTTGATGTGAGCCGACGTGACGCGGCGGTGCGAGGGATTGCGATATTTGGTGCCTAGCATCGACGGCCCCCTAGCCTGATCTTTAAGAATCAAAGATTTAGAGAGAGACTGCCGCTAGATCTCTGGTTTTAGAGGATTTATTGGCAAAATATTGCAAAATAAAGACTTACATTCATCGGTTTGCCGGACGCCGTCCAGATTTCGAAGCTTATTCCAAAGCAGGGTTTTTGGGGATTTGATCGTCTTTGGGCTGCCTTCGTGAGGGCTGGACCTAAAACACGGCTTCTGCTCCACCGCGGACCCGTCTCAGTGATGGTGACGCAGCAGGTGCTGCGTGTCTTGGCGCAAGCCGCGCACAGTGTCACGGATATCATTGCGTAACTCTGGCCACACTTCCTTGCCGGAGCTATGAGTGAACGGTGCCGGCGTAAAACTCAAAACCAGAATCACCAACGCGCACAGCGAGAGCAAGCGTCTGCGCCCGACAACTTCCGGATACCGCGGAACGGACGGATGCCGACTGGTCAGCGCCAGCAAGAACGCCCACAGAAACCATCCTGTCCACTGATATTTTCCCAGCGGCACAAGCGCCAGGATCGTCAAAAGCGTTATCGCTCGGTGCAGACGCGGCGAAATCGAATATAAAATATGGCCGCCATCCAGTTGTCCACCCGGCAGCAAGTTGAGTGACGTCGCAAAAAAACCAACCCAAGCCGCCGCCGCTATCGGATGCAACGACAATCTGGAAAGAGGCTCCCCCAGATGCAGCACGCGCGCCGCAATGTCAAACGCCAGCGGGAACCCGAGCTGAAATTCGCTGAAGACTGGACCATGGATTGGACGCGACATCGAAAGTCCGGCAACCAGCGCCAGACATGAAGGAACAAACCCGGCAATCGGGCCGGCGATTCCGATATCAAATAGAGCCGCCCGTGATGGAATCCGGCTCTTGATTCGGATAAACGCCCCCAAGGTTCCAATCAGGCTTGGAAACGGCACGAAGAAGGGAGGGGTCGCATACACGCGGTAATAGCGGCAGTAGAGATAGTGTCCCATCTCGTGCGCGAACAGAATGAACATCAGCGTCAGCGAGAATGGCAGCCCGAGCAGGAGGTGCGAAGGCGGGCTCAGTGCCCACTCAATGGGAAATAATGCGATGGTGTCGTCATTCAGCGATAACACCGGCTGACGTTGGAGGTAATTGAACTCCATTCGCGCACCCACGATCGTGGTGCTGAGCATGGTCAACACAAAGAACAAGGCGTACAGCCACCATCGTGGTCGCGGACGCGGGATGACCCAAACCTCCTGCCCCGACTCGTTTCTGGGAGCAGCAAGGACAGGAAAAGTGGGCGTGGTATCAGACATGGGGCTAACTGATGATACCGAATCTGAAAAGTCAGAAGTCAGAAGTCAAATTGAAGAAGTAAAAATCTGGACCGGAGAATGAGGCAACTTCCGAGGAAAGATTGCTGCAATGCCCATTAGGCGAGACTTGCTTCGAAATGCTGGAGTTCGCCGCGGGAAGCCCGAAGCAAACATACTTCTGCAATCTGACTTCTTGCTTCTGACCTCGAATTCAATCGATCGACTGTAGCTCTTTGCCGGGTTTGAAGCGCACGGCCTTTCCTGGCGGGATCGAGACTTCGGCTCCGGTGCGCGGATTGCGCCCGATTCCGGTCTTGCGCGGCCGCACGTTGAACACTCCAAAGCCGCGCAGTTCAATGCGGTCCCCCGTCGCCAGCGCTTTCTTCATGCTTTCGAACACGGTCTCTACTGCAAGCTCAGCTTTTGTCTTGGTGATGCCCGTACGGTTGACAACTTCGTTGATGATGTCGAGCTTGATCACAGGTTGCTCCCGTTGCCGGTGATTGTCTTCCTCAAGTGATTGATGCTATGGGAGATAGGCCGGATTGTCAACGGGGGCACCATTCTCGTAATATGTCTGCACCAGCCAACGAAATTTGTAATTGGTGATTTGTAATTTGTGATTTCTACGGTCGAAGCGAAGACAAATTGCTTCCGCCCTGCGATTTTTCAGTTACCAATCAAAAATTGCCAATTACAAATGCATCCCGTCCCGAAATCTTTGAGGAAACAATGATTAAGTCTGATCGCTGGATCCGCCGCATGGCGCAAGAACACGACATGATTAATCCCTACTCGGAAAAGCAGGTGAGCCAGGGTGTGATTTCCTACGGCGTCTCCAGCTACGGATACGACTTGCGCGTGGCCGATGAGTTCAAGATCTTCACCAACGTGAATAGCACCGTGGTCGACCCGAAACACTTCGACGAGCGCGCATTTGTCACCGTGAACGCCGATGTCGCCATCGTCCCGCCCAATTCTTTTGCGCTTGCGCGTTCGGTCGAATACTTCAAGATTCCGCGCGACGTGCTCACCGTTTGCGTCGGGAAGTCCACTTATGCGCGCTGCGGCATCATCGTCAACGTCACTCCGTTTGAGCCCGAGTGGGAAGGCTTCGTGACCCTCGAGATCTCGAACACCACGCCGCTGCCCGCGAAAATCTACGCCAACGAAGGCCTCTGTCAGATCTTGTTTTTTCAGTCCGATGAGGTCTGCGAAACCAGCTATAAAGATCGCAAAGGAAAATACCAGGCGCAGAAGGGAATTGTGCTACCCAAGCTCTGACGAACTTTCAGCCATCGGCGAATTCAGATTGAAATGATCTCTGCTATGGCTGCCAGGATGAAGAAATCTTGGCTCGGGAAACAACTGAGGCAGACAGCTCAAAGCCGTCAACTACCTTCTCGCCTCTCCCTCTTTAAACATGTACTTGATCGCCGGTTTGTAGATCATCAGGTTCGGCGCGCCGTTACGGTTCAGCTTGATGCAGCTCTTGTCGTACCACTCAATGATCCCGTGTACTTCCTCGCCATCGCGCAACACGACGACCATTGGAGTTTTTGTCTGCATCTGCTTCTGGTAATAGAAATTCTCGGCGTTCGTCTGCTCGCTCGGCGCGGTTTTTTTGCCCGGAGCCCCAACGCCGTTCCGTTCGCGCCGGTCGCTCGCTCCATGATTCGGAGCATGGTTATGACCATGGTTGTTGTGAGGATGGTCGTTGCGGCTGAGAGAAGGACGGATTAGCTTGCGATTGGCGAACCCTTCCCGTTCGGCGGGTTGCTCAGTAGAACGCTCGGCTGGAAGCGGGTCTAGAGTTTCTTTCATATCTCACCACCTGGCGCACGGAGGCGGCACTTGTGCCACAACACTTGAGCCTGTGATTGTGGAATCTGAGGGAAAACTTAATTCGTACGGTACCACAGCGGAGTCTAACTGACAATGTTTTGTATCACACGGAAAACACCGATGTAATCCAGGAAATGCCCATTTGTGATCAGCGTCACGCGAACGGTTCGAGCGCCGCGACGAAGGAATCCAGCGATAACGAGCGCAGAAGATTGCGCCGCAGTCCCCGTTCCACCTCGCCCAAACCCACCGCTGCGCGCTCGACCCAGGGAAAGTCGACGTCTTCTGCCATCTTCTTAAGCTCACCCGCAATGTCAGAATTCCGGACCAGCTGTTCTGTGCCCATCCGTAAGAACACCAGGTCTTCCAGCAGCAGATAAAGCGTGCGCAGCAACGCGTCCATCTTCTCCCGCCCCTCGGCGCCCGCCCGGAAGCTCTCAGTCGCCTTGAAGAGTTCGCTATGATCAGCCTTGCCCAATGCCGATCTCAGTAACACCAGCGCTTGCGCGCGGGCGGCAATATAGGATGGCAAATCCCACGACAACGCACGTCCGAGTGCACCTTCGCTCAATCGCGCCACCAGCGCTCTCTGCCTCGAATCCCAATCAGGCCGCAAGTGGGAAAGGTGTCTCTCAATCTCTGCCGGATCCAATGCGCCCAGCGTGAAGGTCATCGCGCGCGAACGGATGGTCGGCAGCAACTCCCCTGGATTCGTCGTCAACAGAAAAATTGTTGCGAATTCAGGAGGTTCTTCCAGAACCTTCAGCAGCGAATTCGCCGCTTCTTTCATGAACGCCGAACTGGTGAAGATGTACACCTTCTCCCGGCCCTCTGCCGGACGAAAATAAATGTTCTGAATCACGTGCCGAACTTGATCGACCTTGATCATCATCTGCGGGGGATCGGGAGGAATGACCAGCACGTCGGGATGCGTCTGCACAAAGATCCGCGTTTCTTTTCTATCGGTCTCGCGGAGATTCTCGCGCGCCTCGACTGCCTCGGTGCAACGGGCTTCGAGATCCGCTGCTAATGCGATGCGCCTGCAGTTTGGGCAGCGTCCGCAGAAGTCAGCCAGTTCGCCTGATTTGGAAGTACCCTCAGACGGAGCATCGCCGCCTTCCTCTCCGAAAGGAGGAGCGCCAAACAATGACGGCTCATCGTTTTGAGTCTTCGGAACTCGCCGCTCCAGACAATTCATCGCCTGCGCTAGCATCAGAGCTAGAGTGTATTTTCCCGAACCTTCTGCCCCGGCCAGAATCACGGCGGGAGGAAAATGCCCCCGCGCCAGCATCTCGCGCAGCCGCTGCAGGGTTTCCGGATTGCCAATGAAATCAGAAAAAGGCATAAATCAGCTTCGGGCCACGAGCGAACTGAAGAGAGAAAGAATCCGCCTGGAACTTACGACAGTTCCGAGAGCTTGAGACTTAAGCTCACAGCTAGAACTCAAAGCTTCACTTTCTTCCGCACAAGATCCATGATCTTCCCGTGCGTCTCCTGCGGTGTTCCTCTTGCATTAATCAGCTGCACTCGCTGCGGTTCGCGTGCCGCGATCGCCAGATATGCGCTCCGCACGCGGCCAAAAAATGCGCGGCTCTCCTGCTCAAAACGGTTTTCGTCTTTCTCCGGTCGCGTGCTCTTGTGCTTTCGATTCCGTCTTCTCGCCCGTTCCACACTGAATGAAACTTCATTGTCGAGCAGGATGGTCAAATCTGGCTGCAGCCCACCACACAGAATTTCATGAAGCGCGAGCACTGCCTTGGTTCCCAGTTTTCTCCCTGCGCCCTGATATGCCTCGGTTGAATCGGTGAACCGGTCGCACAGAACCATTCGTCCTTCCGCCAGCGCCGGCAGAATGACTTCATGAATATGCTGTGCCCGCGAAGCAAACATCAATGCCATCTCTGCCAATGGAGCAAGCCCCGCGGTCGTCGAATGCAGCAGGACTTCCCGAATCTTCTCACCCGTCGAGGTTCCACCGGGCTCGCGCGTTACCGTAACCGGAACGCCATGGGCACGAAGCGATCGAGCCAGCTTCTCAATTTGCGTGCTCTTGCCGCTGCCATCCAGACCTTCGAATGTGATGAATTTTCCGCGCGGCGCCACGTCGCGATGATATCAGGGGCGGCGTGATCCGCTGAAGGTAGAAGCTAAACCACAATTCGTTCCTCGACTGTAAGTTCGTCTCCGGTGAGAACGTCTTCCGCCTTGGTTTCTTCTCTCATAAACTCCAGCACCTCCTGCGGAACCGGCGCGCTCCACACCGGCGCGAATGACAACCGGTGTAAGGGAGACGGCCCGTGCTCGCGCAGGGCTGCCAGGTGATGGGGTGTGCTGTAACCCTTGTTCGATGCCAACCCATAGAGAGGAAACACCGGGTCCCACGCCGTAACCATGCGATCGCGCTCGACTTTTGCCAGGATCGATGCCGCAGCAATCGATGCCGAGAGCGCGTCACCATGAATAATCGCCTCTTGTGGAACCTCGCAATCGACCTTCACGGCATCGACTAGAAGGTGGTCGGGCACACATGCGAGTTGCCGGATCGCGTGCAGCATGGCGAGCCGCGACGCGTGATAAATGTTGATCTGGTCAATTCGCGCGGAATCGACGGCTGCAACTGCCCATGCGATCGAATGCTCGCGAATGCGGATGGCCAGTTCCTCGCGGCGCTCCGCCTCCAGCAGCTTCGAATCGCGCAGCCCACGAATGCGATAGGCTGGATCGAGAATCACGGCTGCGGCCACAACGGGCCCGAACAACGAACCGCGGCCGACCTCGTCGACGCCAGCAATCAGTTTGGCGCCTTCCGCCCAGGCCGTTTTCTCGAACTTCAGAGTGCAACGCAGTTTTTTCAGCAGCCGCAGCTTTGCCGCCGAGAGCGAGATGCCAGCAGCATCAGCAATCTTCGCGACCTTGCTCGATTTTTTTCTGCTGGATTTCCGCACAACGATTTCGGCACCAGATGCTACCGAGCATCTTCGCCGACGGCGGCCTGAGGAAACAAGTGGAAGGTTGCCCTCCCGACGATGGCGGGGTCGCGCGTCCAGGAAACCTACAAAGTTCAGGCCGGCGCTCTGCGAACGCCGGCCCTCGCATTTAGCTCTCGACTTCCTTCAACCGAGCGGCCTTGCCCTTCAGCTGGCGCAGGTAATAGAGCTTTGCGCGCCGAACCCGGCCCGACCGGATCACATCGATCTTGTCGATCACCTTCGAATCGAGCGGGAAAATTCTCTCCACTCCCTGTCCAAAGCTGATCTTGCGAACGGTGAAGCTCGGCTGTGCTCCCCGCGTCCGGGCAATCACCACGCCCTCAAAAGCCTGCAGACGTTCCTTTTCGCCTTCGCGAATCTTCACCTGCACGCGCACCGTATCCCCGGGGCCAAACTTCGGCAGATCGGACCGCCGCGTCTTCGCCAAAAGTTTTTCAATAATCGCATTCCGCATAATTCGTTCCTTTTCAGTTCCCGGTTCTCAGTTCCCAGTTCTCAGTAGCCGTTATTCACGATCCGAGAATCAAGAGCTGGCGATCGAGAGCTTGTTTCTGATCTCGTCCAGCAATTCCTTGTCTTCTTCGCTCAGCGCAACCTGCTCCAGCAAGTCCGGACGATTGCGCAACGTTTTCGTCAGCGCCGTTTTCCGCCTCCAGCGCCGAATCTCTTCATGGTTCCCATTCACCAGCACCTCGGGAACCGTCATGCCGCGGAAATCCGACGGCCGCGTGTAATGCGGATAATCCAGCAGTCCGCCCGAAACGCAGGTTGAACTCGGACCATCCTCCGCGACGCGCCTTTCCGAGCCGATCGCGCCTTTTATAGCGTTGTCGCCCGCGAACTGCGTCTGAGCCGTAAATGACTCCTGCAGCGTCGACGCTTCGTTTCCAACGGCACCTGGTATCAGCCTCGTGACCGTATCCACAATCACTGCAGCACCCAGCTCACCACCGCTCAGCACATAGTCGCCGACCGAAACTTCGCGATCGGCCAGGTACTGGCTGATCCGCTCATCCACGCCTTCATACCGTCCGCAGATCAGCACCAGCCGCTCTAACTGAGAAAGCTGCAGCGCCAGCGACTGATCCAGTTTCCGGCCCTGGGCTGAAAGCAAAATCACCGACTGCCTGGCGGTGCCGCATATGCGCTCTTCACGCGAAGCGATTCCTGCAAGCGATCCTTCTTTAGGCGAGTCCGCCTTAAGCGACTCCACGCACTCAAAAATCGGCTCGGGCTTCAGGACCATTCCCTCGCCGCCGCCGAACGGACGATCGTCTACCGTACGATGCTTGTCTTTCGTAAACTCACGTAGATCGTGAATTCCGATTTCAATCAATCGCACTTCGCGCGCGCGCCGGACAATTCCATAATCGAGCGGCCCGCGAAAAAAATCCGGAAAGATGGTGAGGATGTCGATCCGCAAACCCGGCGTTCGTCCTTCGTCGTTCGTCATTTGCTTCTCATCTGAAGCCAGAACGCCGATTTGTCATCAATTTGCCATTGACGAACCGCGAACGACCAGCCACCAACGCCGAACCGGCTACCGGCGCTTCTCTCTTTCTTGCTCCGTCACCGGACGATTGACATCCAGCATTCCTTCAGGAAGCCGCATCCTGACCTGTTTCCGCTCAATGTCGACTCTTTCCAGGTACGCCTCAGCGAAGGGAATCTCGTACGGCATCTTCCCCGCGCCCTTGACTACCAGCAGGGGAGCCTCTCCCGCCCCAAACGCAACGTCCGAAATCTGTCCGATCTCCCGCTCGCAGTCAAATACCGAGCATCCGATCAGGTCGCTTAAATATGTCCAGCCGGGTTCAAGCTCCGCACGGTCCCCGCGAGGCACCTGCAATTCGGCGCCGCGAAACATCTCTGCATCAGAAATCGTTTCGACGTCCGTAAACTTCAGGACCAGGAGGTTCTTGTGCGGCCACAAATCTTCGACCGTTACTTCCCGCCGCTCGCCCGATTTTTCCAGGGCCCACAGCTTCATCCCGCGCTGGAAGCGATCTGGAGCGTCGCTATGTACCTCGACGGCAACTTCACCGCGTCGCCCCTGCGTTTTAATTACCAGCGCCAGCGTGATCCATTCGCCGCCGGCATCGCTCTCTGCTCGCGTTCCCGCTATTCGAGAATCTCCAGCGCATAGCGCTTCTCGTTTTTCGTGCCTGCCGCACTCAAAACTGTGCGCAGCGCTCGCGCGATCCGACCCGACCGGCCTATCACCCGGCCAAGATCCGCTTCCGCTACTTCCAGTTCGATGACCGTCTCATCGCCGTCTTCATACTCGTCGACGAACACCGCATCTTTTGCTTCGACAAGCGCCTTGGCGACGTGTTCGATCAACGCCCGCGGATTGGCAGATTGTTCAGTCATTCAAAGGCTCCAGAGTGGCGATTTACGATGTTCGCACCGCGACGCCGATTGCCGAAACGTCCCTTCCGGACACGAGCGCAGCGAGGAATCTGCGGTTCGAGGCGAAAGAAAAGAACCTATGCTACCGACGCCGCTACCGGTTCTGGCAACTTGAGCAGCTTTGCCACACGCTCGGAGCACTGCGCGCCCTTCGACACCCAATAGGTGATGCGCTCCCGCTTCAGATCGAAGGTCGCCGGCGAGGTCCGCGGATTATAGGTCCCGACCACTTCCACGGGACGGCCGTTCCGCGCCCGCTCCTTCTCGATCACTACCACCCGGTAATATGGTTGTTTGCGCGCACCAAAGCGCGCTAATCGAATCATTAACACTGTTTGTTTCCTTTGCTTGTTCCGGACAGCTCGGTATTTCCAGATAACTCGGTGTTCCCGAAAACTCCGGCAGGTTTAAGACAAACAATTATTATGCAGGAGCATAGCGGCAGGCGCAAGCGATGCTCAAGAGAAGGGGTGATGTCGCATCGCGAAAGTTCCCAAAAAGCATTTTTGGTGAAACAACGTCGCTTGAGAGACGCTCACCTAGCGATACGAGTCAACTCAACGATGACCTAAGAGGCGCGAGTTTCGATCTAATTCCGTGCCCCTACCCCCCACCCCCCCCATCGGCACAGTCTATTGGAATCAGCACTTTAGCGAATACTTGGCGCTAAAGTCCTGAGCCGATTATGGTTAGAGCTAAAGTCCTGATCGCATTGGAGTTAGCTCCAAGAAACCGCCTTTTTGGGGCGATTCTGCCTGGTTTCTCGACTCAAAGTCCTGATTCTAAAGGACCGAATTTGCAAAGTATTCAGAACAAGTGGCTTAGCTTGGCACAACACAGCAGGGCAGGGGGTCCGCATTTGACCCCGGCGTCAGGAATCATTCCGCTAATCTCGGCAGCTGGCGACAGGTTAAGTTTTCAAAGAGCCCGCAGGTTGACCTGCTAGTTCTATTCTAAAAGGGTCTGTCAAGGGTTCAGTGGTTGAGGAGAATCGTCACTCACGCTAGTAGTCTTAAAGCTGCGAGCTG
>Ga0335073_10004242_pt1 | contig 20068 bp, 15 predicted proteins | sample Lox_Sample_22_FD_207093 | JGI IMG/M metagenome (GOLD analysis project Ga0335073, IMG submission 207093) | Soil microbial communities from Loxahatchee National Wildlife Refuge, Florida, United States - Lox_Sample_2.2 | ecosystem: Environmental > Terrestrial > Soil > Wetlands | place: USA...
CTCGAAAAGTTCCTGTCCGCGTACGGGATCTCCCGTGTCCGGCGCTCGAAGTGTGACGCCTGCCGGACTCGCCGCTGCCGTTGTGAGCAAAACGCATGCAGCGAACCACGCGAATCCGATGGCCAAGGCAACGCTGGCACGCCGATTTCCGGCGCATCTGTAAATGTAATTTGTCATGATCTCCGTGCCCTTGAATCACACCGCCTCAGCCGGGCCGCCCGACAATGTTGAGTCGACCACGGCAAGCTCGTGCTTCTGGGCTATGAAGTTCGCATGGGTGATGCCCAGCACATCCCGCAATTTCTCCGCTGGCACTTTGAGTGGTCCGGGGGAGGGTGCAGCTCCGGGTGCCGGTTGAGGAAATGCTGTCGACATTGCTGTATGGAAGGTGAGATTACCCTCTACCTTTTGCATCACCTGGTGAATATGCCCATTCAGGACGGACACTGAACCGAAGCGCCGCAGGAGCCCCAATGCCTGCTCGGAATCCGATGTGCCCCAGCCCCAATCCGGATAGATCGACCACAGAGGTATATGCGCGAACACCACGATCGGCGTACTGCTCTTCACTCCGCTCAAGTCCTGCTTGAGCCAGTCCAACTGTGATTGGCCAAGCCTGCCCATGCCTTCCAGTTGAACCACGTTCACCAGCCCGATGAAGTGTACGCCCTTGTGATCGAAGCTGTACCAGCCGTTTCCGTTGGTTCCCTTGCCATAGCGATCGAGGTACACCTTGCCGTCGTCTGCCGATGTGTCGTGTTCGCCGGGCACGTAGAAGACCTGCATCCGGCTGCCACTCAGGACCTGTGCGAGCGTATCGAACTCCTCAGGCTTCGAACCATGTGTTAAGTCGCCCGTGTGGATGAGAAAATCCGGAGCCGCTGGGCTCGCGCCAATTCTGTCCAGGGCTGCTTGCAGCGTCGCGGTTACATCCGTGTTGGCAGGCTTGTTGAAACCAATATGGCTGTCGCTGATCTGCACAAAGCTGAAGTCGGCCTGATGGGCAGGTCGCCCGCCATGGCCGAGCGCATGCGAGAACGGCACTCCTCCAGCGAAGCTCCAAACCATTCCGGTGCCCGCCCACGCCATGCATTTCAGGAATCCGCGGCGATCTACGCCATCGGAGCTCACGCTCTCTCGCTCAATTTCCCCTCGCATCGCCGCCAAAGCGACGAGGCTCTCCCTTTCGTTCACGTTGTTCCCTCCTGGCGGTCGCTCTTCGCGCTTCCGTCTGCTATGAGAACTGCGATCGTCGTTCTTTATTCCGCTCTCGATAAAACAATTCATCGCCAGCGCATCAGTCTCACTTGTGCGGAGTTGCCGTCAGGCGCGTAAGCTCAGCCTTCAAACGGGAGAGTAGAACCGGCACGCAGCCTCAAGCCGCTTTGCGGATAGAAGTATCGCGCAGCGTTACCCAGTCTTGAAGTCGAAGGGACGGCGTCCACGGTGACAGTTGATTGTCTCGACGAATGCAGGTTCCTTCTCGCCCCGCTGGCAGAGACTGCGCCCGGAATTTCGAAGTTTTCGTGAAAGGAACGGCTATTCAGAAAAAGAGCGCTCTACTTTCGGCGCTCCGACACGCGCGCCGCTTTGCTGGCGCTCTGTTTCTTCTGCGCCAGTTCGGCGTCCGCGGCATTCTCCTGGGAATGTGAGGCAAAAGGCCGAACGCCTTCCAGATTGTGCTCGCCCAACACGTGCAGGCGCAGGAAGTTCGTTGACCCCGACTTGGTCCGCGTGCCGGCTACAATCGCGATCACCTCGCGCGGCCGCACGTACCCACCCTTTTCGAGCAATGTTTCGGCGCAATCCACCAGGGCTTCGGTCGTGTTGACCTTTGGGCACCGGATCGGCATCGTGCCCCACAGCAGATTCAGTCGGTTGATGGTGGTCTCGATGGGGCTGAGTGCGAAGATCGGCGCCGTGGGATGGTATTTCGATAGCTGGCGCGCCGTCGCGCCCGATTCCGTGAACAAGGCGATTCCGCGCAGGTCAAGATCATCGGCTGCATGCGCCGTTGCCTCGCAGATCGTTTCGGCGATCGAAAGCCGTGTCGACCGTTCTCGAGGCTCCTGGCGGCTGTCGAGTTTCATGTGCTGCTCGGCCTCCGCCACAATGCGCGCCATCATCGAGACGGCTTCAATCGGATACTTGCCCACAGCCGACTCGCCCGACAGCATCACTGCGTCAGTTCCGTCATATACGGCATTCGCCACATCGGAAACCTCGGCGCGTGTCGGCCGCGGGTTTTCGATCATCGACTCCAGCATCTGCGTGGCCGTGATCACCGGCTTCGAGTAGTCGGCCGCGCGGCGGATAATGTGTTTCTGAATCGCCGGCACCTTCTCCGGCGCCACTTCAACGCCCAGATCGCCGCGCGCCACCATGATGCCGTCGGAGGCAAGCAGGATGTCGTCCAGGTGCTCAATCGCCTGCGGCTTCTCCAGCTTGGCGATGATCCATGTCTCTCCGCCCAGCGCGCCGACGCGATTGCGCACCAGCCGCACGTCTTCTGCCGTGCGTACAAAGGAAACGGCGATGGCGTCGACGCCGTTCTTCAATGCAAACTCGAGATCGGCTGAGTCCTTTTCCGTGAGCGACGGAACCCGCACAGCAATCCCGGGCAGGTTAATGCCTTTATTCTCGCCGAGCATTCCGCCGTTCACGATCTCGCAGACAACATCCTGCCCCTCTACCTCGTGCACGCGCAGCTCGATCAGGCCGTCCGAGAGAAGAATGCGCGAGCCTTGCTCCACGTTCTCCGCCAGCGTCTGAAACGTTGTGCCCACCAGCAATGCCGTGCCGGGAACGTCGCGCGGCGTAATGGTCAGGCGATGCCCGGCTTTTAGCAGCACGGGTTGGTGATCTTTCAGCTTTGAGGTACGAATCTTGGGCCCCTGCAGGTCACCCAGAATGCACAATGGCTTGTGCTCCGCCCGGCTTACCTTCCGGATCAGCTGGATCAGATTCAGCTTTTCCTCATACACGCCATGGGAGAAGTTCAGCCGGACCACGTCGACCCCCGCGCGTACCAGATCCCGAATCACGGACTCGGAATTGGAGGCAGGCCCAAGCGTGGCAACGATCTTTGCGCGCCGCTGCGATTTTGTTTCCTTCAAGCTCTGAGGGGAGAACAACATAAGGACAACTCCAGAATATACGCCTGGGCGCAGGGAAGCATTTCAATTGGGTGAAGGGTTGGAGTTTGTATGCGCTAACTCCATTGTAAACGGTGCCGATGGCCCGCTTGTGGCGCGATTTGCGCTCTTCAGATCCAACTCACGCTCGCCCTTCAAGGACCCTCAAGCCGCGGAGGGATACCGGAGCGATACAGTGGCGTTACATCGGCACAGAATCCGCGCTCGCCTCTTCAATCGGGACAATCGACGCGGCCACACGCTCGGAACGTGGCGTCTGGCGTCGGCGATACAGAGTTCCGTTCAACTCTGCTCCCATGAGCACGCTGAACGATGTGATGTAGAGCCAGACCAGTGTCGCGATCCCGGCCCCGAACGATCCGTAGAACCGCGAGTAGTCCGCAATGCGCGTGACGTACCAGCCATAGGCTAGCGTTCCCGGAAACCAGATCAGCGACCCTGCAAACGCGCCCGGCGCCACCCACAGCCAGTGCTCTTTCCGCTTGGTGCCGAAGTGATAGAGCACCATCAGCACACTGGTGCTGGTAAGTAAGGCAATCGACCAGCGCACCATGCGCCAGAAGAACAGCACAACGTAGCGCAGATCGTGACCCGCGTTATTCACCATCCAGATCTCGATCTCCCGGCCGAAGACAATCACCAGCGTGGCCACCGACAGCGGCACCATGGAGATGGGCAGTAGCAACACCGCGCGCAGCCTGCGGCTCCAGAAGCCCCACGCATCGTGCGGCAGCTGGTACGCACGCCGGAAACCCTCCATCAGCGACAGCATCACGCCTAGTCCGGCAAAAATGCTGAGGCTGGTCGCGGAAAGAATCAGCTGTCCGGAGTAAACCCGCCGCGTCAACATGTAGGACTGCAGCAGGTCGAGAGTGTCCACCGGAAGAAACTGCTCGAACAGCGAGCGCAGTTCTCCCAGCATCGTGGGGCCCTCCTGCACCTGGGCCACGAGCGTGGTGATTACCAGGAGTGCGGGAAACAGCATCAGCATGCCGGAATACGCGGCCGCCTTAGCCGTATTGATCACATCATTCGCCAGCGCCTGCAGCACTGCTGCACGAATTTTGGCAAAAATGCCAGCCATGGACACCTGAACTTTGCGCCTGTCGCAAGAGTAGAGCATTTGCGCGCGTTGCATCCATAAGTCTTTGACGAATTTACCGCGCGCGAAGCTTGCAACACACATCCTGCTGACGGCTTTCATTCCGTGAAAAGATCCAGCGTATCGAATGCCTTCATGCAACCCCTGAAGAGCAACTGGCCCCACAACCTCGGGCATCGAATGTCAACTGATGCGCCTGGGTCCCCAGACGGGGGAGCTTGCACGAAGAAGCGGGGAACAGGGATTCGAAGTTCAATTTCTCGAAAGGAGGGAGGAAAATCGAATGTTCTCATGGCGATCGAGCAAGGGATTTCTTTTGATTGCGTCGTCGGCTCTTTGGGCGGCAGGTGTAACAGCCGCGCAGACGCCAGGCGGTGCAGGTGGGACTGCTGGCGGGCAACAACCCGCGCCAAGCCAGCAGCAGCAGATGGGCCAGCCCGGTGCACCGGGATCACCGAGCGCCGGCCTGCCGGATGGTACGCAAGGCAACCAGGCGTATGCCGATCAGGGCTTTGTCCATGACACCATGGAGGGCGACTACGCGCAGGTGCAGATGAGTCAGCTGGCACAGGAGAAATCCTCCAGTCCGGATGTGAAACAGTTCAGTCAGAAGATGGTGCAGATCCACACCGAATTGAATAACCAGCTTGCGCCCGCCGCTAAGCAGCTCGGCGTCAGCGAACCCAAAGGCCCCTCGAAGAAGCAGAAAAAGCAGGTGGAGCAGTTGCAGGCTCTCTCAGGGCCGGACTTTGACACAGCCTACATCCAGGCCATGGCAAAGCAGCAACAGCATGACCTGAAGGAATTTAAGGACGAAGCCCAGTCGGGCCAGAACCCGGGACTGCAGCAGGCGGCCAAACAGGATGAGCCTGTGCTCAATGAGCACTACCAGGTACTGCAAAAACTGGCGCAGGCCCATAACGTGACTTTAAAAAGCAAGAAATAAAGCCGGCGATAAAACTAAACTTAAATAGAGAATATAGCTGTTTTCAGCGCACTAAAGAGAAGTAGGGCCACTAGAACGAAAGGCGCAGCCCAGGGGGAGCCCCCAGCGGGTCCCTGGGTTGTTGTCCTCATGCCCCTGAGTGCATAGCGCTTCGAACCCACCGTAATTTCCCGCCTCCCTCCAAATTCCTGGCCTTCAGCAGTTACACTGTCCACGTATTCTCGTACTCGCACAGAGGAGGCGTTCTCGATGCAGACCCGGATTCAGGGCACTACGATGCCCGTGCTCGAAGTTCAGCTTGATCCCAACGAAAGCGTGTTTTCTGAGAGCGGCGAGTTATCGTGGATGACCGCCTCCATCCAGATGAGGACGCACACACAGGCTGGCGGCGGAGGCGGTCTCTTCGGCGTGCTGAAGCGCGTCGCGGGCGGCGGCAGCATCTTCATGACCGAGTACCAGGCCTATCAGTATCCTGGTATCGTCGCCTTTGCGACCAAGGTTCCGGGTCACATCGTGCCCATCGAGCTGGGCCAGGGGCCGGAGTACCTGGTGCACAGGCATGGCTTCCTGTGTGCCACCCCGCAGGTCTCCATCAGCGTGGGCTTTCAGCAGTCGCTGGGCGCGGGCATCTTCGGCGGCGACGGCTTCCTGCTGCAGAAGGTCGCGGGCTACGGCACCGCATGGATCGAACTTTCCGGCGAGCTGGTCCAATACGACCTGGCGCCCGGCGAAGTGCTGCGTGTGCATCCCGGACACGTCGGCGCGTTCCAGAGCTCGGTCGGCTTCCAGATCACCATGGTGCCCGGCATCAAGAACATGATCTTCGGCGGCGATGGAATCTTTCTCGCCGTGCTCACCGGGCCCGGCAAGGTGTGGCTGCAGACGCTGCCCATCTCCCGGCTGGCGCACCAGATCAGCGAATATCTGCCGCGGGAAGAGGCGCGGTCCGCCGGTCCGGCAGCCATTGGCGGCGGCCTGCTCGGCGGCATCGTAGGCTCGATTCTCAGTGGGGACCAGTAGGAGCGGAGTTAGCGACGATCGTGTCCAGGCTTGTGCTGGTTCGCTGACACCGCTAACTTGCTAACTTGCCAACCCGCATCCAACCTATCATGCAGGAACGTCAAGGATGACGCCACCCTCCCGTGAGCCGCACACGCACCGCGGCGATATTCTATTCGCTTTCGTGTTGGCGGCCGCCTGCTATCTCCTCTGGCTCCTGCGCGACGTCCTGTTGCTGCTCTACGTCTCCGCCCTGTTTGCCGTGGTGCTTACGCCGGTGGTGCGCGCTACCGGCCATCTGCGTATCGGCCGCTGGCAGCCGTTGCATGGCAGAGCGGTCCTCTTCCTGGTCTTGGCCATTGCCGGAGCCCTCTCGGCCTTCGGGTATTTCACCATCCCGCCGGTTCTGCACGATCTCGACCAGCTCAGCGGGCAGGCGCCTGCCAAAGTTCCCGAGTTAGTGGAAAAACTCAAGCACATGCCCTTCGGCGACCGGCTCAACGACGGCGCCCTCATTGAAAAGCTCGAAGGCTTCGCGGGCCAGGCCGCCACCTTCACGCTGCTGTCGGTCAAGAGCTGGGCCAGTAAGCTGGCTACGGTCATCTCGGGGCTCGTGCTCACCCTTTATTTCATTCTTGAAGGCAAGCAGGCCTACCACTGGTTCCTGTCCTTCTTCCCGCACCCGCGCCGTGAACGCTTGCAAAGCACCTTAGACCGCGCCGCAGTCCGCATGGGCAAGTGGCTGCTCGGGCAGGCCAGCCTGATGCTGATCCTCGGCATGGCCAGCACCATCACGTTCTTGTTTCTCCATCTCCGCTACGCCTATGCGTTGGGTGTGCTTACCGGCCTGCTCAATATCATTCCGGTTCTCGGCGTTACCGTTTCCCTGGTGCTCGCGGTTCTGGTGGCCATCATCGACTCATGGGAACACGCGCTCGGCGTCGTGATCTTCTTTGCCGCCTACCTGCAGATAGAGAACACATTCCTGATCCCTCGCATCATGAAATCCCGCGTTGATCTGCCCGCGCTCGCCATTCTCGTCTCTCTGCTTCTGGGCTTTGCGCTTGGAGGCGTGGCAGGCGGGCTGGTCGCCGTCCCGACGGCAGTGCTGGTAGCCGTACTGCTCGAGGAATACCTGGTGTGGAAAGAGGACTGACCTCGCCTCAACGTGGGACAAGTAGGAAATCCTCAATCGCCATCTTTGGTCCGGCCTGGAGAATCCCCAATCCCGGAAGAAACAATACGCTAATCTCGTCGAACCGTTGTATCTGCGCCGAATTGGGAAGGAAAAACCGCAGCGTCTCGTGTGCTGCATTCAATCCGGCAGGGAATTGCCCCGGCTCGCTCGTCATCACCGGCTGCTGTCCCAGATAGAGCGCAGCCTTTCCGGGAGCCGCGGAATTCGATAGCAGCAGGGCAATCAGCATCGCACTTGGCAAATGATCGCGATTGACGATCGTCACATCGATCTCGCGGCACTGTGCAACGCGAACAGAGGAACTGAGATTCTGATGTGCCTCCATCACCAGCGGAATAGAGTTATTCGCATGGATATCCACGTCGAGCGGCGTAGCCTGAGCCTGGTGCGCCTCCGGCCCGGGTCGGTTCTCGGGCGGCTGGAAGTACCAATACACGCCATTGAAATGAATGATGAGAGGCCGCCTTGTCCCTTTTGCAAGTAGACCGTCTTCCGGAAGCGGCGGCAGAATCGTCTTCTTTTCCGGCACCGGCCAGAGAATGATGCTCTCGTAGCCAGAGAGCCTCATGCCGCCATTTGCAGGCTTCCTTGGCTTCGCATCATTTGAGCTTGCCGGTGGCATCAAGCTTTGCGCAGCCACCGCGCGATTGCGGAGCGCCACGCCATCGATCAGCGCCCACATCGTAAGCAGCACGGCCGGCATCATGACCCACGCCAGCCGGAACGCCGATCGTTTGTATTCGATTGGGCCCTCGCCGGAATCATCCCGCGGAACGGTCCACTCCCATGCGAAGAGAAATGCGCTAAACCCAAGGAGCAGCCCTGCGGTGTAGTTGGAGCGCGTCGTCAGCGCCCAACCCGCCGCACACAATGAGACAGCAATTCCATATCCGCTCAGATCCAGCGGAGGCTGATAGAGCGACTCTGCGAACAACTCGATGTTGTTGTACTCCCAGAGCGAGGGAGCGTGCGAATCCTGCGCAAACACAGAGCGCGTAGCACTGCGCAGCCCGGAGGCAAGCACAAACGCGCCGGCCATGGCGACGAATGCGGAGGCCGAGGAAACCTGTTGGTGGAACAGAACCATGGAGGGAATCCACACCCAGGCCGAGGCGCAGACTAGGCAAAAGAGAGAAAAGCGGAGCGGCGGATTCTCCTTGAATGGGCTCGCGAAATAGCCCCAGTAGAACCACGATCCTCCTACCCCTCCCAGCACACCTGTCAGGACATAGAGGGCGGCGCGGATCGCAAGAGATGCAATGTCGGGCGCGTGCACTTCCGGTAGCCGGCAGAGCAGAAAGCTCGCGATCATTGCATTGACCAGTCCGGCCGTCACAGTGAGTGTGACGAAGCGGGTTGCTATGATGGGATCGTGCTTCGCTGTAAGCGCGAGCGAGCCGGACGGGCCACGTAACTCGAGCGGCGCTGATTCGGCAAGTTGCAGTCCGCAGTCGCGGCTCGGTTGAGGAACCGCTCTCCACAGCGCAATCAGCAGCGCGATCAGATACGGAACGCGCAGTGCATCGGCCCAGATCTGCAGATCGACGATCTCGGCCAGCGGAGTAACCGTCCGAAAGCCGGCGAGGCCGGGATACCACAGCAGATTGGCCAGAATCGCAACTGCAGCGTACGCCGGCAAAAAGATGAGCGGCGCCAGCAGAAAAGCACGAACGATGGCCCGCCGGCGTAGCGATTTTCTGAAGTTCGTATGTGCCGCGACATACAGCAGCATTCCGGTCCACAGAAAGATCGCATGAAGAGCGATCCACAGGGCCGCGGCGAGAGGCCAGTGCCTGTTCAAACTTGCGGCAAGGCTCGCTACCTGGTTGATTCCGTTCGTAAGTGCGACCCATGCGGGCGCCAGCATTGACCACAACACGGCAAAAACCACCAGCGGTATGCGGGAGCGCAGGCTCCGGTACCATGCGACCGCGCAAGCGGCACACGCCTGCCGCCAGTACCACGCATTGGACCGACCGGAACGAAACACCTCCAGCAGGTCGCCGGCGAGAGCCTCATCGTAGTCAGCGGGCGTCAGATGCTCCAGCATCCAGGTGGCGAGCGGTGGTGGTTCCAGTCGGCTCATTGACAGTGTCCCTTTGAACTTCGCCTTGAATCTCGTCTACGATCGGCAGCCTCAGTTCGCGTATCGCTTCCTTCCTGATGCTGCGGGCCAGAGAGTGCACAGAATCACGAGGAAAAACGGCAGGCGCGCGAGCATCGCTGGCATGCGCATATCGGCGATTGCATCGCGTGGACCGATATCCCGCGTCGCTCCGCGTGCACTCCCCGTCTCCGGCGCGGACGCCACGCCATCATACGCAGCCCACATCGGGCGTTGCTCCAGATGGAGAATCTCAGCCGAGGTTGGCGCCTGTGTTGCTTCGCTCTGCGTAGCGGCTCCTGAATCGACAAAGCGCTTCGGCAGCACAATCAGCGCGAGCCACAGTACGAAGAGTGCAGGCACGGTGGTCTTGATGCCGCGCAGGAGCTCGCGCAGGCGAAGGTTTCCGGCCAGCCACAAATCCGGTACCAGATACAGAAGAACGCCAGCCCACAGGAACAGCAGATTGGCAGCGAGCATCGCACCCAGGTCGCTGAGAGTTGACCAGGGCCAGTTCATCTTGGAGAAATCTTCGTTTAGATGGATGCCCTTTTCAAGCCCGTCGACACCAAGCAACCAGACCGGCGCGAGCATGGACCACAGCGTGGCAAAGAGCAGTGCGGCATAGTGGACGCGCACCTCGCGCGCGCATCGAATGGCAACAGCGCTGAGAACCTGATGCCAATACCACAGCGCAGACCGGCCTGCGCAAAACTCTTCCTGCAGGTCGCCTGCGAGGGCTTCGTCGCGTTCAGCCGACATCAGATGCTCCAGCATCCAGCGTGCAATCGACGGTGGCTCAGTGCGCGTCATCAAAACTCCCTGCATTGCATCTTTGCTGCGGGGGTTCGCAGCTATTCAACGAGCGTTATAGGATGTTCATCGATCGAAGCGACTTCCCAAAGTGCGCAAAGTATTCCGATCAGGCAGGGAAGGCGCCTGAGGATTGCCCAGACGCTAAAATCGGCAATTACGCCGGTTAGAGTCAGCGTCCCCCAGTCCGTCCCATGCGCGGTCGAGGATGGAGCGGCAACCATCGCAGCAATCGCCAATTCGCAAGCAACGGCCAAGACATAGCCGGCAACGCTTGCCGCGAAAGCTCGCCCGATGCGCCAATGATTGGTAGTTTGAAATAGGGTCAGGACAATGACCAGATAAACCAGGACACCTGTCCAAATGAACAGAAGACTCTCTGCCGTGGACAAGCCGATGATGAGCACGGTAGACCACGGCCAAGGCTGCCGCCAAATCGGCCCAGTGAAGTCAATCGAGTGATGCAGTCTGATGATGAGGAGGGACCAAGCAGGAGACAGCGCGGCCCACGCCGCGGCAAATATAAGCACAATCCGATGACGGAACAGGCTCTTGGTCCATTGGATCGCAAGTGCAGCCAACACTTGCCGCCAATACCACTCGTTCGAACGTCCGGCACGAAAGCTCTCCTGCAGGTCGCCTGCGAGGGCGTGATCACATCCGCCTGGCGTCCAATGTTCGAGCATCCAGGCTGCGAGAAATGGTGGGCCTGTTCGTTTCATGCGCCTTCACCTGTCCACTCTGGTAACTTCTGCCAAAGTCTCGTCAGCACCCGGCGCGTCTCCTGAACGTGGCGCAACCCTTCCTTCGTAATTCGGAAATAGCGCTTGGCTTTCCCACCACGCTCAGGCGTAGGATCGCCGAGGCTTGACGTTACCAACCCCTTACTTTCCAGGCGTTCCAGCGCCGCGTAAACGCTGCCTATCGCAACATTGCGCCCACGATGCTGTTCAATCTCGCGCGAGATGGGAACACCATATGCTTCCTCGCCGAGACGGATAATCGCCAAAAGGAGCATGAGTTCGAATTCGCCCAGATAGCTTCGTTCCATTAATTCAATAATGGCGAAGAAATCGCTAGAAAGCAAGAATTAAATTCGATGGGAATAATTTGAGGGTTATGCCACCGGCGCGCGCATCACCTCGAGGGCGTGCGTAAGGTCTGTGCCGAGGGTTTGCTGCGCACCAGGTGGCAGCTTGGTGCCGTGGCTCGTCAGATAGAACACATCGATTGCGGTTTCGCCTTCCGTATCGATGAGCGCGACCTCGATGTTGCACTGATGCGTCGAGAGCGTCAGCGCAATCTGCCGCAAAAGTCCCGGCAGGTCTTGCGCCACCACCTGCAGCAGAGTAGAGTGCGTTGACGAGTCCGAGTCGAACTCGAGCCGCGTCGGAACCTCGACCTTGATGTTGCTGGGATGGTTCAGATGACGCCGTGCTTCCAGAAGCTGCTGCACCGAAACCTTCTGCGCCACCACATCGTGAATGTTTTGCAAAAACCGCTGCTTCTCACTGGGATTGAGCTCGATCGTGCGGAACACGTCAGTGAAATGGAAGCTGTCGACAATCACGCCGGCATCGTTGGAAAACGCGCCCGCACGCACGATATTCATGCCCCACGAGGCGAGCGCTCCCGCGACGTCGGCGAACAGGCGTGTGCGGTCGCGCGTAATTACGGTGAGGTCAAAGAGCTGCCGGTTCGGGCGCAGGTCGAGCTGCACTGAGTCCTGATCAAGGTTCAGTGCCATCTGGAAATGGCTGCGAATCTGCTCCGGCAGGCGCGTCTGCAGATAACGCTGCGGCAGGCCTTCGAGAAATTGCTTCAGCTGGTCGTGCTGAGCGGCGGGAACCATCGACCGAATCCGGTTCAGCAGCGTGGGGTCGATGGCCGCATGGTATCGGGTTTCATCTACCGAGCGGTCCATGAAGTTGGCCGTCGACATATAGAACTGCCACAAATTCTCGGCCTTCCACGGCGTCAGTGCATCGGGATTCACGGCCTTGATGTCCGCGAAGGTCATCAGGGTGAGCATCTTCAGCGTTTGTGGACTGCCGATCTTCTCGGCGAAGCCGCGCACGTTCTCGATGTCGAAGATGTCGCGCCGCATCGCCTGCGACATCTCCAGATGCAGCCGGATGAGCTTGAGAATCGACTCGCGCTCCTCGGCGTCAAAGTCCAGCCGCGCCAAAAAGCTGTCCGCCAGCTCAACGCTTTGCCCGGCATGCTCGCCCGTGCGCCGCGCTTTGCCCGTGTCATGCAATAAAAGTGACAGCAGAAACAGATCCAGGCGGTCGATCTCCGGCAGCAGCTGCGCCAGCCGCTGCTCGTACTCGTACGCAGGCTGGCGCAGACTGTGCACGTTATCGATTGCCAGAAACGTATGCTCGTCGACCGTGTACCGGTGGTAGCTGTCGCGAATCACCAGCGCATCGATGCCGTGAAACTCGGGAATCAGCATCTCCAGAACGCCAAGCGCGTGCATCGTGCGCAGCGCATGTGCTGCGTGCGGCCCCAGCAGAACCTCGCGCAGCGCATTCCAAAGATACGGCCCCTCTGGAATGTGAATCGCCAGCACCGGCAGTGCGTCGGTGATCCGGTCTTCGGCCGCCTGCGAGAGCGTATAACCGTGCGTCGCCATCAGCGAGAAGATGCGCAGAATCGCCGAAGTATCGTTGAACTGCGCGCCCGGCTGGATGTCGATGCGCCCTTGATCGAGCAGAAAATCCGTGCCCGCAATCGGCGTGCGCCGCCGCCGGAACTGCCGGTAGAAGCTTACCGGTGCAGGCAGGTGCTCCATCAGCAGCGCCGCGCGGCGATAGATCACGCGCGCATGCCGGTAATAGGTCCGCATCCAGTAAGAAGGATCGGCCGTGCCGCGCGTCTCCAGACCGATCGAGCGCGCCGCGGCCTCGTCCTGCGATTGCCAGTCGAGCGTGTTGTCGTCGCGGCCATGGCGGAAGTGCAGAAAACATCGCGCAGCAGCAAGAAAATCGAAGGCCGCCTCGGCATCGCCGCGCGCGCTCTGGAAGACTCCGCCGCGCTGCCGCGGCCAGTCCTTAGTTTCCTTCAGGTGAAACAGCACCGCGAACCACACGGCAAGGCTGTAGTCGCGCAGCCCGCCGGGACAGTCCTTCAAATTGGGCTCAAGATGAAAGATCGTATTGCCGTATTTGGCGTGACGCGCCCGGGCTAGCTCGCCCAGCTTTTGCGTAATCGTGTTCCATTCGCTCAGGACCAGGCCCGGAAAGGTCACCTGGTGCAGCTGCTGGTAGAGCGGGAACTGCCCGGCAAGGAACCGCCGGTCGAGCGTCGCCAGCGTAAATTCCAGGTTGTCGGGATCGAAGCGTCCCGCCTCTTTCACTGTGCGCGAGCTGGGGCTGGCCCGCAGCCCGATATCCCACATGCCCTGAATGACCGCTCGGACCGCCTCGCGACACTGTTCTTCGGTTTTATCGTCGGCAAAGGCAAACAGGACGTCAATATCGGAATAGGGGAACAAGTCCTTGCGTCCATAACCGCCCAGCGCCAGCAGCGCCACGTTCTGTGCCGGCAGCCCCGCAAACGCCCGGCGCCACATTTCAATGAGGATACGGTCCACGACCGCCGACCGGCGCCGGATCGCCGCGGTGCCGTCGCCGGTGCGCTCACAGGTCTGGCGTACAAGCGCCATCTCCTTGAGATACTGCTCCCGAAGATCGTCGACCACCAAAGCGACCGTTTCCATAGAGTTGTCTGCTTGGCCTGCCAGCGCAGGAAAAGGAATTGTTAACAGCATAAGACATCTTGGCCGGAAGAGATACCTTGGTCTCACGGTGAGGGAAGCAGTGACCAAAGTTCTCTGCCAAACTTTTCTCCTTGACAGCTTAGGAGAGCAGCGCTACTCTCCTAAGCGCATAAGGAGAACACAATGGCCGAGCAGGCCCAACTTCTTCCCGGAACGCTCGATCTTCTCATCCTCAAGGCCGTCTCCCTCGGCCCGCTCCACGGCTACGGGGTTCTGTTGCGCATCGGGCAAATCTCCGGGCAGGCGCTGCTCGTCGAGCAGGGTGCGCTTTATCCGGCATTATTCCGCCTGGTGCGCCAGGGTCTCTTGAAGGCCAGCTGGGGTACATCGGAAAACAACCGCCGCGCCAAGTTCTACGAGCTCACCGCCACCGGCCGCAAGCGGCTGCGCGAAGAAACCGACGGTTGGAACCGCCTCGCCGCTGCGGTGGCGGCGGCGCTGGGTGCGCGCCCCGAGGAAGTGTAGAATCACTGGTTTTCGGCCAGCTCCAGGAGGCTGAAACATGCAGAGGATTCTAGAAATATCGCCGAGTTGCAGAGCCAGAATCGCCGGCGCACTGTATGTGCTCAGCGTTGCCGCCGCGGTTATCGCGGAATTCTTCGCCCGTGGCCGCTTCGGAGTGGCAGGCGTCTTCATTCCGGTCTTGGGCTACGCCGCCGTCACGCTGCTCCTGTATGAAATCCTCAAGCTGGTACAAAGAAGCACCGCTTTGGTCGCCGCCGCGTGCGGTCTGGCTGGGCTCACCTTGGAAGCTCTGCGATGGCAGCCGGGTCACGTCAATGCCGCAATGGTCCTGCACGGAGTCTTTTGTCTCCTGATCGGCTACTTGATGATGCGGTCCAGCTTCCTGCCTCGTCTCTTCGGCGCCTTGATGATCTTTGCCGGTTTCCTCTGGCTCCTCGATCTATCCCCTGCGCTCGCGAAGCAAATGTCTCCATACAACACGGCGCTTGGCCTCCTCGGAGAGGCGCTGCCCATGCTCTGGCTCCTTGGGATGGGTATCCATGTTGAACCTCGACGCGCGCCGGCCGGCGCCGTGCAGGAGTGCCAATGAAATTTCTGGCTTCCATCTGGTCCACTGCGACTCTGCTCTTTCACCGCTCAGACATTGCGCAGGAAATGAACGAAGAGCAGCTTTTCCACATCCAGAACCGCGCCGACGACCTCGAGCGGTCGGGCCTGCCGCGCGCCGAAGCGGAACGCCGCGCGCGCATCGAATTCGGCGGCCGCGACCGGTACATGGAAGCGTGTCATGAGGCAATCGGCGGCAGTTTCCTGCGCGTTCTACTTCAAGACCTGCGCTACAGTCTGCGCGTTCTGCGCAAGTCTCCGGGATTTGTCGTGGCCACCGTGCTCACGCTCGCGCTCGCCATCGGCGCCAACGCGGTAGTGTTTGCAGTATTGAACGCGCTCGTGCTGCGCCCTCTGAACGTGCCCGCCGCTGAAAATATCTATGTCGTCGGCTACGCTCACAGCATCTGGGGATATCAGTCTTACCCGAATTATCTCGATCTGCGCGATCGCAACCGCAGCTTCGATGGCTTGGCTGCCGACGACATCAGTCAGGCTGGCTTGGACACCGGCAACAACCCTTCGCAGGCATGGCTCATTGAAGCCACCGGCAACTATTTCGATGTATTGGGGCTGCAACCCTATCTCGGCCGCTTTTTTCACGCTGCCGACGAACACGGGCCAAACAGTGCGCCCTATATCGTTCTGAGCTACGCTTGCTGGCGAGACCGTTTTCAAGGCGATCGCGGCGTCGTTGGCCGTATGGTGTTTCTCAACAAGCATCCCTTCGTCATCATCGGCGTAGCACCGCCCGGATTTGTCGGCACCTTCATTGCTTTTTCCCCTGATCTGTTTGTGCCCATCGTGAATCGCGGACTTGTGGATGGCGACCAGTGGGACCATCGGGCAAACCGGTGGATGAGCGAAGTCATGGGGCGCCTGAAACCGGGTGTATCCACGGCCAAAGCGGCTGGCGAACTGGATTCCATCGGCTCCTGGCTCGGCAAGAGCTATCCCAACGATGAAGATCCGCAGTTGCTGACATTCCAATTGCAACGACCGGGCCTCGCCAGCGCTTTCGGCGGTGCGGTAAAGGCATTTCTTGCGGGATTGATGCTGATGGCCGGATTGATTCTGCTCGCCGCGTGTGCAAACTTGGGCAGCCTTTTCGCCGCGCGTGCCGCCGACCGTTCCCGCGAAGTTGCCCTGCGGCTCGCGCTGGGCGCACGCCGGGTGCGCATCCTGCGGCAGCTTCTTACCGAAGCTATGCTCCTGTCGCTCGCAGGCGGCGCCGTAGGCCTGTGGGGAAGTGTCGTTTTGTTGCGCGCCATCTCTGCGTGGCGGCCGTTCCCTCAATTTCCGCTGAATCTTCCGCTGAACCCCGACGCGAATGTTTATGCGCTCGCCCTCTTGCTCGCTGTAGTAAGCGGGTTCCTCTTCGGCATGGTCCCCGTTCGCCAGGTTCTGCGCACGGATCCATATCAGGTGGTGAAGTCGGCGTCGGCGGCACCGAGCGCATGGCGAGGAGAAAGGCTGAAGCTGCGGGACCTGCTGCTCGTAACGCAAATCACCGTGTGCGCGGTATTGGTAACGTCGTCGATTGTGGCGATCCGCGGTCTTGTCCGTTCCATGCATACAAGACTTGGGATCGACCCCCACGATACCATGCTGGTAGAGACAGATCCCCAGATGGCCGGCTACAAAGAGAGCCAGGTTCCCGCCCTGCAGCGCCGCATGATCGACACGCTCAAAACGCTGCCTGGCGTTTCGCAGGTGGGACTGGTCAGCAGCCCGCCGTTGCATATGGGATGGGATGATATCGATGTATTTCGCGATGGAATGACAGACCTCAAACCTTCCAACGCGACGACCGATGCCATCTCGTTCTCTGTCTCTCCCGAGTACTTTCAAGCGGCCGGGACTACTCTGCTGTCGGGAAGGATATTCACCTGGCACGATGATGAGAGCGCTCCGCACGTTGCAGTAATCAACCAGGAGTTTGCGCGCCGGTTGTTTGGCTCCGCTCCTCAAGCGATGGGACGCTACTTCAGGACCAGGGAGGGTGGGCGCATTCAGGTTGTGGGCATCGTCGAGGACGGAAAATACACCGCAAACCTGGCGGAAACTCCGCAGACCGCTATATTCGTGCCCATTCTCCAGAATCCGCGTACTGACAGCTGGCTGCTGGTCCGCTCCGCTGGCGGTGATTCGCAACTTGCCTCTGCAATTCGGAGCAGGCTGCGTGATCTTGATTCCGCACTGCCGTGCTTTATTGAGACGTGGAGTGAAGAGATGAACGGCGCCTTTTTTGCTTCGCGCATGGCGACGTTGTCGTTGGGAGTGCTGGGGCTGATGGGGGCAATTCTCTCTGTCACCGGCATCTTCGGCATGGCCGCCTACTCGGTTAGCAAGCGCCTGCGCGAGTTGGGCATTCGTATCGCCCTCGGCGCAAAACGAAAAGAAGTCTTGCGCGCTGCTTTGGAACGCGCCGTCAAACTGCTGGCGATCGGCTCGGCTGCCGGACTCCTCCTCGGCGTTCTGGCCTCGCGTGTGCTGGCCTCTATCGTCTATCAGGCCACGTCCCGCGATCCGCTCGTCCTCGCCGGCGTTGTCTTTGCCATGTTGCTCCTGGGAGCGATCGCGACATGGATTCCCGCTCAGCGTGCGCTGTCGGTGAATCCACTGATTCTGCTGCGCGAAGAATGAGCCGGCGCCCGGATCTCTCCGCCGGCTCAAACCGCGCTACTGCGGAAAGGGAACGAACATCTCCGCGCAAGAAGCCGGATTGCCTTCCGCCGCACTTCCTTTCACCGTCGAGTCTTCTCCGGCCGGGAACCGCAGATTCGTCGGCCCGGGGCCGAGCGTCAAGTCCGCGTGATGCAGCGCGTAGGAGTACTTCCCCTCATCCGTGATCTGCACCCCGTCAAGCGTTGCGGCGAGTCGGTAATCCTTTGCATAGCCGTTGAACGAAAACTTGCCGCCGCCGGAGATCCTCACGTTCTTCAGCGTAATGTCGCTCATCGATGGTGGCGAGTTGCCTTCCAGCGTTCCGGCTGCGGTATAGCCCGTATCAAACGTGATTGGGTTAGGCGAGTTCCGGATGCAGATGTCGTCATACTCCACATCGTGCGTTAGCCCACCCCGCGAGCCATTCGACTTGATGCGAATTCCGTTGTCCGGCCCGTCGAGCGAGAGATCGAATACGCGGATCTTGCTGACGCCGCCGTTCGTTTCGCTGCCGATCGACATCCCATGGCCCCAGTAAAAATGGTTGTGGCTCACCGTCATATTGGTCACGCCGCCCGGACCGCCCTTGATCGCCACGTTGTCGTCGCCGGTGCGGATGTAGCTGTGCGTGATGGTGATGTTCTTGGCGCCGTTCCCCGGATCGACGCCATCGGTATTCCGCGCCAGCCGCTGCGGCGTGTCGATCCGCAGCCCCCATACCGTAAAGCCGTCGCCGTGGTTGTAGACCACGTGGAAGTTGGGCGAATTCTTGAGCGTGATGCGATACAGCGTGAAGTCATTGGAATCATTGGCGACAATGAGACGCGGAACCTGCTGGTTTCCACCGACACGTGCCTGCTCGGCAAGGTCCCACCACGAGTACTGCGAGCCCAGCATCTTCTCGCCCCCTCGCCCGTCGATCACTCCATCGCCCATGATGGCCGAGCCAGAGGCGTGATCCACAGCAATCAGCGGCTTGCAGCCTCGTGGGCCCGGCTGATGTGCCACAAGCCCGCAACTGCCCGGCGAAACCGCGAAGAGGCTCGGGTCGCGCGAGGCGAACAGCGTCACGCCGCGGTCTACAATCAACGCAACCTCGGGCTTGAGTTCAAGCGGTCCACTGAGGAAGGCGTTATTGGCTTCATCCACGTGCAGCATTACAGCGCGACCTTTGCCGCAGCGGTCGATCGCCCTCTGGATGCGGGCCGTATCGAGCTTTTGCTCATCGGCGGGCGCGAGGGTGGCGCCGACCGAACGAAGCTGTGCATCGAGCGTCTTGCAAAGCTGGGGAAAGAACGGCTCGACCACCGTGCGCGTATCCTGCGCGGCAGCCTGTGGAATGAGGCAGAAAGCGACGATGAACGTACTAAAAAGAAGGAAAGCACTACGGCGAAACATGCGAAAAACTCCGGACAAGCGCGGGGGCTCATAAACGCACGATGAATCTACGTTTTCTTTAAGATAACAAGCGGCGCCGCGGCGGTTGGCAATCCTGTTGCTACTCCAGGAACTCCCGCACGAAGGCGTTGTCGGTGTGCAGCAGGTCATGCAGCGAGCCGTCGAAGATGAGCCGGCCTTCTTCGAGCATCAGGAATGTCGTCGTCGGATCGACGATGCCCTTCGGCAGTGGGACCATGGCATCCTTCTCCGTATCGTAGCGGTGGGTGCAAAGCGTAAACGCATCCTGAAGCCGATGTGTCACCAGCATCGAAGGCGTCTGATGCACGTCGCGCTGCTTTACGATCAGCTCGATGATGTTCGTTGAGGTGATCGGATCCAGGCCGCCGGTGGGCGAATCGTACAGTAGCAATTCCGGATTGTGAATGAGCGCGCGGGCGATCGCCACGCGCCGGCGCATGCCTCCCGAAAGGCTCGCCGGGAAGAGCGAGAAGGTTTGCTCGAGACCCACGAAGCGCAATGCCTCGCGCACCCGTCGGTCGATCTCCTCATCGGAGACCGTTCCCTCCTGGATCAGCTGATAGGCCACGTTGTCACGCACCGTGAGCGAATCAAACAACGCTCCCTCCTGGAACACCATCCCGGTACGCGCGCGTAGCGGGAACAGTTGCTCTTCCTTCAGAGAGCAGATCTCCTCACCGAACAGCAGCACGCTGCCCCTATCGGGTAGCAGCAGGCCGTTGATCAGCTTAAGCAGGACGCTCTTGCCCACGCCCGCCGGTCCCAGAAGAATGCGCGTCTCACCGGGCGCGACCGTGAAACTGATGTCTT
>Ga0335073_10004243_pt1 | contig 20068 bp, 12 predicted proteins | sample Lox_Sample_22_FD_207093 | JGI IMG/M metagenome (GOLD analysis project Ga0335073, IMG submission 207093) | Soil microbial communities from Loxahatchee National Wildlife Refuge, Florida, United States - Lox_Sample_2.2 | ecosystem: Environmental > Terrestrial > Soil > Wetlands | place: USA...
CGCCTCGATTGCTCCGCCTGGGGCGAAGATCTGCTGTACTTCGTCCATGGTGCTTACTTGGTGTATCTGCCACAAATCCACGTGGCCGGTCTTCAGCGTACGCAAGGACTTCTCCAGATCTGCTTCTGCGCCTTTGCGGCTTCGTTCGGGAGACTTTGTTGTCAGGAAGATATTCTTGCGGAAGGGGGGCAGTACTGCGCCATACACCTCTTCCGATTTACCGTCCCAGTAAATTCGCGCGGTATCGAAATAATTGATGCCCAGCTCATAGGCGCGCAGGGTCACTGCCTTTGCTTCTTCGAACGTACACAAGGGAAAACGCCCGCCGGCCTGGCCCACAATGGTGAGTTGCTCGCCGGTTTTTCCGAATGTGCGTTTCGGTATATCACCTGCTTTGGCGTTCAGCGTCTCAGCGCTCCAGGTAAAAGCACCCAGTCCGGCGGCTGCAGAAGCGGAAAGAAACGTCCTGCGTTGCATAGTCGATCCTCGCGCTCCAAGTATGCTCTCGCGAACCATGGCCTTCAAGATGGAAGAGGTTCTATCCTCAGAGGGTGAAAACCAACAGATGGTTCGCTTTCGTGCTGCTGGCCTGGTGTGCGGTGGCGGGAAAAGCACAGAAGATCAGCTGGTCTCCACAGCAACTCGAAAGCGGCTCCCCTGTCCTCTTCCGGGTCGATCTCGACCAGCCTGCGCGTGAAGTGCACGGGAATTGGCTGAATCATGGCATTGTCTTCTCGGCAACGGCGAACGGAAAAACCTGGTATGCGCTTGCCGGTATCGATGTCGAGCAGTCACCCGGACCTTATGCGCTGGACGTGACTGCGGTTATGCCAGATGGACGAACGCTGAACGGGAAACAGGAGGCAGATGTGCTTCCCGCGCAATACAAGACCACAACGCTGCATGTGGCGGAAAAATACGTGGCCCCAAATGCGGAAACCCTGAAGCGCATCGCCGCAGATAAGGTGGTGAAAGATGCGGCGTTCGCGCACCTGGTCAACGAGCCTCTGTGGCGGGGAGATTTCCGGTCCCCCGTGCCTTTCGCTCCCACCGACTCCTTTGGAACACGACGCATGTTCAACGGAGAGCTGGCCAGCATCCATCGTGGCACCGACTTCCATGCTCCCTCGGGAACACCGGTAGTCGCCGCAAACGATGGGCGAGTCATCATAGCCCAGGGCATGTTCTACGAAGGAAACCTGGTGGTGATCGATCACGGGCAGCAGTTCACAAGCCTATACATGCACCTGTCGAAAATCGAGGTGAAGGTTGGCGAACATGTGAAGAAGGGGCAACGTCTCGGTCTCAGCGGAGCGACCGGACGTGTCACCGGTCCGCACCTGCATTTCGCAGCGCGTTGGCAAGGCGCTTACGTGGATCCGGTTCTGCTGCTAAAGATGAACCTCCCCACTAGCGATTAGTGTCTTCGAACGCGAACCTTCCCAGCTCAAACGGACGTGAAACAGGTGGCTTGTTCTGCAGTCCGTTGCTGGGATAGGACTGTGGGGCATTGGTCGGAAAGCCCCAAATCTTTCCCGAACGCATGTCGATTACTACCTTGCCGTAGACCTGAGTGGTGCCATCGGGGGTCCGCAGCAGTTCAGAACCTGGTTCGATGTAAAAGGGATAAACAGTCGATTGCGCCTCCGCAGGACGCGGCGTGAAAATCGGTTGCAGCGCTATGGCAACCAGCGCAAGCGCGATGACGAACAGCAACACGAGGGTCAGGTCTTCTCTCCGCACGATTCTCCTCCAGGTGAGCCGACCCCAGTGTATTGGTTTCGTGAGTTTGAGTGCCCACGTTTCGCGGCCGCGAGGCGCGAAGCATGGACACCCAACGGATCACGTCCTAGTGCGGTGAGGTTGCGGGAGGATTTGTGGCTGGAGTAGTAGCCGCGGGTGGCGGAGTGGCTGGAGCGGGTGCAGCCGCGGGTTCCTCTTTAGGCTTGATGGAGAGCAACTCCACTTCAAATACTAGCGTTGCATTGGGCCCAATGGGCCCTTGGCCGCGTTCTCCATATGCCAGGTCCGGCGGAACGAACAGTTGCCATTTCGACCCTACCGGCATCAACTGCAGAGCCTCCGTCCATCCCTTGATGACGCCGCTGACCGGGAATGTTGCCGGCTGGCCGCGCTTGTAGGAGCTATCGAATTCGGTGTCGTCCAGCAGCGTTCCTTTGTAGTTACATACGACCATATCGCCGGCTGTTGGCTTGGGGCCGGTTCCGGCCGTCAGAATCTTGTACTGGAGTCCGCTGGGCAGGGTGACCACGCCTTGTTTGGCGGCGTTCGCAGCCAGAAAGGCAGCGCCGTCTTTCTTATTGGTTTCGGCCAGAGCCGCCCTCTTTTCTTCCTGCTTCTGGCGCACTTCCATACCCAATTGCGTCAGCACGGTTTTGACTTGATCGTCGGTCAGCAGAACTTGACCGCCGTTGATCTCATCCTCCAGCCCTTGCAGCAGAATCTTGGGGTCGATATCGATGTCATCCCGATGCAGGCTTTTGCCCACGTTGAGGCCGATGGCGTAACTCCGCTTATCTTTATCCGTTTCGAGGACCAGCGGTTTTGGTTTTGTTGCCGTGCTGGTGTGGTGAGTTGTGGTGCTCGTGCTCTGCCGAGGTTTCGTGGTTGAGGTACTGCCTGTCGCCGGCGTTTGCTGGCCCGCCGCGCTTCCTAAGAAAAAGAGACCGGCAGCCAAAATGCTTGTTGCCGTCCGACATAATGTTCCCATGCGGTTATTTTCGCATTGCGGCCGGCTCTATCGCATAACCGTCGGTACTGGCGCCCGACAATTCCCTATCTATTAACGTGGCAACCTGGGTCCAGACCCTGGGATCATTCTCGATTTCGATATGCGATCTGGTGAAAAGCCGCGAATACCATGGAAATTCATTGCAGTTGATGGGGTGATTCTTATACGTCATCTCGAAGTTTCCAAGAATATTCGTATGGTCCGGGTTCTTGGCAACAATCTCGGTCCGTCCATGAAGTAAACCCGTCGTCTGGTAGAAGTTCACTGCATTGGCGACATTGTCCGGGATAGTGAAATTTTCGTCGCCCGGCTTGGCAATACTGTCCACCTGAACCGTGAGCAGCACGGGGATGTGTCTGCGCTCGAGTGCGCGGGCGAGTCTCACGGTTTCTGTGCCACCCCAACTATGGCCGAAGATGATGATTCTTGCTGGTTGCTTTTCACCGGCGGAAGCCCGCAGGAGGAAGCGAAGAGCCTGGCTTCGGGCATGATTGCCAAACACCTCCACCTCGATTTTGGAGCGGTATCGTTGGCGCAGATAGGCAGCGAAACGGACCTCTGCGTGCCTTGGGTCATCGTGCCGGACAAAACCTCCGACAAATCCAACGACGACGATTCTTCCCTCGGCGTGCGCGGAATTGTGCGGTACGGCCCAAAACGCGGCCAGCAAAAACAATACCGCTAGTTTCATGCCAGCAGCATGGGCGTCCCATTGCCTCCGTGTCAAGCAGAAGGCTGCTGAAATAATGAGAGGAATGCTCCCCGGCCAAACCCACTCCAAGGGTCACCCCGCCGCCGTCGGTATCGACTTCGGCACCACGAACAGCGCGGTTGCCTTCGCCTCGGGTAACAGCGAGGTGGAATTGGCCGTCTTTCCAACGGGGGCGGGAGAGACATTTTCCTCACGTTCTCTTCTTTACCTGCAGCAAATCAAGCATGCCGGGCGAAACAGAACCCAAGCATGGACGGGGCCACGCGCGATCGAGCAGTACGTCGCAGCGGAGAGCAAGGGGCGGCTCGTCCAATCGCTCAAATCGTATTTGTCCGATCGCGCCCTGACGGGAACGGCAGTCTTCGGCCGCCATTACACGCTCGAAGATCTCATCTCCCGCATGCTGGTGGATTTACGCCGTCAGGCGGAAAACCAGTTTCACATTCCGGTGTCCTATGCGATGGTGGGACGCCCCGTGCGTTTTGTAGGCGCGGAGAATGCAGACGATGATGCGTTCGCCCTTGCGCGCTTGCGCCAGGCCTTTGCTGAAGCAGGTTTTGAGCGCGTGGATTTCGAGATGGAGCCCGTCGCCGCCGCATACGCTTATGAATCCACCCTCGATCATGACGAACTCATCCTGATCGGGGACTTCGGCGGTGGCACCAGCGACTTCTCCCTGCTTCACGTCGGGCCTGGAGTGCGCAAGCGCGGCCGCACGCTCGAGGACTTATTGGGGAACAGCGGTGTGGGCCTGGCCGGCGATGCTTTTGACGCTAAGCTCGTGCGAAAGCTGGTGTCTCCCGCGCTTGGCTCAGAGTCGCTTGCCCGATCTTTCAACAAGCTTCTTCCGGCGGTGCCCGCATGGATCTATGCCAATCTCGAGCGCTGGCACTATCTGTCCTTTTTGCGTACGTCCAATGTCATGGAAATCCTGAAAAGCGCGCGCCTGCGTGCGCTGGAGCCGGAGAAAATCGAAGGCCTGATCACGCTGATCGACGAGGATCTCGGCTACCACCTGCACCAGGCCGTCCAGCGAGTAAAGTTTGCGCTCTCCCACGCGGAAGTCGCGGATTTCCACTTCCGTGACGGGAGTATGGACGTAAGCATCCGCGTGACACGCGAAGCATTCGAAGGCTGGATTGCCGAAGAACTGACCGCAATTGAGCAGTGCGTCGAGACGCTGCTCGAGACCTCGGGAGTCAGCTGTAGGCACGTAGATAGAGTCTTCCTGACCGGGGGCACTTCACTCGTACCTGCTGTCCGCCGCATCTTTGAGAAGCGCTTTGGGGCAGAACGTATTCGAACCGGCGACGAGTTCATTTCCGTAGCCCGCGGGTTGGCGCTACGCGCGGAAGAGGCGCTGGCGTTCTAGTGGTTCAAGGAATTGCCATCCGAAGTAGCGCAGCGGAGCGGAGGGATTTGCAGTTCCTTTCCCGGCTGATGGGCTTCCGTCCCCCCGACCCAGTTTGTTCATGCGGAGCGGAGGCAGAGCCGAGGGATCCGCGGTTTGCTTACGCCTCGACTTCTCTCAAGGCGCTAATCGGCCGCATGGGCACAACAGCTGGCCGCATTTTTCGCAGGCGGCAAATCAATCACGGGATTCTGATCGAAGAAGCCGGACGGCGCCAGCGTGAAACCGCACATCACGCAGGACTGCACGGGATGATCCTCCGGCCGGGGCAGATGATGAACACCGAAACTGTGCCAAATGACAACGTCGGTGTTCTCGATGTTGCGGTCTTTGGCAGTCCACGCCTCGACCCCATCATCGCCGGTGGATTGGTTGACGAACTCACCCGCAGGATAGCGCTGAGTCGCATCAAACCGCGTCACCCAAAGCTGATGTTGCAGGAAGCGCCCTCGCTTGCCCGATGGACTATCCGGATGGATAAATGGCTTCACGGGGGAGCGTGTCTCGAGCTTATACGCGGTGGATTTGCCCACCCAGTTGGTTGTATTGGGATTGGTGATTCTCCAATAGCGCATTTTGGAAAAGTCGTAATCGCGCCTCGCCTGCAACTCGGTTTTCAGCGGCCGCTCTTCCACATAGTAAGCGTTTCCATAGGGATTCTCCGGGCCTGTCGGCAGCGCGATGGTGTCGCACTCAGTGACGGTGTTGTTTGGTCCATCGACTTCCATATCCAGCCGGGCGGAGAAAATATGCTGATGAATATGGCCGACGATTCCAGGGGCCACCTCGGTGCCGAATTTACCCGGCTCTCCCGGACGGCAAGCCGCGGTATTGATGATCCCGGTGGCCTTCATCTCGTATTCGATACGCCCATCCTGATGCAGGTACCAATACGAAGCGTATTCGTAATTTCCAATGGTGGAAATTGACGAGATCACCAGCTTTCGGGCTCGCCGCACCTCAGTGCGTAGCGTACGCATATCGAAGTGCTTCCAGGACATGCCTGCATCTTCCTCGTGCAGGCAGATGCAGCGCTCGATGGTGTATGGCTGGCCGAAAAGATCCGCGACCACTGCGTCGAAATAGTGAATCGTGCCCAGGCAATCGCAGCCCAGGGTGAGGGAATTCGCCATGCGCCCAAAGCCGAGCTCTCCGCTGTCGAACACATTCTTGCGGTAATGGCTGCGCTCCGGCGTGCCATAAGGAACAACCATTTCCGCGATTGACGCGCGATAAACAATCGGGCGCCGCTTGCCCTTCTGCGTATAGCCGATCGTGTGGAGCACCAACCCTTCACGGCCATTGAAGCCGACGCGAAAATCCCAGTTCTCCCACATCACGTGGTTGCCGTTGACGACAAATCCCGGCCCGTCCGGTTGCACGATATCGAGCCTGGAAGAGGGTTGACGGAATTCCGGGAGCAGATCCCGGTCGTAGTTCAAGGGAATGCGTGGAACAGGGATGTAATCTCCCTTGGCCTCGAAGTGATCCAGCACCTCGATTACCTCGAGCGTGCTTACGTCAATGAAGGCGTGCAGCCCCTCGACTGGATGCGCATAGAAATTGTCCAGCGGAAACAGCCTCATCCAGACGAAGCAGATCAGCACGCGCCGCCCTTGTTCCATGGGGATATTGAAGTCTCCGACCGTCCACGGATCGATACAAACCTTTTCCAGATCTTCGATCAGGCCGCGCCGCCGCAGTGCTTCCTGGAAACGAGGGTCTGCCTTGACGGTCTCTTCGATCAGCAGAATCTCTTTAATGGCAATCATCGGACGCGCCTTTTCCTTAAAGTCCGCTGCGATAACCTTGCCTTCTCCCAGATCTACCAGCCCGTCCCATACTCCCATCACGCCGCGCTTGTAAACGTGAAAACGGGCAACTCTGGGTGGCGCATTCTCAGGAGCGAAGTTGCGCACTACATCCTTCGCCGGCTCGTGGACATCGATGGTCTCTACGCGAAGGTCATCGCCCCACTGAAAATGGTTCTGCAGAATGCGCGTGGCCGCGCTGATTTCTGCTGCGGAAAGGGGATCGAGTGGGTGGTGGCTGACGGCAATTCCGGATCCATTTAGGGAAACATCTTGGGTATTCAAGGGCATCGGGTTCGTTCCTTTCCAGCGGCCCAAGGATGTAGAGCTTTTTCCCAACATACATGAAAGGGCCCGCTAAGGATTGGGTATCCAGAGGGCCAGGCCGGAGATTTTGGGGAAGAGATGCCTCGCTGGATGATTGGCAGGACCTATGTTCTGGAATGTTTTTCCTATCGTCTAAGAACGGAGCCCGGGTTTCAGCGTGATGTTTGGCAACGTGGTTTTTCCGACAGGCAAAGTACAGCGGAACCCAGTCAAGGCAGGCTGGGTCGACTCCCCGGAGCTGTACCCCTGCAGTTACACTTGTTTGGCGAGAGACTGAAGTCGTGCCACCCAGGATTTCATCCTGGGTGATTTTCAGCCGTCCCTTCGGGCCTGTCGAGGGATTTGCCGGTTGGTTGTCAGAAATGGAAGCCCAACTCTGCCGTCAATGCGCGGGGTGTCACATAATGTGTCCCGCTGAACGTCGAGAGGAAGTTGTAGAGGGCATACTTGTTCGTGACATTTACGCCCGTTAATTGCAGGCTCCATTTGTACCGATCGCCCTTGAACAGATTGTCGTCTCCCACGGAAAGGTCGAACAGGTTCCGCGGGGAAATCCGGGGTGGGTTTTTATCATTCGAGCCGGTTCCGGGTGCTGGAATTTTGACCAGGTTCGAGGTGTACTCGGATGCCGGGCACGGCGTGGGCAACGGAGTCGTGGGAGTCGCCTTAATGCCCTCGCAAGTCAGCCCGGCTTCGAATTCTTCGTCCGCAGTCAGGCCGCTGAGATCAACCGCCGGCTCGCCATTGAGCGTTGTCGATGTATCGGCACAAGCGCTGTTCGGGTCATTCGACACGGGGTTGTAGCACGGTACCGAACCCGCGACCAGTCCGCTGTCATAACGCCAGTTAAATCCAATCCATGGGCTGTGGAGAAACGGCAGTTGATATTGCAGATGGGTGGTCTGGTTGAACCGTTCATCATGATCGATCCGGAAGGGGTAACCTGGCTGCCCCACGGTTGCACCCGCTCCAGCAACCTGCGGGGGGAAGAACCGGGCGGAGACGGATGAGAAAACCAGAAACGCGGATAGGTTGTGATAGTTCGGTACGTCTACACGCCCGGCTAAACCAGGAATTTTCGAATTGTGCCAATCGATCGGGAAGGTGATCGGGGTATTTCCCAACACGCTGAAGTCAAACGCGTTGTGGGTGTATTTCCAGATGTATTCGCCGCTGAAAACAATGTTTTTTCCGAAAGCCTGCTGCAGTCCCGCGTGGAATTCATTGCGAAAGCCAGGCTGCAGCGTGCCTTGCACTCCAGGGGTGCACAAAAGCAAGGGGGAAAGCACATCATTCGAACAACCCTGGCTTGAGAGCACCAGATTCTCATTGAAAGGCGTCTCCAGGGTGCGGGCATAGGAAAGGCGTAGCACCGTGTTGGTGGCTTTGACATTGTAAGAGAGGCCCACGCGAGGTTCCGCCTGTGTCGCGGTGGACAAACCGTTGTAGAGGTCCCCCCGTATGCCGACGTTAAACAGCCAGTTGCCTGCCTTGATCGAGTCCTCGATGTACAACGCCAATTCCTTGACATCCGCATGCCCGAAGTACGTGTAATCGCCGCCTGCGCGGGTAAGGTCGTAGGGTAGGAGCACCGGGTTGAAGGCGGAGTTAGGCTGAAGGCCCGCGGCGCCGCATTGCGCAGGGCTGGTGAAGCCGACGACCGGATTTCCGGAAGGATCGACGCATGGCGAATTAAAGGTTGGGCTTACGATCGCCAGGGTGTCGTGTTCCCGCAGAAATGTTTGCGCATAAAAAACGCCGCCCTTGATGCTCTGATTACCCTTCGTGTACGTAAGGTCTGAGTGAACCCCTGCATTGGTAAGCGTTCGGTATTGCCCGATCGTTTGGTTCTGCAGGTTAGGCGGTCCAAGATCTGCTAGCGGATTCTCGCTGGGAAAATACTGATAGGCGTCTTTGCGGATGTAAGGTCCGAAATTCAATACGGCGTTTTGCCCGAGAATCCTCGTATACGTAGGCGCAATGTCGAAGGTTCCAATCTTCGAGTGCTGGTCAGTGTTGCCTACATCGTTGCCAAACTGATCCAGGACGTTCAGATTGTCATAGCTATTAGGCGTTTGAAACCAGGACCGGCTGTAGTTCAGGTTAAGATGCAGGGCGTCGACGGGGGTAAACGAATAGTCCACCCGGTCAAAAACGTTCTGCTCGTTGCCCTTGTCATGAAAAACCACAAATTCGGGGGCGTCCAGAAAGCGGCCGGTATTCAATCCATCGAGCTCGAAGAAGTTCCCCCATGTTTGGGAACCGTAGCCGACGTCGATGCCGCCCGTGGCTGAGCCAAACGACCCATAGGAAGAAGTAAAACTTCCCGTGGGCTTGGTCACGCCCTGACCCGAACGTGTCGTGACTTGAATGACCAGGCTTGTTTTGTCTCCGTATTCTGCCGGTGGCGCGCCGGCGATGACCTGAATCGACTGAATGGAATTGGACGGGATCTGGTTGGAGAAGACTTTGCTCTGCTGGTCGGTGATGGGCTGGCCGTCGATGGAGAAGGAGTTCGAGGCGTGGTCGCCGAGCCCATGGAACAGTCCATTGGAATCCGCGGCGACTCCGGGGGTCGACAGCGTTACCAGGGAACTGAGAGAAGAAGACGAGCTTTCGAGCGGCAGCTTCTGAATCAGGTTGCGGTCGATATCGGTATGCAGCGAAGTGTCGTTTTCCAGCAGGTCATCCCCTGAGACGGTAACCGTGGTCGAAGCGGCACCAACCTGCAATTTTATCGATGGGGTGACGGCTACCGTTGATCGCACCAGCACGTCGGTGGTAAAAGGCGAGAATCCCGGTGCTTTCGCAACCAGGTGGTAGGAATCGAAGGGTAGATTGGTGAAACGATATTGGCCGCCGGGATCCGTTTTCGCGGCCCTCGTAAGCCCGCTGACCGGATTCTCGATGGTCACTGTTGCGTCGGGGATTACTGCTCCCGACGTATCGGTCACAGTTCCTGCAATGGTACCCGCTGTAGTTTGGGCAGGCAGACTGGCCGCGAACAAAAGCGGCAGCAATGGAAAGAAAGCATAGACGAATCGTCTCAAGAACCTGCACATATCTGGACCCCCCAGGAAAAATCTGGCTGTTGTGGTGGCTTAGGAGAAAGCAATCACAACAGGCGGAGGTCGAGTGAAGAGAGAGAAATCCAGGGCACAGAGTGCAAAATTCGGCTGTACCTCGTCGACCGGGGCCGCCGTTGATCTGGCCGTGAGTGGGGCTGTGATGGGTGCGGCGGGAGAGATGACCACATGCGCCGTCGCGCAAAGAGCGCATCCGGCATGAGAGACCTCCGCCGGAGTGTGTATGTGCGCGACCTGGATGGTGGCGCCGAAAATCAGCAGTAAAGCACAGAAAATGCCGAGGGCCACCCGCCAGGGGTGCCGAGGGCGCTCTTTGGCTTGCTTATCGTGCATGCTATTCAACTATAACGTAGTCTTTTCTATTAGATAGGCCGACCGCCTGGGTTCGGTGCAGAGAGAACCCGATCCGGCAAACGATGGTGATTAGACGAGGTATCTCGGGAATAGGTTGACCTTTCATCCTGCTATGCCAACGCTTTGGGCACAGCTTCTTCCCATCTCCCCTGGGCCCTGAGAATCAGCTCCACGATTTCCCGGGCGGAGCCGCCGCCGGGGCAGCGGGTTACGTAGTGACAAATTGCCTTAAGTTCCGGTGCAGCGTTGCTGACGGCAACGGCCAAGCCGGCCCGTTTGGCCACCGGCATATCGGGCAGGTCGTCGCCCATATACGCCGTCTCATCCTCAGTCACACCAGCTTTCTGCAGGCACTCGTTGAAGGCGGCCATCTTGGTTTCCTGGCCAAGGTAAACGAATTCCACTTGCAATTCGCGGGCACGCTGCGTCACTGCGGGAGATTTTCTTCCGGTGATAAATCCTGTTCGTATTCCCATGATGTTGGCCAGCTTCAGCCCCGCACCGTCCTGCGAATTGAAGGCCTTCATCTCGGCCACGCCGCCCTCAGGCAGCGAAATGAGGTTTACGCTGCCATCTGTGAGGGTTCCGTCGACATCCATCAGAAACAGCTTGATTTTACGCGCGCGGTCGAGAACTTCCGGTGTCGGTGACATGGAACCATCATAGCGGTCTCGTTGCGATCCCCTGCTAAGCCCGCAAAAGTCCCAGGATGCGCATGTAATCTATAAAAACTTCCATCTATGGCAATTCACGTCGCGCTGAACCATAAGACCCAGTATCGCTACGATCGTCCAGTGCAGCTCGGACCGCAGATCGTGCGCCTGCGGCCTGCGCCCCATTGCCGCACACCGATCCTTGCCTACTCTCTGAAAGTTCACCCCACAAATCACTTCATTAACTGGCAACAAGATCCGCAGGCCAATTACCTCGCACGCCTGGTGTTCCCGGAAAAAACTTCGGAGCTTGTGGTTGAGGTCGATTTGGTTGCGGAAATGGCAATCTTTAATCCCTTCGATTTTTTTCTTGAGCCCTACGCGGAACAAATTCCCTTCACCTACGAAAGCTCTCTTGCCCGCGAACTACGCCCCTATCTGGAAGCAGAGATTCCTGGCCCGAGATTGTCGACTTTCCTGGCTCAGGTTCCTCGAGTGAGCACCCCGACGCTGGATTTCCTGGTCAGCCTGAATCGACGCGTGCAGCGCGAGGTCGGCTATGTCATTCGTATGGAACACGGTGTTCAGACGTGCGATCAGACCCTCGCGCTAGGGACTGGCTCCTGCCGCGACTCCGCATGGCTGCTGGTGCAAATTCTGCGCAACCTCGGGATTGCGGCCCGCTTCGTCTCCGGTTATCTGATCCAATTGACTGCGGATCAGAAGCCTCTCGAAGGTCCCGCCGGCGCCTCCAGCGACTTCACCGACCTCCATGCCTGGACTGAAGTGTTTCTTCCCGGCGCCGGCTGGATCGGATTTGATCCCACGTCCGGACTGCTTGCCGGGGAGGGGCATATTCCTCTTGCCTGCACGCCCGATGTTGGCAGCGCTGCTCCTATCTCCGGCCCGCTCGAGGTCTGCAAGACCGATTTCAGTTTCGCGATGAACGTGCAGCGAATCTTCGAGTCACCGCGCGTGACCAAGCCCTACACCGACCAGCAATGGGAGCAGATAGAAGCGCTCGGCCACCAGGTGGACGTGGATCTGCATGTGGGAGATGTGCGGCTGACGATGGGCGGGGAACCGACATTCATCTCCATCGATGACCGTAATGGAAGCGAATGGTCGACCACCGCGATGAGCCCCGCCAAGCGGCGGCTGGCGATGGAGATGCTGCTTCGGATGCGCGATCGCTTTTCCACCGGCGCGCTCCTCCACTTCGGGCAAGGCAAGTGGTATCCGGGTGAGGAACTGCCACGTTGGGCGCTCGGTTGCTATTGGCGCAAAGATGGCGTGCCTATCTGGGAAAACCAGGGCCTGTTTGCTGAAGACAGTAAAAACTACGGCTACGGCGCCGTGGATGCGCACAGGTTTCTGGAAGCCCTGGCCCGCCGGCTCCAGGTGAGTTTCTCTTTTGTCATCACAGCCTACGAAGACGTCTTTTTCCATCTATGGAAGGAACGCCGTTTGCCGGAGCTCATCGACCCGCTCGACCCCAAGCTCAAGGAGTTCGGCGAGCGCGCTCGCCTGGCGCAGATCTTCGAGCAGGCTGCGGATAATCCCGTCGGCTTTGTTCTCCCCTTGCGCCGTGTCCCAACCCGCTCCGGTACGCCGCGATGGACGAGCCAACCCTGGTTTCCCCTTGCCGAACGCATGTTTCTCACCCCCGGCGATTCGGCCATGGGGTATCGTCTTCCCCTGGAAGCGTTGCCCTGGACTAAGGCGGAAGATGTAACGTTCTCCTTCGATCCTGATCCCTTTCGCCGGCGCGACAAGTTGCCTTCGCGGCCCGAACGGCGAATGGCCCTCTTCTCCATGCCTCCTATGTCGGACGACCCTATACCCGAGGCGGACCAAGGCGAACCAAAACCTGAGGATGCGCGAAACCTCACCCTGACTCGTCCTGCCCTTTGCGCGCAGGCACGGGCGGGCAAGCTATATATTTTTATGCCGCCGGTCGACTACCTCGCCGACTATCTGGATCTGGCCGCGGCCATTGAGGACACGGCTACCTACCTGTCGATGCCGGTTGTGATCGAAGGCTATACTCCGCCCAATGACACACGCGTTTCGGTTTTCAAAGTGACGCCCGACCCTGGAGTCATCGAGGTCAATATTCACCCCGCGGCGAGTTGGGATGCACTGGTAGAAAACACAACGGCGGTGTATGACCTGGCGCGCCAGAGCCGGCTCGGAACCGAGAAGTTCATGCTCGACGGCCAGCACACCGGAACGGGCGGCGGCAATCACCTGGTGATCGGCGGCCCAACTGCCGATGACAGTCCCTTTCTTCGCCGGCCAGACCTGCTGCGCAGCATGGTCAACTACTGGCAGAACCATCCTTCGCTTTCCTATCTGCTCTCCGGTTTGTTCATCGGGCCGACCAGCCAGCATCCCCGCGTGGATGAAGGCCGGGTTGAATCCCTATATGAGCTGGACATTGCCTTCGATCAAATTCCGGAGCGAGGAACAGCCCCGGCAAAGTCGCGGGTGACGGATCGTCTTTTCCGCCACATCCTCACCGATGTCACGGGCAGCACGCATCGCGCTGAATTCTGCATCGACAAGCTCGATCCGCCCGAAGGCGCGGGGACGCGTCTTGGCCTGCTCGAGCTGCGTGCGTTTGAGATGCCACCCCATGCGCGCATGAGCCTCACCCAGCAATTGCTGGTGCGATCGCTGATCGCGCAATTCTGGAGGAAACCCTACCGGCAGAAGTTGATTCCCTGGGGAACCAGCCTGCATGACCGCTTCATGCTTCCGCACTTTGTACAGCTTGATTGGGAAGATGTTGTCAGCGACCTGAATCGCGCCGGCTACGCATTTCGCAGCGACTGGTTCGCTCCTCATTTTGAGTTTCGATTTCCCGTCATAGGCTCAGTCACGGCGCGCGGAATCCAGTTGGAATTGCGTCACGCTCTGGAGCCCTGGAATGTCCTCGGTGAAGAGGCTTCCAGCGGTGGAACGGCACGCAGCGTTGACTCCTCCGTCGAACGGCTGCAGGTCAAAGTGAACGGCATGGTCGGTCAGCGCTTTGCGATTCTCTGCAATGGACGTCCCGTGCCTCTGCATGCAACCGGGACCCCGGGTGAATTTGTGGCGGGCGTCCGCTATCGCGCCTGGCAGCCGGCCTCCTGTCTGCATCCCGACATTCCTATTCATAGCCCCCTGGTCTTCGACATTGTCGATAGCTGGTCCGGGCATGCGATCGGAGGCTGTACGTATCATGTAGTGCACCCAGGCGGACGCGCCAATCAGCAGTTTCCCGTGAATGCCTACGAAGCCGAAAGCCGCCGCCTCGCCCGGTTCAATAAATTCGGTCACACCCCGGGTCCTGTTTCCGTTCCTGCGGAAAGACCCAACGTGGAGTTTCCCTTAACACTCGATTTACGCCGAAACCCCTAGAGAACTGCGTCAAACTGTCACAGAGCATGGCCGAAATACTGGATGATCCGCTACTGACCGCAGACTACCGCCACGCTGCCGGCGCCTACGATGAAATCTACCGGGAGCCGGGTGTATTCCGTCCGCACTGGGACCGCTTCATGACTTCCTTGTCTTCGCTGGGGAGCAAGGAACTCGCGCATCGCTGGCAGATTGCGCGCCAGCGCATTCGGGAAAACGGCGTCAGCTACAACGTCTACGGCGATCCCCTGGGAACAGACCGGCCCTGGACTCTCGATCCGATTCCGCTGCTGATTCCGCCTGCCGAATGGAGCCACCTGGAAGCCGGCCTTATCCAACGAGCGCGCTTGCTCAACATCATCCTTGCCGACCTGTATGGCCCGCAAAAGCTCCTGCTGAATGGGGACCTTCCTCCGGCGCTGGTGTTTGGCAACCCCGCCTTCTGGCGCGCTTGTCATGACCTGCCCGTCCCCGGTGGAAAGTATCTTCATTTGCTTGCGGTTGATCTGGCGCGCTCGCCGGATGGGCAGTGGTGGGTGATCTCCGACCGTACGCAAGCGCCGTCCGGCGCCGGCTATGCGCTCGAAAATCGTATTGTGATGGCGGAGACATTTCCCGACCTGTACCGTGAGGCGCAAGTGCATAGGCTGGCTAAGTTTTTTCGCGATTTTCGCGACAGCCTGCTTCATCTCTCGCCGGTAGCCCGAACGCATCCGCGTGTGGTGTTGCTTACTCCAGGGCCTCTGAACGAGACCTATTTCGAGCATTCGTATCTGGCCCGCTACCTCGGTTTCACCCTGGTCCAGGGCAGTGACCTGACGGTGCGCGAGAATCGTGTCTTTCTCAAGAGTCTCGAAGGGCTCAGACCAGTCGATGTTGTGCTGCGGCGCATGGACGACGCTTTCTGCGATCCGATCGAATTGCGATCCGATTCCTACCTGGGTGTACCGGGTTTAGTGGAGGCCATCCGCAGCGGGAATGTAGCGATAGCGAATGCGCTGGGCAGCGGTCTGCTCGAGACGTCGGCATTTATCCCTTTTCTTCCCGGCTTGAGCCGAAGCTTGCTGGGCGAACGGCTGGCGCTGCCGTCGGTCGCAACCTGGTGGTGCGGACAGCCGCAAGCGCTCAACTATGTCCGGGAAAACCTTGACTTTCTGGTGGTCAAGCCGGCATACCCCTCCAAGGGCATGGAGCCCGTTTTTGGAGGCCAGCTCGGCCCGGCAGAGCGTTCCCGTGTCCTGGAGCAGCTGGGCCAGCGACCGCAGGAGTTTGTCGGGCAGGAACTCATCAATCTTTCCAGCGTCCCTGTCTGGTCCGATGGGAACCTGGCGCCGCGGCGGGCAGTGCTTCGCGTCTACCTTGCCGCGGTGGGGGATAGCTGGATAGCGATGCCAGGTGGACTGACCCGCGTTTCCCCATCGGCGGATACTCCGATTGTTTCGATGCAGCACGGCGGAGGAAGTAAGGACACCTGGGTGCTTTCGTCGGATCCCGTGGAACATGTCACCCTCCGGCGTCCGCGCGATTTGCCTGTCGAGTTGCATCGTGGAGTCAGCAGCGATTTGCCCAGCCGCGCGGTTGAGCATCTCTTCTGGCTGGGTCGTTATGCAGAACGTTGCGAGCATCTGGCCCGCGTCCTGCGCTGCATCCTGGTGCGCCTTACTGGTGAATCCTGGGGGCCGGAATCCGTGGGCTGGCACTCGTTGATGAAGTTATATGAGTGCCTGGAATCCCCTTACTCTCGCCTGGCCCAGGATGATCCGCAGGGGCATCTCGATCAGCAGCACGATCTGGAGAAGGAAGTGCTGTCGCTTATTTTCGAAGAACAGCGCAGCGACAGTCTCAATGCAAACCTCAGCCGAGCCACTCGCGCCGTCGCCCAGGTACGCGATCGCCTTTCGGCTGATCTGCTGCGAATCGTAAGCCAGTTGGGTGGCATTGCCCGAGCCTCGGATCGCGTTGCCTGGGGATACGTTTCGGCAGTGGATGCGCTCGCAGTTCTGAATAGCTGCATCCTGACGTTGGCCGCTTTACGCGGCATTGAGGAAGGCGACATTACCCGCGGCCCGGGCTGGCACTTCCTCAATATTGGCCGGCGCATCGAGCGGTCGATTCAACTGGTGGGGCTGCTGCGCTCGATTATTATTCCGGTTCACCCTGAGAACTGGCCGTCGCTGGAGATGCTCCTTGAGGTGGCCGATAGTTCCATTACCTATCGCTCGCGTTACTTCGACATCCTGCAGCCTGCACCGGTGGTGGATTTGCTCATGGATGACGAAGCCAATCCACGCTCTCTCGCCTTTCAGCTCAAAGACCTTGCCCGGCACTCCTCCGCCCTCTCCGGGATGCCTTCAGGGTCAGGCTGGCCGCTTTTAAAGCAGCGCCAGGTGGAAGCCGCTGCCGCCCGTCTGCTTCATGCCGATGTGGAAGCTCTCTGCGACGCCCCAGCGGGCAGCAACCGCGCACAACTGGACATCCTGCTCGAGGACCTGGGCTCCGCGCTGCCTGCGTTTGCCGAAGCCATTGCCAATACCTACTTCAGCCACGCCGAAATGGAGCGGGCCACGTGAGGCGGTCTCCTTCCTGACGCTCGCGCGTCTAATGAAAGGCAAGAAGAAATGCTCTACCGTGTACGCCATCACACCATTTACGACTACGTCCAGCCGGTCTCGGTTTCTCACCATCTCGTTCGCATGACTCCCCGCGATCTTCGCGGACAAAAGTGCAGGGCCACGGAACTATGCATTTGGCCCGACCCGCCTTATCAGGCCACCACCCACATCGATTATTTTGGCAACACCGTGACCTGCTTCACCCTGCCCGAATCCCATACCCGCATGAGCGTAGAAGCAAGCAGCGAGTTGGAAGTACAGGCCGTGACATATCCGGTGTTTTCCGTATCGCCGGCCTGGGAAATGGTCCGTGATTCCGTGCCGTTCGATCACAGCCCTGACGGGCTGGAAGCCTATCAGTACGTCTTTGATTCGATTCGTGTCTCGGCCAAGCCGGAGCTGGGCGGCTACGCGCGCGAGTCGTTTCCCGCAGGCCGTCCGCTGTTGGAAGCAGTTTTGGATCTGACCAGCCGCATTTATCACGACTTCCGTTTCGACCCCAAGGCCACAGAAGTGACTACGCCGGTGGAGACTTTCTTTGAAAAGCGCCGTGGCGTATGCCAGGATTTTTCCCACCTGCAGATTGCCTGCTTACGATCGCTGGGATTGCCGGCCCGTTACGTGAGCGGCTATCTGCGGACCCTTGCTCCACCGGGCCGCGCCCGCCTGGTGGGCGCCGACGCTTCGCACGCGTGGTGCTCTGTGTGGTGCCCTGGCTTCGGCTGGGTGGACTTTGACCCTACCAACAATGTTGTTCCTGCGGACGGCCACATCACCCTCGCGTGGGGTAGAGATTACAGCGACGTCAGCCCCATCCGCGGGGTGCTGCTCGGGGGCGCCAAGCACAGTCTCAAAGTGGCGGTCGATGTGATGCCTCTGGAATGAGAAACTGGAATTTACCTGTAAGAACGTGCGAGGAGAATCGATTGAAACTTAGCATCGAGTGGAAGCTGAAGGCTCTGCTGTCTTTACTGCTCTTGTCCGCTGTTTGCGCACCGCGCCTGAACGCTGCGGACCCCAGCAACGTCACCCGCGAAACTCTCTCGAACGGTCTGCAGGTGGTGATCGTGCGCAACACGCTGGCGCCCGTCGTGACGGTGGAGCTGAACTTCAAGGTTGGCGGGGACGAAACACCACCCGGCTTCCCAGGTAGCGCCCATGCAGAGGAACACATGGCCTTTCGCGGCTGTACGGGTATGACCGCGGATCAGACCGCGGCCATCTATGCGCAACTCGGCGGCCGCGACAATGCCGACACGCAGCAGAATATTACCCAGTACTTCACGACTGTTCCGGCAGCCGATCTCGATGTGGCACTGCACGCGCAGGCAGCCTGCCTTCGCGGCGTAGATGACTCGGAAGAGGAATGGTCCCACGAGCGCGGGGCGATTGAGCAGGAAGTTTCCCGCGACCTCTCCAACCCTACCTACAAGTTCATCGATCGTCTGAATGGAGACATGTTTGCCGGCACGCCCTATGCCCACGATCCTCTGGGCACGCGACCCTCATTTGACGCCACGACAGGCGCGATGCTTAAGGACTTTTATAAAAAGTGGTACACCCCCGGCAACGCCATTCTGGTCATTGTGGGCGATGTAGATCCGACCACCACTCTGGCGAAAGTCAGGCAGCTGTACGGCGACATCGCAAATCATCCTCTGCCTGCGCGCCCGGCGATAAACCTTTCTCCCGTGAAGCCGGAAAGCTTCACGCTGGACAGCAATCTGCCTTACGTGCTCGGCTTCATTGCGTACCGCATGCCGGGCACCGATTCGCCTGATTATGCCGCGGCCCAGATTCTGGCCGATGTTTTGGCCAGCCAGCGCGCGGACCTGTACGGTATGGTGCCGGCGGGTAAGGCGCTGTACGCCACTTTCGGGCTTGCGGAGACCTATCCGAAAGCCAGCGTCGGTTATGGCGAGGTCGCGCTACCCGCCGGCGCCGATTCTACCGCTCCCATGAATGAAATGCGGCAGATCATCGAAACATATGCCCAAAAGGGCTTACCTCAGGACCTGTTCGACGCCGCCAAGCGGGACGAGATCGCGTCCGCTGAATTCCAACGCAATTCGATCCCTGGATTGGCGTCGGTTTGGTCCGAAGCCCTCGCAGCCGAGGGCCGCACTTCCCCGGATCAGGACCTTGACGCCATTAAGGCAGTCACGCTGGCGGATGTGAACCGCGTCGCCAAGCAGTACCTGGTGAACTCGAACTCAATCACCGCTACGCTCAAGCCCTCACCCTCGGGCGCGGCGGTCGCTTCCAAGGGCTTCGGCGGGGGAGAGAAGATGACCTCGGCACCCACCAAGCCTGTCATACTACCTGACTGGGCTGCAGGCGCGCTCTCCCAGCTCAAGGTGCCGGCGGATTACATTGTGGCCTCCGATACAACGTTGCCCAACGGTCTTCGCCTCATCGTGAAAACCGACCCGACCAGCCCTACCGTAACTGTGGTGGGTACAGTTAAGAACAATGGTGACCTGCAGACGCCCAAAGGGCAGGAGGGGGTCTCGGACATCCTCGACGGCCTCTATTCCTATGGCACGCAGACGCTCGATCGCCTGGCTTTTCAGAAGGCGCTGGACGACATCGCCGCCAACGAGTCCGCCGGGTTCGATTTTTCGCTCCAGGTTTTGAAAGACAACTTTTCTCGGGGAGTTCAGCTGCTGGCTGACAACGAACTCCATCCGGCCACGCCGGAGCAGGCTTTCTCCGTGGTCAAGGAGCAGACCATTCAATTTGTCGCCGGCAACCTGAAGAGCCCTGGCTATCGCACCTCGCGCGCCCTGGACCTCAGGTTGTTACCGGCAGGGGATCCGGTTCTGCGGGAGAGCACACCGGCTACCCTGGGCACGGTCACGCTGGAGGATGTGAAACACTATCACGCCAGCACCGTGCGTCCTGACCTGACCACGATTGTGGTCATCGGCGACGTTACGCCGGAC
>Ga0335073_10004244_pt1 | contig 20068 bp, 14 predicted proteins | sample Lox_Sample_22_FD_207093 | JGI IMG/M metagenome (GOLD analysis project Ga0335073, IMG submission 207093) | Soil microbial communities from Loxahatchee National Wildlife Refuge, Florida, United States - Lox_Sample_2.2 | ecosystem: Environmental > Terrestrial > Soil > Wetlands | place: USA...
TCGAGGAACAAGAGAAAAGGCTGGTATTCACGCGGTTCGACAACGCCGACGCGTGGCGGCTCGGCAGCGCGATGGTGGCGGCCGCGATGGACCGGAACCTGCCGGTCACGATCGACATACGGCGCCACGGCCAGCAGTTGTTCCACGTCGCCCTCCCGGGGACCACGGCCGAGAACGACTCGTGGATCGAGCGCAAGGTCAACGTTGTCAACCGGTTCGCTGCAGCCTCCTACCTGGTGGGCCGGCGGCTAGCGGCGCGCGGGAAAGAGCTGGACGAGGCGGCGGGCGTCGAGCCACGGTTGTTCGCCGCGCACGGCGGCGCCTTTCCGGTCCGCATCAAGGACGTGGGCGTTGTCGGCACGGTCACCGTTTCCGGGCTGCCCCAGGCCGACGACCATGCTTTTGTCACCGAGATGATCGGCGCCTTTCTCGGCATCTGATGGCGTCTACGGCTCGTGCAGGAACGCGCCCTGCCGGCGGAGCTCCTTGCGGAGTTCCTCGACGTCGACCGCGCGCGGGGCGAGACCGGTGCGGGCCGCGAGGCCGGCGGCGGTTCCCGCCGCCTGTCCGGTCATCCAGCACTGCGGGATCTCGCGCATGAAGGCCTGGGTGGCGGCGTCGCTGGCCACGTGGCGGCCGCCGACGACCACGCCGTCGAGTCGTTCCGGGAGCAGGGCGCGGTACGGCACCGAGATCGTCTGGAACTTCTGGGACGGGGAGGGGGAGACGCCTATCTCGTCGGGGTGGCGTACCCCTGCCTTCCAGTCGCCGGACGTCATCGGGTGCAAACCCGCCAGGCGGCGGGTCATCCGTACGCCGATCTGCGGCGCGGCGAGCATGATCCACGCATTCTCGAAGCCGGGGGCCTGTTTGCGGAAGAAGTCCAGGTGGGCGACCATCCGGCGGCGGGACTCGAGTTCGACCATGCTGAGGTGCTCGACGTCGAGCCCGCTGTAGCCGGACAGGCGAGGGCCCATGAACACCACGACGTCGTCGCGCCAGCCGACATGCGGCGTGTCCACGAACCCGAGGAGCTCGCGGCCGCGGTTCATCAGGGCGTGGTGGGCCGCCGGGTTGTCGCGCTTGAACGCCAGCCACCTGCGCATGTCGACGCCCGTCCACGTGAAGGCGGTGTTGACGCAGTGCTGGACGTTGCCGCCCGTGCCGTCCTGCTCGGCGTCGGTGACGAACGCGCCCCCGGCCTGCGCGATGACGTCGAGATCGCCGGTGGCGTCCACGACGACCTTGGCGAGGATCGCGCGGCGCCCCTGCTTGCTCTCGAAGATCGCGCCGCGGACGGTGCCTTCGTCGTTGATCGCGGCGACGACCCAGGAGTGCAGCAGCACGCGCGCTCCCTCGGCGACGAGGAACTCGTGCGAGGTGATCTTGAGCCACTCCGGGTCGATCATCGGCGAGCGGCAGACGGTCTCGCGGAACGCGGATAGCCGCTCGCGCCAGTATGCCACCTGCTCGGGGTCGGTCGAGCCCCACAACTCGGGGCCGGGCCCGGCGACGGCCCCCTCGGGCAGCCGGTCCAGCAGCTCGGCACCGATGCCGGCGATGACGGGGGTGCCTTCCCAATCGGTCATCCGGTCGATCCAGATCACCAGTCCGCCCGCCGACAGGCCACCGAGGTCGCCGTACCGCTCGACGAGCGTCACCCGCTGCCCGAGCCGCCGCGCCGCGACCGCGGCCGCCGTCCCGGCCGGGCCGCCGCCGACCACGAGTACGTCGGTCTCCTCGTGCACGGGGATCTCACGGGCGGGCTCGGTGACCGTGGCGACGGACGGCACTGCGGGCGCGGGGGAGTGCGGCCAATCAGACGTGCCCCCTGCGGTGAACAGTCCGCTCCCTCCGCCGATCCCGGCGCCGAAGTAGCTCTCGGGGTCGCGCTCGCGCTGTGGCTCGTCCATTGCTCCTTGATATAAAGCCGAACGCCCGCGGTCAACGACGCATGGGGCGGCACGGGAATCGATCACCGTGAATCTGGAAACCCAGCGGCCCGCCGCCCGCCGCCGCTACTCTTAATTACCGCCATGCCCGATCAAGCTATGCCAGCGCGAACACTTCCCGCGGTGAGCGTACGCCTCGCCGTCGGCCTAGCCCTGTACGCGGCGTCGGTAGCGGTTTACGTGTGGTTCACCGTGACCTACGGGGGCTTGTGGACGCACACCGACGAATACACGTACTGGCAGGCCGGCCGGCTGGCGGTCCAGCATTCCGCGGAGATTTACAACGTCAACTTCCCGCCGCCGGGCGACACTTCGCACGTCCCGTTCATCTACCCGCCGTCCACGGCGGGGATCCTCGCGCTGCTCAGCCCGGCCAGCTTCGCCGTCTGGCAGGCCGCGCTCGTCGCCGCCAACCTGGTCGCGGTGCCAGTCGCCGCCTACCTGGCGCCGCACATCGCCGGCCGGCGCGGGATCAGCGGCGCGGCCTGGGCACTGGCAGTGTCAGCGGTGGCGATCTGGCTGCAGCCGGTGTACCTGACCAACTTCTTCGGCCAGCTAAACCTGCTGCTGCTCGTGCTGATCATGGCCGACCTCGCGCTGCCCGACACCAGCCGGTGGAAAGGCGCAGGCATCGGCATCGCCGCCGGCATCAAGCTGACCCCGCTGATCTTCGTGCCCTACCTGTTCGCGTCCCGGCGGGTGCGCGCCGGGACGGTGAGCCTGGCCGCGTTCTCGGCGACCATCGCGATCGGGTTCGCCCTCATGCCCGCGGCGTCCCGCGAATTCTGGGGAGGCAAGTTCGCCTCTCCCGACGTCGGGCCCGGCCGCAGGCAAAACCAGTCCCTGTACGGCGTCGCGCTCCGGCTACTCCACGACCCGGCCACGGCACACATCGCCTGGCTGGCTGCGGCGGCCGTCGTCGGCATAGCCGGGCTCACGGTCGCCGTCATGGCGAGCCGGCGGGGCATGGAACTGTTCGGCATCGTCGTCTGCGCCACTACCGGCCTGCTCGTGTCGGAAATCTCGTGGACCCACCACTGGGTGTGGGTCGTGCCGGCGCTGGCGCTGACCGCGGCCGGCACCCGTGCGCGCGGCCGCTGGCTGGCCGCTCGGATCGCAGGCACCGTCGCGGTCGTCGCCGTGACGTTCCACTGGGTGGTTCCGCACGAGATGTGGACGGTGCTGCCTGGCTGGCTGCGGGCGATCACGCCTGACGTTCTCGGTCAGACCGATCTCGTGGTGTTCGGCGATGCCCACGACGTGTTCGCTGTCGCCGGCCTGCTGGCGATCGCTAGCGCGGCCGGGTACCTGTGGGTCACCCGGCGTCCCCGGCCGGGCCAGGGGCAGCAGCCGTCCGGTCAAAGCCTGCCGCGTGCTGAGCTTGCGATCAGGCCTCACCACCACTGGTCAGCCCCCTGATCCGGTATGCGCGCACCTCCGGTGGCGGACGTATGATGTTCTGACCGCGCGGTCGAGGCCGGGCCTTCTGGCCACTGCGGTTGACGTCAACCTTGTTGAGGCCTTGGGCTGGTGGCCACGCAGACGCTCACGTTCTTGCTCACTGACATCGACGGTTCCGCGGCGATGGGGCAGCGGCTGGGGAGCGCATACGCGCGCGGGCTGGCCGATCACCAGCGGCTGATCCGGGCGGCCCGGGCCGTGCATGGCAGATAACCCCGGACTGCTGACCAACCTGCCGGCGCAGGTGTCGAGTTTCATCGGCCGGGAGGCCGAGCTGGCTGCGGTGCGTGCTCTGGTGAGCGGGTCGCGGCTGGTCACGCTGACCGGGGCGGGCGGGGCGGGCAAGACCCGGCTGGGGCTGCAGGCGGCGGGCGGGCTGGCCGACGGCAGCGGGGACGGGGTGTGGTTCGCCGACCTGGCCCCGCTAGCCGATCCGGATCTGGTCGCGGTGACGGTGGCCGATGTGCTGGGGGTGAGGCAGGAACCAGGCCGTCCGGTCACCGACACGGTGGTGGCGGCGGTGGGCGGGCGGAGCCTGCTGGTGCTGCTGGACAACTGCGAGCACGTCATCGGAGCCTGCGCTGAACTGGCCGACGCGCTGCTGCGCAATTGCCCGAACCTGGCGCTGCTGGCCACCAGCCGCGAGCCGCTGGGCATCGGCGGGGAGTATGTGTACCGGGTGCCGTCGATGGGCGTCCCGGCGGACGGGGATGACGCGGAGACGGTCCGGGCCAGCGAGGCGGTGCGGCTGCTGGCCGACCGGGCGGCTGCGCAGGGGGTGCATCTGGCCCAGGACGCGGAGGCGGCTGCGGTGGCCGGGCGGATCTGCCGGCGGCTGGATGGCATCCCGCTGGCCATCGAGCTGGCCGCGGCCCGGCTGCGGGGAATGCCTCCGGGTGAGCTGGAGGCTCGCCTGGACGAGCGGTTCGCGCTGCTGACCGGGGGGTCGCGGGCGGGGCTGGCGCGGCAGCAGACGCTGCGGGCCATGGTGGACTGGTCCTGGGAGCTGCTGAATCCGGCCGAGCAGGCGGTGCTGGCCCGGCTGTCGGTGTTCGCCGGGGGGTTCGGCCTGGCTGCGGCCGAGGCGGTCGCCGTCGGCCCGGAGGTGCCCGCTGCCGAGGTGCTGGGGCTGCTGGGCGCGCTGGTGGATAAGAGCCTGGTGCAGTTCGACCGCACCGGTACCGGCCCGGGCCGGTACCGGCTACTGGAAACGGTCCGGCAGTACGCCGCCGGGCGGCTAGGCGCGCTGGGTCCGGCGGCGATAAGCCACGCGCGGCTCACGCACCGCGATTACTACCTGGCCCTGACGGAGGCGGCCGCCCCGCACCTCATAGGGCACGAGCAAGCGGATTGGCTGGACCGGCTCGATGCCGAGCTGGGCAACCTGCGGGCCGCGATCGCGTTCAGCCAGGCCCAAGCCGACCCCGCACCGGGCCTGCGGCTGGCCGCCTCGCTGCGGGGGTACTGGCGGGCCCGCGGGCACGCCGCCGAAGGAGCCGGCGCGCTGCGGGCGCTGCTGGACGCGCCGGGCGCGCAAGGGACGACGCTGCCGCGCGCCCAGGCGCTGGCCGCGGCGGCTCGCCTCCTCCAGCAGACGGGCGATTACGCGATCGCCGAGGGCTACTGCCAGGAGGCCCTGGCCATTGCCCGCGCCGACGGGGACGACTACCTGATCGCCGACCTGCTACGAATACGGGCTGTCATCCTGCTGCGCCAGGGGCAGCCCGGCGCCGCGCTGCCAGTCATCGAGTCGGGTCTGGGCGTGGCCCACCATCTAGGGGAGCCCTACCTGGCCGCCCGCCTCCTGTCCGCCCGGGCCTTCGCCGCCGACGTTGAGGGGGACCATGCGGGCGCGGCTCGCGATGCGGCCGAGTCCGCGCGGCTATTCCGCCAGGCCGGCGACCGGCTAGGGGTCGGGCAGATGCTGGGCAGCCTGGGCTACTACGAGTTGTCGGCGGGCGACCTGGATGCCGCCCGCCGGCACCTGGCCGAGTCGCACGACATCGCCCGCCCGCTCAACGACCGGTACAGCATCGTCCACACGACGTTCAACCTCGGCCTGGCCGAGTACCTCGGCGGCTCGCTGGACGCCGCCGAGGCTCTGTTCGCGCAATCACTCGACCTGGCCCGGCGCACGGGGATGAGAGCGATGATGGCCTACGCGCTAATCGGCCTGGCCCTGGCCGGCCGGGGCGGGACCGACCCGGGCTGGTCGGCCCGGCTGCACGGCGCCGCCGACCAGGCCCTCGCGGATCTGGGCCACGTCCTCCAGCCGCTGGAAGCCCGGCTGGCCGACCTCGACCGCCAGCGGCTGCGCGCCGCGATGGGCGACCAGGCCTTCGACGCCGAATACGCCGCGGGCCGCATCCTCGACCCTGCGCGCGCGGCTCACCAGGCCCTGCAGGAACTGCGGGCGGTGACCGAACCGGACGCTGAAGTACCAGGTCAGGCCGCTACGGTGCTGACCCCTCGCGAACTCGACGTGCTCAAGCTGGTGGCGCAGGGAATGAGTAACCCCGACATCGCCCGGCGGCTCGTGCTGAGCGAGCACACCGTGCACCGGCACCTGGCCAATATCTTGCGCAAGCTCGGCCTGACCTCCCGCGCCGCGGCCGCGGCCTGGGGTACGCGCGCCGGGCTGGTGTGAGCCTGGCCCGATCGGGCCATCTGCCGCGGCCGGGTGAACCTGGCCCGTCCGGGCGAAGCCCCAGCGCCGCGCCGGCGGATACCACTAGAGACCGTGAGCACCTACTGCAGGGAGGAAAGAACGATGGGTTTCCAGCTCGGCGACACGGCGCCTGACTTTGCGGCACAGACGACGGAGGGAACGATCCGGTTCCACGAGTGGATCGGCGATTCGTGGGCCGTGCTGTTCTCGCACCCCAAAGACTTCACTCCGATATGCACCACCGAGCTCGGCTCTGTGGCGAAGCTGAGCCCTGAGTTCCGACGCCGCAATGTGAAGCTCATCGGCTTGTCGGTGGACTCCGTCGAGGACCACTACCGGTGGCTTGACGACATCGAGGAGACCCAGGGCACCCGGCCCGACTACCCGATCATCGCCGACACCGACCTGAATGTGTCGAAGCTTTACGGAATGCTCGAAGCCGACGCCGAGGGGGACGCCGCGGCGCGCTGCGCGATGGACAACCGCACCGTGCGCAGCGTCTTCGTGATAGACCCCGACAAGAGGATCAGGCTCATCACGATGTATCCGATGCAGACCGGCCGCGACTTCACCGAGATGCTGCGGGTGGTCGACTCGATCCAGCTCACCACCAGGCACCCGGTCGCGACACCAGCAAGCTGGCAGCCGGGCGAGGACGTGATGATCAACCTCATGGTGTCCGACGAGAAGGCTGAGGTGCTCTACGGCGGCTTCAAGGCGCCCAAGCCCTACATCCGGATCATCCCCCAGCCCGCGTGATTGCGGGGTCGTTGCATCGGCCTCCGCTTTCTTCGCGACCGTGGCGATCATTCGGCCAGAGACGCGGACGTATGATGTTCGCGCCCCTTTGGTTGAGGAGGCCGGTCGCTGGATAACCCGAGGCTACTGACCAACCTGCCGGCGCTGGTGTCGAGTTTCATCGGCCGGGAGGCCGAGCTGGCCGCGGTGCGTGCTCTGGTGGGCCGGTCGCGGCTGGTCACGCTGACCGGGGCGGGCGGGGCGGGCAAAACCCGGCTGGGGCTGCGGGTAGCGGCCGGGCTGCTGGACGGGACCGGGGACGGGGTCTGGTTCGCCGACCTGGGCCCGCTAGCCGATCCGGATCTGGTCGCGGTGACGGTCGCCGATGTGCTGGGCGTACGCCAGGAGCTGGGTCGCCCGGTCACCGACACGGTGGTGGCGGCGGTCGGCCGGCGGAGCCTGCTGGTGCTGCTGGACAACTGCGAGCACGTCATCGGAGCCTGCGCCAAGCTGGCCGACGCGCTGCTGCGCGGCTGCCCGAACCTGGCGCTGCTGGCCACCAGCCGAGAGCCGCTGGGCATCGGCGGGGAGTACGTGTACCGGGTGCCGTCGATGGGCGTCCCGGCCGACGGGGATGACAGCGACACGATCCGGGCCAGCGAGGCGGTGCGGCTGCTGGCCGACCGGGCCGCGGCGCAGGGGGTGCATCTGGCCCAGGACGCGGAGGCGGCTGCGGTGGCCGGGCGGATCTGCCGGCGGCTGGATGGGATCCCGCTGGCGATCGAGCTGGCGGCGGCCCGGCTGCGGGTGCTGCCGGAGCGGGAGCTGGAGGCCCGGCTCGATGAGCGGTTCGCGCTGCTGACTGCCGGGTCGCGGACGGCGCTGCCGCGGCAGCGGACGCTGCGGGCCATGGTGGACTGGTCCTGGGAGTTGCTGAATCCGGCTGAGCGGGCGGTGCTAGCCGCATTGTCGGTATTCGCCGGAGGGTTTGGACTGACTGCCGCCGAGGCGGTCGCCGCGGGCCCGGACGTGCCCGCCACCGAGGTGGCCGGGCTGCTCGGCGCGCTGGTCGACAAGAGCCTGGTCCAGTTCGACGACGCCGGGACAGGTCCGGGGCGGTACCGGCTGCTGGAAACCGTCCGGCAATACGCGGCCCAGCGGCTTGACGCGCTCGGCCCGGCGGCGACCGGGGCCGCCCGGATCGCCCACCGCGACTATTACCTGACCCTGGCCGAGGAGGCTGCCCCGCAGCTGGTGGGTCCCGACCAGGCCGCGTGGCTGGACCGGCTCGATGCCGAGCTGGACAACCTGCGGGTCGCGCTGGCGTTCAGCTTGACCCAGGCCGACCCGGTGCCCGGCCTGCGGCTGGCCGCCTCGCTGCGGGGGTACTGGCGAATTCGCGGGCACGCCGCCGAGGGAGCCGCCGCGCTCCGGGCGATGCTGGATGCGCCGGCGGCGCAGGGGACGACGCTGCCGCGCGCCCGGGCGCTGGCCGCCGCGGCCGTCCTCCTTGAGACCACCGGCAGCTACGCGACCGCCGCGGACTATTGCGAGGAAGCCCTGGCCATTGCCCGCGCCGACGGTGATGACTACCTGGTCGCCGAGCTGCTATATGCGCGTGCCTGTGTGCTGCTGCGCCAGGGGCAGCCCGGCGCGTTGCCGCTCGTCGAGTCGGGTCTGGGCCTGGCCCGCCGCCTCGGCGAGCTTCACCTGGCCGCCCGCCTGCTGTTCGGCCGGTCGTACGCCAGGTACGCGGAAGGGGACCCTGCGGGCGCGGTCCGCGATACCGCCGAGGGGCTGCGGCTCGCCCGCCAAGCCGGTGACCGGCTGCAGGTGGCGTCGACGCTGGGCAACCTCGGCTACTACGAGCTGTCGGCGGGCGACCTGGAGGCCGCCCGCGGCAACCTGGCCGAATCGCTCGACATCTTCCGCGCGCTCAACCATCGTGACGGCATCGTCTACCAGGCGATCAATCTCGGCCTGGCGGAATACCTATCCGGCTCACCGCGCGCGGCCGAGGCCTTGTTCGCGGAATCGTTCGACCTGGCTCAGCGTATGGGGATGAGAGGGTCCGCCCCCTACGCGCTGATCGGGCTGGCCATCACGGCCAGCGAGGCCGACCCGGGCTGGTCGGCCCGGCTACACGGCGCGGCCGACCAGGCCCTGGCCGCCCAGGGGCGCATCGTCGAACCGCTGGAAGGCCGGCTGGCCGACCTCGACCGCCAGCGGCTGCGCGCCGCGATGGGCGACGAAGCCTTCGACACCGAATACGCCGCGGGCCGCACCCTCGACCTCGCTGCGCTGGGGCACTGGGACACCGCGGCCGGGCAGGAGCCGACTGTAAGTGGCGGGGCCGCGACGGTGCTGACGCCCCGCGAGCTCGACGTGCTCAAGCTCGTCGCACAGGGGTTGAGCAACGCCGACATCGCCCGCGAGCTGGTGCTGAGCGAGCACACCGTGCACCGGCACCTGGCCAACATCTTGCGCAAGCTCGGCCAGTCCTCCCGCTCCGCGGCGGCGGCCTGGGGCGTCCGCGCCGGGCTGGTGTGAGCCTGGCCCGACCGGGCCATCTTGCCGCGGTCGGGTGAACCTGGCCCGTCCGGGCGAAGCGACAGCGCCGCGCCGCCGGATATCACTGACACGACGGGGACAACGGGTTCGTCTGGCCTGCCACGGACGGGCGAAACCGCTGACGGGGAACCGAGATGTCGATGAGTCGCGTCCTCGGATGACACTGCCATCAAGCCACACCGAGGAATCGCGATGCATTACACCATCAGCCACTACCTGGCCCGGGCCCGCGTAGCGGACCTGCGTCACCAGGCCCAGCGTGACGCGCTGGCCCGCTCCGCCCGCCGTGCGCGGCTCGGCCACCGCGGCCGCGCCGCGGCCGTACGGCCGACCCCAAGCCGCTGGGTGCGGCGCAGGCCTTCGCCCCGGACCGTGCTCGCGATCGCCTCGCTGGGCGTTGCGGTCGCGTTCATCGACGCGACGATTGTGAACATCGCGTTCCCCGACATCGCGCGCTCGTTCCCCGGCACGTCGCTCTCGGCGCTGTCGTGGGTACTGAACGCCTATAACGTCGTCTTCGCGGCATTTCTCATGGCGGCCGCGGGGATCGCGGACCTGCTCGGCCGTCGGCGCGTGTTCGTCTTCGGCCTGGGGTTGTTCACCGTCGGCTCGCTGTTGTGCGCCATCGCGCCGTCGGCGGGCGCCTTGATCGCCTTCCGCGTGGTGCAGGCGCTCGGCGCCGCCTTCCTCGTGCCATCGGCCCTTGCCCTGGTGCTGAATGCGTTTCCGGTCGCGCGCCGCTCCCACGGCGTCGCCCTGCTGTCCGCGGTTGGTGCGGCCGCCGCGGGCCTCGGCCCCTCGCTCGGCGGGCTGCTCGTCGCCGCCGCGAACTGGCGGCTGGTATTCCTCGTGAACATCCCGATCGGCGTGGCGGCGGCGCTGCTGGCCCGCCGGAGACTGGTCGAGAGCCGGGCGCCCGGCCGTCGGCGGATCCCCGACCTGCCCGGCACGCTGCTGTTCGCCATCGCGATCGGAGCGCTGGTGCTTGGCGTGGTCAAGGGCCACGACTGGGGCTGGGACAGTGCACGGGTCATCGGCACGCTGGCGGCGGCGCTCGCTTCCGGCGCGGTGGTCTTGCGGCGCTGCAGGCAGCACCGCGCACCGGTCCTGGACCTGTCTTTGCTGAGGATCCGGACGGTCAGCGTCGCCAACGCGATGATGGTCATCGGGGCGGCTGGCTTCTATGGCTACACGCTGGCGAACGTCTTGTTCCTCACCGGGGTATGGCGATACTCGGTCCTGCAGGCCGGCCTGGCCCTCACCGCGGGCCCGATCGTGGCGGTGCTGGTGGCCGACCCCGCGAGCCGGCTGGCCCAGCTCATCGGCCCGCGCCCCGTTCTCGTCACCGGGGGCCTGCTCTGGGGTGGCGCGGTGCTGTGGTTCGCCGAGCGAGTCGGGACGAGCCCCGACTTCGCCGGCCAGTGGCTCCCGGGTATGGTCCTGCTCGGGATTGGCGCGGGCATGACGTTTCCGAACCTCACTGGCACGGCGGTCGCGTCGGCGCCGGGTGAGAGCTTCGCGACGGCGACCGGGATGAATTCGGTCGCGCGCCAGGTCGGAGCCGCGCTCGGCGTGGCGGTTGCCGTCGCGACCATCGGGACGCCGACGCCGGCCACTGCCGTTACGGTGTTTCACCACGCCTGGACGTTCGGCGCGATCTGCCTGTGCGTCGCCGGATTTGGCTGCCTGTTTGTCGGGCCCGTCAAGGCGGCCGAGGCGCCAGCGTCCGGCGATGGCGCCCGAGGCGATACCGCACGACCCGTCCGCCAGGAGACCGAGCCGCAGCGGGCCTTGCGCTCACCGCGTCCGCGTCCGCGCCGCCTGATCGCCCTAGAGGCGGCCAAGCCGGCGGCCGGGCGCGCCGAGTCGCCAGCCGAGTTCCTGGCCAGGACCCCGCTGTTTTCTGGCATCGAAGCGGAGCTCATGGAGCAGCTCGCGACGAGATCACGCACGCGCCGCCTGGCTGCCGGAAACTGGCTATTCCGCGAGCGTGACCCGGGGGATGAGATGTACGTCGTCCGCGCTGGCCGGCTCGAGGCCGTGGATGAGGGGGCCAACACCGTGATCCGCGAGTACCGCCGCGGGGACGCGCTGGGCGAACTCGCGCTGCTGACCGATTCGCCGCGATCCGTCTCGGTGCGCGCCGCACGCGCCACGGAGGTTATCGCCGTGGACCAGGCCGACTTCACCGGGCTCCTGCACAGCTCGTCGGCGCTGTCGTCGGCGCTCAACCGGTCGCTGAGCCGCCGACTGCAAGACGCGCGCGCGTCGGCGTCCACGGCCCGGCCACAGCCGGCCACGGTCGCGCTGATCGCGCTCGACGACCGGATCCCGCTGGGGCGACTCGCCACCCGGCTGGGCGCCGCCCTGCAGGCTCACCTGCCGACTGCCGTGCTCGGCGGTGCCGACATACCGGACGTGGTGGCCCTCCGCGAGCCAGCGGCCATCTACGGACCGCTGCTCGACCGGGCCGAGGCCGGGCACGACCTGGTTCTGCTCGCCTGCGGACCTGCGCTGCACAAGCCATGGACGAAGTTCTGCCTCCAGCATGCCGACCGGATCCTGGCCGTGACGGCAGGCGGACCGATCCCGCCGGAGCTCGGTCACTGTCCCGAGCTGAAAGCCTGCGACCTGGTTGCTTACGATGCCGCACCTGGCGCGCTGGCCGGCTGGGCCGCCGCCCTCGACCCGGCAGGGTCGCACCTTATCCGGGAGACCGAGCTCATCGACGACATCGCCTGCATCGCCCGCCGGCTTACTGGCACTTCGGTCGGGATCGTGCTGTCCGGCGGGGGAGCGCGGGCGTTCTCTCACATCGGCGTGCTCGAAGAGCTGACCGCCGCCGGCCTGACCATCGACCGCATCGCCGGCGTCAGCATGGGCGCCGTTATCGGCGCGCTGTTCGCGATGGGCCACGACGCCGATGAGATCGACGCGATCTGCCTGGAGGAGTGGGTGCGGCGCCGGCCGCTGCGGGATCTCACCGTTCCGCGCCACGCGCTGATCCGCGGCGAGCGCTTCCTGTCGATGCTGCACCGCACCTTTGGCACGACCCTGATCGAGGAACTGCCGCGCGGCTTCATGTGCGGCAGCGTGGAACTGCGCAGCGGGCGCCTGGAGATCGCGCGGTACGGGCCGCTGTGGGAGGCGGTCGGGTTCAGCATCAACCTGCCGGTCATCGCGCCTCCGCAAGTACGTGGCCGCAAGCTCTTCATCGACGGTTCGCTGGTCGACAACCTGCCGGTGAAGGCGCTGGCCGACATGGGGGAGGGACCGATCATCGCGGTCGACGTGAAGGCCATGCCCAGGCGCCCGGCTAGCGGCGCGGTAAGGGCCCGCGGGGGAGACGCCCGGCCGCCGAGCCTGCCTGAGACCCTCACCCGGCTCCTGCTGCTCGGCAGCGAGAACACGGCCCAAGCGGCCCGGCGCCACGCCGACCTGGTGATCAGGCCGCGCGCCGAGGGCGTCGGCCTGCTCGATTTCGAGTCGCTTGACACGGCCCGCGAGGCTGGCCGCGCGGCGGCCCGGGAGGCGCTCGGCCGGGCGCCGGCCGGGCTCGTCGCCTAATCCATCACCTCGACCGATGACGTGCGCAACGAGAACAGAAGGGAACCACGATGGCCACGACGGTTACCGAAACCCGCAGGCCGGATGCCGCGGCCGGTACCGACACGATCTACCGCAGCCTGTTCGACTCGTTCAACCCGGACTCAGGCGGCCGGATCTCCCCGCTCGAGGTGCTGGCCCAACTGGAGCGCTTTGGGCTGCAGCCCGATGATCCGCGCATCGCCGAGGCGCTGACCGGGCTGACCAGTGCCGACGGCGGATCCCGGCAGATCAGCTTCACGCAGTTCAAGGCCCTAGCCCGGCACAACAGCAGCCTGATCAGGCGCGCCGTGGAGGGCAACCTGGCGGTGCCGGACTTCGCCGCGCTGACCGCCGACATCACCCGGATGTACGAGGAGCTGCTGCCGGTCAGGTCCGGGACGGTGGCCGGCTACATTCCGCAGCTCAAACGCGTTGACCCGGATCAGCTGGCGATCGCGGTGTGCACGGTGGACGGGCAGCGATTCTCCGCCGGCGACGCGGCCACCGCGTTCTGCCTGCAGTCGGTGTCCAAGACGGTCAGTTACTGCCTGGCCCTGGACGAGCACGGCACCGAGACGGTACACCAGCACGTGGGCCGGGAGCCATCCGGCCGGTCGTTCAATGAACTGGCGCTGAACCCCCAGGGCCTGCCGCACAATCCGATGATCAACGCCGGGGCGATCATGTGCTGCTCGCTGATCCGGCCGGAGGACGACATCGCCGACCGGTTCGAGCTGGTCGCCGCTACCTGGCAGCGGCTGGCCGGGGGGCGGCGGCCGGGCTTCAACAACGCGGTCTACCTGTCAGAACGGCAGACCGCCGACCGCAACTTCGCACTCGGCTACTCGATGCGGGAAAGCGGCGCGTTCCGGCCCGGCACCGACCCAGTGGCCGCGCTGGAGTTCTACTTCCAGGCCTGCTCGATCGAGGTGGACGCGCAGATGCTGGCCATCGCGGCCGCCTCGCTGGCCAACGCGGGGGTCTGCCCGCTGACCCAGGACCCGGTGTTCTCTCCGGAAACGGTGCAGTCCTGCCTGTCGATGATGTCCTCGTGCGGCATGTACGACTTTTCCGGGGAGTTCGCGTTCACCATCGGGCTGCCCGCCAAGAGCGGCGTGTCTGGCGCGGTGATGCTGGTGATCCCCGGGCTGATGGGCATCGCGGTGTGGTCGCCGCGGCTGGATGAGCTCGGCAACTCGGTCCGCGGCATCGAGTTCTGCCGCAAGCTGGCCGCCGAGTACAACGTGCACGTGTTCGACTCACTGGGCACCGGCCGCGGCCGGACTGCCAAGCGGGACCCGCGGCGGAAGAAGAACCAGGCCCGCACCGAGGCGGTGGTCGCGCTGACCTGGGCGGCCAGCCAGGGCGACCTGGACGGCGTCCGCGCCCTGCTCGCCACCGGGGTCGACCCGGGCACCGCTGACTACGACGGCCGCACCCCGCTGCACCTGGCCGCCGCCGAAGGCCAGACCGAGGTGGTCCGCTACCTGCTCGCCGCCGGCGCCGACCCGCACCCAAAGGACCGCTGGGGCGGCACCCCCCAGTCCGATGCCGAAGCAGGCGACCAGACCGAGATCGCAGCGCTGCTGCGGCAGCACGCAGAAGAGGCAGTACCTCTGCCTCACCGCTCAGACAAACGAAAGGCAGCAGCAGGATGAGCGAGAACCACGTGGCCGGCGACAGGGTGGTCGCGGTCCTACTCGCGGACGGCTGGCATCGGATCGTTCCGGATTCGTTCCGCGTAGGCCCGCTGAGCTTCGAAGCGGAAGCCGGTCCAGGCGCGCCCGGCTTCCGCTTCGAGGAGGCCGACGCCGGCCGCCCCTATCAGCCCACGGTGCTCGCTGGCCCGCTGCACAGCATCATCGCGGTCCGGCAGGTCACCCCCGCTAGGCGGCGCATCGGCTCCGAGCCCACGCGGGCCGCTGAGCAGCGCAACGATAGGCAAGCAGCATGAGCGCATCCGCCGCGACCGCGAGGCCGGCCTGCGACCGCCCGGACTGGCGAAGTGACGCCGCCTGCCGCGACGCCGACCCGGAGCTGTTCTTCCCGGATGGCGACATCTCCTTCGTCCGGGCCCAGGTCAAGGCGGCCAAGCTGATCTGCCGGGGCTGCCCGATCAGCGCCGCCTGCCTCAACTGGGCCCTGTCCAGCGGCCAGGAGGCCGGCATCTGGGGCGGCCTGACCGAAGCCGAACGACACAGACTGTCCCGTCGCGGCCCGTTCTCGGCCGGCCGCAGACTCACCATGCGAGGAATGCCATGACCGCAACCCTGCACGAGCGGCCCGGGCCGCCTGACAGCGCCGGAACAGGCCGGCCGCCGGAACCGCCTGGTTTCCTTTCCGCCTATCCCAGCTACCGGAGCACGGCGCTGCTGGACCGGCTGCGGGCGACCGAGTACTCATACCTCGACGCGGGCGGTCACATCTACCTCGACTACACGGGCACGGGCCTGCCGGCCCAGACGCAGCTGGCCGCGCATACCGAGCGGATCCGCGGCCAGTGCTTCGGGAACCCGCACTCGGACAATCCGACCTCCGCCGCCTCGACCGGCCTGGTCGAACAGGCCCGGCTCGCGGTCCTAGCGCACTTCAACGCGCCGTCGGAAGAGTACGCCGTGATTTTCACCCCGAACGCCACCGGCGCGTGCCGGCTGGTCGGGGAAGCATACCCGTTCAGCCCGCGGACCCGGCTGGTCCTGACCTGGGACAATCACAACTCGGTCAACGGAATCCGGGAGTTCGCCGCCTCGCGCGGCGCGGTCACGCGGTACGTGCCGTTCAGCTCACCCGAGCTGCGGGTGGACGATGACGCGATCAGCCGGGCGCTGGCCGAGCCAAGCCCATTCGGCGCGGCCTGGCGGGCGGCGCGCTGCGCGGTGGCGCCCCGGACCGCCCAGGGCAGCCGCGGGCTGCTGGCCTACCCGGCGCAAAGCAACTTCTCCGGGGTGCAGCATCCGCTGCGCTGGATTCAGACGGCGCATGAGCACGGCTACGACGTCCTGCTGGACGCGGCAGCGTACGTGCCGTCGAACCGGCTGGACCTATCCGTGGTCAAGCCCGATTTCGTGGCGGTCAGCTGGTACAAGGTGTTCGGTTACCCGACCGGCGTCGGCTGCCTGATCGCACGGCGGGAGGCGCTCGGTCGGCTGCGGCGCCCGTGGTTCGCCGGCGGGTCGGTGCACATCGCCGCCGTGCAGGCCGGCTGGCACGTGATGGCCATGGACGAGGCCCGGTTCGAGGACGGCACGGTCAGCTTCTTGCAGATCCCCGATCTGCAGGCCGGGCTGTCGTGGGTCAACGGCATCGGGATCGACCGGATCCACCGGCGGGTGATGTGCCTGACCGGCTGGCTTCTCGACCGGCTAGGCGCCCTGAGCCACGGCAACGGCGCGCCGATGGCGCGGATCTACGGCCCCGCCAGTACCCGCGACCGCGGTGGCACGGTCGCGTTCAACCTGCTGGATCCCGGCGGTCGCGTTATCGACGAGCGTGCCGTCGCACAGGCCACCGCGGCTGCCGGGATCTCGATCCGCGCCGGGTGCTTCTGCAACCCCGGCGCCACCGAAGGAGCGTTCAGCCTGACCAGGGCTGACTGGCGCCGAGCGCTACGCGGACGAGCCCGCACGATGGATCAGAGCCTCGACCTGCTCGGCCTGCCAAGCCTGGCGCTGCGCGCATCCGTAGGCCTGGCCTCCAACGTCGACGACGTGGAGCGGTTCCTGGCCTTCGTGGAGATGACCTACCGGGACCGCGTGGCCGACACCGGCGGCCTCCTACCCCGGTGGGGCTGTTGAGCCGCCGCGCGGCTCGGAGGAGGTCATGATGGGCAAGGAACCAGGCGCGGCGCGGCGCCTGCTCGGCGTGTTCGCGCACCCGGACGACGAGGTGTTCTGCGCAGGCGGCACGATGGTTAGGGCGGCCGAGGCGGGTGCCGAGGTCATGATCGTGTCGGCCACCCGCGGCGAGCAGGGGCAGATCCGTGATCAGGCCGCCGCCACCCGGCGCACGCTCGGCGCCGTCCGCGAGGAGGAACTGCGCGCGGCGGCCGCCGAGCTCGGCGTGCGGCGCGTGCAGGTGCTGGCCTACCCGGACGGCATGCTGCAGCAGCACCGGTCCTCGCTGGGCGCGGAGGTCGCCGACATCATGCTGCGGTTCGACCCGGACACGGTTATCACCTTCGGTGCGGACGGCGGATACGGCCACCCGGACCACGTCGCGATTTCCGAGCTGACCACCAAAGCGTTCCGGACGCTCGCCCGCGACCGCAACCGGGAGCAGGAGCTGTACCAGGCCGTCTTCCCGCCGCGACGCACCTGCATGGCCGAGGAACTGGCGCGCTGGATCGCCGACTCGGGGGAGCGGGCCACCGATCGCGCCGCGCTGCCGGCCATCGCCCTGTTCGCCGGCGAGTCGGCCACCATGCGACTGGCCCGGGACGACGTGCGCGTGCAGTGGTTTCCCCCAGGAACCCTCGTCACCGAGCAAGGCGAGCCGGCCGATGCGCTGTACCTGATCCTCGACGGAACCGCCGACCGCCAATTGGAGCGTCCCGATGGCCAGGTGATCCATCTGCGCCGGATGCGGGCGGGCGAGTTCTTCGGCGAGCGCGGCCTCATGGCCGGCAGGCGCCCAGCGCATGTGGTGGCCCGCGAGAGCCTCACCTGTCTCGTCCTTTCGTGCGCCCCCATCAAGCCCTACGCCGGACGCGGCGCCGGCGCGGGCGTCGCCGCCCCGTGCGGGCCGCCGGCCGCCGGCCTGCCGCCGGGGACTTGCGCGGTGGACGTCACCAGCTATGTTGACCGCAAACTCAAGGCCCTGGCGCGGCACCGGACTCAGTACCCGATCACTCCCTCGATGCTTCCCCAGAGCCTGCTGCAAAGCATGCTGGGCACGGAGTTCTTCCGCCGTACCGCCGCCGGCAGCGGGCACGCCGCCGCCAGCCGTCCGGCCACGGCACCGCATCCCCGATGGTCGGCGGACCGCACTGAACCTGCACAGGCGGCGTAGCTCGAGACCCTAGTTCCGATCGGCTATCGGCTGGAGCCATCGACTGGGGGCCGACCTGGCCCGGCTTGCTAGCGAGCGTTGGTCCATATTTGCTTGCTCCGGTTGTCCGCGTCACGTCCCTGGTCATGGCACTATGGTGCGACTGCGCCATGCCGCAGGGACGCGCCGTCAACCGGAGGAGGGCTGGTGACCGGAGACTCCCCGACACGGTTCGATGGTTCGGCGTGGCGCGGCAGGCGAGTGGCCGGCTATCTGCTGATCGAACTGGTGGGTGCCGGCGGCATGGCGGTCGTGTACCGGGCACGCGACGTGGCGCTGAAGCTGTTCACGGGCGGCGAAGCCGTCAGGGCGCGGTTCGTCGAAGAGGCACTGGCCGCCGCGGCGGTCGACCACCCGCACATCATCCCCATCTACGCGGCGGGTGAGGCCGACGGCCTGCAGTTCATCGCTATGCGCTTCGTGGTCGGCCGCGACCTGGAGAAGCTGATCCGCGACAAGGGCGTCCTGACGCCAGAACGGACCGTCGCCTACCTGTCCCCGGTGGTCTCGGCGCTCGACGCGGCGCACACCGCCGGTCTCGTGCACCGCGACGTCAAGCCCGCGAACATCTCGTATACGCGGTACCGGGTATAGCGGAGCACGTCTACCTGTCGGATTTCGGCGTCGCGCGCAGGCCGACGTCGGCGGGCCTGACGGCGCCTGGGACGTTCCTCGGCACTCCTGACTACGGCGCGCCCGAGCAGGCGAGCGGCCGGCCAGTGGACGGCCGCGCCGATCAGTACACGCTGGCCTGCGTGGCATTCAAGGCGCTTACCGGATCTGTCCCGTTCAAGCGGGAAGACCCGCTGCAGGTGCTCTTCGCGCACGTGTACGACGCGCCGCCACGCCTGACGGAAGTGCGTCCCGGCTTGCCGCCCGTAGCCGATGCCGTATTTGCCCGGGCGCTGGCAAAGAAACCGCACGACCGCTACGACAGTTGCACCGCCTTCGTCGACGCCCTGCGGCTGGCTCTTGGCATGCAGCCCTATGAGCGTCAGTGGCCCGGCGGGGGGCTGCTCACAGCGCCCGCGTCGCCGCGCCCCGCCGCGACGCGAGTGCTCACGGCCCCGCAGCTGGAGGCTCCCGCCCCGTCCGCGCCGTCATCGTCGGACCAGCCGACCGAGCAGGAGCGGGCCGCCGTGGAGTTGTCACCACGGATTCCAACGTGGTCCCTGATCGCGACAGCGACATTCACCCTGGTGCCTATGACCCTAGCAGGAACTTCCTAAGTGCCGATAATGTACATTATGTTAAGTAGCGCCGATACTACGACTCCCCGCTCGCTTGTCCCCTCAGGTCCGATCCGTGCTTGCACGTACTGCCTGGCATCGGGCTGGCACGACATCCGCGCCGAAGATCTACTGGAGGCGACGTTGGGGCGGCTCTGAGCTGGCCAGCCGAATATAACGGAGAGTATCCGAATAGGCAATAACAGTTACATTGCGTTACATGCACCGCTCCCCCAGGGCCCCGTGCGCATGGCGGTAGTTCAGAGTACGAGCAGGCGAAGGCCAAGCTCCCCTGCGTCGAGGTCGATGAGGTCGCGGTTGCGTTCGGCCCACCGGCCTGAGACAAGGTCCTCACGGAGGCTGCGCACGGCCCGCCGCTCGGCCTCCGGCCCGACTATGGACCACACCGATACTCCAGGACGGACACGATCATCCAGGTATGACTCGGGCCGCCGCCAGTAGGCCTCGAAGAAGCCGTCAGCGCAGTCCCACGGAACGAGCACCGGTTCGGTGCGGGCTCCGATCGCTCGGGCCAGCTCGGTCAGCGAAGGCCGGCCGACGAGAAGATCAGCGACCTCAGGCAGGTAGTCGCGAGTAAGCCAGAACTGGCGGCGCCATCCGGTGTCAGTGGCGTCGAACGTGAACACCACCACACGGCGAGCAACGCGCCGCATCTCGCGCAGCCCGGCGAGCGGGTCCTGCCAGTGATGAATGGTGCTGAAAGCCATCGCGGCGTCGAAGGACTGGTCCTCGAACGGGAGGTTTTCCGCGACAGCAGCCACGCACGGTGCCGCGCCTGCGGGACGCTGAGCCCG
>Ga0335073_10004245_pt1 | contig 20052 bp, 14 predicted proteins | sample Lox_Sample_22_FD_207093 | JGI IMG/M metagenome (GOLD analysis project Ga0335073, IMG submission 207093) | Soil microbial communities from Loxahatchee National Wildlife Refuge, Florida, United States - Lox_Sample_2.2 | ecosystem: Environmental > Terrestrial > Soil > Wetlands | place: USA...
ATGTTTCTCTTTATCAATGAAACTGCGTGGAATCAGCAGCGGGAACGCCACGTTCTGATGCCCCGTCGCCTTAAATCGCCGGTCCAGCCCCGCCTGCATGTTCTCCCACAGCGCCCAACCGTACGGCCGCACAATCATGCATCCGCGCACTGGCGCGTAATCCGCCAGTTGCGCCTTCAGCACCAACTGGTTGTACCACTCCGAAAAATCCTGCGCCCGCGTGGGCAGCTTCTCTTCCGCCATTCCGCCTGTGTCCGTTCTCTCAGTCGTAATCACTCGGGCTGAGTAAACTGAAAAGCGTAGCGGACACCTCCGGCCCTGTCAACGAATCGTCCAGCGGCAATTCTTCGGTATTTTTTCTACGGTTTTACAGCTCGGCATCTGGAAACGGTCAGCTGCGCGACCGGCGTTCAGAAAAATGTTCACTCATCCCGTAGCGCGACCATGGGATCGACACGCGCAGCCCGCCGCGCCGGAATGTAACAAGCGACTAGCGCGACGGCCGCGAGAATCGCCGGCGCGGCCGAGAGCACTAGAGGATCGAAGCTTGGCACGCGGTAGAGCAAACCGGAGAGCGCCTTTCCGACGGCCAGAGAAAGCACGATACCCACGCCGGCCCCCATGCCCATGAGGATCATTCCTTCCCGCAACATCATGCCCAACGCATCCGACGCCCGCGCTCCCAGCGCCATCCGAATTCCAATTTCACGCGTTCGTGTAGCAACGGTATACGCGCGCACACCGTAAAGCCCGATGGCCGCAAGCAGCAAAGCCACTCCTCCAAAAATCACGAACATCCGCGCGCCGGTACGCACCACCCACAGATCAAAGCTACTGTCCACGTGGATGCGCATGCTCTTGAGTGCGACCAACGGCAGATTCGGATCGACAGCCAGAATCTCTTTGCGCACGGTTTCCAACATGCGCGCCTCTCCGGATTCGTCTTTTGCCGTGATCTTCAGATGAATGTTCATGTCGGATTGGTAGGCCTGTCCAAACGCCGCGTACACCTGCGGCGGAAACTGCTTTCCCGTCACGCTTTCCTGCACATCTCCAACAACTCCAATGACCTCTGCATCGAATGCCTTATCATCACCGCCCCCTCCCGACATCCGCACGCGCTTTCCCAACGCCTGGCCGCCCGGCCACAACTCCTCCGCCGCCGCATGATTCAGCACCACGACCGGCGGGCTGGTCTTCTCCGAATCTGCGACCGTGAAGGTCTGCCCGCTCATCAGCGGGATGCCCACGGTTGCGAAATAGCCCTCGCTTACCACGTTGTATCGGCACGACACCTCGTTGCCTTTTCCCGCCGCACCCGCCGGTGTCGTGTCTTCTGCTTTTTGCAGTGTCTTCCCCAGCGAGATCATGCCGAACGGAACCGTTGCTGCCAGTCCCACGGATTCAACGCCTGGCGTTGTCTGCAGCCGCTCGGCCACCGCGCGATACACTTGGCGGCCTCTCGCTTCGTTGTACCCCGCGAGACTCGCATCCACTTCCGCCAGGAGCTCCCCGTCCATCTGGAAGCCCGGCTGGATCTTCGCCGCCTGTACCGAGCTTCGAATAAACAAACCGGCTGCGCTCAGCAGCATCAACGACAGCGCAATCTGTCCCACTACCAGCAAATTCCGCCGGGCAAAAACTCCCCGCACTCTCCCCGCGGCAAAGTCCGCGCGGTCGCCAATCTTCAGGCTGGCAAACAAACTGCGCCCGGAAAGGTTCCACGCGGGCCCCAGCCCGAAAAGCACTGTGCTCAGCACGCAAAAACCTATCGTCGCCGCAAGCACACGGATATCCGGGCCTGCCGTATACACGATGTCGATCGGCGCCAGCCGCGCCAGCGACCGCACCAATAGGTCCGTGCTCCAATACGCAATCGCCAGTCCGCCGATTCCGCCGCCCAGCGCGAGCAGAAAACCCTCCGTCAGGAGCTGCCGCAGAATTGCTCCTCGGCTCCCTCCCAGCGCTAGCCGGATTGCAATTTCTTTTCCGCGCGTCGTGCCTCTCGCCAGCATCATGTTCGCCACGTTGAGCGAAGCAATCAGTAACACCACGCCAGCCACCGCCAAGAGCAACCCCGCTGGAAGGAGCAGTCCTGAATCGCTCTGTGGCTCAGTGGAAATTCCCATCCTCGCCAGAGGCCGGACCTGAAACGTCTGCTCTTGCTCGCCTTCCGGATAGGCCTTTGCTAATTGCGCCGCCACGGTCGCGAGCTGCGCATCCGCTGAAGTTTGGGAGACTCCGGCTCCCAGCCGGCCCACCAGAATTAGCTGATGGTTGTCGCGCGCCGCTAACTCGCGGCCCCGCCCTTCGAAGTCATTCGTCGCTAACTCATAGTCCCCTAGCGGCAAATACAGCTCGGGACTCAGCATGGCGCTGGTCCCCGTGAATCCCTCCGCCGTGATCCCCACCACGGTATAAAGCCGGCCGTTGATTCGGACTCCCTTTCCCAATTCCTGCGAATCGCCTCCCATCTTCTTCCAATACCCATAACTCACGACCGCCACCGGAATCGCCGACGCCGGCCGCTCCTCTTCCGCCGTGAAGGAACGCCCGCGAAAGAGCGGTACCCCAAATGTCGCAAAGTAGTTCGCCGAAACAATGTCCGCGAATGCGCGCCGAGTGGTACCGCCCTCCGAAATACCCACCATCGCCATGTCGTGCGCTGCCAAGTCGGTGAAGACCCTGCTGTTCTCGCGAACGTCCACATACTCCGGATACGAGAATCCGCGATATTTCGCTCGGCGCACCTCTCGGCTAAAACAACCCACGAGCTCCGCTGGGTTGTGAATCACCAGCGGTTTCAGCAGGAAGGCATTCACCAGGCTGAAAATCGCGGTGTTAGCGCCAATTCCGAGGGCCAGCACCATCACCGCCGCCAGGCTGAAGCCCGGGTTCTTCCTCAGAATTCGCACGCCGACCCGCACATCGCGCAGTAAGTTCCTCATTCTGCTTCCCCTTCCGATCCGTTCCTGCTCTGGTATTACGTGAGACTGCGCCGAAAAGACGCAGGCTGTTTGAACCGTTAGCCGTCGCCCGCAGGTTCGCCTGCAGCCACACCTTGACCTCTAGACGAGTCCAAGAACCTTTTTCTAAACACTGTTGATCCTCAGGGATCAAACTCTGGGGGCAGGATTCGTGAAAAGCGATTCGAGGACGGAAAATGTTGAGGAGAATCCGAAAAAATCGTCAGCCGTTCCGGAACTAAAATGCCCTCGGAACAACGAACAACAAATCTCGCATTTCTTACCCACGGAGGATGTTCCCAAGAAAAAGGAATAGATCAAGGGATGGGGGAAGGGTCGCCTGCGTACTTCGCTGGCGAGGTGATTTTCCCTGGCAAACGCGCGACAGATCAAGCAGTGCCAAAGCGGGCCGCAAGAAGTGCGGATCTACTCCGAGGCGGACGTGACGTGCAGCCCCACCGACTGGCCACTCAGGTACAGCCGGATCGCTGGCAAATTAGCCGCGTCGTGCGCTGACCACACCGTTATCTGTGCGCCGGAAAGTTCATCCGCTTGGCTCTGCTGGTGCACCGACCAAGTCGACGGGATCAGAAATTCCAGCATTGACACCAAGGCATGAAACTGGCTTTCGGCCGTTGCCGGAGAACTCTCCGGCCAATAGCACACGTACTGACTGGCAGCTGGAGAAGTGGCTTTGCCCTTCAGCGTGGCCGGAGTCAGCCGCACGCGGGAAATGGCGTTGGAAGCGGAGCGCATCGGATCCACGGGCAGGGCGCTGATCGAGCAGGCCGAGGCGCCCGCCAGCTTTATAGCCGCGGGGGAAGACGAACTCTCGTTAGAAGCGTGCCGCGTCGACGTGGAATGCAGCTCCTTGAAGGAAGTCCAACGGTCCTCAAGGATTTTCTTCAAGCCTTGGCAGAACTCGTCGCAAGTGTTATGCGCCATAACCGCGCGCTCTTGGTCCGTTTCGTTGGCCACCTTGTCCGCGGCCGCCGAGTCGGCGCTGGTGGCAACAATTGGCTTGACGGCAGGGGGCGAAGCCGAATCCGCGGGCCGCGCGGCAACACTCGTAGAAATCTGCGAGACCTGCGAAACTTGCGACGCCTGTTGAACGGTGCCCGTGGCTCCGGTAGCACCGGCCGCCGGAGACTTGGCGGCGCTTAGTCCGACGACGGGTCCGCCCAAGTGACGCGCCAAGAAAGGAGACGTGTAAGAGGTAATCCAGAGATGCACTGAATCCGTCCCGTCGGCTTGACGAACCGTCTGAAAGTGCAAGGGGCATTGGCCCACGTAGGGTCCGTCCGTGATGTACAGCCCGTCGGTGGCGGCAACGTCACAATCGGCCGGTCCGGCATCCACAAAATGGTCTGTGCCCGGCGATTCCACTTTGAAGTTCCACAAGTACTGCAACTGCTGAAGTTCCGCCAGAGTTTTCTCATACCACTTCTCGGCATCGGCGACCGGCACCTGCCCTTCGCACATGTACATCGCAACGCCGTTGGTCCAGGCGGACAATTGGCACGGTACTTTGGCAGTATCAAAAGAGACGTCCGGTTGATCCGGCTTCGTTTGCGTCTGCGTGGAGTGGTAGAAGTGCGGGAACCTGGGGTACGACCTGAAGAGCCCGAAATCGTTAAACTGCTGCGGCGAATCAAACGGGCGAAAGTCCGTCTGCGCGGCGTAGAGGATGTATTGCAGATTGCGACAGAGCTGGTCCTGCTTGTCTTTACATTGCGCATGCGACGGGACGGGAAGAAAAGCGAGGCACAATAGAGCAATAGCCCACGAAAGTTTCTTATTCATGACGTACCTGCCGGAACCCCGAAATTAAAAAGACCAGTGCGGTGGTGCAAGGACAGAGCAGGGGATGTCCTGGCGGACAAAGAGTGAACTGAGCCGGCTACAGGGTCCATACGGGCAATCCTGCAGTTGGTGCTAGAAGAGATGGGACGAAAGGCTTCGGGGTTGCCCGCGTACGTTCAAATAAAGTCGCGGCGCTTTCGGACCATCCAGCACCGTGCGGCCCTGGACACCTAATGCTCTGGAACCTTCGCCGCTGGAGAAAATCTCCCGGCCTTCGAAACGTGGTAAAAAGCTAAAATGTCTTGGACGAAGTCGCCCGCAGATCTGCAAGCGGAAACTGGCGTCTCCTCATCCACGCCGGCCGACCGAGAAGCCGCCGCTCAAGCGGAGCGCGTGGCCCGGGAGTGTGCCGCAGCCCGGAGCGCTGCCGACGGGCGCCGCGCCGCCTATCGTGAAGAACGACAGGCTATCGAGCCGAAGTCCATGAAAGCCCCGCGAATCGCGCGCTGGCGGAAATACGTGAACGAGTTTCTCGCCAGCGAAATCTCCGCGATGGCGCGCTACTACGACCGCGTGATTCAATGGCTGCCCCGCGAGGAGGATACGGGAGAACTGCTGCATGCCGTCGAAGCGCCACGAAAGGAAACGGTCCGTCGCAGTGAGGTTTTTCCCGATTTGCGCGACGAGCGCGACAAACGCACCGCCATCCTCATCAACGGTACCTTCAATCACGATTTCGACATTCAAGCGCTGCTGCTCCAACTGAAAGCGAAGCTGGCCCGCACCTCGCGCCTCGTCGTTGTGCTCTACAACCCTTATTTGCGCTGGGCCTACCGTTTGACGAACAAGCTGGGCATCCGCAAAGGCGAATTGCCGAGTACGTTTGTGACGCGCGTAGATTTGCAGAACATCGCGAAAGTGGCGGGTTTCGAGATTGTGCGCCAGCGGCTGGCGGTCTATTGCCCGTGGAAAATGTTCGGTCTAGGAACTGCCATCAACCGCGTGATGCCGCTGGTTCCTTTGGCTCGCTGGATGAGTCTGACTTCGGTCGTAGTCATGCGGCCGATTGTGCCGGCTTCGCAACAAGGAATTTCCTGCGTGATTCCGGCGCGCAATGAGCGCGGGAATATCGAAAATGCGTTGACTCGTTTTCCGGATCTTGGGCGCGAGGCAGAGATTATTTTTGTGGAAGGACACTCCACGGACGGCACGTGGGACGAAATTGTGCGTGTTTCGACCAAGTACCGCGATCACTTTCGCATTCTCGCGGTACAGCAAAAAGGCAAGGGCAAAGCCGATGCGGTGCGCCTGGGCTTTTCGCAAGCGCGCGAAGAATTGTTGATCATTCTTGACGCCGACCTCACCATGCCGCCGGAAATGCTCTCGCGCTTTGCCTTTGCGTACGATCAAGGGCACGGCGACTTCATCAACGGCTCGCGCCTGGTCTATCCGATGGAAGGCGCGGCGATGCGTTTTCTCAACCGCATGGGAAACATTTTCTTCGCGAAGATGCTCAGCGCAGTGCTGGACGTGCGGCTGGGCGATTCGCTCTGCGGAACCAAACTGGTTACCAGGCACGATTACGAGCGTATGGTCGCCTGGCGGAAAGATTTTGGAGAGTTCGATCCGTTTGGAGATTTTGAGCTGCTGTTTCCAGCGGCGGAGCTGGGTCTGGAAATTGTCGATGTGCCGGTGCGCTATTTGGCGCGAACCTACGGAGAGACGAATATTCAGCGGTTCCGGCATGGCTTGCAATTGTTGAAGATGACCTGGGTGGGCTTGGTGCGTATCAAAATGGGGATTCGCAAGAAACGGGTGAAGACTCCATCTGCGGCAGCAGCGAACTGAGTTACGGCCTTCTTCGCGAAATTCCTTGAAATCTCAATCCAGCAGGAAATCAGAAGGAAATAGCGTCTACGCGAGCGCTTTTCGGGAGCACAGCACATCCACATAACCCGGGCGTTCCGTCGCGGCGTTAATCGAGCCGTCGTTCGCAGGCGCTTCGATTCCGCTGCGAGTCAGGATGTGCAACTGAAAGCCCCGGGCGCGGAAGAAGTGCAACAACGCCATCGGGTCAAAACCGAGTTCGCGCATGCCATCCGGGGCGTATTCGAAAGCCACGGTGACGCCCGGACATTTCTCCAGCGTTTGTTTCATGCCCTCGCAAACGGCCAGTTCGTAACCCTGCACATCAATCTTGATGAATGCCACGTTCGCTAAAGAATGTGTGGCCACAAAACTATCCACGCTGGCGACTGGTACGATGGTGATCTTTGAGCCATCAAGCTGCGCGGATTTGAATTCTTCGGTGACGACGCGATGATCTGCGGAGTGTTCGTCGTTGTGCCAGAACTCGAGAGTTCCCTCCGCGGCGCCCACCGCCATATTGAAGATCTCGACGGTGCCCGCCAGGCCTTTACGCTGTACGATTTCGCGCAGCGTGCCGCAACTGGCTTCATCCGGTTCGAACGCGTAGATCTTTGCGGGCGGTTTGCACACCGCCGCGAACACCGACGCGGTGTAGCCAATATTCGCCCCAATGTCGAGAACGTCCCCGCCTGCGAACAGCCCAGGATGCCGTTTAACCAAAGCCCAGAACGGGTCTTCGTACCAGCGCTTATACAGAAAATAGGAAGACAGAAACAGGCGGCGAAACCAGCCCAACTCGAGAAGACCGGCACGGCGCGCGCCGTTGTAGGCGAGCATAAAAATGCCGGTGGATGCTTTGTTCCGCATGGCTCAGGCGTCTTTCACGGCCGGAACTTGCGAACGCACCTTCTCAAGAACGAGAACTACCCGCAGCGCCGCGAGCGAACGCCAGAGCGGCAGGGTGACCCGCTCGAATTTAGACAGCAGTGGATAGAGCGGCTCGGGAAGCAGACTCGTGTGGTTGAATCCTCCGCTCAGCACATACGTGAAGAGGCAAAATCGTTCCAGCTCGATAATCTGGAAATCCGGAAGCGCGCGTAGCGTTTGCGACCCCCGGCGTGGTCCGAACAGCAGATAGGGAATGGCCTGATTGCCGTCGAAAGCGAGCTTCTCTGCAGATGAGCCTGTATCTAGCGCAAGCCACGGAGTTTCGGAAAGATCGCAGCGCTCCTGGTGAAAAAAACGGAACAGAATCCACGACAACGGAGTGATCCACGGTTCGATGAGAATGAGCCGGCCTCCCGGAATAAGCACGCGCGCCGCTTCGCGCAAAAAATCCAACGGCGTGGCGAGGTGATGCAGCATATCGAGGCCGAACACATTCGCTACGCTGCCAGAGCGAAACGGCAGACGCTGCGCATCCACGGCGATATCCAGCCAAGGACAAGGAATGAGGTCGGTCGAAAAGACCGCGGGCGCAAATTGTTTGAAGAATCCCGGCCCAGCGCCTACTTCCACCGAAACGCCATCGGGATGGCGATGCCGCAGTAGACGCTCGAAAAACTCTTCCTGATATACCCGGCGCAGCACCGGCTTGCATTCCCACACGCGCCGGTGACGAAGAAGCTGCTCTTGAGCTTGCGTATCGGTGGGCACGGTAGTCTAACAATTGTAGCGAGCCCGGAAAATACTCGGCGCCGAAGTCGAAGAAATTGTTCGGCCTGGTTATCCAAAGAAGAATTGCGGCTTCCGTCGCCACGAACCGAGCGGGTAACTGTTTCTCTCCCGGCCTACGTTCGCCTGGCGTCACGGCTCCGCGCCTTTTGATACGCTGAAAGCATCGTGAGTTCGGTAACCACGGAACCTGAGCTGCGCGCCGCCAGCGCCACACATCCGGTAGCGCGTTCGAACCCGCGCACCCTCGTTCTCCTAAGCGTCCTCCTGCTGCTCGGCACGATCGCCGTGTATGCGCCCGCGATGCGCAACGGTTTCGTCAACCTGGACGATCCCGAATACGTAACCCGCAATGCGCACGTGCTTGGCGGTCTCAGCTGGGCGGATGTGCAGTGGGCGCTCGGTTCGAACTACCCTTCCTCGAACTGGCATCCGTTGACTTGGCTTTCCCATATGGCCGACGTGCAACTATACGGGCAGAACCCCGCCGGCCATCATTTCACAAACGTCCTGCTGCACGCTCTGGACGTCGTGGCCCTGTTCCTGCTGCTGGCGCTAGGCACAGGACGTGTGCTGCGCGGAGCCGCAGTGGCGGCGATTTTTGCCGTACAGCCGCTGAACGTCGAAGCAGTCGCCTGGATCTCTGAACGCAAGTCGGTGCTGTGCGTACTCTTCTTCTTGCTGGCCATCGGCGCTTACGGCTGGTACACGAAAAAGCCGGGACTGCTGCGCTACCTGCTGGTAATGGTGCTGTTCGGCTTCGGGATCACGGCAAAGATCATGGTCGTCGCGTTTCCTTTTGCTCTGCTGTTGCTGGACTATTGGCCCCTCGGTAGATTCACAGCACCGGGCCTCGGCGGCCAGCCGCAGGCTTTTTTGCCCAGGCTGCTTCGCCTGATTTTCGAGAAAGTTCCGCTGTTCGGTATGGCCGCCGTCGGCGGCGCAATCACCTTGTACGTCCACCGCCGGGAACACGCCCTAACCGCCGCAATGCCGCTGAGTTGGCGTTTCCGCAACGCAATTTTTTCGTACTTGGCGTACCTGGGAAAAGCCATTTGGCCCAGCGGACTCGCGCCCTACTATCCGCATCCGGAAAATTCTTTGTCCTGGATGGTCGTCGGCCTCGCGGCGTGCGCGTTGCTTGGCATCACCGCTCTCGCGTGGCGATACCGCCGGAGAAAATATCTGCTCATGGCCTGGCTGTGGTATTTGGGCACGATGGTTCCGATGATCGGATTTATCCAAACGGGGCGCCAAGGCATGGCCGACCGCTTCATGCATATTCCGATGATCGGCCTGCTCGTGGCATTAGTTTGGCTGGTGGCCGACGTCGCGGAAGAGCAGCATTGGCAAAAGGAAATCAGCATTGCGTTATTCCTGCTCGTGGCCGCTCCGTACACTGCGGTCACTATCAAACAGATTGGCTATTGGCACGACAGCTACACCCTGTTCGCACGCACGCTGGCAGTCACCAAAAACAACGGATTCGCGGAAAACGATTTCGCCGTCGCCTTGATCGAACGCGGCGAAACGCAGCTTGCCGCGGAGCATTTCGAGGCGGCTATTCGCTACAGCCCGGATCTGGCCTCCGCGCACTACAACCTGGCGGTTCTGCTCCAGAAGAACAACCAACTCGACGACGCCGAACACGAATACCGCACCGCCCTGGCGCTCTCGAGCGACCAAAGCGAGCAGCAACAGTCGCACAATAATCTCGGAATTTTGTATCTCGAAGAGCAAAAATACGCCGCGGCACTGACGGAACTAGACGCAGCGATTGCCATCGATCCGAATGCGCAGAACAGTTTCATCGGACGCGGGACAGCGCACCTGCAACTCGGCAATCTGGACGCGGCCGTGACCGACTTCGCGCGCGCCGCGCAAATCGCGCCCTCGCCTATCGCCCTCTATTGGCTAGGGCAAGCACTGGAACGGCGGGGTGAAACACGCAGCGCGGTGGAAGCATACACCGCGGCGCTGAAGCTGGCGCCGGCGATGAATGCTGCGCGCACGCGTCTGCAGGCGCTCACCGGCAAATCGCAATGAGGCCGGCTGGCTTGTCCTATCGTCACGCCGAAAACCACGGGTAATCGAAAAGGGTCATAAAGCTGAAGTCCATGTGCAGTTGCTGATGGCCATGCAGCAACTCCCCACTCGTTGGATGCGTTCACGGTAAATCAGATTCGCTAGAGCACTCAGTGCTCCACCAGAGAGATGAAGTCCTGCGCTACGGCAAGCCGAAAGCGAAGAGCGCGGAGCCGGCGGCGATCACCACGTACTGCTTCCCGTTTACGGCGTAAGACATCGGCGACGCATAGACCGAAGCACCACACTGGAAATGCCAAAGCGCTTTCCCCGTAGCAGCTTCCAGAGCAATGAAATTCCCCTCCGCATCGCCGGTGAACACCAGCCCGCCAGCCGTGGACAACACGCCCGACCAACTGGGCGACGGATGCTTCCACTCCCACTTGATTTTTCCCGTGGCAGGATCGATCGCCCGCAGCGCACCCCAAAACGGAACCGCATCATCGTTCGGAAAATAGGCACTGCCGTAGTAGGCGTGGCCGGCCTCATAGGGCTGCGGCGCGGTACTAAACACATCGCACTGCTCCCGCGCCGTAACGTAGAACAGTTGCGTTTGCGGATCGTACGTCGGAGCCATCCAGTTCGTCGCTCCCAGCGCACCGGGGCAAACGCGAGTGCCTTCCGGCGTCGGCGAGGCGGTCGGCAGCGCGGCGGGCCGTCCCTCGGCATCCTTCGAATTACTCCAGGTGGTCTTCGCATAGGAAGTGGAGTACTCCAGTTTTCCCGTGGTGCGATCGAGCACATAGAAGAATCCATTGCGATTCGCCTGGGCGATCAGGTGCTTCTCGCCTTGATCGATCATCACCGGCACTTGTGTGGCATCCCAGTCGTGCTCGTCGTGCTTGGTAAATTGGAAGTACCACTTCAACTTGCCGCTTGAAGGATCCAAAGCGAGCAACGAATTGCTATAAAGGTTGTCGCCCTCGCGACCCGCGCCGCGATTGCTCGGCGAAGGATTCCCCGTGGTCCAGAAAGTCGTGTCCGTAGCTGGGTCATACGTGCCCGTCATCCACGCCGGCGCGCCGCCAACCTTCCACGAGTCGCCTTCCCAAGTTTCGTGGCCCGGCTCTCCAGGGCCCGGAACGGTATAGAACCGCCATTTGCGCTCGCCGGTCGCCGCATCATACGCATCGATAAAACCGCGAATGCCGTATTCGCCGCCGGACACGCCCACGATCACGAGATTCTTGACCGCCAAAGGCGCAAGCGTGATGGAGTAGCCCTGCCGGTAATCGAAAGCCGTCTCATCCCAAACCACATTGCCGGTTTTCGTATCCAGCGCGATGACGTGCGCGTCCAGCGTGCCGAAAAATACTTTGTCGCCAAGAATTGCCACGCCGCGATTAATCCGCCCGCAACAGGGACGAATGTCGCCAGGCAGCGCCCGTTGATACTGCCAGATCGGCCGGCCCGTGCGGGCGTCCAGCGCGAACACGCGATTGTCTTGCCCCGTCGCATACAGCACCCCGTCCACAACCAGCGGCGTCGTTTCAAATTTTCCGCCCGCCATCGTTTGGTACGCCCATTTTGGAACTACGCTTCCTGCGTTCGACGTATTAATCTGATCAAGCGTGCTGTAGCGGTGGCCGGAGTAGTCTCCCGAATACATGAGCCAGTTTTGCGGCTCTTTTGCAGAATCCAGCAGCCGCTGGGCAGTGACTTGTGCCTCCGCAGCGGCTGCAACGAGCAAATGCGAGAACGCCACCATAGCTGCGACGAGCGAGACGCGCAGTATTTTCATTCCGGCCGCCCTCATTTCGAATCCGCCGCAGCGGCAAGCAGGAACGCGATGAGGTCTTGGAGATCTTTGTCGCTCAGCATCTTGGCATCGTAAACCGGCATAAGCGACTCCCGCGACTCTGCGAAAGAGCGAAGCTGCGATTTATCGAACAGATGCACCTGCTCCCGCATGTCCATCATTTGCAGCGTGAAGCTGTCTTCGTTCAACACGACGCCCGTAAATTTCTGGCCGTCGGCCGTCTCCACCTTCACCGTTTCGTATTCTTGCGCAAACTCCTTCATCGCTTCAAAAACGCCTTGCGCCAGCCGTCGGCTGGGATTGCGTACCGATTCCACGAGGTAATCCGTGTTGCGGGCTGCGCCGGTCGTCGTGAGATCAGGACCCAGCCGGCCGCCTTTGCCGCCAACCATGTGGCACGTCGAGCACGCGGCCGGCCCAAAGAAAAGTTGTTTCCCGTGCGCCGCATCGCCCATCGGCTGCGCAGGAGATTTCACCTCGACGCTGCGGATGTACGTAATGACTTGCCAGATCTCTTCGTCGGTCATCCCGACGCCTTGCCCCGTCGAGCCATTGGGCGGCATGGCGGTCCCGGGCACTCCCTCCGTGATCGTGCGGAACAGGTCCGCATCGCCGCTGCCATGCCGCTTTTGGGCGCGTGTTAAGTCGGGACCTCGGCCGCCCCCTTTCGCACCCAATCCATGGCAGAACGCGCAGTTCAGCCGAAACTGAAATTCGCCGAGCTGCGCGTACTTAGGATTGCCGGCATAGGGATTTTTGTCTTGCGCAAGGGTCGACCCGGCGAAGAAGCACAGAACGCCGACCACTAGCATCGTTCTGTTCAAAGCTCTGGCCAAATTGGAAAGGCGTGTCAAAAATGGAAAAGCAGGGGAATGAATCGCGTGGTGGCGTGAAGCCATGCCAGGAGCCTCCAGCAATGGCGAACGCCGCTCAATATATCACTCCCCGTCTGGCGTGCGGCTATCAGAATTTTTCGGAGGCGAATACGAACGTTTGCGTTGCGCCGCTGAAAAAACCGTGCTCGCCCTCGATTCGTTCACTGCGCAACCTTGCTGAACAAAATGTTGCGCACCCGCCCGGCAAACACATCGAAACCCGCGATTTGCCCCTTCCCATCGCGGCGGAACACCAGCGCTTCGCCGTTCGGCCCACGGAATTCGTCGCGCACCGTCGGCTCGAGCGTCACCGGTTCCTCCCAGTTCATCCTTAAGACCAGCTTGCCGTCTTTCGCTTCGATCTTATACGTCGCTTCCAATTCGCTGCTCTCAAAGCGTCCGACATATTGCTCGGCGTCCGCCGGTGTCAGGGAAGTGGCCTGATAACGTTCGAAAACCTGCGGCGTAGCATCCGGTGATTCCATCGTAAAACGCATTCCGTTGCCGCCGCTGCTCGCAAAATGCAACTCCGGACCGCCGGGAAACACAAAGTGGTTCGCACCGGCGGTCTTGAGATGCTGGCCAAACAACGTAAGGTCGCCGTCAGCCGCGGACAACGTGTAGACCGCATGCGATTCGCCGCTCCGGTACGTTCCCACAAAGGGCTGCGGATCAACGTGCTCCACCGTCGTTGGGCTTCCTGCGCCTTGATCCGCCGGAAATTGTCCGGCGAGATAGAGGTCCGCCACCTGGTTGGCCAGATTGCGCGGCGCGCTCGTGCCCAGATTGCACAGCGTAATCACCGAAAACTTTTGCTCCGGAAAACGCAGCAACTCCGTGCGATAACCAAACAACGCGCCCCCGTGTTCGACAATCGGCAGCCCGCGGTATTTGGAAATGAATAGCCCCAGTGCATATTCAATATGCTTGCCGTTATTCAGCACGCCCGGCGTCTGCATCTCCTTCAACAAAGTTCCCTTCCCCAGTTTGTTTGCATAAAAATTCCGATCCCACAACAACAAATCGTCCACGCTGCTCATCAACCCGCCATCGCCGATCTTCTCGAAGTTCGTCGACCAATCGATGCGAAACCCGCCGCCCTGTCGCGGCTCATACGCCGCCACTCGCCCCGGCACCACCACCGAACGATCGTCATAAAATCGCGTATGTGTCATTCCCAGTGGCTTGAAAATATTCTCCGCGGCAAACTGCGAAAGCGGTTCGCCCGTCGCGCGTGGAATCACCACGCTCATCAAAAAGAAATTCGTATTGCTGTACAAAAATTCATCGCCCGGCGTGTAGTTCAGCGCCTTCTGATGCGCCAGCAAATCCAACAGCTCCGGAGTTGAATGAATATCTTCAAAGTTGCGCCCGGCGAGAAGCAGCAGACCCAATACGTCGCGGAAGCCGCTGATGTGATGCAGCATCATCCGCAGCGTAATCGTCTTCCCGTAATTCGGAATCTCCGGAACCCACTTCCGAACATCATCATCCAGCGACAAATACCCTTGCTCTGCCGCCAGCACCACGCTCGCCGCTGTAAACTGCTTCGAAACGCTGCCCATGTAAAAAACCGATTCCGGCGTCAGCGCCACGCCCAACTCGAGGCTGCCGTCTCCGTACCCGCGTTTGTAAACAAAGTTTCCGTCGCGGACTACGCCCAGCGCGCAGCCCGGCGAATCCGGCTTGTCGTACGCCGCGAACACCTGATCCACCTTGCGCTGCAGCACGCTGTCATCCGATTGTGCGAACATCGCCGGCGCAAAGAAAATAGCCATCGCCGCTATCGCCGCGAACTTGCATCCTCGAAATCTCACCATCGTTCGCCTCCCCAGTCCTGATCGCGCGCAAACTATAAACCTGTTTCGCGCAAAGGAAAATCGTGCGCCATTGGTCACGTAATCCATCAAAGTAGCCAAGCTTCTGGCTCACTGTTTCGCCACAGCCGCGCAGCGGAGTAAGATGGAGCGCTGCCAAATTCACAGGATGCCGAGATGACCACTGAAGCCAACGCCCGCATGCTACGCCCGCTGGAATCCGTTGACCCGCAAATCGCCGAACTCCTCCGCGAAGAAGCGCAACGCGAAGCCACCGGCCTCGAACTCATCCCCAGTGAAAACCTCGTCTCTGAAGCCGTCCTCGAAGCCATGGGCTCTGTCTTCACCAACAAGTACGCCGAAGGCTATCCCGGCAAACGCTACTACGGCGGCTGCGAATACGCCGACAAAGTCGAACAACTCGCCATCGACCGCGCCAAAGAACTCTTCGGCGCCGAACACGCCAACGTGCAATCCCACTCCGGCACTTCCGCCAACGTCTCCGTCTATATGGCCACGCTGCAAAAAGACGACGTCGTCCTCGGCATGAATCTCTCCCACGGCGGCCATCTGACCCACGGCCACCCGCTCAATTTTTCCGGCCGCATGTACAAGTTCGTCGCCTACGGCGTCCGCAAAGAAGACGAACGCATCGACTACGACGAAATCGAACGCCTCGCCAAAGAACATAAGCCCAAAATGATCGTCGCCGGTGCCAGCGCCTATTCCCGCATCATTGATTTTGAGCGCATCGCCCGCGCCGCTAAATCCGTCGGCGCGCTCTTCTTCGTCGATATGGCCCACATCGCCGGCCTCGTCGCCACCGGCGTCCATCCGAGCCCCGTCCCCCACGCCGATCTCGTTTCCACCACGACGCACAAAACTCTGCGCGGTCCCCGCGGCGGCCTCGTCCTCTGCAAAGCCGCATTCGCCAAAGAGCTCGACAAACTCACTTTCCCCGGCATCCAAGGCGGTCCGCTCGTTCACACCATCGCCGCCAAAGCGGTCTGCCTGAAAGAAGCGATGGAACCCAGCTTCAAGACCTACCAGCAGCAAGTCGTCGCCAACGCCAAAGCTCTCGCCGTTTCCGTCGCCAAGCATGGCTTCCGCATTGTTTCCGGCGGCACCGACAATCACCTTTTCCTCGTCGAAGTCCACTCCCGCAACATCACCGGCAGCGACGCCGAAAAAGCTCTCGACCGCGCCGGCATCACCGTCAACAAAAATTCCATTCCCTTCGATCCGCTTCCTCCCATGAAAGGCGGCGGCATTCGCCTCGGCACTCCCTCCATCACCACGCGCGGCATGCGCGAACCCGAAATGGAACAGCTCGGTGCCTGGATCGCCGACGTCCTCTCCCACATCGGCGACGCCGCAACCGAACAGCGCATCCGCAGACAAGTCGCCGACATCGCCGCCAAATTCCCCATTTACGAATCCCGCGTCCGCGCCACGACTCGCGCCGAACACGCCCGCATCTAGGATTCCGTAAAAGGTGTCATCCTGAGCGTAGCGAAGGATCCTGGCTTGATCTCGTTAGCCATCGACCACCGATCTACGAAGGAGTTCGACCGCTGAAGAAAAACCTCATGCCCAGCACTAATCAAACCATCCTCGCCGCCACCGCCGCCTTCGAAAAGTGGCTCGCCGGCCAACTCCCCATCGTCAAAGAAGACCTGCTCCTCAAGCATCAATCCATGGCCGAAGACGCCTTCCCCTTCTTCCGCGCCACGTTCTACCGTTGGCTCCAACTCTGGCCTGAAATCTGCCCCGGCCTCGCCAAAGCTCCGCGTCTCCTCGCCATCGGCGATCTCCACATCGAAAATTTTGGTACTTGGCGCGACCTCGAAGGCCGCCTCATCTGGGGCGTCAACGATCTCGACGAAGTCTTCCCCTGCTCTTACGCCATCGACCTCGTCCGCCTCACCGCCAGCGCCTATCTCGCCATCCTCGCAGAGCACCTCGACGTCTCCCGCCGCGAAGCTTCCGAAGCCATCGAAGAAGGCTATCGCGACGCCATCGCCGCTGGCGGCAAAGCTTTCATCCTCGCCGAAGATCACCAATGGCTGCGTCTCATGGCGCTCAGCAAACTCCGCGATCCCGTCCATTTCTGGGACAAGCTCACGCACCTTCCGCCCTTCACCGCCAAGCCACCGCAGGAAGTCCGCGATCTACTCGAAGAATCTCTTCCGCCCAAAAGCCGCTATCAACTCAAACGCCGCATCGCCGGTCTCGGCAGCCTCGGCCATCCGCGCATCCTCGCCGTCTCCTGCGACAGCGGCGCTTTCCTGGCGCGCGAAGCCAAAGCCATTCGCCCCTCCGCCTGGGTCTGGGCGAAAGGCGAAACCAAACAACTTCTCTACGGCCCGCAACTTGCCGCCTGCGCTAAACGCATTCCCGATCCCTTCGTCCGCTTTCACACTCGCTGGCTCGTTCGCCGCCTCGCTCCCGACTGCTCCCGCATCGAACTCGCCTCCCTCGCCGCCGAACGCGACGAAGCCCGCCTCCTCTACTCCATGGGCTGGGAAACCGCCAACATGCATTTCGGCTCCCCCGCCGCCATCCCTCAGGTCAAACGCGATCTCGCCCAACGCAAATCCCGCTGGCTCCACAAAGCCGCCAAAGCCATGTCCAAAGCTACCCTGCAAGATTGGCAAGTCTGGCGCAAATCCTGGAAAAAGCTCTCCAAATAGCCCAGGACCTAAACGGCGCGCCGGAGTCCCACCGGTTTGAGGATGCGGATTCTGACTTCTACTTTTACGCGCGGTTTCTACCTTCGCGCAGGCAGGGCTTCCAAGGTTAGGTTTTTAAACCTGGTCTTGGGTTGCGCTTCAGCGCAATTTCACTGGGGATTGCCCCCGGCCTTCTTCATCTCTGCAATCTGTTCCTTGATCAGCTCCAAGGCCGCTCCGGGCGGAAAATACGTCTGACAACTCTCCAAATGTCCCAATGCTCCGGCGGTGTCACCCTTAGCTCTCAGAATGATCGCCAACAGCTGTTCCGTATTCGCCTCGACATGCAGCGGATCCATAGCGAGCGACTTCTCCGCGCTCGCCTGCGCCACGTCCAGCTTTCCTGTTTGATATTCGCCGAGCGCGTTATAGAACCAGATCTCGATGGTGCCCTGCGGAAGGCTTTCGAGCCCCTTAGCCGTAATATTCACGGCGTCCTGCCAGTGTTTCTCCTGCGCTGCCCGCAAAGCCATGTGCTCGTAGGGCAGGGCAAATTTTGGATCGGCGGCCAACGCTTTCGAAAACGAGGTGGACGCCGTCTCGGACTTCGCGCCTTCCTGAATCTTTCCCAACTGATACCAGGCCTCCGCGAATTGCGGGTATACCTCCACCGCCTTTTCCAGATCTTTCTCCGCATTGTCGCGCTTGTTCTCGATCCATTCGTTGCGCGCTTTCTCGAATAGTTTCATAGCGCTGCTCGGCGCGCTGGCTGTCGTCGCACTGGCAAATCCGTTGCCTGCTTCCCCGGGATTCAGCACGATGGTTCCGACATTCGGGGTGTCCTGGAGATTGCGTTTGGCCACCGCCAGCGAGCTCGACTCGAACCCCGGCCAACTCGCGGTGACGCTGCAGCCCACCAGTTGCGCCGTAAACTGTTTCGCTTCCTCCTTGCTCGAGGGAGTGGCCGCTCCATTTGGCGAACCGATCAGGAAAGTCCCAGCGCGATCCGCATGGGTCGTGTAACGGACCTTCCCATCACATTTCACCGACACCGGAATCGGGTCCCAGGGCAACGCGGCGTGTTCCAGTTTCACTTTCCCGATGAGGTATTGTCCGACGGCTCCCGGCCGGCCGCCGTTGTCGCCCAACCCACCAAATTTCTGGTTCGGATCAGGAGGCTTGTCCGTCGGCTGGCCCCCATCCGGTAGCGGATGTATCTGGGCCAGACCGGAGGCTGGCAACGCCAAGAGCATCACGACGAGAGCGATAGCTGTTTTATTCACGGCGGCCTCACTCGCTAAATGTTGCTAAATTTAGACGGCCCTCACACCAAAACCTCTCTCACCGGATTCGCCTGCCCACCCGTCTTTTCGATGGGACCTACGCTAGGTTGCCAATCCTGGACCCCATCTATACGTCGGCCTCTTTTGAAAGTTGAATGACCGATGTGCCGTCTTGAGCGCCTCCTTCGCCGCGAGTCCGTCGCCCCAAAGCGGTCCAGGAGCAGGCGCTTCCTAACCTACGTTTCCTCAACGCAACGCTAAGACTTGAAAGCTCTCCGGGCTCACTGCACCACGATCGCGTTCTCAAACGAATACGTCTGTCCATCTGGATTGCTCAGGCTCATCGCTGCGGTTCCCGAGCTTAAGGTAGGTACTGTGCATGACAACGTTTGCGCATCAACGAAACTGCAATTCGCATTCTTGCCGCCAATCGTTACTGCCGTCCCCGCCACGAATCCGCTGCCTCGTACTTGAACCGTTCCACCGGCAGACGCCGTCTCCGGAGTTACCGTGCCCACCGCCAGTGGCAGCACCGCCACCCGAAAATAAGTCAATCCACTTTGCAGCGCCAGCAGCACTTGCGTTCCTGTCGGGTCCATCGCCAAAGGTTGATAACCGCCGATCACCGTGCCCTGTGTGTTTTGCGCTTGCAGCATCAACAAGTTGCGGCCATTGCGCGTGTCCGACAATACGATCTGGCTCCCTTCAAAACCAACTCCATAAAACAAGCTTCCGGTGCCATTCAGTTGCGCAATGGCTCCTGGCGTTCCGATGGGCACCGCAGGAAGCCGTCGCGCGTCCAGGATGCCTTGCGTCAGCCCGAGTACGCCACCATCACCATCGACCACCGGTATGGCGTTCAGCCAAGGCATGTCGTTGAAAATCGCCGGCCCGCTAAACGCATCGGTTGCCGCGCTGTAGCTCCACACATATTCAGGTCCGGAAGGTTGCACTCCAAACTCGGAGCCGGAGCTTCCCGCATATAGAATCGTGCTGCCGTCCGTGCTAGCTGCTCCATATTCCGGGTAAGGCGTGTAGGCCAGGGCACACGTGGACGGCAAGTCGGTTCGGCCCTGTAGCGTCATGTCGGTCAAATCAATCTGGCGTAGCGGTAGGCACGGCGTTACACCCACAAACGCCTTGTTGTTTGCGGTTGTCACGACGTTCACCGGCTGCACCAGCGTGTTCGCAGGGTCGGATGCCAAGGTCACACTTACTTTGCTGCTCGTTGCAGCCGTCAGATCGAAGA